>ERZ1034917.235-NODE-235-length-53143-cov-10.261528_pt1 | contig 53143 bp, 48 predicted proteins | sample MGYA00520605_ERZ1034917 | MGnify/ENA primary metagenome ERZ1034917 (study PRJEB33766, sample SAMN09781784) | gut metagenome | biome: gut microbiome | host: Homo sapiens | place: Madagascar | study: EMG produced TPA metagenomics assembly of the PRJNA485056 data... | reverse complement strand
GGCTCCCCGGCCGGGGAGCTGTCGAACGAAGTGAGACTGAGGGGTTGAGATAAGCCTTTGTTACACTTTTGCATTAAATAAAAACTCGCTCCCCTACTTTTGCAGGGGAGCGAATATTTTTCGAATTTTAGTTTTTTATCACGCGGCGGGGGTCACGCTGGTGATGTGGGGGTTGGCGCCTTCGTACCAGTAGAGGAAGCCTTCCATGTCGATCTTGTCGCCGATGGAGAGGTTCTTCACGGCGTTGTAAACGTCGGTGGTGTTGTCGCACAGGTAGGATTCAACGGTGAAGGTGTAGGTGTTTTCGCCCAGGGTCACGTTGAAGTACAGGTCGTCGCCGTCCTGACCGGAGCCGTCCCACTTGTAAAGGTAAGCCACGTCGTTGCCGTTTTCATCCTGACCGGCGGCGGCAACGGTCATGCCCTTGAAGGACACGAACTCGTTCTGGTGGTTGATAAGCTCATCGGTGCCGAGCATGGAGGTAACGTCAAGCGCCTCGGCCACGAAGCTGCCTTCTTCAATTTCAAAGGTGGCGTCGATTATTTCAACTTCGCCGCTCCACTCGGCCTTGTAGCCGGTCACCTTTATCTTGGTGCCCTTTTCCAGCTTGGCATAGTCCTCTTCGGAGCAGGCCATATTGTAAAGGAAGTATGCGCCGTCCTTGTCCTGGGTATAAACGGTAGCCTTGTCTTCCCACCAGGACTGCTTGGCCTGGACGTAGGTTTCTATAACGACCTGGGAATCAAGCTCCGCCGCAACATACTCGGCATGGGTCATTACGCCTTCGCCCTTCACATCTGCATCGGGCTTATCGGCGGCATTGTTTGCGCAGGCGGCGAAGCCGGCCGCAAAGGCAACAACCAACAGGATAGCTAAGAACTTTTTCATTTTTGTTCTCCTTTTTATTTTATGACGCCCGTTTTCCGTTACCGGTAACGGGGGCCAATAAGATTATAAAACAAAACAATAATAAATCAATACAAAAACGCTAAATATAAACTTATCAATCCCTTTTGCGGCGTTTTTGCTTCGCCTTGCCGTATGCGGCGTATGCAATAATAAGCGCCCACACCGCGCAGAGCCCCCAAATCAGCGCGCGGGAGGCTGCGGGCAGCGGGCCAAGCTCCTCCTTGCCGCCCGCGGAGGCGGCGTTCGCATTGTCAAGGCGATAGAGCGAAATTACGTCGGCAAACAGCTTTTGCATATATGCATCGTCTATCGTTTCCCTGCGGCGCACGGACTTCGCCGTGTTTTCAATAAGCTGACCCGCCGCATCGCGCAGGGATGCGGAGCCGTTGTAAACGGGCGTAGTGAACGTGTTATTCACGTTTTCAAGCAGCATATCGACTGCCTTCAGCTTAACCTCATAATGCTCGGCATCGTTGGCGTTGCTTGAAAGATAGGCCAAATAGTCCGTGTTGCTCCTTGCCGTATCGGTAACGGGAACGTAGCCTTCGGTTTCGGAATAGGCTATCTGCACGCCGTCGGTGAGCAGATATTGGCAGAACAGCCACGATGCAAGCACCTCGCCGCTGTCCGCCTTGTTGAATACGCATACGCTCGGCCCCTGGGACATCATCTTTGGGGCATCGGGGTCAAGCTGGGGAACGGTGCGCACGGCGGTTTCAAAGCGCACAAGCTTATCCGCGCTTATGTCCGAAAGCGGGGCGTCCGTGCCCATCCATGTTGAACCGGCGGTGGAGTCTATCGCGAATATGCATTGCCCCGCGTTTAGGAAATTTGCCGGATAGCCCGATATTTTGAACGTTGAAAACGCGCCGCTCTTTGTGTGCTCCGCAACGGTGTATAAAAGCTCCTTTGTTTGGTCGTTGAACATAAGGGCGTTGCCTTCGCCATTTGAATATTCCGCGCCGCTTTGCCTGAGCAGGGTTATCATCATGTTGTCTGTCGATTTATATATGAACGGTATCATCACCTTCTGACCGTTCACTTTATATGTGCCGTCCGCGTTTTTCTCGGTAGCGGCCTCGGATACCTGCCATATAAAGTCCCATGTGAGCGTATCGGGCAGGGTGAAGCCAAGCTTTTCAACATAATCCTTGTTTATATAGCATGCCTCGGTGGAGCGCATGAAGGGCAGCGCATAATAATGCTCCCCTATGCGGCACTCCTCAAGATATTTTGAAACGAGCTGCTCCGTTTTCGGCGTTGTGAACTTCAGCTCGCTTCCGCCAAGGCCGTAGCGGCTGTCCGCCATAAGCTCATCCAGCGGGGCTACCACGTTCGTGCCGGTAAGGTAGGTTGCAATATGGTCGGGATAGGTTATGCATATATTCGGCGTTGTGTTGGTTGCAATGTTTGTGATAACGTCGTTATATATTTTGCCGTAGTCCGTATACAGCCTAAGGTTTATTTTAATGTTTGGGTAGAGCGATTCAAAGTCGCGTATGGCCTGCTCGTATATCCTTGTTTGGTTCTTGTTGGTGTCGTTCTTGGCCCAGAAGGTAAGCTCGTATTGCCGCGAAGCATCGAACTCCTCCGGCATTACGAACGCATCCATGCCGCGGGAGCCGTGGCACGCCGTTAGCGCGCAGCAGAGCATTATGAGCGTTACTATAAGGCTTATGGGTTTTATTGCGCGGCTCATCCCTTTAATCCTCCCCTTGACACGCCTTCCATTATCTTTTTCCTGAATATAAGGAACAGCACTATGAGCGGCACGGATATCGCCACAACCGCCGCCATCATTGCGGGAATATTGTCCCGCCCGAAGCCGCCTTCGCGTATGGCCTGTATGCCGCCGGAAACGAGGAAATAGCTGCTGTCGTCCGTTATAAGGCGCGGCCAAACGTAGCTGTTCCAGCATTCTATTACTTTAAGTATTATCACCGTAACAAGCGTTGGGCTGCATATGGGTATAAGCACGCGGGTAAGGTACGCCATGTCCGATGCGCCGTCTACCTTGGATGCATAATAAAGCTCGTCCGGCACCTGTGCAAAGTTTTCTTTAAGAAGATATATATAGAATACGCTCGTTACGGAGGGCAGAATAAGCCCCGTGAACGTGTTCCTCAGCCCCCAGTCGGTTATGGTCACAAAGTTGGTTATTATAACAAGCTCGTTGGGTATCATCATAAGCGAAAGCAGCAGCGTGAACGCAATGCGCTTGCCGCGGAACTCAAGCCGCGCAAACGCGAACGCCGCAAGCGTTATAACAATAAGCATCAGCGCCGTTGTTGCAACAGTGAAAAGCAGCGTGTTCATGAAATACCGCGCCAGCGGCACGGCCGTGAACGCCTCCGCATAGTTTGCAAGCGTTGGATAAAGCGTGAAGAACTTGGGTATATATTCGGAATTATATGCGCCGTAATCCTTCAGGGACGTAAGCACCATCCAGTAAAACGGGAACAGCACTATTATTGCCCACAGCGCCAGGAAAAAATATTTTACGCCCGTCCATATGCCATGCTTTATTTTCACCTTGCGGGTTATTTCGCCGTAATTGTCGGAGTTGCGCACGGTTCAGCCCTCCTTAGTAATGCACATGCTTCTTGCTTATCATAAGGTTTATGCACGTTATGGTAAGCACAATGGCAAAAAGCAGTATTGCCGCGGCGGAAGCAAAGGAAGGATAGCCGCCGCTGTTGCCGTAAAGCATATCGTATATATAGCCGACTATGGTGTTCATGCCGGCGGCGTTAAGATCCGTGCCGAAAAGGGCCACGGCGTCGCTGTATGCCTTGAACGCGCCTATGAAGCCGGTTATTACAAGATAGAATATCATTGGGGATATCATGGGCAGCGTTATGCGCGTGAACATGGCCGCGCCCGTCGCGCCGTCTATACGGGCGGCGTTGTAATACGTTTCATCCACCGATGCAAGCGCGCTTGTTAATATAAGCACCTTGAACGGCATAACTATCCAAACCGTGTAAAAGCTGAGCACGAATATCTTTGCCCAGTACGGCCCGCTTATGAAGTCCACGCTTTTGCCGCCGAACAGGTTTATCATCAAATTGACAAGGCCTTCCGTATACGGCGTTTTTTTGAACAGTATCATGAACACCAGGCCGACGGCCAGCGTATTGGTAACATAGGGCAAAAAATATACGGTTTGGAAAAGATTCCTCAGTTTTTCTATGGAGCTTAGCGCAAGGGAGATGACAAGCGCAAGGGAGGTTGAAAGCGGAACGGTTATTATGACCAGCAAAAACGTATTTTTAAGCGCCTGCAAAAAATACGGATCGCGCAGAACATATGAATAATTATAAAGTCCCACGCCGAAAAAAGTTTGGGAGGCGGAATTGTACCCTTCTTCAAACGAATAGACAAAAACGTCTATCAGCGGGTATATCATAAACACGCCCAGGAACGCCATTGCTGGCAGCAGATACAGCCACGCTTTCTTGCTTTGCTTTTCCATACTAAGCCGCTTAGGATATAAACGGATCCTTTCGCTTTTATATTTATTACTATATCATACAGCGCCGTTTATTTCCACAGCAAAAAAGCCCACGCCTTTTGCGGCGTGGGCTGCTGATGAACTATGCTTATTCGGCCTTCATGGCGTTTTCGCGCTCCGCGCGGCGGCGGGCAATGCGTTCGCGGCGCTTCTGCTCCTCGCATTTATGATGCACAATAACGTATACAAGCGCGGCTGCAAGCAAAACGGCCACCGCTATCATTATATACAGCAGCGTATTGCTCGTGCCGCCGGCCGCTGGAGTTTCCGGCTCCGCCGTGGCGGCAGGTTCGGCGGGTTCGGGCGCTGCGGTTTCGGCGGGTGCGCTTGTGTCGATCACCGGGCGCGCAGGCATAACGGCGTAGCGCTGCATGGAGCTGTCCTCAACGCTGTATGTATAAAAGCCCGTTTCGCCCTTTGGATTGCGGGCATAAAGCAGATATACTTCGCCCTGTGCGTCGCTCGATACCCATGCGCGGTACTGCGTTTCGTCTATGGTCAGCGTGGTTTCGCCGAAGCCCTCCGGCGCGCTCACGCCCTCGTCAGGCTCAAGTATTATATAGGATTTTGATGTGCTGGATACAGTCTGGTAAGGATAAAGCCTGTCCTTCGCTTCATCGTATATGTAGTATCCGCCTATCGCGCCCGTGTCGTCCGTAACGTATAAGAGCAGCGGCGCGTCGCTGTCCGCAACGGCTGCGGCGGCAACGGTTTCGCCGTGGTAGGTATATTCGCTTTCCGTGTAGCGCGAAGGTATGGTCACGTTTTCTATGCTGCGCCAAACGAACATGTCGCCTTCCGCACCTTCAACGTTTTCGGCCTTTACACCTTCTTTGGCGTAGCTTATGGGTTCGGGCGTGGGCGTGGGCTCAGGCCCGGGCAGTATTGTAACGGAAGCTTTCTGCTCCGCCGCGCCAAGCTCTTTGCCGCTGTAATTGAGTATCTTCGTGATGCTGAAGGCTACTTCCGCGTTGCCCTCTGCAAGCGCCTTGAACGTTATGCGCGCGCTCAGGCTGCTTTCGCCGCCCTTTGAAAGGGAAACCATGCTTATGTAGCCGTCCCCCGCGCCGCCTTCGGCTTCTTCAAAGCTTAAAAGGCTCGTGTCGTAAGCGAAGCTGCCTTCCGCCGCGGCAAGCTTATCGCCCTTTAAGGTAATCGTCACGGTAACGGTGTCTCCCGCGCTTACCTGCGCCTTGTCCGCCTGCGCGTCAAGGGAAGCGTCCGCATATGCTGCGGAGCAGATAAGCATTATCAAAAGGGATAGTATTATAGCCGTAAGTTTTTTGGTCATGGTTGGTTAGCCCTCCTGCTTCAGCTTGCCATCGCCGTTTATATGGCGCAGCAGCGTTATTATGTCGCCAAGTTCAATTTTGCCGTTGTGATCCGCGTCCGCCGCGGCAAGGTACGCCCCGCCCAGCAGCTTTATGTGCAGCATATGCTTCTGTATGGCAACTATGTCGTCCGTGTCTATTTTGCCGTTGCCGTCCGTATCGCCGAATATCACTATGGGTATATCGCAATACTTCGCGCCGTCCTCATAGCTTATCCTTACGAAGCAGCCTGTGCCTACCGTGCCCGCTGTTTCCGCGTCCTTTGCGCTCATTATGCTAAGCGTGCCGCCGGCACAGGTAAGGCTCTTCAGCATATCCTCCGCGGTCGTGCCGGGAGCAACGCCCGTTATGGCTGCGGCGGATACGGCGTATTTATCGCTTTCTATCCTTGGCGCGGATGCATAATCCGTAAACGTGCCAAGCTTTGTATCTATATAATAAAAGGCGAGTATTTCATCATAGCTTTGCCCAAGGCGGGCGCGTACCTGCGCGCTCCTTTGGCTCATGCCCACGCCGTGCCCCCAGCGGCGCATGGTTATGTTCCATCCGCCCTCTGTGCGCTCCGCGCCGCTCATCCTAAGCCGCGTTTTACGCGCGCCTATTTTTCCCAACGTATTGTTGAAGCTGCCGAAGGAAAGCTCGCCTATGGCAAGGCTTATTGTAAGCTGGCCCTCCTCCTGCCCGTTTGATACGGCAAGGGCAATATCAATTCGCGTATAGCAGCGGCTGCCGCCTTCGTGCTCCGGCTCCGCAGGCGTTACCGCAATTGTTGAAAGCAGCGTAACACTTTCGCCCGCGGCTTCGTTTGCGGCGCGCTGAATTGCCGAGAGCACCTCAGCGTCCATAATGGCGCGCGTTTCGTCCGTGAATTCATCGGGAATGAAGGAAAGCTCCTCTATGCTCGATGCGTTCATCAAATCATACGGGTCGTCAACTATGGCGTAAAACGGCTCGTCGCTGTCCCACACGTTTTTGGGCGTATCCGTCTGCCCGCCGTTTGAGGAGGAATAGTACGCCTCCACTATTTTGTTTTCATATGTCAAAAGCTCTCCCGCGGTCGCGTCCACGGCGGCTATTGCGCGGCGGTTTTTGCTGGCATAGCCGTGATAGGTCTGGTCCTTTGAAGTATCCACCAAATCGTATGAGCGGGACTGATAGCGGTAGCAGCGGCTAAGCGCAAAGCTGCGCGCGCACACCGCCTGCGCCTTCAGCGCGTCTATGGGGAAGGAGTTGCTCATTTCGTTGGGCACAACGCCGTAAAGATATTGCTCCATGGGCAGCGTGTTTATGGCGCGCAGGCTTCCTTCCACAACGTCGAACGTTATATCGCCAAGGTATGTGCAGGTGCCGTGTTCACTGTTCCTCAGGCGGATATAGTCCGTGCGTTCGCCGTAATGCGCGCTTTTTAGCGTAAGCGACGGCGCGGTGACGGTTTTGTTCGCAAATTCAATGCTTACCCGCCCGCCTACGGCCTTAACGGTAAGCTCCTCCGTGCCTACTTTCACGCCGCTGTCCTCAAGCAGTGTAAACTCGCCCACCGGAGTGAACTTAAAGCTTGTCCTGTCGCCTATTGAAAGCTTTATGCGCACGTTCTGGCCGAAGCCCTCCGCGCTTTGCGCGAAAGCGACCTGCGGCAGCATAAGCGCCAATATCAGCGCGCACGCAACAAAACGGTATCCTCTTTTCATGCTCAACCCCCTTTATATGAAGAAGCGTTTGATATAATCATACACGAATATGGAACCCGTCACAAGGGCATATTGCATGCATTTATATGAACAAACGGTAAATCTTTATACGGCGCAAATGGCCGTATGCGGCGCATACGCTTGACAATTTGCCCATAAACACGGATAATTAGTGAATCATAGGCTTTTGCTTCCGCGCTTTATTTATTATTATTTGCCGGCGCGGCGGCGGTATTTTATTTTGGAGGACTTATATGCCATTATTCAAAAAATGCGAGGAGTACGTTTATATCCGCGAGCTTGTGGACAGGGGAATATATCCCTATTTTCACGAGCTTGAATCGAAGCAGGATATAGAGGTAATGATGGAGGGCAAGCGCAGGATAATGCTTGGAAGCAACAATTATCTTGGGCTTACCGTGAATCAGGAGGTCATAGACGCGGGCGTGGAGGCCATGAAGAAATACGGCACTGGCTGCTCCGGTTCCCGCTTCCTTAATGGCACGCTCGATCTTCACAACAAGCTGGAGCGCGAGCTGGCCGATTTCCTGGGCACCGAGGACTGCGTAACGTTTTCAACGGGCTTTCAATCCAACCTTGGCATAATCAGCGCCATATGCGGCCGGCAGGATTATATATTCAACGACCGTGAAAACCACGCCAGCATTTACGACGGCTGCAAATTAAGCTATGCAAAGGTTACGCGCTATCGCCATAACGACATGGCGGATCTTGAAAAGCGCCTTGCGGAGACCCCGATAGACGCGGGAAAGCTGATAGTAACCGACGGCGTGTTCAGCATGAGTGGGGACATTTGCCGCCTGCCGGACATTGCGGAGCTTGCGCATAAATACAAGGCCCGCGTAATGGTGGACGATGCGCACGGCCTTGGCGTTATAGGCAAGGGCGGCCGCGGCACGGCAAGCTATTTCGGCCTTGAAAAAGAAGTGGACATAACAATGGGCACGTTCTCAAAGTCCCTTGCAAGCCTTGGCGGCTACATGGTGGCCAGCGCAAAGGTCTGCGAATACGTAAGGCACAATTCCCGCCCGTTCATATTCAGCGCATCATTGACCCCCGCAAGCTGCGCCACCGCGCGCGCCGCGCTGAAGGTTATACGCGAGCATCCCGAAATAGTGGAACGCCTGGGCGACTTGGCCGAATATTACCGCGACGGTCTTGCTGCGCGCGGCGTACCCACCGTTAAGGCGGAAAATAAGCGCATACCCATAATACCCATATATACTTATGACGCTGAGCGCACGCTGCTTATAAGCAAAAAACTGTTTGAAGAAGGCGTGTACGTCAATCCCGTTCTGCCGCCCGCAACCGCTCCCACGGAGTGCCTGCTGCGCACCAGCCTTATGGCAACGCATACGGAAAGCGTGCTGGACGAGGCCATGGACATAATTGCAAGGGTGGTTCTTGATGATTGATACGGGCAGAATAGTTGCCGTGACAGGCGCGAGCAGCGGCATAGGCCTTGCCGCCGCCCGCCTTTTTCGCGACCGCGGAGATAAAGTATACTGCCTCAGCCGTACCGACCCCAAGGAGCCGGGCATAACGTTCATACATACCGACGTTACGGACGAAGCGAGCGTGAACGCCGCGTTTGGCGCCATAGGCAAGGCCGAAGGGCGCATAGACGTGCTTTTGAGCAACGCGGGCATGGGCGTATCGGGCGCGGCGGAATGCACCACAATGCAGGATGCAAAGCGCCAGCTTGACGTAAATTTCTTCGGTCTGCATGCATGCGTGCGCGCAGCCGTGCCGCTTATGCGCGCCCACGGCGGCACGATACTGGCCACAAGCTCCGTCGCGGCCGTGTTTGCAATCCCGTTCCAGGCGTTCTATTCGGCGAGCAAGTTCGCCGTGAACGCGCTTGTATTAGCCCTTGCCAACGAGCTTAAGCCGTTCAATATCCGCGTGGCGGCAATAATGCCGGGTGATGTTAAAACCGGCTTCACCGGCGCGCGCGTGAAGGCTGCCCGCGACGACAATTACGGCCAAAGCGTTGAAAAGAGCGTTGCCGTTATGGAGCACGATGAGCAGAACGGCATGGGGCCGGAGATGATAGCCAAAAGGTTCGTTGCGCTTTCGCTGAAAAAACACCCCAAGGTGTTGAGTACCGTTGGGCTTCAATATAAGTTCTTCTGCTTCCTTGGCAAGGTGCTGCCGATAAGGCTTCAGAACTTTATAGTAGGCAAAATGTACATCAAGTAAAGGGCATTCCGGCGATGCTTTTTTCGCCGTGCCGATATATTTTATTAACGCATTCATATGCAATCATTCGGAGGTTAAAAGATGGAGGAAGTTAAAAAGCCGTGGTTTAGGTTCTATGGCTGCGTACCGGAAACGCTTGATTATCCGGACTGCACAATGGCGGAAGCCGTTGAAAACGTGGCAAAGAAATACCCGGACTACATTGCCTATGACTTCATGGGCAAAAAGACCACCTACGCAAACGCCGTTAAGGACATAATTGCCGCGGCAAAGGCGCTCAAAGCACTTGGCGTAAAGGAGGAGGACAGGGTCACAATATGCATGCCCAACACTCCGCAGACCGTATCCATGTTCTATGCAGCCAATATGGTCGGTGCGATAGCGAACATGATACATCCGCTTTCAAGCGAAAACGAGATAGCGTTTTACCTTAACGATTCCGATTCAAAGGTAGCCATAACGCTTGACCAGTTCTATCCCAAGTTTGAAGCCATAAAGGCAAAAACAGGCCTTAAAAAGCTGATAATAGCATCGGTCGCCGATGCGCTCAGCCCCGTTATGAAGCTTGGCTATAAGCTGACGGAGGGCAAAAAGATAGCCAAGGTTCCCGATGTGGATTGGGTTATAAGCTGGAAGCAGTTCATAAAGAACGGCGAAGGCGTAATCGATTACCGCGTGCCGCGCAGGCCCACGCAGGGCGCAGCCATACTTTACAGCGGCGGCACCACCGGCACCACAAAGGGCATTCTGCTTTCAAACCTCAATTTCAACGCGCTCGGCATGCAGATAATTGCCACCAACCCCATGTTCAAGCCGGGCGATAAGATGCTTGCCATCATGCCCATGTTCCACGGCTTCGGCCTGGGCGTGAGCATACATTCCATGCTGGTCAACGGCGGCCGCTGCATACTGGTGCCGCGCTTTACGCCAAAGACATATGCGGAGCTGCTCAAAAAGCACAAGCCAAACTTTATTGCCGGCGTACCCACGCTTTACGAGGCGCTGCTCAGGCTGGACAATATAAACGATCTTGACCTTTCCTGCCTGAAGGGCATGTTCTCCGGGGGGGACAGCCTGAGCGTGGAGCTGAAAAAGCGCATAGACAGGTTTCTCAAGGAGCATAACGCCACCATAGAGGTGCGCGAAGGCTACGGCACTACCGAATGCGTTACCGCAAGCTGCTTAACGCCGTATAACATGAGCCGCGAAGGCAGCATAGGCATACCGTTCCCGGATACGTTCTATAAAATAGTCAAGGTCGGTACCACCGAGGAGCTGCCCTATGGCGAAGAAGGCGAAATCTGCCTTGCCGGCCCCACGGTAATGCTTGAATACTGCAACCACCCCGAGGAAACCGCCCAAACCATGCGCGTGCATGACGACGGGCGCACATATGTGCACACGGGCGACCTTGGCGTGATGGACGGGGACGGCTTTATCTATTTCCGCCAAAGGATAAAGCGCATGATAGTTACCAGCGGCTACAATGTTTATCCTTCGAGGATGGAAAACATATTCGATGCGCATGAGGCCGTGCATATGAGCTGCGTTATAGGCGTGCCCGATCCTTATAAGATACAGAAGATAAAGGCGTTTGTGGTGCTCAAGCCCGGCTTTGAGGCGGGCGAGGCCATGAAGAAGCAGCTGCTTGAATACTGCTCCAAGCATGTTGCAAAATACGCCATGCCTTATGATATCGAGTTCCGTCAGGATCTGCCCAAAACGCTGGTCGGCAAGGTTGCCTACCGCGTGCTGGAGCAGGAGGAGCTGCACAAGATGGCCGCGGCCAAGGCCAAGGCAGCCATGCAGCGGGAGGAATTTGAAGAAGCCGTTGCCGCGGATACGGCGAACGTGACGGCATAACAAAACGCATCCCCAAAAACGCATCGGGAGCGGCAGAAATGCCGCTCCGCTTTTATATATCGGCGCATAATAAAACGGCGTACCGAGACAAAGGCTACAGCACGCCGCAATATATAGCTTAGTTAGTTTGGATGCTTATCTCATGTCCTTCAGGCTCATCTGGCGGGCAAAGCTGGTATCAAGCATCCTTCTGGGAGTGTATTCAAACAGATTGCTCACGCTCACGCGGTCGTGTATGGCGCGGACGGCCTCCGCAAACAGCGGCGCGGCGGAGATTATGCGTATCTTTTTGCTGTTGGCAACCGCGGGGCAGTCCACGGTATCGGTGGAAACGAGCAGCTCTATCGGGCTTTCGTCTATGCGTTTCACGCCCTTTTCCTGCAGCACAACGTGGGAAAGGAAGGCGTATATCTTGTTCGCGCCCTTGTCCTTAAGGCCGTGCGCAACGTCTATGAGCGTGCCTCCGGAAATGGTGAAATCGTCAACAACTATGCAGTCCTTGCCCTTAACGTCGCCGATTATTTCAAGTACCTTGGCGTTTTCGTCGTGGCCCACGCGCATCTTGTCGCCAATGGCAACGGCGCAGCCCAGTTCGTCCGCCATGGCGCGCGCGCGCTTTGCGCTGCCCGCATCCGGGGAAACAACGACTATATCGTCCATCTTGTCCGGCGTAACTATGCCGGCATGGCGCGCGTAGGCCGCAAGCAGCGGCTGAGCATAAAGATGGTCAACGGGCTTGGTGAAGAAGCCCTGCACCTGCGCCGCGTGAAGATCCATTGTAAGCACGCGGTCGGCGCCCGCTTTTTCCAGCATGTCCGCGCATACGCGGCCGCGGATGGATACGCGGGGTTCGTCCTTCTTATCGCCCTTGGCATAGCTGAAGTACGGCATTATTACGGTTACGCTGTTGGCGCTGGCGCGCTTCAGTGCGTCTATATAGAATACCAGCTCCATGAATTCGTTGTTGGGGTTAAGGCCGATGGTCTGCACCAGATAAACATCCTTATCGCGCACGCTTTCATTTATGCGCACGAATGTGTTGCCTTCGGAAAATACCAGCGTGGTATTGTCTCCCACTGGGCATCCAAGGTAATCGCACATTTTTTTGACAAATTTGGTGCTGGCGCTGCCGCCGAAGATTCGTATCTGTTCGTTGCCTCCAAGTCCAAGCATTATGCTCTGACCCCCTTATGCAAAATTCCTTTGTATTATAGCAAAATTTTGTGCCTTAAACAAGGCGGGGATTGCCTTTTTTGCCACCGGAAAAGCCTGCCATAAGCTGGCGTTATACAGTTTGCATAGCAATTTTCACCGCTGTGCAGCCTAATTATGGCCTAAATGCGGCACGATTCGCAAACAAATACAGACGGCGCGGCGCATTACTGCTATTGACAATTTATAAACGTTTAATTCTTGTGCAGGATGCGCTGCAATAAATTGCGGCGGTATAACGATTATATATTCTTGCAAAGAAGCACTACGTTTGGAAAATACCCTGTTTTATTGGCGAAAGTAATGCAAAGGGCTCCGTTTTGATGCAATATGTACCAAACGCGGCAAAAGGAGGGCATTGCAAATGAAACGGATGATATGCGCCGCATGCGTGCTGATGATGGCATTTATTCCCGCGCCCGTGCAGGCGGAGGGGGGCAAAAAGGCGGCGGTGATAATACTGGACGCGGCGGGCAGCCCCGCCGAAGCGGCGGAGGAACCATGGCTGATGCAGCCATGCATGAACGCGGAGCATTATTATTTCCGCCCTATGGAAAACGGCGAGCCGGATACGCTTATAGGCTATGCGCTCAACTCGCGCTTCATGGCGGACAAGGCGGCAATGAAATGGAAGCCGTGGCTTAACCATTACGAAAAGCGGAACGGGGCGTATTGGCGCATTGAGCAGGGCGAAGAAAGCGGCTGCATATTTGCGGACGGCGCGGCGCGGCAATGGGCAAAGCGTGCGGCGGATGAGCTTATCGCCGCGGGATACGGCAAAATAGCCCTTGTTGTGATAAGCGCAACGGGGGATGAGCGCGCTGACACGCGGCTGCTGAACACGGCGGATGCGGCAGAGCGGGGCGAGCTTTACGCCGCGATAGACGAAGCATATTGCCCCGCCGTGCGGGACAGGGCGGACGCCATAGCAAGGGCGGCAGTAAAATTGCAGGATGAAGGCGCGGATGAAAGCGCGATAGTGCTGATAACTGTGGGGGAAAGCGACTTAGGCCCGTATGAATGGCGCGCCGCTCAAGCCTGCGCGCGGCTTTGCGGGCGGGAAGAAGGGCGCTACATAAGCCCGTTTGTGCATATACGCGAAAAAACGCGCGCCCGTTTTGCCGTTGTAAGCATAGGGCGCGCGCAGGATAGATTAGCGGATATGTTATATTGCTTTGGCGCGCCGCGGCTGAGAGTTCAGCCTTAGCGCGGGAAGGCTTATTCCTCGCCGCCTTCCTTCGGCTTAACGTAGGCTATGTTCATGGGCACCTCAAGCCAATGCCCCGTGCGGTAAACTATCAGCGAAACAAGGCCGCGCACGGTAAGGTCGCCGGCCATGCCTATCCATGCGCCGGTGAGACCAAGGGTTGTGTAGTGCGTCATTATAAAGCACACGGGCAGCCGCACGAGCCACATGCCGAGCAGCCCGAACAGGAACAGCCACTTTGTTTTGCGCGCGCCGCGGAACGAACCGGCGATTGAATTGGCAAGGGCGAAGAACGGCTGCGCAAGCGCTTCCACCTTAAGCGCGGCAGCGCCCAGGGCAACGACCTCGGCACTGGGCGTAAACAGGGAGATTATGTTCCCGCCGAAGAAGAACAGCACCACGCCCAACGCGCTCATCATAATCACGCAGCCTATTATGCAAATATTGGAAAACCGCTTTGCCAAATCCTTTCGCCCCGCGCCGAGGCTTTGGGCAACAAGCGTTGTAGCCGCCGCGCTGAAGCCAAAGCCCGGCATATAGGTTATTGATTCCGCCGTTATGCCCAGCGAGTGCGCCGCAAGCGACGCCGTGCCGAGTGAAGTTACCATGGCGGTCATAAGTATCTGGCCCAACGATACGCACACCCTGTCGAACGTTACGGGCGTGCCTACGCGCACCATGTCCGCCCAGATGGCCTTATCGAAGCGGAACTTATCCCGTATGCTTATGTTGCAGGGGAATTTTTTAAGGAACATTGCGCGCAGCAGCATCACGCCGGAGACCACGTTGGCAATGGCTGTGGCTATCGCCGCCCCGGATACGCCCATTCCCGCGCCCCACATATGGAATGTTACGCCGAGCACGCTTATATCGCGCGGGGCATATATAAGCAGGAAGTTCAGCACCATGTTTATAAGGTTTGTGGATACGTTGAAAACGAGCGGAGTGGCCGTGTCCCCGGTGCAGCGGAGTATGCTTGAGCATATCTGTATAGATGTGCTTGCAATGTATGCAAGGCACACTATTGAAATATAGCTTGTCGCGTCCGCGCATATTTCGGGATCGCCGCCCAGCCAATGCGGCAGATGCGGCGCAACGGCAAGCATTATGCCCGTGAGCACGGCGCCTATTATGAATATTGCAATAACGCTTTGGCGCACAACGTCGCGCGCCTTATCATACAGCTTTGCGCCTATAAAATTGCCTATCGGCACGCTGAAGCCGACCGCCGCGCCGCCGATTATGCCGTTCATGAGCCAGTTTGTGCTGCTGGTCAGCGCCACGGCAGCCGTGGCGTTAGGGCCTATAGCGCCCACCATTGCCGTGTCCACATACTGCACCATCATTATAAGTATCTGCTCCAGCATTACCGGCCACGCCAGCTTCCATATTATTTTGCCCGGGCTGTGCGCCGAGCTTGTTATGTCTATCTGCTGCTGTTTCATGACAGCATTCACCCTCCTTACAGCATAGGCCAATTCATAGTTAGCCGATTAAGATTATACTCCCGCCATACCGATTGTGTAAAGAGCGGTTTTAGAGTATAATTTATATGCACATATATGGAAAGGATGGTTCGGTATGGACCTTTTTTCGGCGCAGGCAAGCCGCCGCGCACCGCTTGCGGACAGGATGCGCCCGCGGACGCTTGATGAATTCATAGGGCAGGAGCACATAGTTGGCAAAGGGAGGCTTTTAAGGCGCGCCATTGAAACGGATACGCTCACAAGCAGCATATTCTTCGGCCCACCGGGCTGCGGAAAAACTACGCTTGCAAGCGTTATCGCCGCGCATACGGGCGCAAAGATAGCAAAGCTCAACGCCGTTACGGCGGGCGTTAAGGAGGTGCGCGCCGTTATCGAGCAGGCGGAGAAGGATTTGAAGCTGTACGGCACGCCGACGTATCTGCTGCTTGATGAATGCCACCGCTGGTCAAAAACGCAGAGCGACTCCATTTTGCCCGCTCTTGAAAGCGGAATAGTGCGTTTTATAGGCTCCACAACGGAAAACCCCATGGTATCCATGACGGGGGCCGTGGTGTCGCGGTGCAGGCTGTTTCAGTTTTATCCGCTTACCATACAGGATGTTGAAAAGGCAATGCGCGCCGCGTTGGCGGACAAGGAACGCGGCCTTGGCACGCTGAACATAAAAATAGACGACGATGCGTTTGAACACATTGCCGCCACCGCAAACGGGGACGCGAGGAGCGCGCTCAACGCGCTGGAGCTTGCCGCGCTTACGACCGCGCCGGACGAGGAGGGCTGCATACATATTGACGCAGCCGTTGCTGCCGAATCGGTGCAGAAAAAGGTTGTCAATGTGGACGACGAACAGTTTTACAATATGCTGTCCGCCTTTTGCAAAAGCCTGCGCGGCGGGGACAGCGACGCGGCCATAGCATGGTTCGCGCGGCTTGTATACGCGGGCGTTGACCCGCGCGTTATCTGCCGCAGGCTTATCGCCCACGCATCGGAGGATGTGGGGCTTGCCAACCCGCAGGCGATGACGCAGGCCGTTGCCGCGGCGCAGGCGCTGGAGCTCATTGGTATGCCGGAAGCGCGGCTTTCGATAACCCAGGCGATAATTTTCATATGCGAAAGCCCCAAGTCCAACAGCGTTGTTATGGCGATGGATGCGGCGTTTGCGGACGCGGAAAGGATACCCGATCAGCCCGTGCCCATGCACCTGAGAGATACGGCGTATAAGGGCGCGGACAAGCTTGGCAACGGCAAGGGCTATAAATATCCGCATGATTACCCGGGCCACGTTGTGCAGCAGGAATACATGCCGCCTTCCGTAAAGGGCCGGCGGTACTATATTCCGGGGGAGCTGGGCAACGAGGGCAAAATTCGCCAGAACCACATACGCAACGGAAAGATAGAAGAGTAATTGCGCTTTTCGCTGCCGGATGATACAATATAAGTTACTTGTGTATATTTAGAAAGGATAGATATGACCATGAATATCAAAAAGACTGTTGCCGTAATGCTCTGCGCCGTGTTCGCGGCTGCGATGCTGTCCGGCTGCGTATCGAGCACCACCGTTAAGGAAAAGGATGCGGGCGAAGTGACCATATTCGTTGACGAAACGATAAAGGGCGCCATTACGGACGCCGCCGCCGCTTACACCAAGCCCGTGCGCGAGTTTCCCGAGCGCGAAAAGGCCATAATTCTCATAGTGAGCGATTCTACCGAGGACATAGTGAGCCGCGTGGAAAACGGTGAATATGCGGACGCGGTGTTCGTGCTTGGCGATGAAGCGCTCAACGCGCTTGACGCGGCAGCCGAAGGCAAGGATTTCATAGTGCATTCCTCCCGCGTTGCGCTCAACAGCGAGGACGGCGCGCAGTACGCCATAGCCGTGCTTAACAACAGCGACCGCCAGAGCGTTGTGCAGGGCTTCATAGATTATCTTATGAGCGACGAGGCCGCCGACGTGCTTGGCGGGAACGGGCTGAGTAAGTAAGGGAAACAGGAATAACATAAGGCTCCCCTTTACGGGGAGCTGGCACGGCGCAAGCCGTGACTGAGGGGTTATAACAAACAAGGAACTGTAAGCTGCTTATAACCCCTCCGTCTCACTTCGTTCGACACCTCCCCCTTTCAGGGCAGGCTTAATGCCGGAGTTTGTACTGTGCACCAAAAGGCGCCACCGCTTGCGGGGGAGCTGCTGAGCGTAAGCGAAGCTGAGGGGGAATAACTTGGAGCTTTTGGCTGTTTTAGCCGTTCCCCTTTCGTCTGCTCATTACATTCGCAGCCACTTTCCCCGTAAACGGGGACAGCTTCCCCTGCGGCAATTTCCGCCACAACCTATGACCATCACATTTATTCAGTACATAATAGTTTGCCCGCTGGTATTCCTGGCGGGGTTTGTTGACGCGATAGCCGGCGGGGGCGGGCTTATTTCGCTGCCCGCGTATATGCTTGCGGGGCTGCCCGTGCATAACGCCATAGGCACAAACAAGCTGAGCTCCGCCATGGGCGCAACGCTTACAACGGCGCGATTTGCAAAGTCCGGCTTTATTGAACTCAGGTTCGCAATACCCTGCTCCGCTGCGGCGCTGCTGGGCTCGGCCATAGGGGCGCGGATAGCGCTGCTTATACCCGAGCATGTGTTCAAAATAATAATGCTGTTCGTGCTGCCGCTTGTTGCTGCATATGTTATGAGCAAAAAATCGCTTAAAGACAGGAGCGAGCTTGAACCGTTCCCGTTCACCAAGGCGATTATAATAGCCGTGCTGTGCGCGCTTTTTATCGGAATGTACGATGGCTTCTACGGCCCGGGCACCGGCACGTTCCTTCTTTTGCTGCTGACGGGTGCGGCGCGCATGCCGCTGAACGATTCCGCGGGCATAACCAAGGTTATAAACCTTTCTTCTAATATTGCGGCGCTCGCCGTATATATATTCAGCGGCAATGTGCTCTATCCGCTCGGCCTTGCGGCGGGCGTGTTCAGCATAGCCGGCAACTATTTGGGCACGCGCGTGTTCACCGCCAAGGGCAGCCGCGGCGTTAAGCCCATAATGATAACGGTGCTCGGCATATTCTTCATAAAGCTGTGCTATGAGCTGTTTTTTGCAAAATAAGCCGTAAACTTGCAAAAGTTGCGGATAGATGATAATATAACATGCACAAAAGATGTGGCAGGAGGCGGTAATTATGCCGTTTTTGAAATTCAAGTGCGAAAGCTGCGGCAAGGTGTTCGATGAACTTGTTAAGCTGAGCGATGTTGAAGCGCTGCGCTGCCCCGATTGCGGCGGCAAGGTGCGGCGCGCATACGAGGGCAAGTGCCTTGGCGCAAAGAGCGAAGGCTGCTCCGGCAACTGTTCCTGCTGCTCCGGCTGCCATCATTGACGGGCGGCCGCGGTGCAGAGCAAAAACTAAACGGGAGACCATAATGGCGTATTACGTTATAAACGGCGGAAAAAGGCTGGAAGGCAGCGTAACCATAAGCGGAGCGAAAAACGCTGCGCTTGCAATAATACCTGCGTGTATACTGGCGGGCGAAAGCTGCCGGCTGGAAAACCTGCCGCGCATAGAAGATGTTCATGTGCTGGAGCAGATACTGCGCATGATGGGCGCGGGCGTGGAGTTCACGCCGGACGGGGGCATGAGAATAGACCCCAAAACAATAAGCACGCGGCATGTTACGTTCGATATGGTAACGCGCATGCGCGCATCGTATTATCTGCTGGGCGCGATGCTGGGGCGCTACGGCCATGCAGAGGTTGCATTGCCCGGCGGCTGCCAAATAGGCCAGCGGCCCATAGATCAGCATATAAAGGGCTTCCGCGCGCTGGGTGCGGACGTAAGCATACAGCGCGGCATAATAACCGCGAAGGCCGATAAGCTCGTAGGCGCGGAGATATATTTGGACGTTGTTTCCGTCGGCGCCACGATAAACATAATGCTTGCGGCGGTCGGCGCCGAAGGCAAAACCATAATTTCAAACGCAGCAAAGGAGCCGCACGTTGTTGACACGGCGAACTTCCTTAACATGATGGGCGCGCAGGTGAAGGGCGCAGGCACGGACGTTATCCGCATAACCGGCGGCAGGAGGCTGCACGGCTGCACATATCCCATAATCCCCGACCAGATAGAGGCCGGAACATACATGATAGCCGCCGCGGCGACCGGCGGAGACGTTGTTATAAACAACATAATCCCAACGCATCTTGAGGCCATATCCGCAAAGCTTATGGAAAGCGGCGCGCATGTGGTTGACGGGGACGACGGGCGCGAATTTTTCATGCGCGTAAGCTGCGAAAACAGGCCGCGCGCTGTGAATATAAAAACTCTGCCGTATCCGGGCTTCCCTACAGACCTTCAGCAGCCCATGATGGCATACCTTACCAAGGCTAAGGGCAACAGCTTTATTGTTGAAAACATATTTGAAAACCGCTTCAACCACGTTGGCGAGCTTCAGCGCATGGGCGCGAACATAGTTATAAACGACCGCACCGCAATGGTGGAAGGCGTTGAAAAGCTGTTCGGCGCGCCGCTTTACGCAAGCGATCTGCGCGCGGGCGCGGCGCTGATAGTGGCTGCGCTTTCGGCGGAGGGCAGAAGCGAGATACACAACATAGAATACATAGACCGCGGCTATGAATACTTTGAACAAAAGCTGCGCGCGCTCGGCGCGGACATAACGCGCGTGGAAGAATAAAAAATCGGCGGTAACCGCTGCCTCAATTCCGGGCGGCGGTTGCATTTTTATACCCGCTGAAAAGTAAATAAATTGTAAGTTATGGGCATATAACGGATGTTTACTTGATTTTCGGGCGGGAGTGTTGTATAATTTTCTAAAGTTTAATCCATCGGTTTTCTGCGCGCACGGCGCATCGAAGCGAAAAGGGGAACCATTGCTTTACAGTACAGTATTATTCGATCTTGACGGAACGCTGATAGAGTCCGGCCCCGGAATATTTGCGGTAACGCGGGAAGTATTAAAAGATATGGGCCTTGAAGGTCCGGACGATGAGCGTATAAGAAAAATGGTAGGCCCACCGCTGCGGCATAGCTTCAGGGACGTTATAGGCGTACCGGAGGAGCGGGTGGAAGAAGCCGCACAGAAGTACATGGCAAAGGCCAAAACCGTTGGGCTTGAGCTGATAAAGCCTTATCCCGGCGTTGTGGATATGCTAAAGGCGCTTAAAGCGCAGGGCGTGCGCCGCGGAATAGTTACCAGCAAGCTTACCCCAACGGCGAAAATGCACCTTGAACGCTATGGCTTGATAGATTATATCGATTATGTTCGCGGCGGGATAGAAGGCTGGAACGGGGCGAACAAGGAAACGCTGCTTCGCCAGGCCATAGAGGATCTTGGCGCGGACAAGAAAGACATAGTAATGGTGGGCGACAGGCTTTTTGATTTGGAAGCGGCGGCCGCCGTGGGCGTGGACGCGATAGGCGTGCTGTACGGATACGGCGACGAGACAGAGCTTAAAGCATACAGCCCGAAATATATTGTTAAAAGCGTTAATGAGCTGAGCACGCTGCTTTGCGGCGGCAAGGCTGAAAATAAATAAAAATCCGAAAGGAGATACCAATATATGAAGCTTATATTTGCAATAGTGCAGAACGACGATTCCAAAAGGCTTATACGCGCGCTGGTGCAGCACCGCATAAGCGTGACCCGCATTTCCACCACCGGCGGCTTCCTGCATGGCGGCAATACCACGCTGATGATAGGCGTGGACAAGGAAAAGGTTGAAGAAACGCTCGACATAATCAAGTCCAAATCCAGCACCCGCAAGGAGTTCATGGTAATACCCTCAACCCTGCCCGGCTATGCGGACAGCTCACCCACGCCCGTTCAGGTAACCCTTGGCGGCGCAACGGTGTTTATTGTTGACGTGGAGCAGTTTTACAGGTTTTGAGTACAAACGCTGATAGGGCTTTCAAAATGCTTTCCTCGGCTTTGGGGTCGGGGAAAGCTTTTCATGCGCTCTTTATTTCCTCAATGGATGCAGATGCATCGTTCAGCCTTGCCCGGCGCGCAAGTGCGCTGTGCATAAACGGCAGCGATGATGAGGATGCTGTTAAAAACGATCCGGACTATCATTACCTTGCGGGCGAGGAAACGGGCGTAAACGAAATACGCGCAATAATAGAAGAACTGTCCAAGGCCGCATTTGAAGGCGGCATGCGCGCAATAGTAATATCCAATGCCCATGCCATGACCAGGGAAGCGCAGAACGCGCTGCTGAAAACGCTTGAGGAGCCGCCAAAGGGCGTAATATTCCTGCTGTGTGGCAATGCGGACGGCATGCTGAGCACAATAATCTCCCGCTGCGCGCTGATAAGGCTTGGCCAGGCGGACAGGTGCGAGATTGAAAACGAACTTGCGCTGCGCGGAGTAAACGCGGCGGACGCGCGGCTGTATGCGCGCATAAGCGGCGGCAGCATGGGGCGCGCGCTGCGCCTGAGCGAGGAAAACGAATACCGAGAACAGCGCGAGCGCAGCCTAAATGCATTGACAGCGCTTTTTAACGGGGAACTGCAATCCGGCGCTGCAAAGGCCATCGCCAAGGGCGGCGCGGCCGAAGGGCTTACGTTCATGCTCTCCCTTATGGGGGACATACTGAGCGCCAACATGGGCGGCACGCGCGAAATAGACAATATAGATAGGCAGGATGCCGTGCGCCAATGCGCGGCGCGCTTTACAACGCGGCAAATACTGTGTATTATAGACATGATAACAAAGGCAAGCGAAAGCCTTTACCGTGCATCGGGCGGGGAAATGTATCCCGCGGCGGCGCTGGACGGGCTTTTTTTGAGTATATTGAAGGAGCTTAAATAGATGATACGCGTAATAAGCGTCAAATTCAGGGATGGGGGCAAAAGCTATTTCTTCGATCCCGGTGAACTGGAAATAAAAGAGGGCGACGGCGTTATAGTTGAAACCGCAATGGGAATAGAATTTGCGGATGTTGTTTCGCCCGTTCAGGAAATAGACGAAAGCCACGTGGTTGCGCCGCTGAAGGGCGTTATCCGCGTTGCAACGGATTACGACAGGGAGCTGCGCGATACCAACCGCGCCAAGGAAAAGGATGCCTTTGACACCTGCGTAAGGAAGATTGCCGAGCACGGGCTTGACATGAAGCTGGTGGACGTTGAGTATTCCTACAACGGTTCAAAGGTGATGTTCTATTTCACGGCGGACGGCCGCGTGGACTTCCGCGAGCTTGTAAAGGATTTGGCCGGCGTATTCCGCACAAGGATAGAGCTTAGGCAGATAGGCGTGCGGGACGAGGCTAAGATGCTCGGCGGGCTTGGTTCCTGCGGAAGGCCGGTATGCTGCAAGGCGTTTTTGTCGGACTTTGCGCCGGTTTCAATAAAAATGGCGAAGGAGCAGAGCCTTTCTCTCTCCCCAACGAAAATATCAGGCATATGCGGCAGGCTTATGTGCTGCCTTAAATACGAGCAGGATTGCTATGAATCCATGCGCCGGCAGATGCCGCGCCCGGGCCGAGACGTGCGCACGCCCGACGGCGACGGTACGGTGCTTGAAAACAACGTTATAACCGAAAAGACCCGCGTGCGCGTAACGCTTGCGGACGGCACGTTCGACGTGCGGGATTATCCTTTCCGCGAGCTTACGCCGCTCAACACGCGCCATCCTGAGCTGGTTGAAAGCGACGAATCGGCGGACGAAGTGAACGACGATGCAGACGTGCTGATGGACGAGGACGCCGTGGCAACAATCGAAGAAACCGTTGCCGTTGAAACCGCGCCGCAGGAGCAGCCCAAGCGCCGCCCGCGGCCCGATAAGCCGCGCCGCCCGCGCCCGGACAGGCAGCAGAACGCCCCGGCAGAAGCGGAAGCGGCAGCCGAGCAGCCCAGGCAGGGCGAGGACCGCCGCCGCAACGAACGGCGCAACAACCGCCCGCGCCGCCGCCCTAAGGATAACCGCACTCCGCAGGAAAACAAAGAAGAATAAGCTTAAAGGCTCCCGAAAGGGAGCCTTTTTGGCATGGTACAAACCCTCACTCCCCCATCTTATACACCTGCTCGCGCCAGCGTTCGCTTTTGGCTATTACGCCGTCAGCATCGCTTGAAAGCTCGTGCGCAAGATAGCGCGCGTCAAGCTCCGTCATGTATCCACGCGCATCGGATTTCTTCAGCACGCTTTGGGCTATCATCGCATCTATGTTTATAAGGTTCAGCGCCGCGTAAAGCACCGCCGCGGTTATCGCCATCGCCTGCAACGCGCGCAGCCTTTTATCATAAAGCCGCACTATGCATATTATTACCGCCGCCAGTATGCACACCATGAACCATGCCGAAAGTATCCTTCTCAGCGTAAGGCCGTATGCGTCAATGTACATATACAGCCTGAACGCCGCGCACATAAGCAGCACGAACGCGGAAAGCATCAGCCCCGCAAGGAAACGCCTGAGAGCGGTATCCTCCTCCGCTGCGGTGGAGAAAAGCGCGTATACGCCAATGTTTATTATGCTCACGGCGCAAAGCTCGCCAAAGCCCTGCACGGCGTATTGCGAATATGTAAGCCCCTCCGGCAGCCCCTTCAGCCCCGTAAGGTAAGCGAACTGGAATATGGCGTACACCACATATAGTGTAAGCAGCATTCCTACCGCAATTTTCGCAGCGACGGCGGGTATTATGCGCTGATACGGCGTTTCCGGAAGCGTTTTCGGCTCATAAGCCATATAGTATATGAACGAAAAGAACAGCACCGCCGCAGCGAGCGCGGCAATCGCACGCCATATCACCGCGCCTATTCTAAGCCCCTCGAAAAAGCGGCCTATGCTAAGCTGCATCGCCGCATCCGCATTTATAAGCAGCGCAGCGCACAGCGCGGCAAGCGGTATGCCCATTATAAGCCCAACGCGCACGGCGGTGCCGTTTTTGCTTGCCTTGCCGCGGCCGAATGCGCTGCCTATCGCGCCAAAGAAGCGGCCTATGCACACGAACGGCGCAACGAACCAGCCCTTGAAATACGCCGTTATAAGCCCATCCTGCCGTTCTTTGGGCACGGTGAAGCACACCGTTACCGCGTGCAGCATAAGCACGGCGGGCAGCGCGGCAAAGTTGATAAACGTAAGCTCGACCTGCTTATACACAAGCGGCCTCAGCACCAGCACAGCCGCCACCGCAAGCAGTACATAGCCCCATACGCTCCGTTTAGCCCTGTCCCACGCGGCGAAGTAAAACCCGGCCATGTACACCAGCCAGAACCCGCCGTATATGAACATAGCGCTGCCGGTTTCCGGCTCCCCGCTCCACATGTATTCGCCGCATACGCCCCACGCGAACGCTATGCCTATTGCTATGGCGAAAAGCGTAAGTATGCGCTGCTTTAATGTGTATTCCCGCGTCTTATTCTGCTCCATTGTTATCCTCCACGTATTCCAGTATGTCCCCCGGCGTGCAGTTCAGCTTTTTGCATATAGCGTCCAGCGTGGAAAAGCGTATCGCCTTGCCCTTGTTGGTTTTAAGTATGCTCAAATTGGCCTGCGTAATGCCTATGGCCTCGGCAAGCTCGCCGCCGGACACGCCCCTGCGCGCCAGCATTATGTCAAGATTCACCCTTATCATGCTGCCCTCCGCGTCAAATGGTAAGCTCGTTTTCCCGCTTGTATTCAACGGCCCTTTTGAACACCATGCCAAGCGTGAGTGCGAAAAGCCCGCTGAGTATCATCACCAGCGCGCACACGGCAGTCATGATGGTGAACATAAAAAAGCATTTTACGAAGAACACAAGCCCCGCCGCCTCAGCCGCGATGCCCATGCGCACGAACGCCGCCGCGTTGCGCTCCACGAACGGATCGCTTTCCACGGTTTTCAGCACCGCCGCAAGCTCAATAAGTATCCAAAGCGCAATGCCCCCGCATACAAGCAGCATTGCGTAGAACAGCACCGTGCTTCCCGCCGCGCCGTATTCGTTTTCCATAAAGGTGCGCACGTCTGCGGATATGAACAGCGCCGCCATCAGCGCCACAACAAGCACCATAAGCGCATATAAAAGCGCGCGCGTTATTTTTGAAAGCGTTTTAAGCGTCATAATTCCATCCCTCCGCGGTTTTATGTTTTCGCAAGTATAATACCACGCCATTTATCGAATTACAACAAGAATTTATTGTTTTACAATAAATTCATAGAATCTTAATAAAATGTTGTCACCATCATTTCACCAAATATGGGTTCATAGGGCTTTTAATGCGTGTTATAATAAGCATAATAAAAGTAAGAAGGGGACGCAATTATATGTACGATCCATACTTTTCATACGCATCGGAATCGCTGCTTTACATAGCGGTGCTTGTTGTGGCCGTGATAGGCATGATAGCTTCGCTTAAGGTGCAGAGCACGTTCAAAAAGTATTCCACTATGCCCGCGCGCTGCGGCCTCAGGGCGAACGACGTTGCGCGCAGGCTGCTTTACGAGGGCGGCAGCTCCGCCACGCTTTCGCCCGTGTCCGGTTCGCTTACCGACCATTTCGATCCAACAAAGAACGCCGTTGGGCTGAGCGAGAGCGTGTATAACAGCACGTCCGTTGCGGCGCTGGCCGTTGCCGCGCACGAAATAGGCCATGTTATGCAGCATCAGGAAGGCTATACGCCCATAAAGGTGAGAAATGCGCTGCTGCCCGTGGCGCGCATAGGGTCAACCGTTGGGCCGTGGCTTGTTATAATAGGCATAATGATGGGCGCGTTCAATTTGGCAAGCATAGGCGCGGGGCTGTATTTCGGCATATTGGCATTTCAGCTTGTCACGCTGCCGGTGGAGTTCAATGCCTCCCGCCGCGGGCTGAAGATGCTTACCGAGGGCGGCTACATATCATACGGCAGTGAGGAGCAGGCCGCGCGAAAGGTGCTGCGCGTCGCCGCAATGACCTATGTCGTTGCCGCGCTGAGCACATTCCTCACCTTCCTGCGCCTGGTGATGATGGCAAGCAGGAATAGACGGAGATAAATTCTCATTCTGTCACACAGGGATGGTTTTTACCGCCCCTGTGTTTTTTGTTTGCGCTTTTGCTGAAATATTTTTCACTATCAATAGCATACAGTTTAATTAGTATATCATAATTTATGGCAAAAAATCAAGTGATTCAGTCATAATATGTAATCCGAAATTTGTAAGGAAATTATTGACATAATATATCGCAATATGTTACCATAAACCCAACGAAGAACCACAGTAACCAAATTGACTTTAAGACCTTTAGATTTAATTGTTGCGCGTTCCCTAATCGGAACGATATGAACCGTAGGACCGACCAACACCAAGGAGGCTGATTCCATTGCGCCGTTAATGTTTTAGGCACTAAACGAAAACACGAACAGCGAAAATCAAAACAAAAAAACAGCAGGAGGAAAACCATGAAGAAAAAGATTTGTCTTATTATGTGTATGGCCCTTATTGTGACCGCGTTTGCGTCCGTGGCTTTCGCCCGAAAAGAGTCCTGCTCCTATTGCGGAGCTGATATGGAATGCTATTACGTTTCTCCTGAGCGTATAGTAGACCGTTACACATCGCCTTGTAGTATAGCGACAAACCAACGCGATGAGATGGTAATACACGCCACCGATTACTTCTACCAGTGTTCTAATCGGTACTGCCGAAAGGAGTCCTTCAAAGACACAGTGACTCGCACCGAACGCATTTGCGACCATTCGGAAAACTAAATAGCATCGAGCTTTGTTCTATTGCGGCGGGCGGTAACGACCGCCGCAATATCAAACAGTTGCAGGAGGGTAATCATGAAGAAAAAACTTTGTTTGTTTTTGTGCCTGGTCATCATCGTAACAGCATTTGCTTCCGTGGCCTTTGCGCGCGATGAAATATGTTCGTATTGCAACGCCAGAGTAAAATTTTACGACACATCTGATACATACCTTCTAAGGGTATATAGCACGCTATGCCTATATGACGATAAACGTATGGACATAATACGCGTATGGGCAAAAGATTATCTTTATAGATGTTCAAACCCTGAATGTGGTATAGAAAACTTCAGTGAAACAAAGATCGTTAAACAAGAACGTAGTTGCAACCATGTCTAAACGAACGATATCTTGATGCGGCTTGGTCATAATTCCGCCGCATCAAGATTATTATAAAAACAGCATAACCATAAGAAAGGAATTTTATCTATGCTATCGATGCACCTAAAGCAGCTGTTTCGCAAGCCTATACGCACCGTATTATACATACTGGTGCTTGTTTTGCTTACTGCGTTTTTCTGCACGAGCTTAAATTTATATATGGATAGCCGGCATAACCTCCAGCTGGCAAACGATACATACACTACGATAGCTATAATGGAGCTATATGCGGATGTAGACAGCCGCGGCAATATTATAAGCGATGTTACAAAAGCCGAGGATTACGCGGGATATCATGCTTTAACGGTGTATGGTTACGATTTGGAGCCCATAATTACCGCGCCAAGCGTGAAAAAATATGAACTCCGCGCGCGTTACGGCGCTTTTAGCGAAGATAACATTGCGGTAAGATATAATGATAAAAAGCAAGCTGTTCCGATATGTAATGAAGATATTATCCGTTTCAAAATAGTCCCCGAGCATCAGGAACAGGCAGAGGCCGACAAAGAATGGAACGACGTTGAATTTGTTGACGACGGCCGTTACAGAATAGGCGCTGAAAGCTGGGAAGATGATAAGCTTTTTTCCCGTACATATAACTTGGATATAGTTGAGTCCGCCATAAACGTGTATGAATACGAAAAACGCCCTATTCTTTTTTTTATCGAACTCGGCAGAATATACATGGATGAACCCTTGACCGATACAAACAGCTTTATGCCTTCGGCTGAATATGCCGATAAGCCGGACTGCATAATTCTGGAGCCAAACACGGAGTATATTGCTTTAATTTCGCGTTTTTCAAACAATGTCAATACTTTCAACAAAGCCAGTGGGCTTTATAAAATACAGACATTCACAATAGCAAAAGACGAATTTTTTAGAAACAATTATTATTGCTATTCCATCGGCCGTAGTGAATACGTATCTTGGGACTATCCTTACGAAAATCCATTCTGGATATATGAATACGACGAACTGAAAAGCAAACCGGAAATGCTGAAGAAGTATGAGCAGATAGCGCGGGCGTATTATATAAATTCCCGCTCCTTCGGCGTTATGACCACAAACGACTTAACCGGCATTCCCGCATTCCACTTGGGCAATATGTTCATACCCGAAGGCCGCATGATAACCGAGGAGGAATACGCTTCCGGCGCAAAGGTCTGCATGATAAGCACAGACCTTGCAAAGCTGCAAGGCTGGAACGTGGGCGACAAAATCGATTTCAGCTTCTATGAATACAACAATTTTGTCAACGCAACCATTTGGGGTTCGCGCCTCAGCCCCCACTACACCTACACCGACCCGGACCATTTCTTTGACAATGGCGAATATGAAATAGTCGGCACGTATAACGTCCGCCCGCTCACGGGCACTTCCGCCGTGTCCGCGTCCGCCGTGTCCGTTCCCTGGAACACAATCTACATCCCCGAAAAGTCGCTTGAGAATGCCCCTGCCGAGGAGGATAGACCCGTTACAGGCGCGCTGTTGACCATATGGCTGGAGAACGGCAAGATAGAACCGTTCATAGAACGCATGAACGAACTTGGCATAACAGGAGCGAAGCAGGGAGACTATGAAGCAAGGTTTACCTTCTACGACCAAGGCTATTCAAGAATACAGCCCAGCCTTGAAGCCCTCTCCGGTACGGCGGAGCTGCTGCTTATACTGTCATCATCGCTGCTTGTAATAGCCGCGCTGCTGCTGGCATTCTTCTATGCACAGTCGCAGAAGCAGAGCATAGGCACAATGCGCCTGCTTGGTTGCAGCAAGGCAAGAGCCTTTGCCGCAGTTATGCTGAGCGCGCTTATTATCGCCGTGACGGGTGCGCTAATTGGCGCGGCAACAGGCCATGCGCTTACCGCAAGCGTAGGCGAGAGCATAATGGCCAACGCCAACCAAACTCCCGAGGAGTTCTTAGCCTTCAGCGCATACTTGGCAGAAAGTACGCAGGTGGAGGTCGAGTTTGCGCTCGGCGCAGATGCAAGAGTAAGCCTGCTCACCTGCCTTGCCGCACTGGGGCTGTTCATCGCCGGAACGCTCGTGTTTGTGCTGCGCTATCTTGGCAAAGAACCGAGAGAGCTGCTGCCACGGGCGGGAGAGTAAGGGCTTGTACAATGCCAAAAGGCTCCCGCGTTTTTGCACGGGAGCCTCTTTGATAAATCAAATTCGTTTGCCAATATCGCTTTATTTTTCTTTCTTCCCCGTGACCTTATTCAGTATTGCCACGAAGGCCCATATGGTCAGTATTACGGCGAAGATGCCTATCATGCCCTTGAGCGTGAGCAGCAGGGAGGGCATAAGCGTTTCGGGAGACCAGGCGAATTTCATTGCGTTAAGTATAAACATGGCTTGTATCCTCCTTTTATCAAAGCATGGCTTCTATAAGCGTTATCATAAGGCCGCCGGCTATTACGCTGGCGATCTGGCCGGACACGTTTGCGCCTGCGGCATGCATCAGCAGGAAGTTCTGGTTATCCTCCTGCAGGCCAAGCTTATGCACAACACGGCTGGCCATCGGGAAGGCGGATATGCCCGCCGCGCCAATCATGGGGTTCACCTTGTTCTTGAGGAAAAGGTTGAGGAACTTTGCAAACAGCACGCCGCCCGCGGTATCGAATATGAACGCGACAAGGCCGAGCGCGATTATTGCAAGCGTTTCCGCCGTTACGAAAAGCTCTGCCTTCATCTTGAACGCAACGGATATGCCAAGCAGCAGCGTAACAAGATTGGCAAGGGACTTCTGCGCGGTTTCGCTCAGGCTGCCGAGCACGCCGCATTCCCTTATAAGGTTGCCGAACATGAGGAAGCCTATAAGCTCCGCGCTCTTGGGGGCGATGGTACCCGCGACCACGGTTACGAATATCGGGAACAGCACGCGCGTTGTGCCGGATACGGCGCTGGGGCTGTACGGCATGCGGATGCAGCGTTCCTTTTTGCTGGTGAGCATCTTTATTACGGGCGGCTGTATGATGGGCACGAGCGCCATGTATGAATACGCGGCGACCATTATGGGGCCCTGATAGTTGGACTTAAAATAGTTGGCAAGGTAAATGGACGTGGGGCCGTCCGCCGCGCCGATTATTGCAATGCTGCCGGCGTCCTGAAGGGTGAAGCCTATGAGCCGCGCCATTATAAACGTGAAGAATATGCCGAACTGCGCCGCCGCGCCGAAAAGGAACATTTTCGGATTGGAAAGCAAGGGGCCGAAGTCTATCATCGCGCCTATGCCTATGAACAGCAGCAGCGGGAAAAGCTCCGTGGCTATGCCGGCATTGAAAAGGGTTTCAATAGCCTCCGTATTGACAAAGGGCAAATTGACCAATATTGCGCCGAAGCCCATGGGCAAAAGAAGCGTGGGCTCCATTTCCTTTTTTATGGCCAAATAGATGAGCGTTGCGCCTATGGCAATCATAAGCAGCTGCTGCCATGTGAAATTGGCCACGTTTGAAAACAGTTCAACAAATTGTTCCATTGTGGTTTTCCTCCGGTTTTGATTATTGTTCGCGCCATGCAAAAGCCTTTTGGGTATAAAAAAACTCCCGCCGCGCTTCCTTAGCCGCATACGCGCGGCAAACAAGCGGCAAAAGTCTCACCAATCAAGGCAGGGCGGGCCATAACGGCCGTGATGACGCCCAAACCGCCCGCATTTTCGCCCGCGGGCAGGTTACTCCCCTTTGTCGTGAAGAATTATACCAGAAGGGCATATCTTTTGTAAATGGGGAAAAACACAAAAACGGGCAGTTATCGAAAACCGCCCGCGTTTCGTCATTTCCCGCGCCGCTCCCGCCGCGCCTTAATCCTCGGCTCTATCTGCCGCGCATAGGCCACATAGAGGACCATTACGGCAAAAAAGAATTGCAGCCATATGCCTATGCCGTGATGGGATAATTTGCCGTGACCTGGCGTAAGATAATCCTCCGGCGTGGCGCGGATAGTGTTGTTTTCAAGTATTAGGTCGCCAAGAATTTGGGCGAGTATTATCGCTGCGGTATCCCCATACGAAATGAAAAGCGAAAATCTGGGACGATATACCGAAATAAGGCACAGCGCAAACCACATAAGGCCATACTGTGAGCGTTTCATAAAATCAAACAAATACATATCGCTAAACCACAGCTCCGTTGCGCGGTAAAGCACCATAAAAGGAAGCAGTACGAGTATTGCGTTCACCACACGCGGACGGAAAAGCCGGCGGTCGTTTTCGTAATCCGTAAGATATGGAAGCATTATTCTATCCTCCTTTTGTAATAAAAAAGCGCACAAGTATAACTTATGCGCAGGGGAAAATTGTCTTGCTTCGCCCTCTCCATAGCTGGGGGCCAAACCAAGACTGTATTAGTGCAAAACTGTAATTCGCATTGCAATGCATGGTATTACCTCCGTTCGCTTATTTTATTCAATAATACCAGCATATCTGGCTAAAAGCAAGCCGAATAAGAATATATTATTCCGCGCGGGGCGCGTATCGCGCGGCTATCCAGCGCTGCATGTGCGCAATGAACTTCTGCGCGGTGGCGTTGTCGCTGTTCTTCTCCGGCACGGCGGCGCCTATTATGCGGCTGGCGCGGTTGTCCAGCGGCATCAGCTTAACGTTGTGCGTAAGGCCGCCAAGCAGCAGCTCCGGCATTATGCTTATGCCCAGCCCCTGCTCCACCATTGCTATAACGGCATAGTCGTCCTTGGTGGTGTATTTAACGTGCGCCTTAACCCCCGCCATGTCCAGCGCGCGGCGGGCGTCGTTCGCGCTGTTTTCCATTATTGAAATGAAGCTTTCGTTTTCAACCGCCGCAACGGGGAAGCTGCTGTTTCCCGCAAGCGGATGCTCCTTTGGCAGAACGGCTAAAAGCCTATCCTCCTTCAGCGCAATGCCGCGGCAGTTCTTTGGATAATCCGGCATGGTGACGAAGCCTATATCTATGCTGCCCTCCTCAAGCCATGTGTTGATATCGTGATAGTCGCCGTTGAGCAGCTTGAATTGCGCCTGCGGGCAAACCTGCTCAAAGCTTTTTATCATGCCCGGCAGCCAATGCACGGCAACGCTTGTGAACGCGCCTATGCGCACTATCCTGCCCAAGCCCTGCCGCGCCTCCTCCGCGGCCTGCTGCACGCGCTCCATTGCCTCAAGCACGCCGCGCACCGCGCCTATAACGTGCTCCCCTTCCGCCGTAAGCTCCACGCCGCCGCGGCTGCGCTTCATCAGCTTCAGCCCCAGTTCCGTCTCCAGCGCGCTTATGCCGTGGCTCACGGCGCTGGGCGTGCAGCAAAGCTCCTGCGCGGCAAGGGCAAGGCTTTTCTTATCAACCGCTTTTATAAACATGGCGTATTTAGCGTCGCTCATATTGTTCTCCTTATAAAGATGAATAAGTTTCATCTTGCTTCGTTTTACTATATGATACGGCACTTTTTGCCGTTTGACAAGCCCTGCGGCAGAATTTTTACACAAAATACGGCTTGCGTTTTGCCCGATACGCCGCTATAATACGCCGATACCATAGATTGAACGGTATAAAACATGAATTTATTTCATGTTAAGTTATAGGAGGACACAAATGGGACAGGAATCGCTGCAAATATTGATAGTGATGGTTGTGTACATGGCGGCGGTAATAGGCATAGGCATATTCTTTGCCCGCCGCGCGAATGCGGATACGGAAAAGTTTTTCCTGGGCGGCAGGAGCTTAGGCCCGTGGGTAAGCGCAATGAGCGCGGAAGCATCGGACATGAGCGGCTGGCTGCTGATGGGCCTGCCGGGCGTGGCATACTGGTGCGGGCTGGCGGATGCGTTCTGGACGGCGGCGGGCCTTGCTGTGGGAACGTACATAAACTGGCTGGTGGTATCCAAACGGCTCAGGCGATACAGCATAGCCGCGAACAACGCCATAACCCTGCCGGAATTTTTCTCCAATCGTTTTCATGAGAAAAAGAAGGTAATCATGGGCATTTCCGCCGCGTTCATACTGGTGTTCTTCACGGTGTATGCGGCAAGCTGCCTTGTTACCTGCGGCAAGCTGTTTTCAACGCTGTTCGGCGCGCCGTATATCACAATGATGCTCGTTGGCGCGGCATTCGTACTTATATACACCTTGCTCGGCGGCTTTTTGGCGGAAAGCGCATCGGACTTTATGCAGGCCATTGTAATGGTGGTTGTGCTCGTGGCGGTGCTTACGCTGGGCGTGGCGAACGCGGGCGGCCTTGGCGCGGTATTTGAAAACGTCAAGGATTTCCCCGGCTTCCTTGAATTTTTCGGCATAGCGGATCCCGTTACCGAAGGCGGGGTGCAGCTTGCCGTTAACGGCGTGCCTTCATTCGGCGCGCGGCAGAATTACGGCGCGCTCAACGTGGCAAGTATGCTGGCATGGGGTCTTGGCTATTTCGGAATGCCGCAGGTATTGCTGCGCTTCATGGCCATCCGCAGGGAGGATGAGCTCAAGCGCGCGCGCCGCGTGGCAATGGTTTGGGTAGTGATTTCGCTTGCGGCGGCAATAATGATAGGCATAGTGGGCCGTGCTCTGTTCCCCACGGCGCTGACAACCGCCTCCGAAGCGGAAAACGTATTCGTCTATCTTTCCCGTTCGCTGCTGCCTGCGGCGCTTGCGGGGCTTGCAATGGCGGGCATATTGGCGGCGACCATAAGCTCTTCCGATTCATATTTGCTCATTGCCGCGTCCGCATTTGCTAAAAACGCCTATCAGGGCATATTTAAGAAGAACGCCACCGATAAGGAGGTTATGACGCTTTCGCGCATAATGCTGCCGGTAATAACCGCCATAGCCATAGTGATTGCGCTGGATGAAAACAGCGTAATATTCACAATAGTCTCCTTCGCATGGGCTGGCTTCGGGGCAACGTTCGGGCCGCTGGTGCTGTTCAGCCTGTTCTGGAAGCGCATGACCCGCGCCGGCGCGATAGCCGGCATGCTCTCCGGCGGCGGCATGGTGTTCATATGGAAGCTTGTTATAAAGCCCCTCGGCGGCATATTCGGCATATATGAGCTGCTGCCCGCGTTCATAGTGTCCGGCATATTCATAATTGTCGTGTCTCTGCTCACAAATGCCCCTTCAAAGGAGATACAGGACGAATTTGAGCGGGTGAAAAAGGGCGCATAAAAAATATTTTGAAATTGTGCAAAAAGTGTAAGACTTTTCTTATTAAAAGTGCTACAATACTCTCCACAAGCGGCGAGGCTTGGGGGGAAGAAAAAGCGGACTTTACCTGAAACAGCGTAAAGCCCGCTTTTTTGTCTCTTTTCTTATTCCTTGAATTGATACATATAAAGGCCGGCATACATTTTATTAAGCTTCATCAGCTCATCATGTGTACCGCGTTCCTCTATGCCGTCCTTGGTAAGGACTATTATCTCATCCGCATTCTTGATCGTGGAAAGCCTGTGCGCAACTATTATGCAGGTGCGGCCCTTGGCAAGCTCGGACAAGGACTGCTGAATGAGCATTTCGGTTGCGTTGTCCAGCGCGCTCGTGGCCTCGTCCAGAATAAGTATGCTGGGGTTTTTCAGGAACACGCGCGCAATGGATATGCGCTGCTTCTGCCCGCCGGAAAGCTTAACGCCGCGCTCGCCCACATTTGTGTCGTAGCCTTCCTCAAGGGTCATGACATAATCGTGTATGTTGGCTTTCTTTGCGGCTTCAATTATTTGCTCGTCCGTTGCGTCAAGATCGCCGTAGGCAATGTTTTCGCGTATGGTGCCGTTGAAAAGAAAAACGTCCTGCTGAACTATGCCTATGTTGCGGCGCAGGGAATAGCGCGTCATGTCGCGTATGTCCATGCCGTCTATGGTTATCGCGCCGGAGTCTATTTCATAGAATCGCGGTATAAGGTTGCAAAGCGTGGTCTTTCCGCCGCCGGAGGGACCAACCAGCGCAACGGTCTTGCCCTTGTCTATGCGCATGGAAAGGTGCGATATCACCTTGGCTTCGGTATCGGCGGAGTCGCTGTTTGAATAGCGGAAGGATACGTCGTCAAAAACGATGTTGCCTTCAAGCTTGTCCGGATTCAGCTTGCCCTCGTCCTTCTCTTCGGATTCGTCCATTATCTCCACGAACCGCTGGAAGCCTGTCATGCCCTCCTGAAGCTGCTCAAACAGGCTCACAAGGCGGTTTATGGGCTTCATGAATATTGAAACGTAAAGCAAAAACGCCACAAAATCGCCGGAGTCTATCTTGCCGTAATAGAAGAACAGGCCGCCCGCCGTAAGCACCAGCAGATAGAGCATATCGTTAAAGAAGTTCATGCCGCTGCCAAACGTTGCCATGGCGCGGTACGCGCGGCTGCGCGCTTTTTTGAAGTTTTCGTTGGCCACGCCGAATTTGGCGTTCTCATGCTCGTCCGCGGTATATGAACGGGAAACGCGCATGCCGGCTATCGCCGTTTCAACATTCGCGTTCACCTCGCCCACCTGCACGCGGGACGCCTTGAACGCAGCGTTCATCTCCCTGCGCGTTTTAACGGCAAAGAATATCATAAGCGGTATCACCGCAAAAACTATCAGCGCAAGGTAGAGATTTATGTTTGCAAGCATTATAAAGGAACCTATCAGCGTTATGCCGGATATGAACGCATCCTCCGGCCCGTGGTGCGCCAGCTCCGATACTTCAAACAGGTCGTTCACAAGGCGGCTCATTATCGCGCCGGTCTTGTTTTCGTCAAAGAAGGAGAAGGGCAGCTTCTGAAGATGGCGGAACATGTCGCGCCGCATATCTCCCTGTATCCTTACGCCCACGATATGGCCCCAATACTGAATTATATAGTTCAGCGCCGCCTTTATAAGATATATCCCAAGCAGCACGCCCGCCCAAACCAGCAGCAGCCTGAGCTCCTTATTGGGAACATAGACGTTGGTTATGTTTTTGGCTATCATCGGGTAAAAAAGATCGCATACGGCGACCATTAGAGAGCATGCCGTATCCAGCATAAAAAGGCGCTTGTGCGGTTTGTAATACCTGACAAACCGTTTTATCATGTCCATTTGCACTGTACTCCTCTTCGTTTTAATTCACACTTGTTTTATTGAATATATATTGTATCATACATTATTGGCGTTTGCAAAGGGCGCATATCTATTGCATTTGAGCGCCGCTTTCGATTATAATATGCCAAAAGCAGAAACGGAGGATGAACGCTATGCCCTCAACCAAGGCAAAAAGCCTTACCGAGCGCACAGGAGAGGCGCTTTACGACATGATACTGATACAAAAGCAGTTCAAGCCGGGGGACAAGCTGCCCAACGAGTTTGAGCTTTCCGCAAGGCTTGGCGTTAGCCGCGCAACGCTTAGGGAAGCCGTGAGCGCGCTGATAGCGCAGGGGGTTCTGGTGGTCAAGCGCGGCAGCGGCACATTCATCGCCAACGAACTGCCCAGCATAGGCGACGTAAGCATAAGCTCGATTGACTTCATGCGCGTGCGGCTGAGCGATCTTTACGAAATACGCCTTATGTTTGAACCGCAAAGCGTTAAGCTTGCCTGCGAACGGGCGGACGACAGCGAGCTTGCCGCAATAGAGGAGCAGTCGAAGAAGGTTAACAGACTGCTCAGGAGCGACGGCAACTGGCCGGATGCCGACCAGGAGTTTCATGAGATGATAGGCGCGGCAAGCCACAACGAATTCATAAGCCGCCTTTTCCCAATTATAAACAGTGCCGTGCATGAGGTAATGCTCGTATCCACCAATCAAAAGCTGCTCAAAGATATTGTGCGGCGGGACAACGCGCTGATAGTTGAATTCATTATGAAGCGCGACGGGGACGGCGCAAGCCACGCCATGAGCATACATATACGGCACATGATAAACGCGCTTAAGCTGAACAGCTGAGGGAGAAGCAATGGCACAAAGCGTATTTGAAAAGGAATATATAATTTCGCCGGACTATTGCGACGCGGCGGCGGCAATGTCCCCGCTGGCGGCGTTCACTATATTTCAGGCAATGGCCGCGGAGCACGCGGAGCAGATAGGCGTTGGCGGGATGGCAATGGCCAAGCGCGGCGAATTTTGGCTGACGGTACACACGCGGATAGATTTCTTCTCCCGCGCGCGGCTTATGGATACGGTCACGGCGGCAACGTGGCCCGAGCAATGCGCGGACGAAGCCTACCGCTGCTTCAGAAGCTACAGCTTAAAGCAGGGCGAAAGGCTCATCGCCCTCGGCAGGACGCAATGGGCAATACTGGGCAGCGGCGGCAAGCTGATGCACTTTGGCGATACGGGCTTCCCGAAGAACTTTGATTACAGCCCCATGCAGGGCATAACGGACCCTCCCGCCCGCTTTGCGGATGATTTCGGCGAGGATGACTTTGCGTTTGAATATACCGTCCGTTCAACGGACATAGACTTCGGGCAGCATATGAACAACGTTTGCTATGCGCGGCTGGCGCTGGATTGCCTGAGCGCGAAGGAGATAGCATCGGGCAAAATAAAGTCCGCAGAGATACATTTCAGCGCGCCCAGCCTTGAAGGCGAACGGCTGAGGGTTTATAAAAAAGCCGACGGCAATGCGCTTTATATCTGCATCAAAAAGCCGGACGGAAAAACCAGCGCGTCAAGTAAGATTGTAATGTAGAACAGAAACTGTGAAAAAGAGGTTGTTAAGGGGCGATAAGCCCCTTTAATTTTACTCCGGCTTTGGCGGCTTTGCCGCCGAAACGGAGAAAGCCCGAAGGGATTTCATACCCTGCGGGTTTTGCCGCCCGGGAGCGAACGCGAGAGGAAAAACCCGAGAAAAAGTCGAAGAAGCGGCAATTAGCCGCTTCTTCGAAAAAGCTATGCTTTAGGCCTTCGGGCCGGCTTCGATGATGTTCTTGGGCATGTTGGAATACTTCTCGAAGTTCTTCACGAAGCGGGCGGCCAGATCCTTTGCGGTGGCTTCGTATTCGGCGTCGTTGTTCCAAAGCCTGCGCTGGCTGAGGAATTCATCCGGCACGTTGGGGCAGGTGGTGGGAACCATAACATTGAATATGGGATCCAGCACGAATTCGCCCTTCTCCAGGTCGCCGTTCAGCGCGGCGGTAACCATGGCGCGGGTGTACTTGAGCTTCATACGGGAACCTACGCCGTACTTGCCGCCGGCCCAGCCGGTGTTTACAAGGTAAACGTTGGTGTTGTGCTTTTCAATGCGCTCGCCCAGCATGTTCGCGTATACGGAAGGATGCAGGGGCAGGAAGGGCGCGCCGAAGCAGGTGGAGAACGTGGTCTGCGGTTCAACTATGCCGCGCTCGGTACCGGCCAGCTTGGAAGTGTAACCGGACACGAAGTGATACATGGCCTGGTCGGCATTGAGCTTGGAGATGGGAGGCAGCACACCGAAGGCATCCGCAGTAAGGAATATAACGGTCTTGGGATGGCCCGCAACGCCGGGAATGAGGCAGTTGGGGATATAATCCACGGGGTAGCCCACGCGGGTATTCTCGGTCAAGCTGTTGTCCGCATAGTCAAGCTTACGGGTTTCGGGATCCATAACAACGTTTTCAACCAGGGAGCCGAACTTGATGGCATTCCAAATCTGGGGCTCGTTTTCCTGGGAAAGGTTGATGCACTTGGCGTAGCAGCCGCCTTCGATATTGAATATGCCGCTCTCGCTCCAGCCGTGCTCGTCGTCGCCTATAAGGCTGCGGTTAGGATCGGCGGAAAGGGTGGTCTTGCCGGTGCCGGAAAGGCCGAAGAACAGCGCGCTGTCGCCCTCCGCGCCAACGTTGGCGGAGCAATGCATGGTGAACACGCCCTGCTTGGGAAGCAGATAGTTCATCACGGAGAATACGCTCTTCTTTATTTCACCCGCATACTGGCTGCCGGCAATTATAACGGTGCGCTTGTTGAAATTGACTATTATTGCGGCCTCGCTGTGCACGCCGTCCACTTCGGGGGAGCACTTGAAGCCGGGGGCTGCGATTATGGTGAAGCCGGGAACGAAGTCCTTGAGCTGCTCCTCGGTAGGACGGACAAGCAGCTGATGGATGAACAGGTTCTGGCTGGCAAGCTCGTTAACAACGCGCACGGGCAGATGATACTGCTCATCAGCACCGGCAAAGCCTTCGAACACGAACAGCTCGCGGCCCTGCAGGTAAGCGGTCATGCGGTTATATATGGCTTCGTACTTTTCTTCGCTTATGGGAACGTTTACCTTGCCCCAATCTATATCGTTGTGAATATTGGGCGCATCGACCACGAAGCGGTCGTCGGGGGAACGGCCGGTATATTTGCCGGTGGTCACTACCAGCGCGCCGGTCTCGCTCAGCGTGCCTTCGCCGCGGCGAAGCGCATGCTCTACAAGCTGTGCAGGCGTAAGATTCTTGTACACGGCCTTGGGCGCGATTATGCCAAGCGCCTCAATGTAATCACTCATTTTCAAATAGCTCCTTTCAACGTTGCGCGATGAATATCGCATAATAAGGTCATATAACCTTAACCGAAATGATTATACCCCGAAGCAGTACTTATTGCAAGCGCGGCGGCATATGTGTTACAATAATGTCATGAAAAACAGGAAAATACACAAGTATACATTGTTGCTTTGTATACCGCTGGCGCTGCTGATGGCTGCCTGCGGCATAATCAATCCTTATGCGCCGGTGGAAACGGTTGAAATACAGCCGCCCACGCCCGCGCCTGCAACGCCTACTCCCGTGCCTACGCCTACCCCCACGCCGGAGTCTACGCCCGAACCTACTCCCGAACCGACTCCGGAGCCTACGCCTGAACCCACGGCATACCGCAGCGAGGATTATCCCCTTGCGGCAAAAAGCCTGCGGACGCATGAGGGCGGACGCTATGCGGAGGAAGCTAAGCTGAACGATGATCCGGCGCTGTTTAAGGCGGTGGTGGATTTGACCAATCAGGCCGTTTTTGTATATACCGCGGATGAAAACGGCGAATACACCACGCTTGTGCGCGAGATGATATGCTCAAGCGGAATAGAGGAAACCAGCCGCAGCCCGCGCGGAACGTTTACAATGGGCGATGATTACAAGCGCTTCGCGTTTTTTGTGCGGTTCAACTGCTATGCCCAGTATTGGAGCCAGATACGCGGCAGGATATATTTCCATTCCGTGCCGTATTCCGAGCGGGATGACAGATATCTGATGGAAGAAGAATTCTGGAAGCTGGGCGAGCCCGCGTCGCACGGATGCATACGGCTGCTGCCGGACGATGCGCAATGGGTGTATCTTTACCTTTGCCCCGGCACAACGGTTGTTATAACCGATGAATTAGAGCGTGATGAAGAGCTGCGTGCGCGGCTTTTGCCCAAGGAAACGCCCACGCCGGATTGCTACATGATACAGGGCAAGGAATAATAAACAGGAGGATATATTAATGAAGGTATTGCTTATCAACGGAAGTCCGCGTCCGCACGGATGCACCTATACCGCGCTGAAGGAGGCGGAAAAGACGCTGAACGAAGCCGGAATAGAAACCGAGATATTCCACATAGGCGCAAAGGCGATACAGGGCTGCACGGACTGCGGCGCATGCGCCGGCGGCAAGCCTTGCGTGTTCGATAAAGAGGACGAAGTTGTTGCCGTCGCCCGCAAAAAAGTGAACGAGGCGGACGGCATAATAGTAGGCAGCCCCGTATATTTCGCCGGCCCCAACGGCAACCTTACAGCATTCATGAATCGCCTGTTTTATAGCGGCAGCGTGAACTGCGCCGGCAAACCTGCCGCGGCAATAGTCTCCGCCCGCCGTGCGGGCACCACCGCCACGCTTGACGTGCTTAACAAGTATTTCATAATCCGCGGCATGCCGATAGTGCCCAGCCAGTATTGGTGCATGGTGCACGGCAACAGCCCCGATGAAGTGGCGCAGGACAAAGAGGGCCTTCAGATAATGCGCACCCTTGGCCGCAACATGGCATGGCTGCTCAAGTGCATCGCCGCGGGCAAAGCCGCCGGCATAACCCTGCCCGAGCGTGAGCCCCGCGTAAGTACCAATTTTGTGAGGTAAGGGAGGGGAGAAATCGAAATCTTCCCCGGTCCCCTGGAAAAAAGTTCACTCTCCCGCCCGTGGCAGCAGCTCTCTCGGCCCTTTGCCGAGATAGCGTATGACGAACACGAGCGTTCCTACTATAAACAGCCCCAGCGCGGCAAGGCATGTTAGCAGGCTTACTTTTGCATCCGCGCCGAGCGCAAACTCGACATCTACCTGCGTACTTTCTGCCAAGTATGCGCTGAAGGCGAGAAACTCATCCGGAGTTTGGTTGGCGTTGGCCATTATGCTCTCGCCTACGCCGGCGGTAAGGGCATGCCCTATTGCCGCGCCCATGAGCGCACCCGTCACGGCTATAATGAGCGCACTCAGCATCACCGCGACAAATGCTCTTGCCTTGCTGCACCCCAGCAGGCGCATAGTGCCTATGCTCTGCTTTTGCGACTGTGCATAGAAGAACGCCAGCAGCAGCGCGGCTATTACCAGCAGCGATGATGACAGTATCAGCAGCAGCTCCGCCGTGCCGGAAAGTGCTTCCAAGCTTGGCTGTATTCTCGAATAGCCTTGGTCGTAGAAGGTAAACCTTGCTTCATAGTCTCCCTGCTTCGCTCCTGTTATGCCCAGTTCGTTCATGCGCTCTATGAAAGGCTCAATCTTGCCATTCTTCAGCCATATCGTCAACAGCGCGCCCGTGACGGGTCTGTCCTCCTCGGCCGGGGCGTTCTCAAGCGACTTTTCGGGGATATAGATTGTGTTCCAGGGGACGGATATCGCGGCTTCGGATATGGTCGAGCTGCCGGTCATTGGCCGCACGTCGTATATGCCGACAACCTCGTATTCGCCGCTGTCGAAGAAGTGGTCGGGGGAGGTGTAGGTGTAGCGGGGGCTGAGCAGCGCCCCCATCTTCGTGGCATTAGTAAAATAATGAAATTCATAGAAATTAAAATCTATTTTAGAGCCGATTTTCCAGCCCTGTGTTCTGGCTAAATCTTTACTTATCATGCAAACTTTACTGCCCGAGCAATATTCTTCTTCAGATATGACACGGCCATCTTTTATATACATATTTCCTAAATTGAATGCAGGAATGCCCGTGACATCGTTGGTTGTCATCACGCCGAATGAACGGGCATTTATATAGTATGCTCTGCCTATGTTATTAAATTTTTCAAGTAACTCCGGGTTTTTCTTTACTTCCTCATATTTTTGAAGCCAGAATGGTTGTTCGGCTGTGCCAAAAACAAAAGCCGTTTCCATTCCGTGTAAGGTCTTTAAACTGTAATAATACTTACAATTGCCATATAAGTGGTCTCTCTCAAATGTTATACTGCTTGTTTTATATTTGCTATCCTCATCCTTATTGCTTTCACAATAAACAGAGATCGAAGCAATATATTCGGTATCCGGTTCCAAATAAATATACGCTCCATCATAATAAAGCTGATCAAGCTTATCACTGTAATCAAACTCTCTGTCCAATGAGAAGTTATCGGTATTCATGTTCATTATTAACTTGGAATTTCTTTCATAGCCGGAACCTGTTTTGTACCTGTACGAAAAAAGGTTCACGGCATCACTCTGTATTTCTATTTTATATTTGCCATGCTGTGTGTATATTTCACCAGGAACAAACCCTGCCTGCACATAAAACTTATTATTCTTTAATAATTCCTCATTATCCAAACCATATGTTCCGTCAGGATGCTTTATTAGATTGTCTTCACTTGTTATTTTGAATTTTATTATATCACGCAAAAATATAGGTATTCTCTCATCACGGCTGAGAGCTACATTGCTTTCACTATATGCACCGTATCTCGCCCGCAGATCGTACTTTATTACGCTTGGAGCATTGACTATCGGCTCTAAATCGTAGTTATAGACCGTAGTCGCATGATAGCCGGCGTAATTGCTATTTATCGTATTTTCAACAATGTGTCCGGTTAAATCCACATCCGCGTATAATTCCATTACGGCGATAGTCGTGTACGCTTCGTCCGCAAGCTTCAAGTTATACATGCTGTTTGCATATAAGTTCAGACTTACGCAGAAAAACGCCGTAAGCAGCACCAATATTAGAATAAATATAACTATACGCGCGGGTTTGCGGGTTAGCTGACGCAGGTGCATGGATAGCATAGAGAGAAAATCCTTTCGTTTGTTTACTGTTTATTTGCAGGCCCAACATGGCCAAGTCCTAAAAGTTAACGCTTCAATGGTTTTAAGGATTCCAACGGGTTACTTATACACGGCATCCGCGTAAGCTTACTATAACATGAATATGCCGGCATGTAAAGGAAGAAGCGGGAATCACGCCCGGCCGTATTGCCTTCCGCCCGTCGGCGGTGGTATAATTAAATCAACAGAACATACAGCAACGCCGTGGCTTCGGGCGAAACCCGAAGATCAACAAGGGAAGTCGGGTGAAAATCCCGCGCTTGCATTGGATTTTTTGCAAGCTGTAAGCGTTGAGCGGATGCGTACAAAAGGGGCGCTTTGCCCGGTCATTGGGAAACCGAGAAGGCTTACGCAGCCGCGCAGGCACGGGCAGATTTCGCCGCGCCGTATTCGCAAGCCAGAAGACCTACGAACGTTTTATTCTCCGCGCAAAATGCGCGCGCAGAATATTATTTTTAATGTGCATTATACGCGGCAGTTTTGAAACTTTTGTAGAACTGCCGCTTCACTTTTTTATAAAAACGCGTTGCGGAAAGGAATAATATGGAACACGGGGCGAAGGTGCGCGCGCGGTACTTTGCGGCGCTGCATCCGTCCGTATGCATGGCGTATTTCGTGGCGGCGATAGGGCTTACGCTGGCCTGCTCGCATCCGGCAGCGGCGGCGCTTTCGCTGGCGGGCGGCACGGCGTTCAGCATACTGCTTCGCGGCGGTAAGGAAACGGCGAATACTTACAAATTCGTGCTGCCGATGTTTTTGCTCATAGCCATTGGCAATCCGCTTTTCAGCCATCGCGGCGCCACTATGCTTTTTATGCTGTTTGATCAATGGATAACGCTGGAGGCGATAAGCTACGGGCTTGTGTCCGCATGCACGCTGAGCGCGATAATAGTTTGGTTCGCGTGCTATCAGCAGGTTATGACGAGCGATAAGTTTTTGTATCTGTTCGGCAACGTTGCGCCAAATACCGCCCTGCTGATAACCATGACGCTAAGGTTCATACCAAAGCTTAAAAAGGACGCGGCGGACATAGCCGCGGCGGAAACAATGCTAAACGGCAAGCCGCAGCGCCTTACGCAAAAGCTGGGCGCGGTTATGCGCAGGCTATCCGTATTGCTTACAATGAGCATGGAGGCGGCGGTTGAAACGGCGGATTCTATGCGCGCGCGCGGCTATGGAGAGGCGCGGCGCACAACGTTCCATCTGTTCCGCTTCGACACGCGAAGTGCGGTCATAATGGCGGCGGTGCTGTCGCTTGCGGCGGTGTGCACGGCGGGCAGGATATACGGCTACGGCTGCATGGAATTTTACCCGCGCATATATGCGCTTGATACGGACGCGGGCGGAATTGCAATGCTTGCGGCGTTCGCGGCGGTTATGTTCATGGGGGCGATTTTGGAGATGAAGGAGGCAGCGGTATGGCGCTCGTGCGGATTGACGGAATAAACTTTACATATGCGGGCGCAAAGAGACCCGCGCTTATCGATGCATCGCTTGAAATAAACGAAGGCGAATATGTGCTGCTGACCGGTGCGTCCGGCTGCGGCAAAACAACGCTTATACGCCAAATAAAGCCGGAGCTTACCCCAGCGGGCGCGCGGGAGGGCAGCATAACATACGATGGAGTGGCGATAGAGAGCCTCAACACAAAGCGCGCCGCGGCGGAGATAGGCTTCGTTCAGCAGAATCCGGATAACCAGATAGTTACGGACTATGTTTGGCACGAGCTTGCGTTCGGCCTTGAGTGCATGGGGCTGAGCGTTGGGGTTATACGGCGGCGCGTGGCGGAAATGGCGGCGTTTTTCGGCATGGAGAGCTGGTTTCGGAGCAAAACATACGCCCTTTCAGGCGGGCAGAAGCAGCTTTTGAACCTTGCGGGCGCGCTTGCGATGGACCCGCGGCTGCTTATATTGGATGAACCCACCGCCATGCTCGATCCGCTTGCCGCGCGGGAGCTGCTGGACGCGGTAAGCAGAATAAACAAGGAACTGGGCGTTGCGGTGCTTATAACCGAGCACAGGCTGGAGCAGGTGCTGCCTGCGGCGGACAAGGTTGCCGTTATGGAGCGCGGGCGGATAATAAGCCAAGGCAGGCCGGAGGAGACGGTGCGCAACCTTTGCCGGAGCGGGGAGGGGGACAGACTGTTTTTCGGCATGAGTGCGCCGGTAAGGATATTCGCCGCGCTTGGACAGGAGGAGCTGCCGCTTACCGTGCGGGACGCACGGCTGGGCCTGAAACGAATATTGGGCGATAAAAAGGCACAGCCGCTTGATATACCCGCGCCAAATAGCGGTAAACCCGTGCTGAGTGCGAAGGAGCTTTGGTTCCGCTATGATGCAAAGGGCGCGGATGTGCTGCGCGGGGCGGATATATCGCTTTGTGAAGGGGAACTTATGTGCCTGCTGGGCGGCAACGGCGCGGGCAAAAGCACGTTGCTTTCGGTGCTGTGCGGGCTAAACAAAGCCTACCGCGGCAAGGTGAAACTGGATAAGGGCAAAAAGCTATGCATGCTGCCGCAGAACGCGCGCACGCTGTTCACGGCGGATACTGTGCTGGGGGAGCTTATGGATGCTTCCGACGGGGACGAGGCGCGCGCAAAGGCAATGGCGGAGCGGCTTGAGCTGAGCGGGCTTTATGATTCGCACCCGTATGACCTTTCCGGCGGGGAGACGCAGCGCCTTGCCATAGGCAAGCTGCTGCTGAGGGACGCGAACGTGCTGCTGCTGGACGAGCCTACAAAGGGGCTTGACGCATATGCAAAGCTTCAGCTTGCAAATATGCTCAAAGGCCTTTGCAAGGAGGGCGCAGCTATATTGGCCGTTACGCACGACGTGGACTTTGCCGCGCAGTATGCGGACGAGTGCGCAATGATGTTCGACGGGGGCATAATATCGCGCGGGGAGCCGCATGAGTTCTTCGGCGGGAACAGATTTTATACAACCGACGCCAACCGCATAGCGGGGGACGTTGCGCCGGGCTGCATAACAAGCGGGGAGGTTGCTTCGCAATGCAAAAAACTGCTGCAATGAAGCGCGCCGGCGCTGTGATGGGCGTTACGATAGCGGTGCTGTGCGTGCTGCTTGTCGCGTTTTCGTATTATCATGCCACAAGGGCCACGATAAGCCCATACGGGGAGCTGAGCCTTTGGGACACGATAGTAATGAATTCGGACATAATAATGGGGCTGGTGTTCCTTGCTGCGTGCAGCGTGCCGTTCTTTCTTAAATTTGAGCGCAGGAAGCCGCGAGCGCGGGAAATGGTGCCGCTGGCGGTCATGGCGGCGCTGGGCGTTGTGGGGCGGACGGTGTTTCAGCTTATACCGCTGCCCAATTTCAAGCCAGTGTCGGCAATTGTTATAATCACGGCCGTTGCGTTCGGGCCGGAGGCGGGCTTTATGACGGGTGCGCTCACGGCGTTCGTTTCCAATTTTATATTTGGGCAGGGGCCGTGGACGCCATGGCAGATGTTCTGCTGGGGCATGATAGGCTTTGTTGCTGGGCGGCTGCAAAAATCGGGCTTTTTTGGGCGCGAAAAGCCGCGGCGGCATTTTGCTTCGCCTGTGTGGGACAGGATATGCCCCGCGAACACATCGCGCGGGGATATGCTGCACTATGCGCGTGGCATAAGCGAGCGCGCATCGTTCCGCCTGTGCATGTTCGGGCTGCTTTCGGGCTTCGGCTACGGGTGGGTGATGAACCTTTATTACATAATAGGCTACATAAACCCAATAACCTGGCAAAGCGTTGCCGCGGCGTATGTTTCAAGCTTTTTCTTCGACCTGAGCCACGGCGTATGCACGTTCCTTGTGCTTTGGGCGCTCGGCACGCCATGGATAAAAAAGCTGAACCGCGTGAAGGTGAAGTTCGGGCTGGATATTACGGCATAGGCGCCCGCAGCTCGCGGCCGGTGTTTATTATAACTATTGCAGCGGCCGCGAACGTTATTATGATGCACTCCTGTCAACTGATGGTATTGTATATTTATACAAATAATATATGATATATAAACCGAATAAAACGATAATAAGCAAACACGATTCAAAATATAAATTGGTCATTTTCTGTTGCATATTTTATAATATTTTCTGTCAGGACATAATGATTTTACTGTTTTGACATGAACTATTATTTTTTATAGGGAGATATCACGAAAATGAAAAAGGTAAACTGGATCGTGGTCATAGCCGGTGCGCTTGTGGGCCTTGCGGCCGTGCTGCTCACCGCGCTTGGCAACCCCCCAAACATGGGCTTCTGCATAGCCTGCTTCCTTAGGGACATAGCCGGAGCATGCAGCCTGCACAGCGCGGCTGTGGTGCAATATGTGCGCCCCGAAATAATCGGCCTTGTGCTGGGTTCATTCATAATGGCGCTCATTAAGGGCGAGTTCCGCGCAAAGGGCGGCAGCTCCCCGGCGACCCGCTTTGTGCTGGGCGCGTTTGTAATGATAGGCGCGCTTGCGTTCCTCGGCTGCCCGCTGCGCATGGTCATCCGTCTTGGCGGCGGCGATCTTAACGCGCTCGTGGCTCTTGTCGGCTTCACAATCGGCATATTCATCGGCGTGCAGTTCATGAAGCGCGGCTTCTCGCTCAGGCGTAATTACACCCTTGGCGTTACCGAAGGCACCATCCTCCCCGTGCTCATGCTCGGCCTGCTTATTCTTGTTGTCGCCGTGCCTTCGCTGTTCAAGTTCAGCGAAGCCGGCCCCGGTTCCAAATTTGCGCCGTTCTTTGCAGCGCTTGGCATAGCGCTTGTGGTCGGCGCGCTGGCGCAGAGGAGCCGCCTTTGCATGGTTGGCGGCATCCGCGACGGCATAATGTTCGGCGATTTCAAGCTGCTCTATGGCTTTGTGGCCATATTCGCGGTGGTGCTTGCGGGCAACCTTATAACGGGGCATTTCAATCTTGGCTTCTCAGGTCAGCCCGTTGCCCATAGCGATCATGTTTGGAATCTCCTTGGCATGCTTCTGGTCGGTTGGGGCAGCGTCCTGCTCGGCGGCTGCCCGCTCAGGCAGCTCATACTTGCCGGCGAGGGCAACAGCGACAGCACCGTTACCGTATTCGGCATGATAACCGGCGCGGCGTTTGCGCATAACTTCGGCCTTGCCGGCGTTGCCGCGAGTGCCGATGCCGCGGGCGGCGTACCCACCGCGGGCAGGATAGCGGTAGTGATAGGCATAGTGTTCGTGCTTGCCATATCGCTGCTGAATATGCCCAAGAAGGCGGACGCGTAATTTTGTATTTGACATCAGCAAAGGAGTAAAGTTATGATAGACGCAAGAGGACTTGTTTGCCCCATGCCCGTTGCAATGGTGCAAAAAGAGGTCAAAGCTAACGCTCCCAAGGAAGTTGAAGTGATGGTGGACGATCAGTGCGCGGTTGAAAACATAACCCGCTACGCCACCAACGCAGGCTATGCCGTGAGCGTGGATAAGGAAGGAACGGATTACCGTTTGACGCTTAAAAAGTGAACGATTATATAGCCACATTCCATACCCATCTTGCCGCCATAATGGCGCACCGCGCGCTTAGCGCGCTGAGTATAAGCGCAAGGATGATGCCCGTGCCGCGTGCGCTGAGCTCTTCCTGCGGAACGTGCGTGCGGTACAGTGCGGAGGATGCAAATACCCAAGCCATGGGCGAAGACTGCGAAAGCGTTTTCATAGTGCATCCGGGCAAGAAGGAGGAATACGAGCTTATCTATTCGCAGGAGTAATGCCCGCGGCACTTCCATACTCGGCAAAAAGCTGATATAATGATATCAGCTAAAGCTGAAAGGAAACTGAGCGGCATGAACAAAAGCTTATTAAGAGACATACCTAAGGTGGACGATCTTTTAAGGTCGCCCACCTTAGCGCATTTATTCGCCGATGCGCCCCGCGTGAGTGTTACCGAAGCGCTGCGCGAGGAGCTGGATAATATAAGGAAGAATATACTGGACGGCACGCTTGACGCGCTGCCCTGCACAGAGGATATGCTTTCATCCGCGGCGGAGCGCGCGCGGATGAAGTCCCGCCCCAGCCTTAGGGGAGTTATAAACGGCACGGGCGTTGTGCTGCATACCAATCTTGGCCGCGCATGCCTTGCGAAGGAGGCCGTGGATGCGGCAATAAACGCGGCTACGGGGTATTCAACCCTTGAATACGACGTGGCATCCGGCTCCAGAGGGGAGAGGTATTCCCATGTGGAGCGGCTGTTCAGCCACCTTACGGGCGCGGAGAGCGCAATGGTGGTGAACAACAACGCTGCGGCGGTGCTGCTTATACTTTCGGCCCTTGCCAAGGGGGGCGAGGTAATAGTCAGCCGCGGGGAGCTGGTTGAAATAGGCGGCAGCTTCCGCGTGCCGGAAATAATGGAAAGCTGCGGGGCAAAGCTGAGGGAAGTTGGCACCACCAACAAAACCCACCTTGCCGATTACGAGCGCGCCATTGGCGAAGATACCCGCGCCGTAATGAAGGTGCATACCAGCAATTACCGCATTGTGGGCTTTACCGAAACCGTAACGCGGGAAGAAATGGGCGAACTTGCGCATAAGCATAATTTGCCGTTTATAGAGGACCTTGGCAGCGGCTGCCTGTTTGATTTGAACAGGCTTGGCATACGCGATGAACCAACCGTGCAGGAATGCGTGCGCGCGGGGGTGGACGTGCTGTCCTTCTCTGGCGATAAGCTTCTCGGCGGGCCGCAGGGCGGCATAATAGTTGGCAAAAAGGAATATATAGACATGCTTAAAAAGCATCCGCTCACAAGGGCTATGCGCGTGGATAAGATGACGCTTGCCGCCCTTGAAGCCACACTCAGGTGCTATGATGAGCAGCGCGAGTTTGACGCTATACCAACGCTCAATATGCTCGGCGCGGACGCGGATGCGCTCAGGACGAAGGGCGAGAAGCTCTGCCAAAGGCTTAATGCCATAGGCGCGCATGCCAAGTGCGTTCCCGTGCGGGATCAGGTTGGCGGCGGCAGCGTGCCCATGCAGCTGCTTGACGCGTACGCCGTGGCAATAGAGCTTGACGGCGTATCGACCGAAAAGCTTGAAAAGCACATGCGCCTTGGCGAGCCGCCAATAATAGGCCGCATTGACCACGCAAGGTATCTTTTGCATATGCGCACGATAGCGGAAAGCGAATTCGATACTATAGAGAAGGCGATAGCGGAGGCTATGGCATGAAGCACGTTATAATAGGCACCGCGGGCCATGTTGACCACGGCAAGACAGCGCTTATAAAGGCGCTCACCGGCATAGAAACCGACCGCCTGGCGGAGGAGAAAAAGCGCGGCATAACAATAGAGCTCGGCTTTGCGCACATTGAATGGCCGGACGGCACGCAGGCGGGCATAGTGGACGTGCCGGGGCACGAAAAGTTCATAAAGAACATGCTTGCCGGCGCGGGCGGAATAGATCTTGCAATGCTTGTGGTTGCGGCGGACGAAGGCTTTATGCCGCAGACGGTGGAGCATCTTAACATACTTACGCTGCTGGGCATAAAGGACGGCCTTATAGTCATAACCAAGAAGGACATGGTGGACGAAGAATGGCTGGACATGATAAAGCAGGACGTGAAGGAGCGCGCGAAGGGCACCTTCCTTGAAGGCAAGCCCATAATGTGCGTTTCGGCATACACGGGCGAAGGCATCGCGGAGCTGAAGGAAGAGCTTTATAAGCTGGTTAGCAAGGCAGGCGAAAAGAACATGCGCGCTGCGTTCAGGCTGCCTATAGACCGCGTTTTCTCCGTGGATGGCTTCGGCACGGTTGTCACCGGAACGCTTATAGAGGGCAGTATGAATGAAGGCGATGCTGCGGAGCTGGTGCCGAGCGGTGCGGAAACGCGAATAAGGAACCTTCAGGTCCATGGTAATACGGTAAAAACGGCGTATGCGGGCCAGCGCGTTGCCGTGAACCTTGCCGGACTTAAAAAGACGGACGTGCAGCGCGGGGACTGCGTTGCCAAGCCTAATACCGTGCGCGTATCAAGAATGCTGGACGTTAAGCTGATGAACCTTAAAAACTCCGGCCGCGTTATAACAAACGATATGCAGGTTCATCTTTACCACGGCTCTGCCGTAATGCTGGCCAAGGTGGTGCTGCTTGAGCGGGACGCGCTGGAGCCTGGCGAAAGCGGCTATGCGCAGCTGAGGATGACGGAGCCGATAGCATCGAAAAACGGCGACAGGTTTGTTATCCGCTTCTATTCGCCGCTTGAAACGATAGGCGGCGGCGTGATACTGGACGACGCGCCCATGAAGCATAAGCGCAACGTGCCCTCCGTTATAGAGGCGCTGAAGATAAAAGAAGGCGGCAGCGCGGCGGACAGGGTGCTGCAGCTTATTGACGAGGCGGGCATGGCCCTGCCCACGGCGGCAAAGCTGAACGCCAAGCTGAATATAGACGCGGAGGAGCTTTCCGCGGAACTGAGCGAACTTACGGACTCCGGCCGTGCTGTGGAGCCGATAGAGGGGCGCTACATATCCTCACGCGCGCTCGATGCGGCGGCGGACGGCGCAAAGGCCGCGCTTAACGCATACCATAAGCAGAACCCACTGCACGCGGGAATGAAGGCGGCGGAGCTTAGGCAGAAGGCGTTCAAAAATACGGAACAGGCCGCGGCGGATGCCATAATAGCCGAACTGTGCCGCGAGGGCGCGATAAAGCGCGCGGGCGAACGCTATGCGGACGCGGATTTTGAAATACACTATACAAAGAAGCAGACCGCCATACGCAAGAAGCTGCTGGATTATTATCAATCCGCGGGCATAGAGCCGGCCACGGTGGACGAGGTGATGGCCACGTTCCAAATGAACGAGCGCAACGATTTCAAGCAGGTGCTCGACAGCGTTGTGAGCGGGGGAGACATAGTTATGCTCACGCCGCAGATATGCTATTCGCGCGAATCATACAAAAAAGCGTGCGATGCGGCGAAGGCGCACTTTGCCGAGCACGATACAATTACCCTTGCCGAATTCCGCGACGCCATGTCAACTTCAAGGAAGTATGCGTTGGCCGTGCTTGAATATTTTGATAAGAACGGAATAACCCGCAAGGATGGCGATTTTCGCAAGCTTAACAGGGGTTTTGGCGAATAAGCGCACAATTAGTGCTTGCTAAAGCGAATATGTGCATGCTATAATAGCCGAACGTATGGGAGTAGATGGGTGCTGGTGTGCCCCGCGGTCTTCAAAATCGTTGCAGGTGGTGAGGAGCTGCCCAGGTGGGTTCGATTCCCACATACTCTCGCCATAAAAAAGCCCTGAATATCGGGGCTTTTTGCTTGTTTTGAGCTTATTATTACCGAAAAATGTTGCACCAAAAAAGCAAGATATTTCGGCATTTTTGAAAGAAGCCGCAAAGCCATTTCACTTTTTTGGGGTAAAATTTTTTGTCCGGTTTGCCAGCTCCCTCAGCGAGGGAGCCTTTTGGCATTGTGCAAGCACTAACTATAAGCCTGCCCTGAAAGGGGAGGTGGACAGGTTATCATACGAAGTGCAACAGTGGAAAAAAGACAGCATGGGCACCAGGG
>ERZ1034917.234-NODE-234-length-53280-cov-346.279737_pt1 | contig 53280 bp, 73 predicted proteins | sample MGYA00520605_ERZ1034917 | MGnify/ENA primary metagenome ERZ1034917 (study PRJEB33766, sample SAMN09781784) | gut metagenome | biome: gut microbiome | host: Homo sapiens | place: Madagascar | study: EMG produced TPA metagenomics assembly of the PRJNA485056 data... | reverse complement strand
GCCCTGGTGGGCCCGTGTGGCCCGTGTGGCCCGTGTGGCCCTGGTGGGCCCGTGTGGCCCGTGTGGCCCGTGTGGCCCTGGTGGGCCCGTGTAGGCCCGTACAGCCCCGGCAGGATCGGCGGGCCCTGGTGGGCCCGTGTGCGCCCTGGTGGGCCCGTGTGCGCCCGTGCAGCCCGTGCAGGATCGGCGGCGCGCAAAATCCGCACAAGGTCGGCTAACCTCGTCCTCAAGTCAGCCCAAATATGGCCTATTTGGGCACTTATGGAGCCTGGGCGGGGAGATATGAGCCGGGAAGCGCCGGCCGGACATGCTCGCCTGGTGGCCACGCCTCCACGCGCCGCATGAAATTCGCCGCCAGGCATGAAGCCGACCGAAGACAAAGCGCCCCGAGAGGGGGGCGCTTTTGTTTTGGCGAAACCGTTCGCTGTTCGAATTCTACGCACCTGGGCTTCACGAACAGACGGCATTTTGCACCCGTCAGCAGGCGCAAACCGTGAACAGCATGCGCCTCATGGCCCATCTGCTGAAAGCAGCACACATCCGCCCAGTACTGCGCAAACGCCGCTTCTGCGGGTGAGCGAGCGAGGCTTCAAACTGCCACAAACCAACGCACTGAAGCCGTTCCACGCGTCACTGAAGGCCAAACGTCCATGACAAACAGCCCAGTCCCTCGGAATGCGTCGCGTTCGCGCGCAAAATCGCTGTAGAGCCATTAGGAGCCGTTTTGAGCCTGTTTGTACACCGAGTAGAGGGAATTATCGTATAACAAATAGCCCGGCTATAAACGGCATTTAAAGCGCTTTCAGCGAATGACGTTATGGAGCCGATGAACAGCGGCGACAGGTAGGGCCTGCCGATGTTTATTCCAGAATCGCAAATGGCGAAATATCTGCGTATAATTGATCGGTTGTAAAATTCCAAACATTGCCACGCCAAACGTTTCCGTCTAGCAAAACACGAACAATAACTATATATATAAATAGAACGTCCGTACCTGATATTTTTTAGGGGAGGTACGGACGTTTTTGTATACCTGATATTTTTTAGGGGAGGTAAGCCTGACGGGCTATTTCTGATCGGTTTCGGTTTCCGAGTCGACGGCGAACACCGGGGGCAGACCATGAGCCTTCGCGTCTGCGTCAACGGCGTTTTTGAGGAGTTTGGATAATTTTATCCCGCGCATGGCAACATATTGATCCAGTCTATCTCGGTCGCCGTTAGAGAGCCTCCAATTGTACGGACGCGTGTGGGTATTAATATAATCTATATCATAAGTTTTTTTATCAAACTTCTCCGTTGCCACTCACACGCGCCTCCTTCTTCTCCAGCAGTTCCGCCGGGTTGCATTCCAGCACCTCGGCCAGTTTTAGCAGATGCTCCGTATCCGGGCGACGTGCTCCGGTCTCCCAGTAGGTAATGGATCGCGCATGGCAGCCCACCATTTCAGCAAGCTGAGCCTGCGTCAATCCTTTGCTCAGCCGCAGACGGTTGAGGGTGGTATTGCTGTTCCGGGGTCGGGGATTATTCCTCATGTTTTTCTACCTCATTTCGATTGATTTTAGATTGTTCGGCGTCGCGCACAAGCGGCCCGAAATAACGGCGTTCTGCGTCTTTCCGCGCCTTCACGGCGTCGGAAAACTCCAAAAAGGATCCCAAATATATTGATTTGCCTTTGACCGTAATCTGGGCTGTGTAGTAGATGTTGCTGGAGTTATGGCGCTCGCGGATGCCTGTCGCGCCGCTGGTGTTATTCGTTCGTAATTTTCCGTCCATTACATGACGGATGCTGTTGATCTGCGTTCCGCCCACATGACCGGCGGAACCTGACTTCAGCCGCGTCTTGGCATTTGCCCATGCAGTGTGTCCGCAGTCCGTTCGGGCGCCGCGTTTCAAATCCGCGCCCCGGATGACCGTGGTGCGCCCGCAAGCACATTGGCACAGCCACGCTCGGCGCTCCCGGAGGTACTCCACGCATGTCAGGTTGCCAAACGTTTTCCCGGCCAGATCGTCAATCAGGGGTGATGGCGTGGTCTTGGCCTTCAGCTGCTTCGTGCGTTTTCGCGATGCTGCGGCGCACTCCGGCCCACACGTTTTCTGGCCCGGATAGTCGCTCCGGGGGGTAAACGTTTTCCCGCAGATGACGCAGATTTTTTCTGCCATGTTACGCACCCGCATTCAGCGTCGCCGCATACTCTCTGGCTACGCGCTGGTCGCACGTGTTCACCGCACCGGCAGAAACCAGCGCATACAGGCCAGTGGTCTCAAATTGCACCAACACCGCGCCCAGCGGGAATTTTTCGGTGACAACGCTGTCAATCACTCGCGCTCCGGCGGGGATCGTGTTGGTCAGCAGCTCGGCTGCGATATTGGATTTTTCCATTGTGGTTTTCATCTTATCTCCTCCGATTTTATGTCAGCGTATTTCAGGGATGAGCTTAATTTGCCCCGTTTCCAGCAGGTCGTCGAAACTGTATCCCTCCTCCAGGTCAAATTTCCCGTTTTCCGCGAACCGCTCAATGTCATGTTTAACTTTATCCTTAACTCCCTCATACGAAAAATACTCATTGAGCGTGTAGCCGCTTTCGAGTCGCCTGCCATCCCACCCAGAACTGATCTTTTTGTAAATATCGTGCTCGTTGCCATATTTGTCAATGATAACCAGGCGATATTTCGTGTAGTACTTATGCACGCCATAGGGTTCATATAGCAGGGATTCCCATGCATGCCAGTCGATTTCGCCGCTGTACTCATCCACCGCATCATCGCTCAGGTCGTTTTCCGTGATCGCGAAAACCTCCACGGCCCAGTGTTTGGCGCGAGTGCTCGACCAACGGTTTTTTGCGGCGTCATTGGCCTCCTCAAGTGTGTCAAACACGCATTCGCAGCTGTTGCCTGTCCAATGCGTCAGGTCATTCCCGCGAAAACCATGTCCAATAGCGATGTATTTTTTCATTTTGCTCACTCCAGTTTTGCCGGGATACGATGCCTCCCGGCGGAACATGGTCGTCAGTGGTCGTCAGTCATCGAGTTCGCGCTCTTCCACGATCTGGAAATCAGGGTCGTTGGATTCCAGGGCGGCGACGATGTCATCGAAATTGAAATCATCATCCCATCCGCTGGTGTCCTCTACCTCGTTGATACTGTGATCCAACTGCCAGCCGTCCAGGCCGTCGTAGATGCGCACGATGCGCTCGTCGTAGTCCACGTAGATCATCTCGGGGCGGGCGTTAGTGTTGACTTTGTACAGTTTTTTCATTACAATTCCTCCTATTCGCAATTCTCTCACTCTCTCATGTACTTATTATATCACTATTCATGCGTGTTGTCAATAGGTTTTGAAACTGTTTTTTGAAAAAACGGCTGGAGCAAATCATCAACTTTTCTCACGCATGCGGATCACCGTAGTATGGGGAGCTGGGCCATGCACTCATCGGCGAGTTCCGGGTACACCTCGGCGATTTTTTGGAGCACAGCGGATTTCAGGCGCACATACAGGTCATCGTGACCGACTTTTCCGTCGATGGTCGGGAGCGCATAATCATACTCGCAGAGATTGTGCCGCGCGAAATTAACCATCCAGCGCATCACCGTGGAGTCATCCAGGTACATCGGTTCGCCGCCGCGGCTCACAATCCGCTCAATACCGGCAGAGATGGCCGAATTTCTCAGCGTATCCATGCTGATTTTTTTGATCCTGATCTCCCCAATCAGTTCGTCCAGATTCGCAACAGCGGCTTCGCGGCGCGTCTGCACGCCTTTCTGGGCGGCCTTGCTCCGCGCTTCAGATTTCTCCCGCATCGCGCGGAACTCTTCGGTTTCCATGGCCGCATGCACATCCTCTGCCAGCCAGAGTTTCATCGGCGCGGCAGACCAATAACGCGGATTTTGTTTCAGCGTGGGCGCTGGGAGCAGCTTAGAGATCAGCCCCCTCGTAAATCCCATCTCCAACACCTGAGACTGGGTAAGCATTTCCACTTGCGGTTCGGCGTTTTTTTTACGCATGCTGCTCACCGGCCATTCCGTTTTCCGCCAGCAGCTTGTCGATTTCCGCCAGCCGGGCCAGCAGCTTTTCGCGTTCGGCCTTCAGGGCGGCTGCATCGATTTTCGCGCTTTTGATGGTGATCTCCATTCCCCTTGGCGGGTCTGCAATCGCTTCGTCCGCCTTGAGCCGGTTGAAATTATACACCTCGCAGATTGATCCGGGTGCCACCGTTACCAGCCAATGTGCATTGCTTCCGCCGCTATTAGGGCCGCCGGTGATAAACGCTACATCCTCGCCCAGTGTAGCGCCTGAATCGCGGCCAAACGCACGTGCGATTACTCGCCCGGCAACCATCAGGGGTTGGCGGGATTTGCTTTCGCAGTCCTCGCCGAATTTGATGACCAGCGTAACCAATTCTCCGGCGGGGGTTACATCCGTCTCCCCGTATACGTCCATCATTGCAGTGCGGGCCACTTCCAGCGCTTCGGCGTTTATCGCCCACACGCGTTTGGCGCTGTCCCAACGTCCGCCGCATTTTTTGATGCGGGCCACAAAATCGGCGTTGTAGGGACTGGTGATCAAGGCCTTTCCGTTTACGATTTCCACGTTAATCATTTCTGTTCGCTCCCATATTTGTCGGTGTTGATTTCGCCAATGTAAATTCCATCGTCGCGCAGGATATAATGTTTAATGTTTGCGCCCTTCAGCAGCCATTCCAAATCCGATGGAGTTTTCGGGCCGGGGTGGTCGAAAAGCAGATCGTCTTCGGCAGGCTCCGTCCGCCCATCGCCGTTGTCCGGATGCACCAGGACGGCAGCCTGGATGTATTTTGCTGGGTACTTAGCATTTGCGATTTTGCGAAAACGCTCCCGCAATTCCTCGGTTCCCGTGTCCGCCCAGTTTTTCGGGATCAGCCCATCAGCCCATAAATCATCGAAATAGATAAAACGGATAGGGGCGATGTAGTAGGTTTTGCGGTCCAGGGTGATCTGATAGGTTTTGCTCATTGTGATTTCCTCCTGCTCTTGATGTTCTTATTATATCGCCAATTGTGCTAGTTGTCAACTATTTTCTGAAATTATTTTCAAAAAAATCCGCTCCCGGCATGCGTCGGAAGCGGCGTCTATTATTACATATCATGATACCTGTTAGCGCCCCAGTCGCCGCCCAGGCTATTGACCGTATCTGATGTAAGGCGCAGCCCATGAATCACCGTAGGCCGCCCTGATCCGCCGCTGACCACCAGGTACCCCGAATTTGAGAAGGCTTTTAACATCTGAGTGCGGCTGAAACTGCGCCCGGAGGCCATGTTAAAACTCGCCCACGACATGTAGGCCTTGCGGAGTGATTGATATTGGATCGTGTATTGAGCGCCCTCCAAACAGCAATCCTCCACGAATTGGTGCACCCAGTCCTCGCCGTTTTTGTATTCCTCGGTAGCATCCTGCACGACCTGAGGCGGTTCCGGCAGGCAGCAACCGTTCTGGCAAAACGCCACCGCGCCATCAATGATCCACCGGAGGATTTCAGGGCCAGATTCCGCCTCAAGTTTGGCTCCGTAATTCTGGATGGGTTTCTGTCCACTGGCCGCGCCCATTTTTGCGTTAAACGGCACGGCGTTGATCCGCCGCCAGATGCCATAGTCAGCATCGCTCACGCGGGGCAGAAAATTGGTAAACAGGATCAGCGTGTGGGACGGCTCGAATTCCACGGCGTCATGGTAGAGCTCACGGGCGATCATTTTGTCGGTGCTGGCCAGGCGCTTCACGATTGATGCAGACAGCCGCTGTCCACTGTCAGACTCGCTCGCCAGCACCAGTCTGCGTCCGCGCACGGCGGCCAGGCCCTTGGCCTCATCGTCATTTCGTTTCGCCATGAGCACCTCAGGTGCGATTCGTCCGGCATAGCTTCCAAGCACCCCTGCAACGGGGTTGCATAGCGTACTTTTCCCGTTACTTCCGCCGCCGTAAAAAATTGCGATCCCTTCCTGATACACTTTCCCAACAGCAGCCATGCCAAATATCACCTGTATATAGCGTTCCAGTTCCGCGTTACCGCAGGTCACCGTTTTCAAAAACTGTTGCCAGTCCGTCAATTCAGCCTCTTCCGCGTCTCTGAGCCAGAATGGGTCATCATCTGAGTCGGATTCACCGGCACTTGCCTCCGCCACCTGATCCGCGAAGCTTGGCCCGGGGGCGCACCCGCAAATCATCGTACACCGCGCATCCGGGTCGTGCGGCCTGATCTCGCCTGTCCGCAAATCAACAATCCCGCCGGGCGTATTGAGTGCCCATGGATCGGCGTCAAACTCGTCAACGCTGCTGGTGAGCATGGTCTCCACAAGCCCCAGCACGGATTTCGCGGCTCTGTCCGTCTGCATGCGATCCACCCACGCCTGCGCTTTTTTGTCCCATTTTCCCAGATCGGCGGCCAGCGCCTCGGCCCATGAGTTTTTCATGTATTCACTCATTTTGCCTTTAACAATCGTTTCGGCGCGTTTGCCTGGAATCCAAACCTGACCATCCCAAACATACCAGCCCTGACCAGGGACATATCGTATTGTATGCTCGTATTTTTCCGCAAAAACTTCTGCCGCTCCGCGTTCGTTGGGCGCCGCGATGGGAAAAAACAAAAATGCGTTGTGCGCAGCCTCATTTTTTTGCTCGGCGGCTTTGGCATGTTCCTTCCGGACGTATCTCTCAGCCGCTCCGCGCAATGTGTCATCGTTCAACATGCCAGAAAGTGCGTCCCTCATATTTTCACTCATGTTTTTCCACCGCCTGATTTTTTTGAGCCTTATAATCCTCGGCAATCTCTGCCAAGGTGGCCGAATGCAGGAAATCCAGCCGTTGTTCTGCGGCGCTTCTGGCCGCCAGGGCTTTCGTAAAGCGCTTGTCCTCCCAGACTTTGTCACCGCGTTTTGCGCGGCTCAGAATCGCGTCGCACAGTCGCAGTACCTCGATATATTTGTCATATTCCTCGCGACGATAGGCCTCAAGCGCACGTTGAAGATCGTAAACGGTTGGGCCCGGAGGCTTCCGGGGCACGTCGCCGCCTCCAGACGGCAAGGCCACCCCGAAATCCTCCGCGAGATGCCTGGCTGCCGTGAGCGCGTCCTCATGGTAATACTCCGAGTAGAGTTTCACCGCGTCGCCGCCTCTATGACAACCATAACACACCCAGCCGCGCGCGGGGTCTTCGAACAGGCACAGCGACGGGGTTTTTTCGCCATGCAGCGGGCAGCAGGCCCAGCCCTTTCCAGCCCTCCGGCCAGAAATGCGCAGACCAATCCGCTCGGCCGCGTTCAGCGAAGAAATCCCCCTCAGCAACTCGAAAATCCCGTCCACGCGGAAGCCCTCCCTGATATTTATTCAATATAATTTCCCGAAAATCAAGCTGTTTTTTAGAATTGCCCCCAAAGGGTGAAATACGGACACCCGGAATTACCGTCATCCTCCGGCAGGTCGATAGGCAGCTCGTTGAGCGCCTTGCGCAATTTGCATTTGCAGCGGTCGTCGAAGCTTTTATCGCACATCATGCAATGCTCCTTCATGGCCTCTTCCATGCCGCCGATTGCATCCCATGAAATCCACCGTCCGAATTCATCTTGGCGGTTTGTGGGGCGCTGAATGCCTATCTGGATGCGCACAGCGCTCAGGTTGCGGCGGATGGACAACAACTGATCCGTCGGCACGGTGTCCATGCAGCGCTCCAGCAGCGCTTTCGTTTTGGCCTTCAAAAGGCCGATGTCGGCATTGCCCATGGCGATCTGCCCAAAGCGACGTTTGAGGCCCTCGGTGCGGTTAAGCGAGTGCTCTGCCGCCATGAGATTCCAGAGAGCTTCCTGTTCGTAACCTTGAAGGCGGCGCGTGTCCCCGTGCGTTTGCATGCGTTCCGCGTGTGTTCCGCGTGCGTTCTGCATAAGTGTCTCTCTCCTGATTTTTATTTCCTGATATTTTTATTCGTCTTCCAGTTCGGCACGTTCCCATTCGTCCTGCTCATCTGGCTCAGTGATTCCACGCCAGCGGGCATGGCCTTTGCAATCGGCGGCGCACTTTAACAGATCGCACTCTGCGCAGTAATTGCACGCCAGCGTCGCGCTTTTTGCTCCGCGTCTCGCCAAATGCATCAGTAGCAACAAAAGTTTGCGAATGTCTTTCTCCGCCGCTTTGAGTTTGGCTTCAGCCTGCTCGGCCCGCCCCCGCAGCATCTCAATCTCGTCCGCCGCCAGACTGCACAGGTCATACGGGTTGCCGGGGTCGTACCCGCCACCGAACTTCAAACGCCCCTTTATGAAACGTATCTCCGTGGCCCTGTCGCAAATGAAATCGTGGAACCACCGGGTATCCGTCCGCGCCGGTAACAGCATTACCGTCAACGCCCTGGCCTCGGCCGCCTTTTTCACCCACCGTCCTATCTGCCGGCCGTAGGGCGGGTTGCACCAGCAACGCCGCCCCGTCCAGTCCTGCGCCAGCCCGTCCACCTCGGGTGTGAAATATTCCGCGCATTTCGTATTCTCCGGCAGTGCGCAAACGTCCAGGTCGAAATGATACTCCCTATCCAGCGCGTCGAAAAAATCCTGCGGCGTGGCCCACAAATCGGTCTTGTGCGAATACATTACCTGCAGCATTATGTATCCTCCTTCGGCGGCTCGGGTATCTCCGGAATCTCTAGCCAGTGAGTAGGGTGTCGCGGGAAATTTGTAAGTCCCTTTCCGTTGTCGACCCATCTCCTGTTAGCATATCGATACATTATGCCACCCCATATTTCGGTGTAACAATAATACGGGCCGTCGCGCTCCGGCTCCCGCTCCTTGACGCTGATCCAGCGGGGCGATGTTTTGTTGACCTCAACAATACGTTGTTCCAACCGCTGGATGTAGGCCAGGGCATCAGCCTCAAGAGCATATTCGCAATCCTCAATTTTTTTATATGGGCATCCGAGGCACTGATTATTTGCATCACTGTTCCGGCACCAATGCAGCGTGTATTTGATCTCTTCCGGTGTCTTCATTTCGCACGCTCCTTGTCGTTGTTCCATTTTTCCACGGCCCCGCGCTTGGTAAATGCGGTCTTGCCGCAATAGCCGCATGTCAGACATTCGATCTCGTATCGCTTCAATGCAAAACGTATGCGGCACAGTTTCACCCGCCTAAAACCCCCGCAGGACGGGCATACCCTCACAGATAACATTTTCATTCTGCCGCCTCCCACGGAAATTCCTGCCGGAAATCCGCGCCCATCAAGCCGCGCAGGCTCTCTTTCATGAAGATTGGCTTTCTCAGCTCCGCACAAGCAGTAGCGATGTTGTCAATCCATGATTTTTCAGGAATGACCTTGCCTTTGCGGTTGCCAGTTTCCGCGCCAACGATAACCCATTCGTTTGTTGCGGCAATCTCCATCGCTTCCGCACGAGATAGATTGCGCAGCAAAGGCTCTATACTCGTAAATCGGTTTTGCCACAGAGGCAGCAAAGGAGGCGTGTATTTGTGTGCTACACCCGTAAAACTCTGGCCAAACCACATTTCGGCCACATTCGGCGGTCGCCTATGCTTCGGTAAAAGATTGGGCAGTTCCATATACCTGCCGGGGTTCTTCGTCAAGAACATGTATCGGTGCTGCGAGGCCTTATCACAGGCTTCAAAGATTTCCTGAATCCACTCATCCGGCACCCACTCGCCGAATAAATCGGCCATTGAGCATACAAAGATTGTGCGCGGCTTCTTCCAGTGCTGCGGCTCATCCAGCTTATAGCGGTGAAAGGTAGGCAAAAAACCGAACGGATACGGCTGAATTTTCCCGGTGCTGATTCCTGCATCCCGCATATATGCGTATGTATCGGTGCAACGCACAGGCTCATGCAGCACGGGATAATCAGCAAATATCGGCATCTGGTTTGCGCCGAACCGTTCCGCAATTCTCCGCGCGTAGCAGTATTCGCAGTCATGCAGACAGCCCGTTACGGGGTTCCATGTCGCGTCTGCCCAGTCGATTTTCGTTTTATTGCCCATTATTCTTCCTCCCACAAATCTGGCGCCGTGAGGATGCTTTCTTCGCAATCAATGCAATGATTGCACCGCACACACGGCTCAGCAGTGCTTTTGTGTTTTGCAAATTTGCACGTGTCGCAATCATGTTTCGGAGGCTTTTCCGGGGCTATCGGCTTAATCCCCAGTTTCTCCGCGACCTCGGCGGGCATGGGGCTGGACTTGCAATCAGTGCATACCAGGTGTGTGCAATTTTTAAGCCCTAAGTTATCTGGGCATGGCGTACGCTTTGCATCCGGGAACAGCTGCCTCCAGCCTTCCTCCCACGACGGATACACCGGCTCAGGGTGCTCTTTCGCCCAGTCCTGCAAATTAATCACCTGTTCTCCGGCGTTTTTGATTTTCGCAATTCGCCGAATCAGGCATGCGCCATTGCTATCTCGCCACAGCGTCGCCGGGCACCCGTCGCATCCATTGCCGCATCTACCAGCGGAAAGCCGTACAGCCGTGTCGTGCATTGTCTCCGTAAATTCAGACATTATTTTTCCTCCTATTCCACGTTTTCGCGAACCGCATTTGCTATATTCCCCAATACAAAAGCCGCGCATGGAAGTGCGATGCCGTTGCCCCACATCTTGTACTCCGCGCTATCCGTGTGCAGGGCGTTGTACCACCTAGTCAGCGATTTCGCGCTGTATTTCTTGGGCGGCTTCCCTGCGATGGATGCGCAGGTGTCGCGTACTCCCTGCCAGAACTCCAGTTCCTCGTTCGACAGCCTGTCCTTGTGGTCGGGGATGCCCCACCCGTCCGGGAAGCCCTGCAAACGGCAGCATTCCAGCGGCGTCAGGCGGCGGATGATGTACTTGCGCGGCGGCTTGCCGGATGTCAGAACGGCCTGCTGATCATGCATGCACGTCAGCGTATTCGCCTGGTTAGCCATCGTGATGCTGTTCGGCTCACTATGACCTATACACGGCGCCGTGTAGTCCGTCACTCTGTTCTCATGGTCACCAATCAGCGTGGGGACGTGCGCCCCGTCACCGTTCCCGCGTGCGTCGTAGCACTCTACTACCAGATTAGCTTTGCTGCTATCGCCTCCGGCAGGAGTACGCAGGGTTTCCGCAATATCTCTCTGCTTCCATAATCCATAACCGGTGTTCTGCACGCACACAACGTTCTGACCGCGGTCGATGCAGGGGGACGCATCCGCTTCCGCCATCAGCGTCCGGGCGACCTGCGGATAACAGACACCCGGCACGGAGTTCCCGCCAGCTTCACTGCCCAGCGTCGGCGATACCGCCTCAGATGCACCGACTGACCGTGCCTTCGCACTTTGCCCGGCCTTGAAGCAGACCGCCGGGCGGTCGATGGTGTCCAGCGTGTACATCACTGCCTGATTGTTCGCGCCGCCGCAATCCATTGCCGGAAGTGTAGGGTAGACACCATCAGGCTGATAGATGCGCTTGCTCTGGCAATCCCACGGATTCAGGCGCTCAATGCCACGGCTTCCTCCAGCGCCTCCCGCAGCATCGGCGGTAGCGCCTTGCCTCGTTGCTCCGCCCGGCGCAGGATGCCCTCGCAGGCTCTCGCGCTCAAATAGTATTTCTCCGGCGCGTCCGCCTGCAAAATCTGCCACAAGGTAGATTCGTTTGCGGCGCTGGGGTACTCCCCAGTATTGCGCGTCGAGCTGCCGCCACGCAACGGAGAAGCCGTCACCCACGATCTCTCCGGCAGGATTCCAGCGCCCGTTCGCAGGTTCAGGAACTGATATTTCTGCGCTGATTCGGACGAAGGCTTCGAGCACGCAGCGGAAGTCCGCCCCTTTGTTGCTGCTGAAGGCACCGGGTACGTTTTCCCAAACAGCGAAAGTTGGATACCGTCCATTGGTTGCGTCCCTCATTTCTTTTATAATTCGGATAGCTTCAAAAAACAGATTAGATCGTTGACCATCGTGGATGCCAGCCCGCTTGCCGGCTACACTCAAGTCCTGACATGGCGAGCCGAAGGTGATTATGTCCACCGGCCGCACCTTGTCACCATGCACCTCGGTCACGCTGCCGAGATGTTCCATCTGGGGAAATCGGGAGCGCGTCACCGCAATGGGGTACGGCTCCACTTCTGCCGCCCAGACAGGCTCTATCCCGCTGATCGCACCGGCCAGCGGAAACCCGCCTGATCCGTCGAACAGGCTACCGAGTTTAATGCTCATTGTCATGCGCCTCCATTATCGCATTTCTAAGCGCATTGATCGCCGCGGCGTTAATGCCGGGTTGCGCGTCTGTGTGCTGCTCATGGATAACCCTGTCGAGGATTTGCAGGTTGTGCAAATACGCCAGATGGATTATCTCAATCCGCTGTTTCTGCCGCCGTTTCTCTGCAAGCACCCGATGCAGCGGAATTTGGAGGAAATCCGCAATCTGCTCATCGGTAAACCGCTTGCGTCCCAGCATTTGCAGCAGCGGACTTTCCACGTTGCTCAGATTATCCAAATACTCTGTCGGGATTGCATCAGGCCGCATTTTCAAGGCCTTTTCCAGAGTTACGCGGCCCAGCGCAGTTGCCGCTTTGTCGGTCTCCCGCATCCAGCCATCCGGCCGCGCTTTAAATGGAAGGTCAAGGCCTGCCCTTTTGACTGCGTTGCATGGCATCCCGCATTCAGTGTTCCTGCGCAATTTGAAGTCGTTGAGGCGCATGCTCATTTTCGCGCCGCAGCCCAGGCATTTCACGTTTACGTAGGTTGCGCGGCGGCGCATGACAGTCCCGTCAGCTCGCGCCAATGCCGCAGGGCTTTCCGTGTAAAACACATCGGTGCAAAGCGTATCGTCAAAAGTCCGGTTTACAAAATCGTGTCGCGCACGATTAAACTCAGCGTCCCTCTGCCTGTCCAGATACGCGCCGGATTGCTTATCGATCCTCATCCGTATCCCCCTCATACACTACTGCCGCATGCCACACTCTGAGCGCAGCTTCGGCAATCGTCTGCAATACCGCCATAATCGCCGCAGCGGCAATCTCTATGGCCCGCGGAGTTTGCGTCGCAGAAAACTGCCTCAGTCGTCGCGCGTTCTGCTGGAATCGGAACTGTTCCGCCTGTTCCAGCTGCGCCCGAGTAAGTTTCAGTTCATGCGCCATTTTGGCGCACGTAGCGTTTTCCATTCCCTGCGCCAGCGCTCCTGCGATCTCGCTGTCGCCCTGAGTTCTGATTGCATAGGCCATCCTGGACACCATGAAAATCCCTCTTTTCCTAAATATAACCTGCCGCCAGGCCAATAAGGCCGTATAGCCCTCGGCGGAAAGTACCGCGCGCTTTGCACCGGTGACGCTGTGAATGCTATAGGAGTTTCGCCGGCGAGCACGGCTCCCCACGTAGGAGGAAGTGTGAACACGTGCGGGATGGGGTTATACCCCGGCGGCAGGCCCCGGCCAGTCCGGGATTATTGGTTAAACTCGTTCGTATTTGCCGCTGTTTTCAGGAGGCATGCTCCCAAACAGACTGTCCGCAGCGGCGGTATCCTCGGCGTTCGCGTCCATAAAACTCTCAACCTGAGGTTTCGAGGTGGCGAAGAACCCCGCAAAGGTTTTGAGTTTCTGCCACGCGTCAACCGTGAGCTTGCATACCGGCTCAAACTCAGGCGTGGAGTATTCAATGCCGGACGGATTTTTCTGGTTCCGCAGCGTGATCCGGGTTACCACGCCGCTGGTTCTGCAGCGGGCCTTTGACAGCAGTTTCACCCGATAATTCTCGAAAGCACGCAGTGCCGTGGGCGGGAGCACCAGCAGAGACGGCAGCACGTCGCCGGATTTCAGGATCAGCACATTGCGCATGTTCTTGCAGCGCTTGCCAGCGCCGTCACTGCCAAACTGGTTGTATATGCAGGTCTCGCACTTGCACACTTCGCCGGTGTCGCGCCGGGTACCAACGATTGCATCATGGGAATAGCAATCAGGCGATTTGTCGGTATTCCCGTTCGTGCCAAACGCCTGTTCCCAGAGCCCGTTGGTGCGGGTAGTGGACAGGATCACCCCTTCCACCTCAGACACACTCGTGCCGGTTTCGTCGCCAGGCGCGTAGACTTTGAAGACGCCTGCGCCAGCACCAGCGATCTTGATTTTTCCGTAGGCGGGGGAATCGATGCTCTTGAGTTCCTCGGCCAGGAATTGCATGGTTTCCGCGTCGGGCAGGTATTCGGTCATCTGGTTGGGGGTAATTACGGCAAGTTCATTCGGCATATTTTTTTCTCCTTCCTTATCGCGCGACTTTTCTGTCGCTGATGGTCGTTTTTTCATATTTGGAAAGCGGCAGCGCCATGTATTCCTCCGGCAGTTCTCCGCCATTGGCCTCGGCTACCTGCGCAAGCGCATTGGTGAGCGTCCTGTCATCCACGCGCTCCACAATCAGGTCGCCAAGGCCCAGCCCGCGCAGTGCGCTAAAGGCCTCATCCCGGTCTGCGGCGCGAATGGAGTAGTAGGGTTTTATGCCGACGCTGTAGCGTCTGCCGTCAACGGTAACGCCAAATGCCTGCACGTCGTCAATGCCTGCGCTGTCTGCCATATCCATCATGGCCGCAATGATTTCCTGTTCCTGGGTTTCTACGGATTTGTTGATTTCCTTCAACAGGTCGGCGGTAGCCCGCTTCTGTTCCTTCAGCAGCGCCAGCGCCCTGATCATCCCGCTAAGATTCTCCCTGTCCATGCGCTTCCTCCTTTTTGTATCGCTCAAGTGCCGCGTAAACCCCGCACAACATGTCCATGGCCGCATCGTCGTGGTTTACCTGCTCGGCCAATTCCTGGATTTCCGACGCGGCTTTGCGCCAGAATTCCGCATCGTTCCCCGGCGTGACAATCTGTCGCGCCAGCCAGTCGTAGCCCACCCTGAAAGCCCTGTGCAAGTCACGTGGCAGGCGTAGCGGGGCCTGAACCTGTACTGCCATCTCCTCCATCGCTCCTTCCGTTTCCGTTCTGCGGCCATTGGCCGCGGTTGACCTTCTCATCAATCACGCGCTTCGCCAGTGCGAAATTGTGCTCCGTATATGCCATGATCCGTCCGTTGATCGTAATTTTCAGGCCTGTGTAGCGACCATTTCCACCGGGCCGTAACGCTCCGGCGGCCTCTGAAATCTCATACCCACGATATTTCAGCCGTCATCGCCTCCAATCAGATCACGCCAGTTGTCCACGACGCTTTTTGCAATGTCGAGTTTCCGGTCAAGGGCCTTCTGCACGGTTTCGTCCACGGAGCGCGGCACGGTGAGCGTAATGTAATGGCAGGTGTTCCGTTGTCCGACGCGGTGGATACGATCCTGTGCCTGCGCGTACTTGGCGGCGTTGAATGAGGTGCTGTAAAAGACCATCGTGTCAGCCGCCGTAAGCGTCAGCCCCTCGGCCACCGCCTCCAATTGCCCGGCGAAAACCATCACGCCGGAGTCTTCCTGAAATCTCCGCACCATCTCGCCGCGCTGCTCTGATGGCACATCCCCGGCAATTCTGACAACCGAGTCATCTCCTAGCAGTTTCCGGGCCACTTCGCAAATCGCTTGCAGCTCCGCCCTGAACCGGGCCAGCACTACCAGTTTTTTGCCCTCGCCCACGCAGAGAGCCTCCATGATGTCTTTTACAGCGTCAAGTTTGGCAGTGGACACTTGCCGCACCTCGCCGTCATCGTCCGTTACAAAGCCGCCTGTGAGCTGCTGGAGCCTCAAAAGCTTGGTGAGCACAAGGTTGGCCGTAACCGTCTCTCCGGTCTCCAGTTCCGCAATGGCTTCCTTTTTGAGCCTCATGTACAGGCTCGCGGCAGAGTCCTCCAATAGCACCCTGCGCGTTTCGAAGATTTTTTCCGGCAAATCCAGACACTCGGATTTTGTGGCCCTGTAGGCGACGCTATGGGCTTTTTCCGTAAGCTCCGGAAGGTTCCGCGCCCCCAGGTATTGATGCATCCCATAGCCGCCCATGGTGGCGTATCGCTTTTCGAAAGAGTAGTAGTTGCCCCCGAAAATTTCAGGAGCCAGAAACCTGTATTGGCTCCACAAATCGCGCGTGTCGTTCTGGATCGGCGTGCCGGTAAGGATCATTTTGTAATGGGCTTTGTCGCCCAGTTTGTGCAGCGCCTTGGCCTGCTGCGCCTTGTGCGATTTGATCCGTTGGCTTTCGTCGCACACGATCATATCCGGGGCAAATTCAGCAAGCTCTTGTTCCAGCCGCCATGTGCTTTCGTAGTTCACGATTGCGATCTGCAGCCCGTCCGATGTTTCCAGCCGCCGCAGTGCCTTCAGGCGCTTGCTCCGGTCGCCCAGCAGCAGACCTGCGGAGTACCGATACCCGGCAAATCGCTGCAATTCTCCCGGCCAACTGGTGCACACGCTGGAAGGGGCTACCACCAGCGCACGCCTGATTTTTCCGTCCAGTGCCAGCCGCCCCAATACGGAAATCGTTATGAGACTCTTTCCCAGGCCCATATCCAGCAGCATTGCGCACGCACCGCAAGCGTCCAGCAGCGCGGAAGCGATGTTGAAGGCTTTCACCTGATGTGCGAACAGCTTCACGCCGGGCTTTACCGGGATCGGCGCAATCGGCTCAGGCGCCCCCTCAAACGTCCGCATGCTGTTGGCGTAAGCGTCCGCGTCCAACAGTTTCCTCACCGCCGGCGCAAGCTCCGGGCTGCAGCCCACCTTGTAGGTATGCAGCGCTCTTGCTACGTCAATTGTCAGCGGACATAGCCACGTCATTGCAGGCATTTTTGCCGTATGTACCGCGCCAGGCAATGCCTTTGCCGTCGGCACGTCGGCCGGGTCTCCTGCGCGGATAAAGCATCCGCTGCTTCCGAGTGTCGCTGTTAACATTGCGTAGTCCTCCGGGGCGGTCTCTCGTGCCAGCCACGCTTGCGCCCATCGCGATTGGCTACCGGGATCAGTTCCGCGTAGCCGTTCCTGATCAGTTCCGTCCGGAGCTTCCGAATCGCTATGGTGTTGATCTGCCGGATGCGCTCGCGTGTAACGCCGTAATCCTGAGCGATTGTCTCTAACGTTTCGCCATCGGCGACGCGCAGCGCAATTTCCCGCTCTCGTGGAGTAAGACAATGCTCGATTGCTTCGCGCAAATCAGATTGCATCGCAAGTTTTTCCAGCATGGCTTCCGGGTTTTCCGCATACTGGTCTGCGGCAAAGTCACCGCACGGGTGCTCTTCTGTGAGCCGGTCGAGCGATAGCGCCAAATCATCCATGCAAGTCCCGTCGTGTGCGCCGCCGCCGCGTCCGAGTGTGTGCGCAATGCGCCAGGTGGCCTCTGCGTGCCGGGTAGCAACGCGGTAGACGTGAGTTTTCAGCGTCGCGCCTCGTGAAATGTCGTAGGTGGCGACGGCCTTCATGTAGCCAATGCTCACGATCTGGCGAATATCATCAATGTCGTGGTTTCGCCAATTGCGAAACATCGGATAGCGCGTCAGCGCGTAATTTGTCGCACCGTCAATCAGTCTGGCGTTCGCCTCGGCGGCCAGCCGTTGTGCGTCCGTCAGCCGGATTTTTTTCGCGCGTCCTTTTATACCTGCCATTTTCGCCCCCTCTTTCTCCTGCGCGTTTCGGACTCCTTTTCCGCCTGATGCATGATGTAGTCGGCAATGCTCCGCACATCGATCATCGTTCCGCCGCAAGCCGCCGCCAGTCGCCCGTCAGCGGCCATGTTCCGTATGGTCTGCGGGTGGCGGGACAGGATTTTCCCGGCCTGAACCTGCGTGCAAACCTCTCCGTATTCCGCCACCATCATTTTTTCCCGTTCGGCGATCGTCATCATCGTCTGCGCCCCCTCAGTGCAGCGCGCCCGCAAACAGCGTCAAAAGCAGCATGAAAGCGCAAACAGCGATAGCGGCAACACCATCCTGGCTGAAGGTCTTCGCCCTGCGCCTGCGCTGTGCGCGGCGGTTCAGCGCCGGGGTTCCGTGGATATTCATCATCATCGCGTTTCCCTCCTATGCGTCCCGGCGCAGCAGCAGCCGGAACGTCTCGCGCCCCTTCGGGGTGACAAGCGTCTGTGTGCCAGTCCAGCCGGTTTTGTCGTTGAGCGCCTCTTTCACCTCAAACAGATCGTCCCGCCCGGAGTACGGCATCAGCTTGCCTTTCTTGTCGCGGTAGATGTAATTGTGCGCAATCAGGAAACTGATAAAATCGCGTTCCTTCACGCCCAGTTCTCTTGCGGTTTCCCGGAAACTTGTCAGCAGGTTCCGATCCACCAGCGCATCGAAGTAGTCCGCCTTGGGCTGCATGATCTGCTTCTGCACGCTGAGCCTTGAGTTCTCCGCGCTCAGCCCGGCAATCCGCGCCTCGCGCTCATCAAGCTTCGCCTGCATCACCTGCAGCGCTTTGGCCAGCAGTTCGTCGTCCGTCATGGTATCCTCTCCGGCGATATACCCGCCGGTTCGTCGGATTGCCGGGAGCACCTCGCCCGTTACCCAGCGTTTGAAACGCCTGGCGTTCGGGAGTTTGCTGCCCAGTACAAGGGAGTAAAGCCCGGATTCGTTGATGAGAGTTCCCATTGTTCCGTTGACGGTGAACGATTCGTTCACCGTTCTGTCTTCATCATCAACATGATCGCGGACTGCCTTTTGCGGATTGCTGTATCCCAGCCGCTCGGCAACGTCCTTGCCTACCAGCCAGGCTTCGCCGTTGATCTCTACGCCTCGGACGCTTCCGAATTCGCTGTTTTCGAAAACACTGATCTCGTTCATTCGGTTTCCCCTCTCTTCCTTTCTCCATGGCCTACTGCTTGGCGGCAGTGCTTCCGTTCTGGATTTTGTCTGCGTTGGCCAGCAGGCCATAGCAGAAGCCCAGGACAAGCTTTTGCGCATCTTCCGGCAGAGCCGCCAGACGCTTGATGGTTTCCTCGGTGGTGTGGGTCGCCTCCGTGATGATAACAGACGACTGCTTGCTCATGTGTACATGCGCCTCCTTTACTGATTTTTGCTGTGTTTTTGTGTTTGCATGCACAGTATAGCACGGGATTCTGTGTATGTCAATGGGTACGTGATATTTTTTTTTGACTATTGTGTTGACAGACACAGATATGTTTGGTATAATTAGAGGCGTAGAAAAGAGGTGATGATTTTGCAAGATAGGCTTATAGCAATTCGGGCCGCGCTCGGGTTGTCGCAACGCGAATTCGGCGAAAGGATCAATACAAGCAGAGATGCAATAGCGGGCTATGAGCGCGGTGCAAACCCCCCTGGCGCTTTGTGGGTTGCCATCGAAAAAGTCTACGGCGTGCGTCATGAGTGGCTGTTGACTGGCGAGGGAGAAATGTTTGAACCCGGACGGCAGGAAAACAAAGTAGTTCGGGCGATGATGGAGACACACGAAAACGATCAGACGTTCCGTGCAATCGTCAATGCCTATCTCCGCCTGGGCGAGCGTGACCGCAAGGCGATCCGGCGATACATTGACATGTTGTCGCAGAGCATCGCAGAAAACGAATCGCTTGTGGACGTTAATCCCACCCAGGCCGAGCTTGAAGCCCGAGTGGTGTACCCTGGTGACGATCTGGATTCCAATGCGGCGGGGGAGTAAATTTCCCCCGTCAGGGGTATTGCAATTTTGTGTTAAAAGTGCTACTATTAGCACATAAAAACAACTATATAGGAGGGGCGCACATGGCAGAGGGTACTTGGCTTTTTATTTTGGTGATTGATGCGATCGTCAGCGCGTATATTTGCGGCATGGTGGCCGGGGAGAAAGGCTACGCAGTGTGGCCTGCCGTGCTTCTGGGACTTTTTTTCGGAGCGCTCTCCGTAATAACGGTTTGGGCCTTGCCCATATCAACGGAGCAGCGGCAGAAGGAAATGGACTACCTGGCCGCCAGGATTGTGGAGGAAATGCGTAAACCGCAAAAGCCCGAAATCAGCGAAGACGCTGTTCGGGCTGTAATGGAAAAGCTTGCGTCGGATTCTGCGGCGCATGTGGATAACTCCGTGGATAAGCAATCTACCTGAGGATCATTTTAGATATTTTCGCGTCCGGGGCTGCGTCCAGATTGATGTATCGCAGACGGGTTCCATGTCTGTCCGGAGGGCCGATATATTCAATCACGTTGGGCGCGTCCGGATAATGCCCGAACAGCACCAGAAAGCGCCCTCCGGCAGAAAGCATCTCGGCAAGGTAACGGCGGTAAGCGGGGTCGGTCATCCTGTAAGTGTCGTACATGTTTTCCTCCTGCAATCCCGGTGTCCGGGTTTTTCGTTAATTTCAGCATGCCACTGCAGCGCCGCTTCGTCAATCCCAAAATATTATGGTTTCGTATGCATATTTTGTGGTTTGTGCAAATCATTGAGCCCGCATATTCCTGCGCTCATACATAATATGTTGTGAATTTACACGCAGTTTCTGCGCAAAATAGAGGGGGATTGCAAAAAAATGTCACTGGCAGAGATACTCAGGAGTTACAAGCGCAAAAAAGGCGTTACAAATCAATGGATCGCCGATGCCGCGAACGTCTCGCGCGGAACAGTAGACCGGCTTCTCGCCGGAGGCTCAAAGGCGCCCAGATACGACACTTTGTGCAACGTCGCTGCGGCCCTGGAATGCCCCATGGCAGAGCTTGGAGACGTGTACGTTGCGCCGCCTGAACCGTTTCCCGATCCTTGTGCAGACGCAACCGAAGCGGACGACGATGGCCAGGACGGCCGTTTTTACGCCATGATATGTAACTACGAGGACAGACTGTCAGCCATGACAGCCCTGTATGAGGCGCGGCTGACCGGTCAGGAGCGCGCACATACAGAATATGCCGCAAGCATTACCCTCAGTTACGAAAGCCGTTTGCGGTATATGCGGAAACTGCTCATAATCGCCGGAGTGATTTGCGTTGTGCTGCTGGTTGGCGTTGTGGCGTTTACCATCGTAGACCTGCTCAGCGGGCAGGTGGGCTGGATACGTGACGCAAACTATGCCGGCCATGCCGCCAACCTGGTTCACGCAATTCACGCATAACAAAAGCCCCGCGCCTGCGGGGCTTTTTTAGGAAGGAGAGGCTATGGCAAAAAAACAGAAGTCCGGCCTGTACCGGGCAAAAATCAAAATCGGCGTTGATGGCTCTGGAGAGGATGTATACAAATACGTTTCAGGGCGCACCCAGCGCGAACTGGAAGAAGAGAAACTCCGGGCAATCGCCCATTACGTTGAGGGCAAGGCCGCCTTGTCAGATCAGCTTTTCGGCGAATATGTCGTGAACTGGTTCCGCGCAATCAAAGCCCCAGGGCTCTCAGCGTCGTCGCTCCAGTCATACCGCACGGCCCTGAACAAAGACATCCTTCCCGTGTTTGGCGACCGGAATCTCCGCGCGATCACGGCCACGGAACTGTCCGATTTCATGAATAGTTTTGCCGGACGATCCGCGACAAAAATCACTGTCGTATTCGCAGCGCTTCGCGGCGTTTTTGACGCGGCCTGTGCGGACATGATCCTGCAATCCAATCCAATGGAGCACGTGCTCCATCCGAAAGCTACCCCACCGACAGAAAAAGTCGCGCTCACCCCCGAACAACGCCACGCGATTGAATGCGTGTGTGCCGGTAACCCGCAGGCAACCTATCTGGCGCTGCTGTACTATCTGGGCCTTCGTCCCGGCGAGGCCCGCGGCCTCCAGTGGTGCGATATTGACTGGAGCCGTGAAACCGTGCACATCCAGCGCGACATTGACGATAAAAACGGCGGCAAGCCCGGCGCTGTGAAGAGCAAAAAATCCAATCGCATTATCCCGCTTCCAGAGGCGCTCAGAGACGTTCTGGGGCCGCTGCGCGGTCTGCCGAATGTCTATGTCACCCGCGGCGAAAAGGGCGGCGTACTGTCAAAGACAAGCGCTGAGCGGCGTTGGGTGGAATTGATGTGTGAATGCGGTATGGCGGAGCCTGCAAAACCGAATTGCTATCGCGCTGGCGATATTCGCGCCCAGTATAGAGCCATAATTACCCCGCATGTACTCCGGCACAATTACGCCACTATGTGCTGGGAGCGCGGCCTTGATCCGTACACCACCATGCGCCTGATGGGACATTCGTCCATTAAGGTAACTATGGATATTTATACGCATATAAATGATAGGCAGCTAACGACTATGCGAGAAAAGGTGGACGAGCTTTTCAAAAAAAGTTGCAAAAAAGTTGCACAAGGCCGATCCGAGCATGACTGGCACGTATAAGAAAACCCCCGAAATCCTAATGATTTCAAGGGTTTTGACATGGTACACCTTCAGGGGCTCGAACCCTGGACACCCTGATTAAGAGTCAGGGGAAATTCGTTTTTATCTGCGTAAGTTTCCTTATATTTCAAGGGTTTTCGCCAAATGCGCTCAAATAAACGCGAAAAAAAAGTTGCACAAAAGTTGCACAACGGTTTATAAGTATAAACTCAAAGTGCAATAATATTGAGTTTGTATTTATTCACGCCGCCAGCGAGAAGCATTGCCCCGGCAAAATCCATGCCGGGGCACACCCCACTCACTTGAATCCGTCGATCATGGCCTTGACCTCCGCGGCCTTGCTTACAAACTCGTTGTGCATGGCCTCCCATGCAGCGATCATCCCGTTGGCAAACTCGGCTTTTTTCTGATACTCGTCCGACGCTTTGTAAGCCTCGATCAGTTTCTTCACCGCCGCATGCCCGGACTGGTTAAACCCAATGTGCGCAGCCGCCATTTCGCGGTACCAGTTCGCGGCCTCCGGATACTCAGATTTCAGTTCGTAGGCCGTGCGGATTTTGTCCCGTGCTTCCTCAATGTTGCATGCAATATCGTTGGATAGGCGTTTGATGATTTTCATTTAGTTCGCCTCCTATGCCAGTTTTACGACACTCGCGCATACGTGGTTGATGGTTCCCGCCACGCCGCTGATCCGCGCCGAAATCACCGGCTGAACCGCGCAGCAGGTAGCCAACTGCACCACCGTCTCCACGTGCTGGGTGATGATCCCGTCAGCGGCCACCGTGTCCGTAGCAATCGCACACGGAATGGCAACCGCCCCGTTGTAAATCTGGAGTACCTGCGCTCCCGCCGCGCCCGGCGTACTGGTCACGTCGTAGCTGATACGATACAGCCCGCCGTTGTTGATGCGGAAACCGCCGGTATTGGTAGTAATCGATACCCCCGTGTTGGTAGCCAGATTGCCCAGCACATTCACCGTCAGCCCATCCGCGGCATACACCTGAGCGGCGTTGTTATAGGCCGTCTGGGCGCTCTTCCGGTAGACATTATTGCAATTGCAAGCCATAATTATTCTTCTCCTTTCATAAAGTCTGCCGCAACACCCAGCCCATAGTACGGGGTGCAGTAAAGCGAGATCAGCGACATGTATACCGCCAGTTCTTTAATATTCATCTTTTCAGGTTCCATCTTTTCGAGTGCGTCCAGCACACGCGACCTCATTTTTTCGACTCGGTTCTGGGTGTGCTGCATGTATTCAAAGTCCATATTTTTCTCCTTTCAAAAAGCCCCTGGCGCGTTGCCAGGGGCAGCCGCGCTGTTAAAGCGTAGTTATCTACTGTCAGCCGACATATCCGTTGCATCCGCAGCCGTTCCCGTTATTGGGGATGCAAGCGGTCTGATACGGGCTGCAAGTGATGTAGGCAGGCACGGGCACCTTGTTGATTGCACTCAGCAGGGTGTTGGTCTGGGACAGCGTGCCAAGCTGCAGCTGCGCAGCCTGAAGATTGTCCCGCAGCTCCTGCATGGTGTTCGCGTTGATAAGCGCACGGGTGGCCTCGCCTTCAGCATGGATAGCGGTTTTTACGTCGCAGCAGCATTCCGCGTTCTGCGCCTGCATGGCCTGGAACCCCAACTGCGTGTTGTAACGGTTATCCAGGATTTCCCGCTGGGTGTTCGCCGCTGCCAGGGCGTTGTCGTACCTGTTCTGCAAAATGTTTTGCTGCGTCTGACAGCAACACTGCTGCGCGGCGAACCGATTTTCCAGCACGTCGCGCTGGATGCCAAACTGATCCCGGGTAATGTCGCCCTGGTTACGCAGAATCTGCGCGGTGTTAAATCCGTCAGCCATCTCGCCGCGGGTCAGCGCCCCCTGAAGGCCGCTGTTGTTGCCCCACAGGCCGCCGCCCATCATGCCGAATACCAGGAAAAGTACCACGATCCAGAAGAAGCCGCAGCCATCCCCCAGAAAACCGTCGTTGCGATCCTTGTTGGTTACCGCCGCAATATCGGCCAGAGACATATTGTCCATCGTCTCACCTCAAAAATTTATTCGCTCATCGGCCCGTTGCGCACCGTGCCGCAAAACGTCACCTGAAAAACCCCTGAAGCTGCTGGGCCATCTGTTTGGCCTGCTCAAGCTGCTCCGCATTGATCTGCCCACTCTGGAGCATCTCATTGATTTTCGCCTGAGCGCCCTGAGAAGTCCAACCCTGTTTAAATTTCTGGAACTGCTGCATCATCTGCATGATGGGCATGTTCCCGCTTGCCTGCTTACCCATGATTTGCGCCAGCGGATTCATCCTTCGCACCTCCCAGTTCTTTCAAAAGTGTTCCCACCGAATTTTCCAGCCGTCCAATCCGTTCCTGGGCCGCCGCCAACGCCTCCGCACTGGCGTACTTCCCATCGTCGGTCTGCGCCTCTCGCGGCCCAATTTCAGATAGCCGGAACGATCTCAATGTAGCGCTGCCCATGTTGTCCACGGCCTTGATGTAGATCACCGGATCATTGTTGTCCATCATCCACGCTGTCTGCCCAGGCTGAACAATCTGATTCCGTGCGCCGTCCAGGCCGTTAACGTAAATCCACGTCACGTTGGTCGTCTGCTGCTGCGTCTGCTGCGTCTGAGGAATTTGCTGCTGCATCTGCGGCATGTAATTGGTATTGAAATAGCTCGGCATACCGCCCGGCATGCCCGCCTGATAAGGGTACCCATAGGCCATTGCGCCCACCTCCTCCATGGCTCTATTTTCGCATTCCCGGCCGTTTCCTGAGGGAATCCATGCGCCCATCCCGGGCAAAAACGGGCGTTTTCGGGCATAAAAAAAACAGGCCCACCCCCGAAGGGATAGGCCCATATTTTTTACAGATTCGCAACCCGCTCCAGTTCCGGCAGAATGTCCCGCCGAATCCGCTTGCCAACGGCGCTCCTGTCCATGCTGATTTCCCTGAGCGCCGCAATGTCCACGATTTTCTCGTTGTTCAGATACGCCCGGGCAATGATTTTGTCGCTCTCCGGCAGTCTCGCCCGGGAAATCAATTTGTCAACCCCAGCCGCGTCCAGCGCCGGGAACGGCAGTATCCGTGCGCTCATGTTAAATTCCTCATTCGTTCGCGTTTTCGTCCTTCTTGCCGCCGACAATCCGCTTCAGCGCCTCATAACCGCCGTTGGCTGCAAGGGAGACCATCGCGCCGTTCAATAGCGTCAGTGCCGCCGTCTTCCAGGTCAGCGTTCCGCCGAACCCCTGAGACAGCATCAACACTGCCACCGCCAGCACCCAGCTCACTACCTGAGTGGGTACTCTTTTGATGCCCGGCAACCCCTTGATCATTTCCGTCACCAGTGCCACCGCCGCCAGTGCTCCCGCAAACGTCCCCAGATACGCCCAGTCAAAAAAAGTCATCTCCATCATCCCTTGTCTCCTTTCACCTGTCTGTCCGTCAAAAACCTGCTCATTTCGTCTCGCGCGTCCCGCAGGTGGTCGATCCCGTTGCCGCTCAGCTCGTGATTCAGCAGTGCCAGCATTGTCCGGCACATCACCGCCTGAAACTGATCCATCTCATCCATGCGCCCCTCAAGGGCTTTGTTGCGTTTGGGCTTCAGCCACTTTTGGAGGATTCCGGCGCACTTGTCAATGGTCAAAATTGCCGTCATTACCCCCACCAACCACACCCAGGCCTGCGAAATCGTAATGTTTCCCAATCCGTTCACCTCATAACGTTTTGCGCGTTTCGGGAAGGTTTTGGCCCTCCCTTACATCCGTCGCCCGTATTTTCCGGACACCCATCCGGTTCCGCCGCTCCACTCAATCCTCAGCCAGCCATTCTCCGCCGTCTCCCCGGCATACGGCCATCTGCTCCCCCGGGTCGCCACCCCCAGGATCACGCCGCTGGTGTTGGGCGCGTCCCGCACGTAGCACTGCCCGCCGTCGATCTCCACCGTGTCCCCGGCCCGGTTTGGGTTCCGCGCCGCCTCCAGCGCCGCCACCAACGCCTTGTGGGTCTTCGGCCCGTAATCCCCGTCAATCTGCAAGCCTGCCGCCCGCTGGAATGCCCGCACGGCCATCTCGGTTGCATCTCCGTAGTCCCCGTCCGCGCCCCATTTGCCGCAGTCGTACCCCAGTTCGATCAGCGCCTCCTGCAGCGCCCGCACGTCGTCGCCCTCCATGCCGTTTTTCAGCAGCCGGGCACCCAATGCCATGGATTCCGTGGGCTTCTCGCCGCTCTGATCGTAGTCAAAGTATTTGGTCATCAGCCCCCAGCGGTTCCAGGGCCGCGCGGATAGTTTGGTGGTCACCACCCCGTACATCACGCCCCGGGCCTCCACCACGTACCAGTCTCCCTCAGGATTTTTGGCACTCACCGGCTCCACCAAAAATCCCACGTGCGTAATATACCCCGCCGATGCAGAGTGGATAAACACCGCCGCGCCGGGCACCCGGTGCTTTGCCGGGATATTCCCGTGGCCCTTGGGACTGCACCAGCTGGCGTAATTGTTCCGCGCCCGGACGTTCACCCGCCCGAACTCCCCGCTGTCCGTCACATAGCCGTCAGCCAGCCCCTGACAGTCCCACACGCGCTCCGCGTGCTGCCGCCAGTAGTTGGCCTTTTTCAGCTGCTCACCCTTGTACTGGCCGCTAAAATACCACTCGTTCAGTTTCCGGGGGTTCTCCCCAATCGCGCACATAATGTAACCGTCTCGTGCCCGTGCCCGGGCCTTCAGAAATTCCGCGAATTTTGCCGCGTCAAGTTTCGCCATGATCTTCCATCTCCTTCTTCATCCGCTCCCACTCGGGGTCAACCTCTTCCGTCACCGCATCCGCCAGTCCCACATCGTCCGTGTCAATGCATCCGACGGTCGTCCCATCGGGTAACCGCAGCAGCATTCCTTCATCCGCCGCCAGTCGCACCATCTCCACGCATTCGCCTTCAGGCCGCGTGGGGGAAACCGTCACCCCGCCGTCGGGCCGGGTGTACCTGTAAATGGGGATAACCTGCATTACGCTTCGCCTCCCGTGTAGTTGTAGTTAATCGTCGCGTTTGTTGCGCCCCAGGGCGCACCGGAAACCTCGCCCTCGGCCCAGGGAACATTGATGGTGGTGAGCTTCGGACTGCTTACAAACGCCGAACCCGCAATCCCAGCTTCTGGTTTACCCAAGAAAGTTACTTTTTTAAGGCCCCCGCAATTGCAAAACGCGAGATTTTGCAATTGCGTTAGCCCCACAGGAAACTCCAGCTGCTCAAGGCCTCTGCACAAGTTGAACGCGGCTTGCCCTATCACTCCTAGCGTGGCAGGGAATGATGTAAAATTGAGTTTGTAGCAATTGTTAAAAGCGTAGTCATTTATACGCATAAGCCCGACAGGCAGCTCGCGCAGCGTGAGGTTGCAGCAGTTGTAAAACGCGTACATCCCTATTGTAGTCAGCTCCTTTGGCAGCTCCGGATTCATCGCCGTCCGGTCAAGCACCGACTTAAAATCCGCCAGCACATCCGCCTTTGCCGTCTCAATCTTCCCGTTCAGCTCTACGATTTTCGCTTCCAATGCCGCAATCTCCGCGTTTTTCCCGGCGATCTCGCCCTCCAGCCGCTCCGCCTCGGAAGTATCGATGTACCCCGCGCCCAATGTGCACTGGATCGTCGCCGTGCCCAAATCAGCCATCGCTTTTCACCTCCGCGCAAACAGTAAAATTGCACCAGTTTTTCGTGCTGTCCCAGCATTTCACCTTGGCCATCTCCAGCGGCGGCCAGATACGATACCGGCACTCCCCATGCGTCAGGTGGATGCTCCCGCTGTACTGCCCCGGCGCAATGTCCGTGTCCTGCCCGTGCAGCACGATCTGGGCCACGCCCGGCGCACCCACCGCGTGCAGCACCACCGGGCTGTCCGCGTTGGGTTTCTCCCGCACGGTCAGTTCCACCGTGTCCGTGTCGGCCATGGTGTACGCCCCGTCCGTCGTCTGGATTTCCAACGCCAGTATGCCGCAGTCTCCCGCGGCAATTGCTATCGTCCCATCTCCAACGTTGATCATTCCATCACCTCCAATATCACGTCGTCCATGTAATTGTCAATGGCGCAGCCGCCGCAAACCGCGCATAGTTGGTGCTGTAGTCCTTTTTGCCCATTACGCTGGTGTCGTCCGCGTACAGGATAATCCCCTTGTACGTTCCGTTCCCCAGCCCGGTGGCCAGCGCTTCAGGCAGGGCGAAATCCGCCGTCTGCCCCTCATCCACGTTGCCCAGCACGTAACCCTCCGTGCTCAGCGCGGGGTTCCCGCTCTTGCCGGTGCTGGTGGTGCCGTACACCTTCACCTGCACCGCTGCCCCCTTGCCGTATCCCTTCAGCCGGGTCAGCTTTAATATCGCGGACTTCACCGTCCCGCTCACGCCTGAGACGCTGTAAAAAATGCCGCCCTTAATCCGCCCATTGGATTTGGTGTACCCCTGCCGAATATCACTATCGATGTTCCACCAATAGGTGGTGTACGTGCCCGTGGCCGACGGGTTAAACGTCGCGCTGCCCGTAGTGGGTACAACCACGCCGCTGCCGGTATCGATGGGCACTGTCAACAGATCACCTGGCGCGGCCAGAAAATTCATGCCCGATAAGCTCCCGGAGGGTCTGCTTCCGCTGTTGGTAATCACCGTGCCGAATGCCTTGTAGGCATACTGAGTGGTTGTGCCCTTCAGGGTTGCAATGTCCACTTTCGTGCCCCAGCCCGCGTCCACGCCGGTTACGCAGTTGTATACCTCGCAGCTTCCGAATGTCACCACCGACCCGTTGTCGATGTGGTATCCTGCGCTTGCCGTGGAATACCCTTCCGCCGTGCAGGTGTTCAGGGAGACGTACCGGCAGTTATCAATCCACCACACATCGCCATTGGCATTGCAGGCCTTCAGGTTAATTGCACGCATATACGCGTTTATGTTGCTTATGGTGATTCGTCCGTACACCGTGTGCCCCTGCCCAACGATTGCCAGCGATGCGTTTCCCGCGTAAATCCCGTGGATGCTCACGTTCTCATAGGTGTCGGTTTCCAGCTTCACTTCCGCGTAGTACGGCAGAAACCGGTCGTTCAGCCGGTCGAATGCTTCCTGCATGCTGCGTACGTAGCTTCCGGATTCCACCTGTGCGCTGGTGGCGCCGCTGTTGACGATGATCTGCCACGGCCCGTCATAGCGCATGGCCACGTTGGGGGCACTGAGATTCGCCGCCCGTACCCCCGTGGCGTCAATCGTAAGTAGCTCGTCCTCGCCGCCCGCTTCGTCGGTAATCGATACCGAGAATTTGCTGGTGGAAATATCCACATCGCCGGATTTTACTCGGAATGTGCCTCCGGTGCCGATGTCCACATGATCGTCACGAATCTCGATGTAACTGGTTTTGTACCCGTCCTCCGGGGCAGGCGTCCAGTCCGTAGCCTTGTTGCCGATTTCCATTTTGAGATTTCTAAAGGTCACGCTGCCGTTCCATGTGCCGTCAATGTAGATCACCACATCCGGATCGTTCTCTGCAAACGTGTCCGGTACCGGAAGATCGAAGGTTTCCTCGAACCTCTGCCCCGTAGCCGTTCCGGCGTTGAAAATCTTCACCGTTCCCCATGTATTGTGGAATGTCAGCGTAAACGCCCCCGAAGTGATGGCCTGATCGTAGTCGAATGATACCGTCACCGTCTTACCGTACAGACTGTGGGCTATATCCGCGCTCGCACATTTCCACGGGAACAGCCACGTCCGGGCTGATCCATCAGATTCCGCCACATAGGCTTCTCCTGTACCCAGCACATAATTCCGTCCGCCAACCTGCACGTCGTCCACCGCCGTTTCCACCATCAGCTTCAGGTAACTGTTGCTGCTGATGTCCATGGCGTTAATCGCCGCAATGGTGGCCTCGTCCGCAAACAGCCCCGCCACATCGATGTTCCCGGCGGTGATGCTCTGGGCCAGTATCTCGTTTCCGGTGATGCTCTCCGCCGCGATCTGCGCCGCCGTGATGGATTTCGCCACAATCACCGTGCCGTTGATCTGGTTCTGGTATTTTTCATCCGTCAGTTCCTCGGCGGTCAGTCCGCTTGCGGCGGCGTTAATGTTGTAAATCAGCCCATCCTCGCCCACCAGAATCAGCCGCTTCACGCTGAGGGTTCCGGCGGTAATCACGTCCGCACTCAGCTCCACAATCTTGGCTGTGGTGATGCTGCCATCCGCGATCTGGGCCGTGCCCACCACGCCGTCGGCAAGTATGCCGCTTTCGGCGGTAATAGTCTTCGCCTTCATCCGGTCGGCGGTGATGCTGCCGGCCTTGATTTTCTCCGCCGTCACCGATCCCGCATCCAGATGAGTGGTCTTGATGGCGTTCGCAGCGATTTTCTCAGCGGTAACGGATTCCGCCGCCAGTTTGTCCGTGGTGACGGATTTCGCCGCCAGCTTCTCCGTGGTCACCGCGCCTGCGTCGATGGTCGCCGCCGTCACCGCACCCGCCGCCAGCTTCTCCGCCGTCACCGCCCCGGCGGCAATGGCGTTGGCAATTACCGCATTGGCCGCAATCGCGTCTGCCAATATCGCGCCTGCCGAAATCGTCCGGGCAATAACCGCCCCGTCCGCAATCGCGCCGGAGCCAACCGCCCCGGGCGCAATCTTCGTCCCGGTAATGATTCCCCCCGGAAGCTGCTTCCCGGTTACGCTCACGCTGTCCAGCATGGCGCTCACCGTCCCCAGAGTCATCTGGGTGTACCGCCGCGCGATGCAGTCGAATGTGTAGTCCGTGATTCGCGCCTGCATCTTCACGCCCGTCGTGGGGCTGATCACCCACACGCCATCGCCAATGTACATGTTGTTCAGCTCGGCGATGTCCCGGCCTTCCACCGTGTCGCCAATCTGCACAAAGTCCACGTCCACCGTCAGCGCCGCCATGTCGCATCCCGCGTCAAATTCCTTCTGCGCCGCTTCCCGCATCTTGGCGTAGGCTTCGTCGGTGGTCAGCTTGTCCTTGCCCTTGCCACCCACGCTCGCGTCGCTTACTTCCAGTACCCCCCATTTGGGATTGGCGTAATCGTTGATGTACTGGCTGTCAATGTAGCCCTCCGGCAGATACAGCGGGTCTCCGTCCTTGTTTTTGCCCACGGGCACAAGCCGGGTGATCACGTCGCTTTCGTCCTTTTCCAGGGAAAAGCCCTTCAGGTTTTTCTTTTCCCGGATGGTCACAGGCCGGTCGACGCCCACCCGGTCAATGGCGTAAATGTCCCACCAGTCCCGGGAAAACTCTGCCTTCCACGTGTCCGCCAGGCTCTCGTCACCCAGCAGCGCCTCCACCGGATTTTTCTGCGTCCATTCCGCCGTTCCCGTGGTGGTCATTTCGCAGTGCATCACAAATCCGGATGGGGTCTTGCATTTCGCCAGTATCTGCGCCGCAACCTCGCTCGCCGCCGCGCCCTCCGGCTTGTAATCCTCCATCAGGTTGTCCGCCAGATCGTAGAAAAGGTGCCTGGCGTTTACCGTCACGCCGTCCTTCAGACTCGTGCTGATCTTGTAAATCCGGAACGGCTGCTCCCTGAGCTGGGTTTTTTTGATGATTTCGCTCTCCGTGCCGCCCGTCCCGCCGATAATCTCCGTCCGTACAAAGGTCAGGCTCTTGGCCCACATATACCCGTGCTTCCCGTCCGGGGTGGTAACCTCCATCCAGCTCCCGCTTTCGGCAATCGCGGAAACCTCCGTGCCGTTTTTGTATCGGCTCAGTATCTTGGCGCTCAGGCTCGGGCTCTGGCGCAGGTGCAGCCGCTCTCCGGTGCTGGTGGATACCTTGTATATTTTCCGCGTCTCCGCGCTCCCGGAGGGCTTTGTGGCCGCATACGCGGGCGCTGCCGGCACCGGCGCTTTGATGATGCGCCCGGGCTGCAGCCGCGTCCACTTGCCGATTTCGTCCAGCGGATGCGTCAGCGTCAGCTCCCAACTCCCGTTCAGGGTCTCCGTCACTTCGCATTTGCTGGGTGTCAGCGGCCCAAGTCCGTTCCCGGAAAAGTCCGCGGCGCTTTTGTCGAATATGCAAATCATCCCAAGTCCCTCCAGTTGGGGGTTATCACGATGCTCGTCACGCTCCCCGTCCAGGCGATCTGGTTCGCTCCCGGGGCCAGCGTAAGAAACTCGCCGTCCATCTTGTCGTTCATGCTCGCGGCAGTCGCGCTCCCGCCTGCGGGAATGGCGTATGCTTCCTGATTCGCTCCGTCCAGTATGATCCCGCCGTCAATCCCCGTCAGCACCACGGACTGCGCCGTCCCGCCGCCGGTTGCCATCAGCGTAATGTCGCCGCTGCCTGTTATCCTGATTTTTGGAACCGCTTCCGCAGTCCCCGGGTTGGTAACGCTGGTTCCGCTGCCGGAAACCGTAATGTCCGCCACATTGTCGTAATACCAGTATGGGTCGCACCGGAAGTTAATCGTGAATTTCCGGTGCGGGTTCCCGCGCAGCACCTTCGTAAAGTCGATCTGGTTGCTCACCCGCCCCATGTAATGACCGCCCGTCCGGGTAGCGAAGGTAACCTGTCCGCGCCCGGAAAGCCACCGGGAAATCTCCGGAATCTTTGTGGGGTCTTTTACCAGGCAGTCGCAGGTCTTGATGACGTCGTCGAAAACCCCGTCCCCTTCCAGTTTGGTCAGGCTCCCGCTTCTGCCGTATATCGTCTCCGTCGTCATGCGCTCAGCCGGGCGACTCTCGCCCGGCTGATTCAATACGTGCATCCCTTTCTCGGTGCATTTCACGCCGTTCCAGGAAAACCAGTCTCTCATGCCATCCCCCTTCCTGCGGCCCTGCGATTGGTGAAGCTTGCAATCTCAATGGCCAGGCTTCGCATGTCGCTTTCGTCCCGCACCTGCAATTTGTCCACGTTGAGTATCACGCTGGAATTGCTGGAATAGTTCCGGTTGTCGTTCCCGGATACCGTGCCCACCGCGCTGTCCTCAAAGTAGCGCATGGCGTTGGCCACCGCCGCCGTCTGCTCTTTCGCCTCTTTCAGTACGCCGGCGCCCACGCCCCTCATCATCATCACGCCCACCTCGTCTTCGTACAGCCGGGAGGGGGAGTGTATCTGGTTGTACTGCCGGGCTTCCGCAAGCGCCGCGCTCATGGCCTCACGCATGGCGGCTACGATGCTGCCCTTTCCGTTTCGGATGCCCTGCGCGATGCCCAGCGCCATGTTCAGGCCCACGCTTTTGTATCTGCCGATGCCTGCCGCGCCGGAAACGGCGCTCTTCGCCGCCCCCGCAACCTGCTGCGCCGCGTCCGTAAAGTCGTGCTTGGCCATGCCTTCGCCAATTTCAGCCGCCATGCCGTCGCCGGCCGCCGCCAGCTCGCTGGAGCCGCCGCCGGAACTGCCGCTGCCGGAGGCCCGATCCATATTGGTAGTGACGTTGGCACGCACCTTGCCTGCCGCGTCGCTGAAGTCGTGCTCCGCCATGCCCTGACCGACTTCTCCGGCAACGTCGTCGCCCACCGGCGCGAACAGCGTCCCGTCAATCAGGCCCTGCAGTTCGTCCGTCAGGCTGTCGCCGACTTCGATGCCAAACCCGGCAAACAGGTCGGCAATGCCGCCCCAGGTTTCGCCTGTAAGTTCGTTATCTGTTTTTTCAGACAACCGCATCAATTCAAGAATTTGAGAGACTTTCTGTATTGTATCGTCATCCAATTCCCCACCGGCTCTCTCAAACTCAATAATGCTCGTTATAAAGTCCTGTATTGCAGTTTGTGTTCCGGGGGAAAGTTCCAAATCCATATTAAGAAAGCCGTACCCAAAACTTCCGAACAGCGAACCGTCAATTCGTTTGAGTTCCGAGATTGTCTTCTGCATTTCGCTTGTCGCGCTGTCGAAAGAAGGTAAATTAAACGGAGTTGTCGCCCTTCCTTGCCCGAACGAGGTTTCTTCAAGTGCTTCAGCGAAATGGTCAACCTCTTCTTCTGTTCCTTCTATTTTAGGCTTCACCAGCAGCGTCACCGAACCGTCTCCGGCCACGATCATGGTTTCGCCCACCAGGTCGCCCGCCTCAATGCGGGATACCAGCTCGGGAGTGACCTCTACCACCGTGCCGTCCACCGAAATGCTCACGTTGTTGGAGCCTTCCGCCGCCATCATCGCTTCCAGGCTGTCGTACCCGGCCCAGCTCATTTTGCTCACCGTGTAGCCGCCCTCAAAGAGTTCCGGGTTGGTTTCCTGCAAATTCTGTATGGCGGTGGTTTCCCATCCGGTAATTCGGATGCGCGCGTCCACCAGCGGAATTTCCCCGTCCGGGGTCGTTACCCCGTCAACGGTGGCGTGGGTCAGTATCGCCCGCTCCGGGTTATTGGCCCATTCCTGCCAGTCCGCGCTCGCCTGGGTCATGTCCAGTCCGATCAGTACATTGGTTACCTCGCTGGGCAGTACGCCGGTAAAAAATTCGCTCATTTCCTTGCCCAGGTCGCCGCCCAGGCTGCTCACGTACTGGGAAATTCGCTCCAGGTTTCCCAGCTCCGTTTCCGGGTCAATCCCGAAGATGCTCTGCGCCTGTTCGCTTGTCAGCATGCCCTGCTGAATCAGCCCGTAGATCATCTGCAGGTAACTGTAGTAGTCGATCAGGCCGTCCTTGTCATCTGCGATGCCGTCGAAGGCCAGCCGCACTGCTTCAATGCTGTCAGCGTCGTTTTTGTCGTACTGCGAGAGCGCGTTCATCAGCCCCAGCACGCCGGACTGGGCCTTTTCCATGCCCTCGTCCTGCCATCCCTCCGTGGGGTCGTATACGCCCACGGCAAGCTTCTGCAGTTCGTCGGCGTAGTCCTTTGTGGCCTGGGCCCGGCGGGCGTTGTATTCCGCGTCCAGCGCCATCTGCGCGTCGCGCTTGGCCTGCCCCTCCTCCATCAGCTGAATCATGGCGTACTCTTCGTTGTACCACTGTTCGATGCTGTCGCCTACTGCGGCGTATCCCTGGGCCGCGGCGGCAAAGCCCTCGCCGTATACGTCGATGCTGACTTCTTCGCCTCGGGCCTGCGCTTTTGCGGTTTCGGTTTCGATGTACTGGTTGATTTTCTCATAGCCGTCGCTGTCGCCGGAGATGTTGTATTTCACCCGGATTTCCGCTTCAACGTCAATGGCTTCATCCAAAAGCTGATAGTCGGAGTTCCGCAGTTTGCCGTTCTTCCGTTTCCACAACAGGTTTTCAATCTGCGCGTCCAGCTTGTCCAGCCGGTCAATGTCCTCCTGGATGCTGTCCGCCAGGGCGGTGTTCCCGTGCTCTTTTGCGATTTCCTGCTGCGATTGCAGATACTCCCGCGTCTGACCGGTAATGCTCTGGAAGTCCTCGTTCAGGCCGTTAATCTGGATGTCCGTCTCCCGCCGTCCGTCCGTCCAGATGCCCACCATGTGGTTTTTCCAGTCCGTCAGGCTTTTCTTCTGCCGGGTGAAATTTTCGTCGGTGATGCCGATGGTCTCCATGCCGCCGCCAAACAGTCCGGAATACTCATAATTGTCCCATTCATCCAGGTCTGCCTTAAGCTTGCCAATTTCCTTGCGCACGTCCCTGGCGCCGCTTGCGTAATCGATCAGCGCTCCCGCGCCCACCACTGCCGCCGTGGTAATCAGCGCGAATAAGCCGCCCTTGCCGATGATCCCATGGCTTGCCTTGGAAAGGCCCGCCAGCCCGCCGCCGGCGTCCGCTACGGCGCTTGCGAACTTGCCGAATGCGGATACGCCCTTGCCGATGGTGAGAATCCCGCCGCCAAACAGCTTCAGCGCCGGGCCGATCAGCGCCGAAATGGCGGCGAACTTGGTCAGGCTCGCCTTTGCCCCGTCGCTCATCCCCTCGAATTTCTCTACCCATTCGCCGATCTTCTCGATCCATTTGTCCAGCGTGGGCATAATCGCGTCCGCAAACTGCAGCGCCACCGCTTTCAGGTTGTTTAACAGCAGCTTCAGCTTGTTTTTGGTGGTGTCATACCGCTTTGCCGCGGAATTCGACAGGGAGTTCGCGCTCTTCCACTCCTTGTTGGACGCCGCCATCGTTTCATTGAACAGGTCGTTGGCGTTCACCGTGCGCAGGATCGTGTCTCGCAAACGCAATTCGCTGAGGCCCATATCCTCCAACACGGCGATAGAACTGATACCCTCGTCGCTCATCTGGGCAAGCCCGTTGATAAAGTTCCCCAGCGCTGTGGTAGGTGCGTCCTGCCACACCGCTACAAAGTCGTCTACCGACATTCCGGCGATTTTTGCAAAGTCCTTGATTTCCGCGCTGCCGGTGGCCACCGCCACGTCAATGCGGCTCAGCAGTTTCGAAATGGCGCTGCCGCCCGCCTGCGCCTCCAGACCCACGGAGGAAAGTGTCGCCGCCAGGCCAAGAATGTCCGCGTCCGTCATGCCCACCTGGTGTCCTGCCGCCGCAATGCGCATGGACATTTCCAGAATCGCGCCCTCGCTGGTGGCCGTGGTGTTGCCCAGTTCGAAAACCGTGCTGGTAAAGGCTCGCACGTTCTCTTCGCTGGTGTCGAGCCCTGCGATGTTGAAATATTTGGCCATCTGCTCCGCCGCCGTGGCCGCGTCCAGGTCGGAGCTTACCGCGCCCAGATCGAGCACCGCTTCGGTGAAGCTTATGACATTGTCTCGCGCCACGCCCAACTGACCTGCGGTCTGTACCACGTCCGCGATTTCCGTCACGTCAAAGGGCTTGCGCTTGCTCATGTCAACGATACTGTCCTGTATCGCCGCCATTTCCTCTGCCGTGCCGCCAATGGCCTTTTCTACGCCCGCGAAGGCCTCTTCCGTGTCCATGGCCGTCTTCACAATGCCGGTGCCCGCGGCCACAACGGGAGTGGTGATATACCGGGTCATAAATCCGCCCAACGCCTTTGTGTTCTGCCCCACGGTCTGCATGATCTTCCCGGCTTTCTCGCAGTCCACGCCCAATTGATAAAAGCGGCTGGAAAGCTTGCGAATTTCGGCCTCGATCTCGGCAGTGTCCGCGCCGACGTTGTTCATGGCGGTCTGAAGTTTGATCAGTTCGTTTTTGTATTTCTCCGTCGTCTTGCTGCAGGCTTTATACTGGGCTTCAAGGGTTTTGAGCTTGCCCTTCAGTTCCTCGGCTTGCGCCGCGCTTTTCTCTGCGTCGCTCATCAACTGGCTGTATGCCGATTCCGCGCCGGGCTTCGTCATATCCAGCCCGTTGGCCATTGATTTGTACTGTTTCGCCGCCGCGGCAGCTTCCTCGAATTGCGCCCTTACCTGTGCGATTTTGTTTTTGTATTTTTCCTGCGTCGCAAGGTTGGACTGCATCGACGCGTTCACCGCGTCAAAGCGCTTGGCGTATTCTTTGGTCTTTTCGCCAAGTAGCGCCTGCTGCTGCCGCAGGCTCGCCAGCTTCGCCGACACACCGGCGGTGGTTTTTTCAAAGTCTTTTACCCCGGCGCCGGCCAGCCGGAATTCCGATTTGGACTGTTTGAGCAGCGCGTTTATGCCGCTCATTTTGCTTTTGAAGTCTTCGGAATTCAGCGTCAGGCTTACGACTAAGTCCCGCACACTGTATGCATCTGCCATTCACGTCACCCCGTCTTTAAAAAAATATGACCGCAGGCTCCCCGTCGGGGAGTGCGGCCAGCAGCTTATTTGTTTACCGGCCAGACTTCATCAATGCATCTGTGTCGCGGCTTCTTTTTGTCGGCTTCTTTTTGCAGGTGCCAGGCGCGAATCCTTAGAAAGCCCAGCATGTCCATCTGGTCGATTTCGTGCATCCGCCACCCGCTCTTCAAAAGATCATTGTACAGGGAATATACATAATCCCGTAACGTCAGCCGGAGACTTTGCCTTTCGCCGGCTTCCGTTTCGCTTCCTGTTTCTCCGCGGCTTCCGCCGCCGTCGGTAAAGGGAATTCCACCAGCGTCCTGGTGAGGCCCGCTTCAACCGCCATCATGGCATACAGGATGTCGTATTTCATGTCGTCAACGGGGTAATTGTCATAAACGTCATCCACGGTGAACTGGTTGCCGAAAAGCAGGCAGAACCAGCGCACCAGCGCGTCCATGTCGGCCCCGGTAAATTCGTTTTTTAACTCAATTGGATCGTTGTCCCCGGCCTGTGCGGCCCGAATCTGAGCCCGGCCCTTGTCGGCAATGCTCTGGATGTCCATCAGTTCCCGGTACGCTCTGCCGGAAATAAAATCCACGGTGTATTTTTTGTCCCCCAATTTGCAGCGGATCATGCTTTTTCTCCCTTCCTGTCATTATGGGCCGTTGCGGTAATCGCTCCGCAACGGCCCCGCTCGGTCATTCGGTGGCGAAAGTGAAAGTAGTGGGCACGGATTCCAGGAACGTGGACAGCGCGGTGTCCGTGCTGGAAGCCTGATCCGCCACCACCTGATAAGCGTCGTCGTGGGTGCGCTTGATGAAAGTAAACTCCACCTTCGAGCTCTGACGGGTCAGCGTAGTGCCCTCCTTGGTGTGGTAGGTCTCGGTGATGGGCGCGGCGCGGCCCTTGAGCATCCATACATAACGGTACAGGCCGTTGGTCTTGATGCTCCGGAAGCCCAGCGCGAAATAACCGGGCGTGTCCCCGGCCGTGCGCACAAGCTTGCCGTCGGTGGTCACTTTGTTTCCCAAAATCATCTTCTGGATGGGAATCGGCAGGTCTGCCAGTTCCATGGTCAACTTGATGCTGGGATCGGGGTAAACCACGTCGCCCTCGATGTCATCAAAATACTGAATGTCCGGGTCGGAATTGTCCGGCGCAATCTCCACGTCGATAGCGCCCGCGACGTTCTGCAGCGTGCCGTAAACCAGGCCGCTCTCTCCCGCCTCGTCCTTCGTAAGCGGTGCGATAACAACGTCCTTCAAACCGATCTGGCTGTGCGCGGGAGTTGCCGCAGTGTTCGCCATTTGCAATCATCCTTTCTCATTTGATTTTTCCAAGTTCTTCCGCCAGCGTGTCGCGAATTTTTGTAAACGCCTCTTCGCTGGCCGCGTCAAACGATGGACGCACGTAAGGGTGGGGCGGAGCAGGCCTGGGCCCGCCGTGGCCGAATTCCACGTAAGCGGGATAATATACGTCTCCATACGGCCAGTCCTTTCGGTGCACGCCCACGGTGATCCTCTGGCCGCTCCGGCCGGGCTTGATGGGGCCAATCTGGATCGCGCCCTTCAGCGCTCCGGGAAAGGCTACCGGCGACGGCCCTACAGGCGCACGGGCCTTCATCTCGTCGTAAACAGGCTTCGCCCCGGATTTCAGCGCATTGCGCTCTGCTTCGCCGCCCGCCGCCTTGTTGGTCATCCTGTTCAGGCATTCAATCAGCTCGTCCAATCCTTCAATCGCTATGCTCATCGGATTCTCTCCCATGTCCGCCACGTCCAGGCCACCATGTACGTGCGGTTGTCAAATTCGATGTCATTGCGCTCTTCCAGCATTGCAAACCCCAGGTCGTACATCGCCGCCCGTACTTTCGCTATTGTTTCGTCCGTCGGTATGTCGCTGTACAGCGTTACATACACGTCGATTCGGTAGCCCATCAGCGTATCGTCGTTGTACAAGTCTTCCCTTGTGGTGGTCTGCCATATCAGGTATTGCGCAGGCGGTACTTCCGCAGTGCTTCTCTGTACCCATTTGCCGTTATACGTGGGTACGCCTGTTTCGGATAACGCTTTCTGGATGTCGGTGTACAGGCTCATGTGCCCACCGCCTCAGTCAACTGGCATTTCATGCCCAGGTACGCCTTGCGATATTCGTACCTGCCCATCTGGGTAATCTCGCGCATCTGCCCGTCAAATTCCACCAGCATGCCCAGTTCGATGTCGTTTCGCCAGCGGATCGTCACGTTCAGCGTGTCGTCGATGGTGCGCATCTCGCCTGCCACAATGCTGTTCCAGCCGCCGTCAATGACGTTGGCCCATACGGTGGCGATTTTCTCGTTCCGGGTTACGGGCTGCCCGATTGCGTTGATGTCAAAGTGCCGCTTCCATATGGTTACGCGCTGTCGCAAAGCGCCGGGAGTTGGCGAGGATTCAAAGTTTTTATAGCCTTTCATTCACGCGCCTCCCCTCAGATCAGCTTGTCCACATCGCGATATGGCCATAACAGACGCTTAATTGCCATCTCCACGGAAAGCCATACCTGTTTTTCTTCGTTCGTTCGATATTCGTTGAAATGCCCCGCCAGCAAAAGTACCGCCTGTTTTACCGCGCCGGGCGCGTCGTCGCCGAATTTGCATCGGCAAAATGCTTCGCAGTAATCCTGGGCTCTGGCGATAAGCCCTTCTAGAAAATCGTCCTCATCGTCCGTTTCAATTCGCAGCGTCGCTTTCAGTTCGTCCACGTCTACAATCAAGCCCATCGCCTCCTTTCACTGTTCAGGGCAGGGCGTTAACGCCCTGCCCTGAGATGTATAAGCCCTCCGATTACGGGCCACCAGTGGTCGCCTTCATGGCCAGCACTTTCACGGCCTCGCCCAGTATCAGTTTGCCGTCCACCCGGTGCCAGCCCAGGAAGCCCACCTGACCGTTGGCCGCATACAGCTCGTTCAGGCGCTTGAGCACCCGCTGTCCGCGGTCGGCTACCCAGTAGTAGCTCATATCGCCGAAGACCATTACCTTTTTGCCTGCGGCGGCGGTGGGCATGTACTGGCTGGTGTACACGGGATTGCCCAGAATCCGGTCAGGCACGCCGGCCACAAGGGAGGGCTGCCACAGGTACTCGCCGGTGCCGGTGAGCTTCAGCTTGCGAATCAGCTTCACGGTCGCGTCGTTCATGATCCACACGGCCTTGCCCCGGTAGGGTGCCCTTACGGAGTGCTGCATGTCGATCAGCTCGTCGGCGGTAATCGTGGTTTCGGAGGCGGCGGTTACGCCGGTATCCGCGCCGCCGGTGGCGGCCAGCAAACCGGTGGGCTGCGTTCCGGTGGCGCCGGTGCCGTTCAAAAACGCTTCCTCTTCCTTCATGCCGATGCTGCGGCCGATGGAATTGGCCAGGTAGTTGGACATGTTGAACGCGCTGTCGGCCAGCAGTTCGTCGCTGATTTTCTCCAGACGGCCCACCTTGTAAGCGCCCAGGGTCACCTGGGTGAATACGTCGCTCGTGGCGGTGAACGCCGCTTCTTCGTCCAGCCACGCGGCGGTGCCCTTGCTGGACACCACCGGAATCTTCAGCGTGCCGTTGTCGGTGCGAATCACCGTGGCCAGGCGGCGGAAAATGTTGTTTTCGTCCAGCGACTCAATGAGCTTGCGCTCGAATTCGTCCGGCACCAGATAGCCGCCTTCGGCGGCGGTGCCCACTTCCAGATCGTTTCTTACGCTGAGGGGCACTTCCTTGCACTTCAGATAACGATTGAAGGCCCGGTTGTATGCCTCGGAGCTCACGCCGCTCTTTTCGCTGCCGAATTCGCCGGGGCGGTCTACGATCGCGCTCCGGACAGGCTGATTCATCACCTGTTCCCGCGCGTCGATTTTCTCCTGCCGCTTAATGGAAGCGCTGATGTTGGAGATGTCCTCTTCCATCCGCTCATAAACGGTCACGTCTTCTGCGGCCATTACGCCGTTCTCGCCGGTATGGTCTTCCACGTACTGTCGGGCCTTGGCCACCAGATCGGCCCGCGTCTGATAAAGTTTGTTAATATCAGGCATTTGCATTACTCCTTTCATTCCTTCTCAAGCAGCGCCAGCCGCCTGAGCAATTCGTCCTTCCTGACGCCGGAAACCGGCTCCCTTGCAGGCTCCTTTTCGGATTTCGCCTTCGGGGCTTCGCCGCGGGTGTAAAACGCCGCGACCTTCTTTTGCGCTTCCTCGATAGACAGCCGTGGCGTGCGCTCCGCCGCGTTCGTCGGAGCCTTGGCGCCGTCTTCCAGCACCGCGTCCGCCAGCCCGTTCTGCACCGCCTCTTCGGCGGTCATCCAGGTGGTTTTGTCCATCATCCGCGCCAGTTCATCCGCTCCGACCTTGGAACGCTTGCGATAAATCGCAATGATGCTGTTTTTTGTGGTTTCCAACAGCCGTATCGCCTGCTGGAAATCGCGTACCTCGCCGCAGGCGCACATTTTGGGGTTGTGGATCATTACCAGGCTCCCCGGGGTAACCTGCAGCGTGCTTCCGGCGCTCATTACCACCGTGGCCGCGCTTGCGGATACGCCGCTGACCACCACGTGCACCAGTCCGGGGTAATCCCGGATCATGTCGTACATGCGCGTCGCCGCAACGCAGCTTCCGCCGTAGCTGTTCAGCCGCAAGGTTACGTCATCATTACAGCTCCCGTCCTCGCCGTAGAGCATCTCGTGCAGGTGCTCTGGGGTCACTTCGTCGCCCCAGATTTCGTCATCGTCGATGTAACCGTTGAAATCAATCGTCCTCAATCCGTATCACCTTCTTCCTGTTGCGTAGTGGCCTGGCTCGCGTTCGCGGCGCTCTCTCCGGCCGCGTTCTGCATCGCTGTTGTGATCTGGATCATGTTGCCGTTTACCAGATAGGCGTTTCCACCCTCGCTGTCCGGCACCCGGTTCATGTCCTCCAGATCGCGGATGTCGTTGGCGCTCATCCATCCGTTCTGCCGGGCAACGGCGTAACCGTCCATCCGCTCCTTATAGGAGCCTCTGGTCAGGGCGTTGATCCGGAACTTGAAAAACTGCTTGCCCTTTTCCCGTTCGGAAATCAGCGCCCGGTTCAGCGCCTGCTCAATGCGCACTACCCACGGGGTAATCGTGTGCACCGCAAAGTCAATGCTCTGGTGCTCGATGTTGCTGAAGGTGGCGTGCTCCAGATCGCATACCATGTGAGGCGGCACTCGGAAAATTCGGCAAATTTCGTTTACCTGGAATTTCCGGGTTTCCAAAAACTGCGCGTCCGTGTTAGGCACTGTAATCGCCTGGAATTTCATGCCCTCCTCAAGGATTGCGGTCTTTCCCCGGTTTTCGCCGCCATAACTGGTTTGCCACATCTCCCGCAGTCTGGCCGGGTCTTTCACCACGCCGGGATGCTCCAGTACGCCGCCGGGCATCGCGCTGTTCCGGAAGAAACTGCTTCCGTATTTCTCCGCCGCCTGATACAGGCCCATGGCGTTGCGCTGCAGCGCAATCGGGCTGTAGCCCATGATCCCGTCAAAGCCCAGCGCCGGAATGTGCAGCACCTCATACGGACGCAGGATTTCGGTTTTGTTGCTGGTGGAGTACTGGTAATACAGTTTCCCGTATTCGTCCCTGTCTACCACCATGTGCCCATCGTCCGGAAGCAGGGGGTACAGACTTTCGATTGCGCCGCGCTGATCGCGAATAATCAGGCTGTAGCTGTTTCCCCACAAAAGCATGTGAGTGAGCATCGTTTCCCGCCAGACGAAGCTTGTCATTTCGGAATTTGGCTCCGAGGACACCAGGTAGTTCAGCCTGCTGTCGCTTTTCTCTGTGCCCAGCTCTGTCCGCACCATCAGGTTCAGCGGGAGCATGGCAATGCTCTCCGAAATCACCCGCACACAGGCGTACACCGTGGAAAGCTGCAAAGAGCTTTTGGGCGTTACATATTCGCCGCTGGGCGTGCCCCCGAAATAGAAAGTGTCCGCGTCGCTCACGGCGTTTCGGGTGCCGGGCCCTGCGGGTGCATCCCTCGCCCGCCGGAAAATCCGGTTAAAAAGGCTGTCTTTCTTCATTCGTTCACCTCTTAATTTCAAACGAAAAGGAGCCCGCGTTCATCATAAACGCTGCTCCCGCCGTTCCCGTGTTTTGTGGCGCGATCCAGCGCCATTGCCAGTGCAATGGCCCCGTCGATCTTCTCCGTGGATTTCGCCTTGTCCATCTTAATGTTGCCTGCCGGGTCGGTATTAACAAAGACGTTGTCCATCATCCAGCGCAGCACCGGGTTGCCCCCGTGGGCGATCCCGCCCTCCAGCACCAGCCGCATCAGCTCCTTGGTGGCCGGGCTCATGTCCCGAAAACCCTGCCCAAATGGCACCATCGTAAAACCGTCGCCCTCAAGGTTCTGCACCATCTGGGTGGCGTTCCATCGGTCGAATGCGATCTCGCGGATGTTGTATTTCTCGCCCAGGTCGCAGATGAATTTTTCGATGAATCCGTAATGTACCACATTGCCCTCGGTGGTCTGTATGAGCCCCTGAGCCTCCCATGTGTCATACATTACGTGATCTCGCCGCACCCTCAGTGGCAGCGTGCCTTCCGGCAACCAGAAGTAGGGGAGTATCTGGTATGGTTCGTGCTCATCGTCCCCCTGCGGCGGGAATACCAGCACAAACGCCGTGATGTCCGATGTGCTGGACAAGTCCATGCCCGCATAGCACGGGCGGCCTTCCAGCTTCTTTGGGTCAACTGCCGCCGCGCAGGCGTCCCATTTGTCCATGGGCATCCAGCGCACGCTCTGTTTCACCCACTGATTCAGCCGCAATTGCCGGAACTGGTTTTCATCGGCGGGGGTTTCCTTGGCCTTGTAGTAGGCCTGACGCACCTTGTCGATGTCCACCGTGATTCCCAGACTCGGATTCGCCTTGTACCATGTCTTTTCATCTTCCCAGTCGTCGTTTTCGTCCGCCCCGAAAATTACGGGGTAGAAGTACGGGTCTTTCTTCCGGCCTTCAAGAATATCCTTCGCCTTGGAGTGTACCGCCCAGCATATGCTGTTTCTGTCCGTTCCCGCCGTCGTAAGGAAAAACCAGAGCGGCTGCTTCCTCGCGTCGCCGGAGCCCTGTGTCATTACGTCGAAAAGCTGTCTGTTGGGCTGCACGTGCAATTCATCAAAAATGCACGCCGAAACGTTGAAACCATGCTTTGACCGCACATCCGACGAAAGCACCTGATACACGCTTCCCGTTGGAACATATATCATTCGTTTGGTTGACGGAATGACCTTGATGTGTTTCTTCAGCACCGGAGACTGTTCCACCATGTCGGCGGCAACGTCGAAGATAATGCTCGCCTGCTGCCTGTCCGCCGCGCATCCGTAAACCTCTGCCTTCCACTCGTCGTCGTTGCAAAGCATGTTCAGCGCCAGCGCCGCGCCAAGCTCGCTGTTGTGGGTGGGCACCATTGATGTTCCGGCCAGATACTGGTGCGACGGACTGTCCACCTGAATGCAGCGCATTTTCACGGGGTACGGAAGCGGTTGAATGTCCTCGATATAGTGAAAGCAGGATCGCGTCTCTTTGACGCGCTCCCGCTTTCGGGTATATTTGCGGTTCAGCCGCGACACAGGCTGATCTTCGAACGTTGTAAACCGTATAGTATACAGCATCTCCCCGGTCGGTTTCCCGTAACGCAGAGACGGGGTTTCCGTCATCGCGTTTTTGATTCCCAACGACCACAGCAGCTCGCGCACGGATTCCGCAAGTTTTTTGATGGTGCTGACATACACGCTCTGCGACTTGCGCTCGGCAATGCTCCCGTCGGAGTCCATCAATCCCTGCAACAGCGCCCATCGCTGCTTCTCTGAAGCCCGGAGGTACACTTTCGGGATAACCTTGTCACGAAAACTCTTCACCAGAATGGGCTTCAGGGCCGGGACGCGCAGCCGATGCGAACCAGGCTGTTTATAGTCTCTGACAATCTCGTATGGAATTTGTTCCCGAATTGCATCAACATCTGCGTCTGAAACGGTTATGTCCCAGTAATCCGCCGTGCCGTTTCCCAGCCAGTATCCGTACACATACGGATCAATCGGCAGTTCCGCGTCTCGCGTCTGCAGCGGTCGCGTCACGTGGATTCGGACGACGGACTTGCGCTTCTGCGCCGCGCTGCCGACTCCGTTGCGGTACTTCTGAGTTCGCAGAAAGATTTCCTCGGTGGTCATTTCGCATTTGCTGCGCTTGCCGCACGTGGTCTCCACGTTCCATACATGACGTGACCCCGCGTCAATCTCGCTCCCGTCTCTGAATGTTATGCGGTAACATTGCTCAGTATCGTCAATCTCGCTAAGTCCTACAACATGACATTGTTGCCCTTGCTCGTCGAAAACAACATCTCCGACCTCAAGCTCACCCATCTTTTTCCATCCGTCGGGTGTTGGTATCTTTGTGTATAACGCTAACTCTTTGCCCTGTTTTTTGGGCGTAAAGGTATTTCGACATAAACTTGCGAATATTGTCTAGAACCATCATCTCTCATTGTTCCAAAAACATCACGAATTATCTTCTTTTGCCAATCTAACAACAGGAACTGCTTTCCGTGAAAAGCGCCCTTCGTGTGTTTCAGCAATTCGACAAATCGTACAACCCTGTCCGCCTTTGCTTCATCGAAATACATTTTAATCACCTCCTTCCATCCCTCTTCGTCTCTCGAATAAGGCATAGAAAGAGCGCGGGGGAAGAGAGGGAAAAGCCCGCGCTCGCCGGGTAGCTGGCCCGTCTATGCCGGATAACCCGCTTGGGGAAATCCTGTTTTAATACCCGCCTCCACCGAACAGCAAATCCTCCATGGGGTCGTCAACCTTTTTTTTGCCGTCCGTGGGCAGGAACAGATGTGCCCTGGATGCGGGAGTAAGGCCAAAATCGCCCAATCCCTTGCGCCAGGTTTCATAGTACTGCGCCCTCAGTTTCAGCAGCGGGTGTACCTTGATGTCCCCGCTGGGCGCATCGTAAATTTTCGTCGGCCCCAAGTCCCCTTCAAGGATTTTTTTGTCCAGCGCCAGCAGGTAGCCCCAGTTCTGGCACAGCGTTGCAAATGCGCTCAGGTCAATCTCCGTCAGCAGGCCCAGCGCCATCAGCGACGGGGCCAGTTTGTTCCACTCGTCAACCGCATCCGGCATCAGCCATTCCGGCGGATCGGGTATTACGTCCAGTACGTTCGGAATCGGTTCGCCGGTGTCCTTGATTTTCCGTTTGCCCGGGTTCCCCTCAAGTACCTTGAGTGCCGTCGGTTTGGGCAACGGCCCGCGTTTTCCCATTGCTCATCGCCCTCCTGTTTGCGGGTTTCCAAACCCGCCGTCTTCTCTCGCCGTCTTCGCATCATGGCATGCCTTGCATAACGGCTGCCAGTTGTCGCGATCCCAAAATAGCTTCTTATCGCCTTTGTGGGGAATCATGTGGTCTACCACCGTCGCCGGTGTAATCCGTCCATGCCTCTGGCATTCCGCGCACAACGGATGGTGGGCCAAATACCCCTGCCGGGCGGTTCTCCATTTGCTGTTGTAACCGCGTTCGGCGGCTGTTCCGCGTTCGTTGTCGTACCTGCGCTCGCGCTCCTTCTGAGGCGCCGTCTGCGCCGGAACCCTGCTTCGATGCGCCGCGCAATAGGCCCCCGTGTCCGTCAAATTCGGGCATCCAGGGAATCTGCAAGGCCTCTTCGGTTTAAAAGGCATTGTCTCGCCCCTTTCTGCTGTTTGTAGTATGCGCGCACCGCCCCGCCTCTCACAAATATATCTGTGCGCTCCCGGTCGCGCCGCACATTCGTCGGCGCGCCCCGCTTCATACTTTGTGGTATCGCGTTCGCGGTTCGACCGCGCTTGCACGCAAAAGCTGCAGTCTGCTTTTGCAACTGCGGCTTTTGCGCCATCACGATTCAAATTTCTCGATGATACATTATAACACGTCTGAAAGTATCATTGGGTATCATGTTTTCATTCGATCTTTGCCCAGACCGCCTGGTAAACCTTTTCCGCCTCGTTCTCGACGCGCTTCTCCATTATGCGTTTTTCCAGCGCCTTGCTCCGTTGCCTGCGCCGCTTGCGAAACAGTGCGTTTGCCTCGCGTTTTCCCGCCGCTTCGCGCCTTTCCGCTTCCGCGCGGCGCTTTTCTTCCAACTGCCGCTCTTCGTCTGCCAGCTTAACGGCCTTCTCCAGACGGCTCTTGTTTCCGTACACTTTCTTTGCCAGCGCCACGCAAAACGCCCCAAAGATTCCCCAGTCCGGGTGTCCCTGCTCCAGAATCACCTTGGTTTGCGTACCGTCCCGCCACTCAACAATCGTGGCCGTGCCGCGCCTGCGGATAACCTTTGGCGTGGGCGGCGTGCCGGCGCTTCTCTGCCGCATGAGCTTTACGATTTCGCCAATCCGCTCTTCCGTAATGCTGTCGCAGTTAATTTTCGTGCCGCGAACCCCAAGCTTTTCAGCCGTTATCCCCTCGTCCCGAATTTTGTAAGCCGCGTAAACATTTTCCGCGCCGTGGGTGCAGTCCGCATATCCGTCGCAAAAGTCTCTCTGGCTATCATGCATATCGTGCATATCGTGCATATCAATTCCCCTTTCACCCGGTCATTTCCGGTTGTTGATTTCGTAAAAATAGGTGTTGTAAAGCTCGTATCTTGTCGCAATGCCGACGGTACAGGGATCGTATCCCCGGCCTTCGCACCACTCTTTAAAGCCCTCCCAGAAGCAGATAGTGCCCTTAGGGCGCAGCTCCGGGCAACCGCAGCGGTATACACAGTTTGGCACCAGCACGTCGGATACCTCTGGTGACGCCTTGTGCAGCGCAATCTTGAAATCCTCCGCATATTCCCTGGTTTCCGGGTGCGCCTGATAGCAGAGACGTTTGCGCCAGGTGTCTATCAGATTCTGTGCGTTCGCTTCGCCTTTGAATGTAACTCTCTGTGCCTGCGGCAGCTCGTCCCTGGGCACTCCCGTTCGGTCGTCCCGCTGCGTCTGGATGAAGCACTCCCACTTGTGACGGCTCCAATGAGTGGCGATCCAGCTTTTAATGTCTGCCCACTTCCACCGGAACCGCAAGTCCCGAATCGGGGAATGCTCCGCAATCAGAATGTTGCGCTTGAACGTCCGTGACGGCTCCCGCCCAAGCTCGCCCTTGCCTACGGTGCTGCGGCAATCGTCCACAACGTCCTGCCAGTTATCTGGGGTTTTTAAAAAAAATGTCTGCATGTTCAAGTGTCTCCTCAGGGCTTTGTTTCAACGGTCGGAAGAATGTCGGTGTGAAAATACATCTTGTAGTGATACGGATCGGTGTGTGTGCCGGTGATGTCCTCTACAACGTACATGGTATAAGTGTTCAGGTAGATATAGTTTTTCTTGTATTGGTTCGGCCCTGTTTTTACGGTGCACACAAGCTCTTTGTTTCCGTTATTGCTAATGCTCATGTAGCCCTCGGCTTCCATGATTATTTTGTCCGTCCGCGCATTGTACACCGTTATTTTGCGTTCGCACTCAAAATAATCTGCTTGCTTTGATATGTTTTTATTCACTTTGCTCGCTTCACTGCAACCGCACGCAATGCAAACAAAGAGCACAGCCAATAGAGCCAGGGCGGTTATTTTGATAATTCTGCGTCTCATTTTTACCATCGCCATTTCAAATATCCTCCTTTGTCGGCAGACCGTGCTTCACCCGGTCGCGCTCTTCGGCGCGTTTGCCGTTGTTAAAGCGGTCAAGGGTACCAACCAGGTAACCGGTGATCCTTCGGATTCTCTCAAACGGCTGCGTCCGAAAATGGTATTTGATCTCCACGTCCTCCGGGTCGTCGGGCGCCACTTCGACTTCGATTTTTGTGAGGAAATCTCCGTCGGGCTGTTCCAGCCCCCGGCGGACATACGCCTCAAGCTCCTGCGTGTCGGTAATGGTGCCGGATACCACCTGCACTCCAAGGATTTCATTCGTCATATACGATCTCTCCCATACTGTTGATGATTTTTGCGATCCCGGCGTTCAGAATCATCCGGGAACAAATAAGGCAGGGTTTCGGGTCTGCAATCTCCATCCTGCTTCCAAGCCCCAGAACCTCAAACCCTGCAATGTACATCGTTGCTCCGATCATCTCTGCCCGTGCCGCAGATATGATCGCATTCTGTTCCGCATGCACCGCCAGGCATTTTTCATACTGCTCTCCGTGGGGTACGTCGTTGGCGATCCGCCAGCAGACGCCGCGCTGCGTGCAGTCTTTTACACCCCTTGCCGCCCCGTTGTAACCGGTGGCCACAATTTCATCGTTCCTTACGATAACCGCGCCGTACTGCCTTCTAAGGCACGTAGAGCGCGCTGCGACGGCCCGGGCGATTCCGAGATAGTATTCGTCTTTACCGATCCGCATTTTTCCGTGCCTCCGCAATCTCCTGCTTCGTAAATCCGGGGCAGTCCGCCATTTTGAATGGCCTGCTTGCGCCCACATCCAGCATGTAATTGCATATGTACACGTCGTGTACGTCGCTGTACACCCTGCCGCTTACGCCTCTGTAGCACACGCATCTCTTACATTCAGCCCTGGGCGGTGGCGTTATCGGGCGATTCCTCTGCCCAGCTTTTGTCATGCTGTTTCACCTCCCATATGCAGCACATGATGTTCCACGCAAAGGCCCTGTCGTGGGGCTCGTCTTCGTCGCCGCGCCGCCATTTCAGGTAATGCCGCACGGCTGAGTCGATGTAGCATTGCACCGGGATTCCGCGCCGCCAGTTATGCTCTCCGTATTTCCGTGCGCCTTCCTCAAAATGCTTTGCTACTTCCAGCATCATATCGGCACTTTGCCAGCCCCGCTCTTCGCAAAAGTCCGTAAGCGCTATTTCCAGCAGCGCTGTATCCAGGTCGCACTTCTGCCACATGCCCCGCTGGAATGCCGCCAGGTACCGCAGTACGCTGCCGCCCATAATGTCTGCAACAACGTCCAGCGGCACCAGGTCGAACCGGCCCTTGCCTTCCTTGCAGTCGCGCACCGCGCCGCTGGGAAATTCCGTTCGGTCTCCGCTGTCTCTAATCACCTTTGCTGCGCCTCCTTTGCAGATTTCGAGGTTGGCGGCGATCCGTCATCGCGTACATCGCTATCCGCAAATCGCTCGTTCCGCTCGTTCCGCTCGTATCGTTCAGCCTTTTTGCCGCAGCCTCCAGCATCTGCCGGTGCAGACGGAAGGTCTGCGCTCGCTCGTAGTGCATCTCTTCGGTGATCTTGGGCCAGCTCATCGCCAGGAAATAACGCATGGTCATTATCGCCACGTGCCTGTCGTCTTCCAGTAGCTCGGATAACAGCATTGCGAAGTTTTTCCGGTCCGCCAGATTGTCCGCGTTTCTGCGCAGCCTCTCTTCGATGTCGATGATTTTTGTAACCGTCGATTCCACCTGGCTCCCGGGCACGCCGCCGCCCCCGCTTCCGCTCCCGCCGTAGGAGGCCGTCAGACGCTGCTGCAAGTAGCGCCAGCGCATCTGATCCTGACTGGTGATGTTCACCCGCATATCAATGCGCCGACAGCCCTGCAAAAAGCGCTTCACATCGTCCGCTGTGGCGGGTCTGTCTTCGGGCATGCTCAAATTCGACCTGGAATGCCCATTATGGCGCGTTTCATAATGCTGGACTAATATCTCACCCATCTGTGCTTCGCCTCCTGTTTGCCGCCTCCAGCAGCCTCAGCGCGTCTTCTGTCCCGTATGCCACGCCCGCTACGCCGCCGGCCTGTTCTATCCGCCGGATCGTCGCCGCCTGCAATTCCGTCAGCCTGCCCAGCCCCGGGCGCTTCACTTCAATGGCCACAAGCCTCCCGGTTCTCGGTGCGATGCACAGCAAATCTGGAATCCCGCTCTGCTGGAAGGCCCCGCCATGGGTCTTGAATACCCATCCAACGCCGTTCGCCTTCAGCGCCCTTACAATTCTTGCCACAATCGCCCGCTCAAGGGGAGGTTGTCTGGTGTTACTCATTGCCGTCAGCCTTTCCAGAGCGCCCGCGCAATGCAAGCTTATTTACGCCAATCGTTACCCATTTCACAAGCAGCCATATGCCGGTAGCTGCCTTTACGCTCATTCTCACGCCCAGGCATCGGCCTGCAACCATAACGACCAGACATCCTGCCGCCCAGGAAAGTGCGACCATAATTACCAGTGTGCCGACAACAGCCGCATGCCCCGCCATGCGCCATCTCCTGGTCTCCTTATCCAACTTCACGCCTCCTCTTGGAGTATCCCGTCCGAGAATCTGTCTGTTTTTCGATTCTGGCCTTTGCCTCGAGGGCTTCTCCCAATACTTTGCGCAATTCGATATTGCGCTCATCATCCCAGATTTCCACCGCCGCGGCGCTCGCATCCGGGTCGTTTGGGGTTGTGGCGGTAAACCAAATCATGGTTTTGCCTATCACGCTCAGATCGTCTATGCTCGCATAAACGCTTGAACTTTTGCCTGTGAGCGAAGGCTTTTCATTGTGCTCCGGGTCTTTGTTGTACACCCTAACAGCCGCCATGTGTTCGCGCATTGTCTTTCGGACATCCAGCAATTGCAAATACCATTTGCCAATTGTCATCGTGGCACTATCAAGTCTGTTTTTCTGGATCAACACGCTCATCCTTGTGGCTTCCGCAATCTGCGCATCTTTGTTGTCATCTTCCCATTGTCCAATAGCCTTCAGTCCCTCGGAACAGTAGCGTGCCAGAGTACCGAGATCAGATTCTTTCACGATAACTCCTCCTTCTCATATCCCTCTAATACTCTTATTCAATATTCCCAACGCGTCTGCAACCCATAATTTTGATAATGCCAGAAAATTAACATTGTTTGCCGCCAACGCAGTTGCTTTTATTTCGCGCCGCCGCATGCGCGGGCGCATTCAATATACAGAAAATATGCAATCAAACGGCAGTCCGTCTTAACACAATCTAAAAATTCAGAAATGCTCGTTTTCGGAAAGTTTTTCTTAGACAATGGTTAATTGTATAACGCAATGGATAACGTCCTATATTTATATATATCCTACTTTTCTTTATAGAGAACCTGCGATTAAAATAGAAAAGGGGTATAGGAAAGACGTTAATCAATTAACCATTGTCTATAGGAAAAGTTTCCGAACGGCCGAATTTTAAGTTAAGGAATGAATTCTTTTGATTAAGTTCATGTTAATATGTGTTCCCAGACGCAAAAGCAGGCAGTTTTCTGCCAATTATTCATTTTAGGCAGTTAACCATATGGCTAAAATTAGGCATCAACAATTCGGGAGCTAAGTACCTTTGGGCGGACGCGCTGTTAACACATACTTTTCCGTTTTTGACTATTTTTGCGAGCACCCATATTTTATCCATACGTTATCCATATGCATAAAATTATGCATAGGATTTTTATCCATTTCGGCCTTCAAAACGCGATTTCCACTGCCTCGCGGAACGTACTTGCGGATTCCGCCTATAAGCGCCTGCTGGCGACTACCATACGGGTTGTATGCGTTTATACACAATATGCAATATTTATGCATATAAATGCATGGTTCTACAATATCCGACAAAACAGGTCGGAATTTAAGCGTAAAGGTGCGGCGATTCACACG
>ERZ1034917.230-NODE-230-length-53723-cov-14.724175_pt1 | contig 53723 bp, 48 predicted proteins | sample MGYA00520605_ERZ1034917 | MGnify/ENA primary metagenome ERZ1034917 (study PRJEB33766, sample SAMN09781784) | gut metagenome | biome: gut microbiome | host: Homo sapiens | place: Madagascar | study: EMG produced TPA metagenomics assembly of the PRJNA485056 data... | reverse complement strand
ACATCGTTGTAACAGTATTAATTATAGCACATCCCCCCGATTTTGTCAACCCCCTATTTAAAAGATTTTTAAAAAAAAAGAGCAAATTCCGCGCTTTTCTTAAGACGATTGAATCGTTTACTCTTGACTTTTTTAAATTCCGTGGTATTTTAAACGCGTGCAAATCCGGAATCTTCCCTGATTCGGGATAGGATTGCATGGGATGTATTACGATTCTTTGGCAAATAAAAGGAGGTCGCACATGGCTTCAAATGCGGAATTCAATCTGAAACGGTTGGAGAAGACAACTCTTCCCATGGATTTCGTCCGTGCACACTCCGGTGAGTGGGATCACCAGGCGTGGCTTGAGTTCTGTGCTTCCCTTGAAGACAAAGGATACACGCCGATCGACCTCGATCAGGTCGGGCTCCTTCTGGAACAGAAAAAAATGGAATACTGGGCCGAAAGGAACTCGAAATAACCGTGGCGGATCGGGATACCAATGTCCGGGACGCGGCAGAAGCTCCCGCAAATGCACCATCATGCGGGAGTTTGTCAATCGTCGCAACCCCCATCGGCAATCTGGAGGATATCACCCTCCGCGCCCTGCGCGTTCTGAAAGAAGCCGACACCATTCTCTGCGAAGACACCCGGCGCACCCGGATCCTCTGCTCGAAATTTGAAATCTCCTCGCGCCTCGAAAGCTACCACATCTTCAACGAACACGGACGCACTCCCGAACTCATTCGCCGCGTCCGCTCCGGCGAAAAAATCGCCCTTGTGTCCGACGCCGGAATGCCCTGCATCGCCGATCCCGGTTTTCTGCTCGTCCGCGAAGCCGTCGAAGCCGGAATTGAGCCGGAAATCGTACCCGGCGTCTCCGCTGTCATTTTCTCCGTCGCGGCAAGCGCCCTGCCGTCCGACCGCTTTGCGTTCCACGGCTTCCTCCCCGTCAAATCCGGAAGACGCGCCGCACGGCTTGAGGAGATCGCAGCAACAAAGCTGACCGCGGTTGTTTTCGAATCGCCATACCGTCTTTCCAAACTCCTCAATGAAATTCCGCGGTACTTCGGTCCGGAAGCCCCGGTGGTCATCGTCCGCGAAGCCACGAAAGTTCATCAGGAAATCCTGCGCGGCACAGCCGCCGAACTCGCGGAAAAACACGGAAAACGCACATGGAAGGGTGAATGCGTCGTCATCATCGGCGCCGCATCCGGCGATGCGGAGAAAGACGGGCGCGCAGAAAACGGGGAACACGATGAATAAGGCTTTCTTCCTTGACCGCGACGGCGTCATCGTCGAAGAGGAACACTATCTTTCCGATCCCGCGAAGGTCCGGCTCTGCCCGGGATGCATCGAAGCGTTCCGCAAAATCGCCGATGCCGGATATCGGATCATCGTCACCTCGAACCAGTCCGGAATCGCGCGCGGATACTTCACTTTTGCCGACGTCGCCGCCGTTGAACGCCGGATCTGCGATTTGCTGGCCGCCGGAGGCGCACCGCTTCCGCTCGCATGGTATTATTGCCCCCATCACACCAAAGGCACAGTCATGGAATATGTGCGCGACTGCAACTGCCGCAAGCCGCATCCGGGAATGCTGCTGCAGGCGGCGGAAGACCATGACATTTCCCTGGCGGACTCGGTGATGATCGGCGACAAGCTTTCCGATCTGCGCGCCGCGTTTGCCGCAGGCTGTCCCGCCGCCGCACTCGTCCGCACCGGTCACGGCTCGGAGCAGACTCTTGAAAAACTCGACCGCGATTATGCGGTTGCCGACCATATTCTTGATGCCGTGAATCAACTGCTCGCGCTTCGGAAAGGAGTTCCGCAATGACATTTGAAGACCTCAAAAACAGACTGGAGGACGGAACCGTTCTCGTTTTCGGCAAGATTCTGAACGCAACGCACAACGTCCGTGGATGCGGCGCGATGGAACTTGACCACCGCAAGGGATTCCGGATCGTCGAACAGAGCCTGAAACAGATCCGCAAAGCCGTCACGGCGGACGGCATTCTGATTCTCCAGATCCGCGAGGACCGTCTGACTCCCGTCTGCTCCTTCGGCGAGGAAGTTGTCACCGACCTTCCGGAAGAGCTTGAGGAAGAGACTCTCCAGAAGCTCCCGCGCTTTGATTTTTCCGCGAAAGTCCACGCCCAGAAAGTTCTGAGGAAACTGGGCTACACCGTCTGACCCGTCACCCCTGGAATTTCCGGCGGTACTGCAGAGGCGTTTCGCCGTTTACGCGGCGGAAAGCGGAACAGAACCATGCACTGCAGCAGTAGAGAAGCTCGTCCGCGATGTCGGAGACGGGCATATTCGTCTGTTCCAGAAGCCGCTTCGCTTCCTCCATACGCAGATCCATGAGATACCTGTTCGGCGGCGGAAGCCCCGCCTGCTTCCATTGTCTCAGGAAAGAACGGTAAGAGAGACCGTGCTGCCGGGCCAGGCTCTCCCAGTGAATCGGTTTCTTGAGATTGAGCTGGAGCCAGGCGACAATTTTCAGGATTTTGCAGGAACTCGCCGGAAGCGGATTCTCTTTTTTGTGATAAACCAGCAGAAATTCCTGTACGAGCCGCCAGCAGAGCATGTCTATCCGGTCGATTGTTCCGAACTCGTCCAAATGCAGAATTTCCGTCTGAATCTCACGGAAGATTTCATAAAACGCGGGTTTCTGGGAGAGTTCGCAGCAGACAAAATCATCGCTGAACGGCGAGCTTGCCAAATACTACATTCTGCGCCTGAAGCAGTTCGGGATGAACGCGCTCCGTCTGCATCATTTCGACAACGGGATCACCAAACCCGGAGCAGGCATCACATTCGATGAAGAGAAACTCGACCGTTTCTTCCGCCAGATTGCGGAATTCAAAAAAGCGGGGTTCTACATTACTCTCGACCTCTTCACCTCCCGCAGAAACGGTCTTCCCAAAAGTATGCGAAAGCCGGACCGTTCGAAACGAAGATCCTTGCGCAGATTGATCCGGAAATGCGGGAAAACATGCTCGATTTCGCCCGCGGCATCCTCACGCGCAAAAATCCTTACACGGGAATGCCTCTCGCCGGAGACCCCGCGCTGCTCAGCGTTGCCCTGATGAATGAAGCCTAGCTGATTGACCACCCGACCGTTCGCTACAACAGTCCGAATCCGCTTCTGCGCGAAGCACTCAACAAAGCATAATCGTGTATGGCATGAACATTTTTCTCGGAGGAGGCGCATGGAACAGCAACCGCTTTGTCCGCATGAGCCAGATTGCAAAGAAAAACAACGACTGGGAACCACAGGGGGCACTCAGCAATGTCATTCTTCTCGGAGATAGCTATCTCGCGGAAGACGTGTGGAAATGCCAGTTCGCCAGACTCAACGCAGGAAACACCAACAAAATTCATCTGCGGCACAACAACCGCGCAAACACGCTGATGTGCGACGGAAGCGGACGCGCCCTCTCCAGCGGAGCCATCGTCACCACGCATAAAGGCAGTCTCGGCGGGATCGTCGACGAACAGCTGGTTCCGCTGCAATAACAAATTCAAAGCTGCCCGTAAAAACAACCGCCGCCGGACTGCTTTCATGAGCAATCCGGCGGCGAATTTTTTACCATCAAAGGGACGGGTTATTTCCGCTTGTCCATCGCATCGTCGAATTTGATTTTCGAGGGGATGAAGTCGATCTTCTTCACAAACTCAAACGCATTTCGGGCGCCGTATTCGCGATCCATGCCGGAGTCCTCCCATTCGACCGAGAGCGGTCCCTGATAGTCGATGCGGTTCAGCTCGCGGATGATGCTTTCAAAATCGACGTCGCCATGTCCGGGACTGCGGAAATCCCAGCCGCGGTTCGGCTTGCCGAAATCAAGATGCGAACACAGAATGCCGGTCTTGCCGTCCAGCGTAACCGCAGCATCCTTCACATGAACATGATAAATCCGCTCCGGGAATTCCTTCAGGAAGCAGACCGGATCCATCATCTGCCACTGCAGATGGCTCGGGTCGAAATTGAAGCCGAATTCCGGACGGTTTCCGATCGCTTCAAGCGTGCGTTTCGCGGAATAAATATCAAACGCGATTTCGGTCGGATGAACCTCGAGGGCGAATTTCACTCCGCAGTTTTTGAACTCATCCATAATCGGATTCCAGGTCTTGGCGAAGAATTCGTAGCCGGCGTCGATCATGTCCTCGGTGACGGGCGGGAAGCTGTAGAGCATGTGCCAGATCGGCGAACCGGTGAAGCCGGTGACGACTTCAGCTCCGAGATTCGCGGCGGCGCGGGCGCTGAGCTTCATCTGTTCGATCGCCCATTTGCGTTTCGCCTCTTTTTTGCCTGCGAGCTTCGCGGGAGCGAAACGGTCGGTGCGGCAGTCGTCGTCGGGGTCGCAGGTGAGCTGACCGGCAAGATGATTGCTGATCGCCCAGAGCTTGAGATCATTTTTCTTGAGAGTGTCAAGAAGTTTTTTGCAGTATTTCTTGTCGGTTGCGGCCTTGTCGATGTCGAGGTGATCGCCGGAAGCGGCAAGCTCAAGTCCCTCGTACCCCCAGGATGCGGCTTTGGCGGCCATTGTTTTGAGCGGCAGGTCAGCCCATTGTCCGGTAAACAGAGTGATTGGTCTCATTTCTTCAGTCTCCTTCCGTTAAATTTTGAAGCAACGCTGAAATGTATTCCCGAATTGCGCGATTGTCAAGCTCGAACTTGAGGGAAAGACGATTTTTTGTTGCGGTCTTTCAAAATTCCGGTCAGACGAGTTTCCGTTCCTGCGGCGCGATTTCCGGTTCGGAGAGACGCGCAGCAAAGTTCTTCGGGTTGCAGCGGTCTCCTTCTCCGGAAGCGAGAATTTTTTTGTAATAGTCCTTTTTGTATTTCAGGACCTGCATCTGCTTCCGCAGATTTTTGAGTCGGTCGCGCAGAATTTTCTCCTGATTGAAAATCAGTTCCGCACGCTGGGTAATCGTGGAATCCCCGATTTTGCACATGTCAATGTAGCTCTTCACTCCTTCGATCGAGAGTCCGGTGGAGCGAAGACAATGCACCAGCTTCAGCCAGCTGACGTTGTAGTCGGAAAACAGACGGATGTTGCCGTCCGTGCGGTCGACAAACGGGATGAGCCCGATATTGTCGTAATAGCGGACCGTGTAAGGGGAGAGCTCCATCATATCCGCGACTTCTTTGACGGTATATTTCGGCGTTCTGTCGCGCAGAAAACCGAACTGTTTTGTTTTCGGCATGCCAAGATCCCTTTCATATTAGAGTTGCTCTAATTTATCCACGAAAACATATTTTTCAAATTTTCTCCATGCAAAAAACTGTTTTCCTCTGCGGCATCTGCCATTTTTGAGTTCAAAAAAATAAAATTAAAATTTTTTATTTTTCCCTTTGACTTAGAGCTGCTGTAAAGATTATGTTACAGGTATGAATAAAAAAACGAAGCGTGATGCTTCGCGAAAACAGAAGGAGGAACAGTCATGATGAAAAAGAAAATTGCTGCTTTGGCACTTGCCGCCACCGGAACAAAAAGCCGGATTCAGACTGTCTCCCTTGCCCTCGAAGCCGGAGGCGGACCGCACATGCTTCACAGGCATAAGCACGCATAGAAAACAAGTATTTGCTATTTTCTCAAATGCGGATATTGTAAGTCTCAGATTGGAAAATATGGAGGTGAATCTTGAACGGATATCCCCAAACGGATTTTCTGCTGAGACGGAACCTGAAGGACGCGGGGTTCGGACCAAAGGGAACTGAAGAGTTCCTGCGTCTCAACGGCAATGTGCGGGAACAGCTCGTGCTGCTCGTGCGCCAGAGGCTCGCATTACTGAAAAAGGTACATGACAATCAGAGCCGGATCGACTGTCTCGACCATCTGATCAACCAAATGAAAGGAATGCAATCATGAAAACCAGACTCAACATTCTCGCAATGGCGGCCGCGATGTTCGCAGCAGGCGGATGCGCCGCAGACAACGTCTCAACGGAACACGCAACCGCGGAATCCGCGAAAATCCTCGTAGCCTACTACTCCTACAGCGGAAACACCCGTTTCGCGGCGGAGGAAATCCAGAAGGCGACCGGCGGAACGCTCTTTGAGATTGTCCCCGTCAAGGCGTACTCAACCGATTACAACGAATGTGTCGCCGAGGCAAAGAAAGAGATCCGCGCGGGCGTCAAACCGGAACTCAAATCCGTGACGCCGGATCTCTCAAAATACGACGTCATCTTCGTCGGCACTCCGAACTGGTGGAGCACGATGGCGCCTCCGGTCCTGACCTTCCTCTCCTCGGGCAACTTCGCCGGCAAGACGGTCATCCCGTTTGTCACTCATGGAGGCGGCGGAATGGCGAACTGCGAACGCGACATGCACAAAGCTCTCCCGAACGCGAAATTCGCAAAGGGCGGCGCATTCTCCGGAAGCCGCATCCGCAGTTCCGGCGACGCAATCCGCAGCTGGCTCAAGGATGTTATCACAATCAAAAAATGAGGTGACGCATGAGAACTCTGTTCGGAATTATCCTCGCTCTGTTCTGCACTGCAACTTTTCTGGAGGCAAAAGACATGAACGCATTGAGCACCAATGAACGCAATCTCGCCGCCATCGCCGCAAACACCGCGCGCGGCGATATGGCAAATCTGAAAACCGCCCTGAACAAAGGTCTCGACGAAGGACTCTCCGTCAATGAAATCAAAGAGGTTCTGACTCAGCTTTACGCATACTGCGGATTCCCGCGCAGTCTGAATGCACTCGGAAACTTCATGGGCATAGTTCAGGAACGTGCCGCAAAAGGAATCAAGGACAACGACGGCAAACTGCCGGGTCCGTTCCCCGCCGGCAAGAGCATCGACTTCGGAACCGCAAATCAGACAAAACTCTGCGGACGCGAAGTCAAAGGAGCTCTGTTCGAGTTCGCTCCAGCGATCGACTTCTATCTGAAAGCGCATCTGTTCGGCGACATTTTCGGACGCGACAATCTGGACTGGAAGACGCGTGAAATTGCGACAATTGCCGCTCTCGCCGCGCTCCCTGGAGCGGATTCCCAGCTCAAATCACACATCGGCATCGGCAAGCACAACGGCGTAACCGATGAGCAGGTCCGTGAAATTCTCGCCCTTGTCACTCAGAATGAATACGGCGTGCCGCGCATCAGCGACTTCCCCGTCGGACAGGAGAACACCGCGTATGCGAAATACTTCAGCGGTAAATCCTACCTCGCCCGCCTGGCGAAAGACGAACGCCTGAACGTTCCTGTTGCGAACGTCACTTTTGCACCCGGATGCCGCAACAACTGGCACAGTCATACGGGAGGACAGCTTCTGATCGCCGTCGGCGGAGTCGGCTTCTATCAGGAGCGGGGCAAGGCCGCGCGCAAACTGCTCCCCGGCGACGTCGTCGAGATTCCGCCGGATACGGAACACTGGCACGGAGCCGCGCCGGACAGCTGGTTCTCGCATCTCGCCATTGAGTGCAATCCGAAGACCAGCAAAAACACCTGGCTCGAACCCGTCAGCGACGCCGACTACACCGCGGCGACAAAGGGCGGATAACCGCCGCACCGTCCCGGAGACGGTGCGGTCCGAAAGCCTGCACATCATGAAGCCGGCGGGGACGGCAAAGCCCCCTTCCGGCTCCGCAGCCCAAAAATGTCTCTTCCCGTATTTCTCCAAAGATTGCATTTCAGGATTTTTATGATATATTGAATCAAAAATTATCTGAAAGGAATTTATCTCATGCATGAGCCGCAAATAAAAAGAATCTGCCGCATACTGGCGTGTCTGCTCTTCGCAATCATCTTCGCCGGATGCTCATCCGAAGACAAAAAGGAAAACCGCGGGGAAAGAGTCTACCGGAAGCTCAAAAACTATACGCTTGATCTCTCCATCATCTCGACAAAAGGCGAATACCGGAGATCGGAAGCGAATCCGGTGCTGCGGTTCTCCGTCAAAAACGCGGGCGCGAACCAGCTCGCCATCCATGAATGGAAAATGCACGAACAGGAAAATATCCGCGTGCTCTATGCGCCGTGTCCCGTGCGCGGTTCGGCAAAGGATATTCCAAAGGAACAATGGAAAGTCTCCGAGCGCGTCATGCTGAAAAATTCCGTTCCGCGATACCCGCTTGAACTCGCGCCGAACAACGCGGTGCTTGTCGATGTGCCGCTGCTCTTCCTCCGGACCATCGAAAAGCCCGGACGGTACGCCGTGAAGGGCGAACTGGATCTCCAGTCCGTCTCCGCGCAGAGTCTGCCCATTGAAATCGAAATCCGCTGAACAGGAATGAAATCATGACACCAATTCAGACTCCCGCCCCCGGAAGCCATCGGCTGCTCTATACCGGCGACGTCTTTCAGGTCACGCTCAAAACCGCTGGCGCGGGACGCGCATTTCTCCGCACCAACCTCGGCAACGCCGCCGTCCGCCGCGCCGAAACGATCTCCGTCGTCGACCGCGGTCTCGCCTCTCCCGGACAGGACTGGCACGACATTCCCATGACCGATCTCGGAAACGGCGAATTCACCATCCGCCTCGCACTTGTCGAAACCGGACACTTCGAGGCAAAAGCTTATTTCATTCCCGCCGATTCCACCACAGAACTGTGGCCCGACGGACAGAACGTCCATGTCAACGTCTCCCCCGCGCCCTACTGCTGCGCCAATTCCATCTACTGCGCATTCATCCGCCAGTTCGGAGAAAACAAAACACTCGCTTCCACCGACCGCTCGATCCGTCCGTTTCGCGCAATGGCGGAAAATGAACTCGACCACGAGAACTACACCGTCATCCCCTCTTCCGGAACGTTCCGCGCGCTGATCCGCGAACTTGATCACATCTTCGACCGCATGAAGTGCCGCATCCTGCATCTGCTGCCCGTCAACCCCACTCCGACCGTATACGGACGCATGGGACGCTTCGGCAGTCCCTACGCTTCGCTCGACTTCACCGCGGTCAATCCCGAACTCGCCGAATTCGACAAGACCGCGACTCCGCTGGAACAGTTCCTCGAACTCGTCGACGCGGTTCACAGCAAAAACGGCAAACTCTTCATCGACATCGCGGTCAACCACACGGGCTGGGCGTCAAAAATCCATGAAATCCACCCCGAATGGCTCAAACGCCGCGACGACGGAACCATCGTCTCCCCCGGCGCCTGGGGCACGGTCTGGGAAGACCTCACCGAGCTTGATTACTCCAAAAAAGATCTTTGGAAATATATTGCAGACGTCTTCATCATCTGGTGCCGGCGCGGCGTGGACGGTTTCCGCTGCGACGCCGGCTATATGATCCCCGTTCCCGCGTGGGAGTACATCATCGCACGCGTGCGCGAACAGTTTCCCGACATCATCTTCCTGCTTGAGGGGCTCGGCGGCGATCCGGCGGTCACCACCCGTCTGCTCGATTACGCCAACATGAACTGGGCCTATTCCGAACTGTTCCAGAACTATTCCAAAGAGCAGATCGAAGGATACCTGAACTACGCGTGGCGCGAATCCAACGGAAACGGTCTCATGGTTCACTACGCGGAGACTCACGACAACTCCCGTCTGGCCGCCGTCTCCGAAAATTACGCACGGATGCGCACAGCACTCTCCGCGCTCGCTTCCGTCAACGGCGCATTCGGATTCGCGAACGGCGTCGAATGGTTCGCAAAAGAGAAAATCGACGTTCATGAATCGTGCGGACTCTCCTGGGGCGCTACGCCGAACCTTGTCGAATTCATCGGCAAACTCAACACCCTGCTGCTGACCGTTCCCGCATTCCACAACGGCGCAAGCATGACGTTTCTCAACTCCGGCTCGCCGAACGCTGTGGTCTTCCGCCGCACCGGAGCTTCCGGAAACGGAACCGTTCTCTGTGCGGTCAATCTCGACTGCGAACATCCGGCGCTCATCCAGTGGAACGCCAACGACGCCGGAGCCTGCGGACTTGCGGCTTATGATCTGATCTCCGCCCGGGCCGTCGCCGTCAAACCTGTCGGCACAATGCGGTTTCAGCTCAAACTCGCCCCGGGCGAAGCGCTCTGTCTCTCCGGCGAGCCCCGGGACCTTCTCCGCATCCGCGAAGCCAGTGCGAAAATATTCGACAGATTCTCCAAGAGCGAAGTCCAGGAGGCGCAGGCAATGGCGCTCAAATGCATTGCGTTCCTCCGCCGATCCGTCGTCCTTCAGCCCGACGACGACCAGAACGCCGCGGCGAAAGCGCTCCTCGAATCTCCGGAAGCATACCTCAAAACGCTCCAGCCGGATCTCAAGGATCATCCGTATGTTCCCTGGCGCTGGCCGGAGGATGCGCACCGGAAAGTAATGGTTCCGCCCGGCAAATTCATCCTCGCCGTCGCTCCCTTCCGCTTCCGCGCTTCCCTGAACATCGAAAACGGAAATCCGCAGGAGCACAACAGTCTTGTCGACGCGCGGGGACGCCACTTCGCAATCTTCTATCCGCAGACGCAGGAGCTGCCGCACAAACGCGCCGTCATCCGTTTCTCCGCGTTCTCCGGAGGGAAAGTGCAGCGGTCGGAGGGACATCTCCTGCTGCTTGCGCCCGACATTCTCGCGACCGCGCTCAGCTACTCGCATGACTACATCCGCAAATATGCCCCGCTCTCCTGCATGCAGGCAAACGGACGCGGCGCGCTCATGCATCTGCGTCTCGACCAGCCGGACGTTTCCTCGCGCTACGACGCCGTCATGCTCGCAAACCTCAGCCCGGATCACCCGGAGGACCGCCACATCATGTTCCGCCGTCTGCGCGTCTGGGTGCTTCACCACGCGCGGACACAGGAGGTTTCGCTCGTCTGTCTCCGCAACTTTGAACGCGCGGCGGACGGAAGCTGCATCTGGAACTATCATGTCCCGACCGGAAACGGACTTTACACGGATATCAGCCTAAAAATCGAAATGGTCGCAGGCAAAAACCAGACCAGGGTTTCGTTCCTGCGCCGCGATACGCACGGACACGAATATCTGGAGCCGGAGAATCCGGTGAAACTCATCGTCCGCCCCGACGTCGAGGACCGCAACTTCCATTATTCGACCAAGGCGAACGGGCTGGAATCCGTCTGGCCCGGCAAGGTGAACTTCCGCGAACGCGGATTCGACTTCACCCCCGCTCCCGGCCGCACTCTGACCCTGACCGCAAGTTCCGGACGCTTCGTTCCCGCCGCCGAATGGAACTACATGCTCTGGCAGCCGAACGAAGCGGCGCGCGGGCTTGATCCCTACTCCGACGTGTACAGCCCCGGATATTTTGAAATCAATCTGACGGGCGGCGGCTCCGTGCAGATCGCGGCCTCCATTCTGACCGGCGCCGAACCCGATGCGCTCTCCCCCGTCAAAGTCACGTCCGCCGACTTCCGCGCCGCAACGGACTCCGGCATCGAAACGAACATGCTCGACGCCATGCGCGCATTCGTCGTCAAACGCGGCGATCTCAAAACCGTCATCGCCGGCTATCCGTGGTTCCTCGACTGGGGACGCGACACGCTCATTGCCGCGCGCGGACTCATTGCCGCACGCGAATTCCGCAACGACGTCAAAGCCATCATCCGCCAGTTCGCCATGTTTGCCGAACAGGGCACGATCCCGAACATCATCCACGGCGACACCGTCGGCAACCGCGACACGAGCGACGCTCAGCTTTGGCTTTTCACCGCCGTTGAAGACCTCTGCAAGGCCGAACGCTCCAACGACTTCCTCAAAACCGAAGTCCGCCCCGGCAAAACCATTCTCGACAAGCTCGAGGAAATCGCCGCCAGCCTCATCGCCGGAACTCCGAACGGCATCAAAACCGACCCCGCCTCCGGACTTGTCTTCAGCCCGCCGCACTTCACCTGGATGGATACGAATTACCCCGCCGGAACGCCGCGCGAGGGCTACCCGGTCGAAATCCAGGCCCTCTGGTTCGCCGCGCTCCGATTCCTCTCGACCGTCTCCGCAACTCCGGAACGCTGGAAAACGCTTGCGGAAAAAGTCCGCGCCTCCATCCGCACCCTCTTCCTTTCGGACGACGGCAAATATCTCTCCGACTGTCTGCACTGCTCCGCCGGAACGCCGGCGGCGAAGGCGGTCAAGGACGACCACATACGCCCGAACCAGATCTTTGCAATCACCCTCGGCGCGATCGACGACAAGGAGCTCGGCCGCTCCATCCTGGACACCGCCGCGTGCCTGCTGATCCCCGGAGCAATCCGGAGTCTTGCGGACAAGCCGACGCGTTATCCGCTCCCCGTCCGCGACACGAACGGCAATCTCCTCAACGACCCGTCGCATCCCTACTGGGGCCGTTACGAGGGCGATGAGGATACACGCCGCAAGCTCGCCTACCACAACGGAACCGCATGGACCTGGCCCTTCCCGTCGTACTGCGAGGCCTACGCGATGATGTACGAAAAAACGGGCGCGGCGGTCGCGCGGTCGCTGCTCTCTTCGTGCGAAATGATCATGCGCAACGGCTGCGTCGGCCAGCTTGCCGAAATTCTGGACGGCGACTATCCGCACATCCAGCGCGGCTGCGACGCCCAGGCATGGGGCATGACCGAATACTACCGTGTCTGGAAGCTCCTGCACCGCTGACGCGGCGGCCGCGGTTCCTCCACGGACCGTACTGCTCCGCCAGCGGAATGGAAAGCTCGACGGCATACCCGTCCGGAGTGGCGCAGGAACAGTGCATTCTGTTCGCTCCCGTTCCGCTTCGGACGCCAGTTCGCCATGCCGCAGTTCATCGAAAGCGCGAATGAATCCCTGACAAGGAATGTAGACGATGCCATCTTCATTTTCCCGGTGTTGTGATAGATGCTCCCGTCATTCGTCCAACGCTGAAGCGTCCCAGCGCGGAATGTTGCAGATTGACCGCCGCCGTGCTTCCTCGCGCCTTCTCCCGCGCCGAATTCAGTGCAGACGGCATCGGTTCCGCCTGAATTCCAAACGCTTTCATCCGGCTCAGAAAAAGAGAGATTCGCGGATGATCGGGAATCTGCACCATGTTCCGCTGCCAGACCACCGCCGCGCGGGTCCCAGCCGAAAACCTGAACCCCGGGGAACTTTTCCGGTAGCTGAAACCCCTGAAGATCGTTGCAGAAAACAATCGCCCGGAACTCCGAAAGCCGTTCCGGCTCTTCCAGCAGCCGGCTCAGGTTCACATATCGGTGCTCAATCCCGTAACGGCTCAATCCCTGCGAAACAACCGGCATGACGCCATCCCGCACGGGGTCTTCCCCGCCATGATCGTTCATCAGAAGCATAACCGTCCCGGTCACCGGTTTCACAGCGGTTTTCTCTTTTGCCCGGCGGGTATAGGAGCGCGGCGAAAAAAACCGATTCCGCCGCCGTACGCCGAATCCGTTCGCCCACCTCGTCCGAAAGCAGCGGCGAATTCCGCAGAGCCAGCGAGACCGTTGCCGCCGTGACATTCAGCTGTCCGGCAAGGTCATTCAGATTTCTCGGTTTCCTGCAAAGAGTCATCTTCCATCCCCTGATGTTTCTGTTTAATTATAATACAAATCCGTTTTTTTGCCAACGGGGTTTTAAAATTTATTTGAAAATTGATTTTAAATGAATTTTTAAATAAAACATCTCCGTCCGCAACTTTTTGCCGTTTGATTTGTCAAAGAAAATGATTATATTACCTCATCACAACAAAAAGGAGAACCCGCAACATGTTTTTCGATCCCGTTTATCTGCTCTTCATGATTCCCGGGCTCATCATCGCCGGAATCGCATCGATGCTGACCAAATCAACCTTTGAAAAATACTCCCATGTCCAGGCGCAATCCGGAATGACCGGCGCGCAGGCGGCGGCGAAAATGCTCGCCTCGGCGGGAATCCGCGACGTCCGCATCGAGGCCGTGAACGGTTTCCTCACCGACCATTACGACCCCTCCTGCCGCACGCTCCGCCTCTCCGAAAGCGTCTACGCAAGCTCAAGCCTCTCCGCGATCGGCGTCGCATGTCATGAGGCCGGACACGCCATTCAGGACGCCGCGGAGTACAAGCCCATGTATCTGCGCAGCGCGCTCGTGCCCGTCACGAACTTCGCTTCAACATTCTCCTATTTCATTCTGATCGCCGGATTTATCTTCCAGTCTTCCGGACTCGTCCTCTTCGGCGCAATTCTGTTCAGCGCGGCGGTGCTCTTCGCCATCGTCACCCTTCCCGTCGAATGGGACGCCTCCTCGCGGGCGAAAAAACTCATGGTCCGCTGCGGAATCGTCTCCGCCGGCGAGCAGGAACAGGCGGGACAGGTTCTCAATGCGGCGTTCATGACCTACCTTGCCGCCGCAATCAGTTCTCTGCTCACGCTCATCTACTACCTCTTCCGCGCCGGAGTCTTCGGCGGAAGGTCCGATGACTGACGCCTTTTTCCGGATTTATTCCGATTCGCATTTGAATTCATGCCGTTCGCGTGATATTCTATAAAGATTGGGGATTTCAATCGCCCGGACTGTTGAAATCACACCAGAGACTGGAGAAAAATAAATGGAAATGTTATACGAAGTACAAGTCGACAGCGGCGTCCGCTACCGTGCGATCGGCGACGATTCTCTCATGCTCAGGCAGGAGGATTTCTGCGTCGTCCGCAAAGATTTCTATCTGGACATCGCGAAAGTCGTCCGCATCTGCCGCGAGGCAACCCCCGAGGATCATCATCAGGAACCCCAGGGACCCGACAAGAAGACCGAAACGCCCGTCATCCAGCGCAAAGCCACCGTCATGGACCAGAGCAAGGCCACCGAAAACGCGGTCCGGGCAAAGTCCGCCATGCGCGTCGCAGCCCAGCACGTCGAACTCCTCCAGCTTCCCATGAAGCTCATCAATGCACATTATTCTTTCGACGGAAAGCTCGTCACCGTGCAGTTCAGCGCAGACGGACGCGTCGACTTCCGCGAACTCGTCAAACAGCTCTCCAACGCACTCAACACCCGCATCGAGCTTCGTCAGATCGGCGTGCGCGACGAAACCGCCGCAATCGGCGGAATCGCACCCTGCGGACGCGTTCTCTGCTGCCGATCCTTCCTGCGCGACTTCGCCTCCATCAACGTGAAAATGGCGAAAGAACAGGATCTCTCCCTCACGCCCTCCACGATTTCCGGCGTCTGCGGACGTCTCAAATGCTGTCTCAAATACGAACACGAGGGCTATCTGGAAATGGAAAAAACCATGCCCCGCCGCGGCGACTGCTGCGAATGTCCGGAAGGACGCGGGCGCATCGTCGACCGCAACCTGCTCACCCAGACCGTCGTCGTCGCTCTGGAGGACTCCGGCCGCAACGTCTCCTTCTCCAAAGACGATGTCCGCGTCGTCTATCCGGAAAAGCACAAAATGCCGAAAAAAGACGGCAAGTGCTGCGGCGGCTGTAAAAACGACGGCGGCAGAAAACAATGAAACCGGGCGATCCAATCAAGTGTCCCCATTGCGGAGCGGATTCTTTTCTGAAGAAGGAATCCGTCATGGACGGCTGGACGAAAGTCGGGGAAGTGCTGAAATGCGTCTCCTGCTCCGCCGTCATCAAGGACTGTTCGAAACAGGAAACAGAATCAAAAAAACCGGATTTGACGGATCGGTTCCGTCAATTTCTCGGTTCTGACGGAGAAGAATCCGTCAAAGTTGATTTGTCTGAAAAGGACTGCCGGTTCTGCAAGGACTGCGCGAACATGGTTCCGCACCCGTTCCAGCTCCGCTGCGCGCTGACGGGCCGATCCGTCAATCCGATGGACGACTGCGCTCATTTCAAAAAGAAATGACGGATTGACGGATACGCAAAACGGCGAAAAAAACGGAAGCATCCGGAGACGCTTCCGTTTGCACCGGCGGTTAATCCGCGTAAACGATGCGGACGTTGCGGATCCAGTAGGTGATATTCCGGTCCTTCGCATTCAGGCCGATGCGGAGAGTCCGGATCTGTTCCGGATTCAGATCGTCGCGGAGCAGGGAAACCGAACGTTCCTCCCATTGTTCCGTCGGAGCGTCGACGTTCAGGTGAACCGACTTGCGCTTGCCTTCCGCATTCACAAACACGGGGATGACAAGCATGAACTTCACGTTCTCCGCCGGCACGGCCTTTACTTCGAATCTCAGCTCCACCGCGTTTTTCATCGACTCCGCAGGAAGATTCAGCGAAAATCCCGGATAAACCCAGAAATCTTTGACATCGTCGCGGAAAACGGGCGTAAATTTCATTCCGCGCGCTTCGCTGTCATAGGCGATGTTGAGTTTTCCCGGCACATTCCGATCCCACGCGGAAGGGTCGTTCACCCGTGCGAAGTCCACAGTTTTTTCCCCCGCGAACAGCGCCGCCCCGATGGACAGAGCCGCCATTGCTCCGATAATCTTTCTCTTCATTTTCACTCTCCTTATTTGTTGTAAAGGATGCGGACATTCCGGATCCAGTAGGTGATCGAATCGGTGTTCGGATTCAGACCGATGCGGATTTTCACGATCCGCTCCGGATTCGTTTTGCTCAGGGAAACCTGACAGGTCTTCCAGTCGCCCGACGGCTTCGGCATCCGGAGATGGTCCGTGCGGAACTTCCCCTGTTCATCCTGTGTCACAGTCATGGTGAGCATGAACAGCACCTTGTCCGACGGTTCCGCCTTCACATCGAAGACAATGCTGTTCGCGTTCTTCAGAGATTCCTGCGGAAGCTGGAGCTCGTAGGTCGGATAAATCCAGCGGTCGCCGCGAGCGGAAAATTTCGTTTCAAACCGGATCGCCTGCTCCGCAGGGTCGTTTGTGATGGTCATGCGACCGGAACTGTTACGCTTCCAGTTTCCGGCGTCCTGCATTTCCGGATAGATCACCACGCGCGATTCCGCCTGACGCTTTGCGCTGTTGAACATATCCACCACCAGCGGACTGACCGCTTTGCCGTTGAAAGTTCCCGCAACCGTCATGGTCGCGGTGAAGTCTTTCCGGAAAACGGGCGCGACTTCAAGGGGGAAAACCGCTTTGCCGAACGGCTTCAGCGTCACGGTCTGCGGAAGACCGGAGACTTCAACGCCCTCCGGATGAACGGTTCCCGTTTTCGGTTCCGCCGAGAGGTTCCAGACTTCCAGAGTCAGTTTCGCTTTTTCTTTCGTCACGTCAACCGCGTCTTTTTCCGAACTCAACCGGAAATCTTCCGAAAGCGCGACGCGGTAGACGATTGTGCGGTCGTACGGAGTTTCCGCCGGGGCGAAATTTCTTTTGCCGCGCACAAACGGAACGGAAGGTTTCAGCCCCGCGAGTCCGCTGATGTAAGCGGGCATACGCGTGGAATTCAGTACCAGTTTCCCGTTCTTCGCCTCCGCACGGAACGGCGTGCCGAAAATATCCGTTCCGCTGTAAACCCCGTCTTTGGCGGCAAGAGTGAGCGTACGGCTGAAGGGGTCAGCCGTAATCTCCGGACGCTCGCCGCCCTCATCGACTTCCGAAACGCTCCAGAACGCAACTGTCTGCGATCCGTCCGGCTGACGGAACAGGAAGGCTCTGATCTCTTTCCCAGCCTCCATCTTCCCCTCAAGGACAGCGGAGCCGAGCATATCGGCAAGGTTTGAAAACGCCGTGTATCCGGGCTTGACGGTGTAGTCGCGCCGCATCAGCCCCCAGTCTTTGGCTCCTCCGTTTTCATTGTATGCAGGAAGAACAAAGAAAAAATCGCGATCCGCACCGAGATTCTGCATTCCGATCATCATTTTCGGAAGATATTCGGCTACAACGAGTTCCTGACGCGGAGAATGGCACTTGACACCGCGGATCCCGCTCTCCTCCTGCGCGGCGCCCTCCGCGCGGCACCCGCTTTCCGTAAACCAGAGCGGACGCTCCGAAACGCCGTACTGTTTCCGGAAAGCTTCTATCTTCGCAAAGATTTCCGGATAACGGTTAAGCGACGCGTAGGTGTGAACATTGAAAATGTCAAAATAATCCCGGAGTCCGTTCTTCAGCATGGAGTGCGCATAAGGCGACACGGTCCGCGCAAGCCCGCCGAATGCAACCGGAAGCGACGGGTCGCCGGCTTTGAATCCAAGATACGCGGCCTTCATCGCGGCGGCATAATCCCAGGCGCCTTCCGGAGCGAAACCGATGTCCTGTTCGTTCCAGAACTCCCAGTCCGTCATTTTACCTTTGAAAGCGACTGCGAGCGTTTTGCTGAATTCATAGACGGCGCCGAGATCGGCGGGAAGTTTTTCATTGGCGCCGCGGTTCCAGACCGGCGTATCGTGAAACATGCCCGAAATCCCGATTCCGCGGGCGGAAAGCAGTTCGGCATTCTGCATGTAGCGTCCCCAGGAGAATTCTCCCCGCTTGCGCTCGCAATCCGTCCAGCGCAGACGGTCACGGATAACCGTCATGCCGCCGCGCCTTGCAGCTTCCGAAACAATCCCGTATGCAGCTTCGGGATGGATTACGTTGCGGCGGTTCGGTTCCGCAAGCCAGCTCTGGGCGCTGTCCACCGCATAGAACATCTCCGGATTGTGCGTGCGTTTCGCCGGATCGGGAACGACAGTGAAGGTGCGGACGCCGGAGAACACCGCATCGGACGACGACAGTTTCAGTTTGTAATATCCGTTCGGCAACGCCTCCAGGGCAAGAGTTCCGTCCGGAGCGAACATTCCGCTGCGCAGTTCGATGTCCTTCCAGTCGAGCAGACTCCATTTCACTTCACCGGGATTCCGTAATTTCAGCGTGAACTTCAGCGGTTCCCCCTGAATGAAAACCGTTGCGGGGGCATGAACCGTCACCGCACGCGCAGCATCCTCGGCCTCCGCATGAAACGGAGCGAACAGACAGCCTGCGGCAAGCGCGGCGAAAAAAAATGTTTTTTTATGCTTCATCATTATCTCCTTTATTTTACTGCAGTTGAGAATCATCCGGACTGGCGCCCCAGAACCAGGAAACCCAGCGCGCTCCCGCGTTTGCCCAGACGCGCGCCCGCTGATTCGCGACATGACCGTCACCGAACGTGTGATTCGCCGTCAGCCCGGGATGCCGAAACGCGATTACCCCCGTATTCTTCCAGCCCGAAGGAGCCCATTCACCGCTCTCCTCATAAGAAATCATGTGCGCATAGCCGCGCTCCGACTTCATATCCGCATAGAGCAGACGCTCCGTCGGACGCTTCAGCGCGGTGAGGCGCCAGCGATGCGCATAGGATGCGCTGTCCGCTGAAAACATGAAGCGGTTGGGTCCGATATGCTGATTCCCGACCGTCGCATAATCAATCCATTCGGTAACAGCGGGGCATCTCATGCTTGCAAGTTTCGGACGGTGCAGTCCGTCATTGTTCCGCTCAATGAAGTCTGCATTTCCGTTGATCGCTTTCTTCGCAACATAACTCCAGAGCAAAGTCATGCAGACCGGTTTGTACATTCCGACCTGGTGTTCAATCGGCAGGAATCCGGCATTATCGTCCGCATACATGAAAGTATAGGTTCCGAGCTGTTTCTGATTCGACGCGCAGCTGATCGCTCTCGCCTTGTCACGCGCCTTTCCGAGCGCAGGCAGAAGCATCCCGGCAAGGATGGCGATGATTGCAATTACCACAAGGAGCTCTATAAGGGTGAATTCGTTGAAATTTCCCTTGAAATATGAAATCTTTCTTCTGGCTGAATGAAGTTTCATTGTGTCACCTGCCTTTCGTTTTCTGGTTCCGGTTAAGTTCGGGAGAATCTCTGAAATAGAAATTTGTCATTTCGTGTTTCCTCTGTTTTTGCGCGTTTTCCGCAATGTGTTCCATACGGGACGGTGATTTCCGTTTCATTCTGCCGCCTGCCTTTCATTTTGCCTTTTGTTATTTTGCGAAAAATATACACTCTATTCATTGCTCAGCGCCGGAGCTTTCGGGTTGTCGCCCGTTCGATGATGCGTTCACTGAGTTCCGCACGCGTAACTGTGGCGCGGGGAACGACGCCGCGCATCAGACGGTGCAGTTTGCCCGCGGCGGCATTTCCAAGCAGCTTCAGCGGAACCGCGACCGTGCTCAGGGCGGGCGACATGTACGCCATGACCGGGAAGTCGTCGCAGCTCAGCACGGAAATATCCTCCGGGACACGGACGGAACGGCGTTTCAGCGCGTCGATCACGCCGAGCGCAGGCTCCAGCCCGGTCGCAAAAACCGCGGTCAGACCGGGAGCGCGCTCCAGCAGCTTTTCAACGCCGAGCACACCCGCAAGAAAACCGTCCGGCTTTGCAAGCTCCAACTCTTCCTCGCGGACGACCGCCGCATCGGGATACGCCTCAAGGAAACCGGAAAGACGTTCCTTTCCGCCGCGCGCATCCGAGGGAGAAACCAGTATTCCCGTTTTCGTGTGACCGAGTCCGCGCAAATATTCCCCCGCCGTTCTGCCGATTCCGGAAAAATCAACCGAAACGCTCTTCTTCCTGTCCGGCGCCGTTCCGTTGATGACGCAGTAGGGAAAACGGTTCTTCTCCAGCGTCTCCAGATATCCGCTCTCCACGTTGGTGCGAATGGCGAGAACGCCGTCGATCCCGCGACGCCCGAGCTCCTTGACAAGGTCGTAGCGGGTCCACTCCTCCGCCGATCCGGAAATCAGAGTCATGGTCAGCTTTTCCGCATGGCAGTACTCCGCGACGCCCTCCAGGACGCTGCTGAGATAATAGTTGAAATCCAGCGGAATGTTCTCATACTGCTGGACAAGCACGCCGATGCACGGAATTTTGCTGCGGACCGCGCGCGGACGGAAATTCATCTCCGCCGCGATCTTCTGAATCTCCCGCCGCATCTCCTCGCTCAGCTCCGGCGAATTCTTCAGCGCCTTGCTGACCGTGGAAGGCGAAACATTCGCAATCCGGCTGAGTGTGTATATTGTCGTTTTCATGCTCGTCTTTTCCGAAAAAATAAAATTGTTTCGATTTGTTTCTGCTTTAATTATAGCATAAAACGCTAAAAATGTCAAGAGGGGAGAATGAAAAAAAAGAGGATTTTTTCAGATGTGTCGGGATCGGCGAAAACCGGAACTCTCCTTTCAGCGGTTCAGATGCGTTTCTTTGCCGGACCGGCAATGCGGATTGCCAGGTTTTCCAGACGGCGGCGGACCACGCCTTCCGTCACAATCGCGCGGATCGCCTCGAATATGGCGTCGAACACATCCGCCATCTTCTGCGGAGTGAAGCATTTCTCATTTCCCAGCGCGCGAACGAGAACGCCCGTCATTGAAAACGCCTGCGGTAGCGCAGCGGCGTTTTGCCGGTCATACGGCGGAAAACGACGCTGAACCATGCGCTGTCGCAATACTGCAAATCTCCGGCGATGTCGGAAATGGACATAGCAGTTTCGGTCAGAAGACGTTTTGCCTCCTCCATGCGCAATTCGGTCAGAAACCGGTTCGGAGGCGGAAGCCCCGTCTGTTTCCATTTGCGCAGAAAAGAACGATAGGAAAGACCGTGCTGCAGAGCAAGTTTTTCCCAGTTTGGCGTTTCCCTGAAGTTGAGCTGAAGCCAGGAAACGATTTTCATAACCTGCCGGGATCCGGCGGAAACCGGATTCTTTTTCTGCCTGTATACAAGTAGACATTCCTGAAGGAGTCTCCAGCAGAGCATGTCGAGCCGATCAACTGCCCCGAATTCATCCAGACGCTCCGTCAGAATTCGGATCTCATGAAACGTCTCATAGAGGCTTTTTTTCTGCGGCAGTTCGCAAATGACGAAATCGTCAGCAAAACCGATTTCATGCAATTTCTCCGCCATGCTCTTCGGATACGAGAAAAAGAGCGATTGCCTGTAAACGCCTCCGCGGGATTCATGGAGCTCCCCGGGTCTTTTCAAAACGAGATACGGATAATTCGCTGTATATGGTTTCCCATTGATACGGAAAGACATTCCGGCAGAATTTCCATCAAACCGCAGTGCGAAGCCGAACACCTCCAGCGTCTGCTTTTCCGGCTGCGCCGTATCGCCGTAAAGCCCCACGGAACGGATCTCCGGCACAAGATGCACAGAGCGCGCAAAATATTCTGTATAAAGTTGTCGTTGCATACCGTTATTATATATCGCAACGGGAAAATTTCAACTGAAACAGAAAAAATTTCAAAAGAATAATTGGCGAAAAACCAAAGAAAAATGGCGAAAACATCTCTTGTCAAAAAACTGTTTTATGCTATAATATATCCATGGCAGACAAATGATTCAGAAACATCCCAAAACTTAAAAAGGAAACGGCGGCAATGAACAACGGAAAAACAGGTTCGGCTACTTCTGGAAAAAGAAATTCGAGATGGTCCAGAAAATTCACACTCGTAGAACTTCTAATTGTAATTGCGATTATTGCAATTCTCGCAGCGATGTTGCTCCCGGCTCTGGACAAGGCGCGCAGTAAAGCGCAGGGAATATCCTGCATGGGAAATCTGAAGCAGCAGGGGCTTGCATTCCGCATGTACGGAAACGACAACGATGACTGGGTCGTTATTTTTCAGGGAGCGGATACAGGAGAAAACAGCTCCAGATTTTTGAAATGGCAGGATTTTCTTCTTGTTTACATCGCGGGGAAGCCGGCGGTCGCTCAAAAAAGCTGGATGACAAATTTCTACAAGAACGGCACGGAGGTCGACATTATTCCCGTTTTTCAGTGTCCCGGCAACCTGAAGAAAGATGACCCGGGGGGAACTTATGGAGTGAATCAAAATCTCTCTCGACCCGATCTGACAGAAGCCTACTGGCGGGATCGCTACAGATTAAAGTATTCGCAGGTGAAAACACCGTCCGCACGTCTCCTGGCCGGCGATTTTTCCTGGAGCGCCCAGCAGCGCGCATCGGACTGCCTCGGAGGCGACATGTATTACAAGTACGATCTTGAACTTCCCTTCCGTCATGGGGGAGGAGTAAATCTCCTGTTTGCGGACGGGCATGCACGGAGCCGGACAAACCGTCTGCCGGCGCTCCCGGAGTTCAGCGGAACCCTGGTCACCAAGGCAAGCGCGGAAAACCGCGTAAGCACATACGGCCAGGAGTATTACATCTGGGGATTCGGATTCAACAACTGAACATTCATACAAGAAAGGCAACAAAATGAAGAAGAACATCATTACTGCGGCACTGCTGTTCAGCGCTCTCACGGCATTCGCTGTTGAGGCGGTGACAGTAAAAATTGCGGCGGACGGAACCTATGAACGGAACGGGAAAAAAATTTTCCTGATCGGCCCCTTCATGAAAAATTTTCTTGCTTATCCCCAGCTCCGGGAATACAAGAACAATCCATGCCCGGAAAAGCTCAACTACATCTACAATGAAATTCCGAATGCGGAAAACCTGCGCAAGATCGGATTCAATACGATCTGTACCATGCCGGACGACACCATGTACCGCGTCCTGAGTCCGAATTACAAAGGGTTTGCGGCTGAAAACGCCTTCGAAGGATATAAAAAATTCATTGACAGCGATACGGACCCGAACTATGCGAAACAGAACCGCTGGCGCGTTCATTTCCCGAACAACGAAAACTATTACATTGACATTTACCGCAAGGCACGCGAATTCTTCCGCAGCATCAGAATGCCCATCTACATTGAAACCTCCGCGGCCAACTTTATTTTCAATCAGCCCTCCGTGTATGCAAAGTTCTTTTCGGACGGCAAGGCGGCATTCAACACGGATCTTTCCGGAACGGTATTCAAGGTAGGCTTCAACCTCTATACAAAATCCGGACGGGATTTTTATCTGAAACTTTGGAAGCATGTCGCGGAAGATTTCACATCGGCAGGAGCCGATGTGCTCTGCTACGAACTTTTCAACGAAGTGAAATACGTCGACTACTCCCCGTCCGCCCGCGAAGCATTCGCAAAATGGCTTGAACGCAGACACGGAGACCTTGAAACCCTTAACCGCCGGTGGCATACTTCGAAAAAATCATTTGAAGAAGCCGCCGCATTCAAAAACACCTGGTCGCCGCTCGGTCTCCATGTGGACTGGAAGCTGTTCATGCGCGACACTCTCATTGATTACATCAAAGAAGGACGGGACGTCATCCGCTCCGTCGATCCGAATGCGAAGACCTGCGTTCAGATGAACGGACGCGACATGACCCGCAACGGAATCAACAACATGGAATTCTACCGCATTTCCGAAGCCATGGACGTTGTGAACTCCAATACGGGCGGCTCGGAATACGCTATCGACACAGGCAAACCGGAAACCTCGCCGATTGCCGAAAACACCAACGTACCGCTGCAGGTTTCAGGTTCCATTCTCGCAAGCCGAATGGCTCTTTCGCTTGCACAGGGGAAACCGATCATCAACAACGAATGTTACGCCGGAACAAATTATGAATCCTGTTTCGGACGTTTATGGACGGAATTTGCGCGCGGGCGCAACGCCACCTATCTGTTTCAGTGGTCGAATGGCAGACATTGGAAAAAAGGCATCTCTCTGCAGGAAACGGCGATGACTGCCCCGTGGACCATGCGCAACCCCTATGCGTTCGCCCCCGCCGGAATGTACGCCATTGCGGATGCGGAACGGGAAATCAGCCGGGTCGCCGACCTCTTCATTCCGCGCGCCAATCATCCCGCCGCAGAGATCGCGATTCTCTTTTCCAACCCCTCCACACGTCTGGAAAACCGCGGCGGCGACAGCAATATTTCAGAGGAGATCTACACTCCCGCAATCGCCCTGGAATATGCACATTATCCGTATGACATCCTCTTCGAAGAACAACTTGCGGAACGCGCGGGAAAATATAAAATTATCCTGGCGCACGGAATACGCAACCTCTATCCGGAAAGCACCCCACTCTTGAAAAAATTCGTGGAAAACGGCGGGACTCTCGTTGCCGCCCTCGGCAAAATGGATCTCGACGAATACTGCAACCCGCTTCCGCAGCCGCTGCTGGATTTCAAAACGAAAAAAACAGAGCGGAAAATCCGTCAGACGGAATTCGGGAAAAGCATTCCGTTCTGCGAAACTGTACCCGGCGGAGCGTGGAAGCGCCGCAATTCCGCCATGCTGGAACGGAAACTCGGGAAAGGAACCATCATCTATTTCTCCGATTTCACCTCTCAGTACGGGCTCATGCCGTGGTATGAACCGCTTTTCCGCTCCTGCGGCATCAGACCGCTTGCGAATCTGCTCAAAATCAATCGCGACGAGCGCACCGGAAACGTTGAAATGCGGAAAGCAAGCGCAGACGGAATCACCGGCTTCTATCTGATGAACGCCGATCCTTTTCCGAAACTCGTCCGACTGAATTCTCCCGAACTTTCCGGAAATACCGCCGTGGAAATCTTCGATGCGAAAGAACAGCTTCCGCGGGAAAACGGCATGGTCATCGCACTCCTTCCGCCACGCCGGCGCACAGTGATCCTTGTCGGGAAAAAGGAAAAATTCGCGTCCTTCAAGCAGGCGACCCGCGAAGAGCTTCAAAAACGCTTTGATGAACTCAGCAAAAAAATCAGCAAGAAAAACATCTCCGGCATTCCGGTCAATTTAAGGAAACTCGCAAACAAAGGATTCGACAACCAGCAGAATTTCCCCGTAGGGATCGCCTGGTTTGAAGGAAACGAACCCGCCCTCCGAGGAATCCCCATTGACCCAATGCATCTCGACGGGGTTTTCTGCGACCTCATCCGCTTCGACTTCAACGACAACAAAACCACCATGGCCTTCCGTTCCGCAAGGCTCCCCGACGGTCTCACGGAAAGCAGGAATATCCCCGCGAGAGGATTCCTCCGCTCAATCTCTTTCTTTCATGCGGTGACTCATGCGAAACCAGGGGAACAGGTCCTGACGTACCGAATTCACTATGCGGACGATTCCCATGAGGACATTCCCGTCGTTGTCGGAAAAAACATCGACTCCTGGAAACTCGGAAACGCATCGGAAACCATGAAAAAACACATCGCATGGCAAAATCTCGCCAATCTCGGTTTCTACCGCTGGGAATGGATCAACCCGCATCCCGCAAAAGAGGTCGTTTCTCTGGACATCCTGCGCGTCAACGGGGAAAGCGACTGCACGCCGCTGGTTGTCGGCATCACGGTCCATGAAGCCGATGAAACGGAAACTCTCGCACGCATGGAAATTCCCGCTAACTGGAAGTCCTCCATTCCGAAAAACGCCGACGGCAGCTTCGTCATTCCCCCGGCGCACTCCCTCTCGATTGCTTCCCCCGACAGCACACCGCTTCCACTCTCCGCAGAACAGCTTTCAGAAGCCTACATCTGCTTTGAATACAATGTCGGCAAAGACAAATGGGGCTCCGTTCCGAGCATCCAGACTTTTCTGGCGGAGGGATACTACATGAAGAACGGCAGAAAAATAGACTGCCGCGGAAGAGAAAACTTCCGTACGTTCTTTGCGAAGAACTTCCCGTTCGATCAGGATCCCGAATCCTTTCAGAAAGCCGCGATTCCGCTGAAACTGTTTCTGACGGACGATGAGATCCGCGGTCTGGTCGAATTCCAGTTCCGGCGGAGCGCGGAAAACGGAGACATCATTCTCCGGGATCTCCATATCAGGTACAAAAAAGGAAATCCCTGAACATTGCCGACACGCTGATATGCTGCGGAAAATGAAAATCTTAACCCCCTTTAATGAAAAGGACCTTATATGAACAATGATCTCCCACACTCAATGGAGCGGAACTTCGATTCCGCGCCAATCTCCATCAAGTCTGTTGCGAACCGGACCTTCGCTTCGGATTCCGCCTGGAAAGGCTGGACCGATCAGGGACCGGAAAACGATATGCGGATCTTCCGGAAAGAGGAGTTGCGCGTAAAACAATTCGCTTTTGAGATTCTTCCCGAAGGCGGACCGCAGTGTCTCGCCCTCTCAAAACGCTTCCCCGGTTTTGCCCGGACCGCGGAAACAGAGACTTCAAACCGGATCGGAAACTATATTCTACTACTCCACACCGGCGCATGGCTTGAAACAAATTCCTCCTGCGGATACCTGACCGTTGAATATGCGGATTCAACCCGCGAAGAATTTGAAATTCTCAAAGGTCGCGATCTCCAAGACTGGCACCAGCCGAAAACGGCAGTCAACTACAAACTTGCATGGTACGGCATGGACGGCCAGAGCTACCGCAATCTCGGATTTTCCGCATTTCCCGTCCGCCCGAAACCGATCCGTTCCCTGAAATTCACCGCGGGTCCCGGATCCATCTGGCTGGTTGTCGCAGCAGCCTGCGCAACGGGTGAAAAAAATCCTGCGGAAACCATTTCCGCTCCGCATTTTCTGGATGCGGATCCGCAAACGTTCTACAAGACCGCCGACCCGCTTTCCGGCATTCCCGGTGCGAAATTACTCGGACTCCTGAAAACAAAAACCAGCTCGGAAATCCGCAAATCCATCGTCGGCGTCGGTTTCGAAACACTTGACCGTGAGACCTTCGATCCGGAAACCGTGTACGATGTACTCGGCGAATCCGGCATCAAACACGCCCGCGTTCAATGCGGATGGCGAAAATGCGAAAAAAAACCGGGCGTCTACAATTTCTCCTGGCTGGACGGCATTGTCGATAACCTTCTTCGGCGAGGCGTCGAAGTCTGGCTTCAGCTGTCCTTCGGAAATCCGCTCTATACGCCGAACTCGAAATATGACGCATTCAAAAAGGAGCATCCCGGCGAGGAACCTGTTTCAGGATTTCTGCGCGGATTCGTTGCCGACACTCCATTCTACCACGGACCCGAAGCGATGAACTCATGGCTCCGTTTCGTCTCCGCGCTAACGGAGCATTACAGAAACCGCATCCGAGATTATGAAGTCTGGAATGAACCGGACGGCAACTTCTTCTGGGCAATCAACAGCGTTCCCCCTTACTCCGGCATCTCCCCCGAAGAGATGCAGAAACGGACCGCCCGCGATTTCTTCGAATTCACAAAGCAAACCGCTGAAGCGGTCCGAAGCGTCAGACCGGACGCGCGGATCGCCGTTTGCCCATCAAAACTCCACGGCGTCTATATACGCGAACTTGGAAAACTGGGGATCAGCAAAGTCATCGACATTCTGGCGTGCCACACCTATGACGCCACGACACAAGCCTTCGACCAAGCACATTACAATCAGATCCGGGCAATCATCCACCCGAAGGAAATGTGGATGGGAGAAGGCGGAAGCCTTTCAAAGGGTGATCCGACCGCCATTTCGCTCAGTGGACTTTTCGCCGCAACGGAACTGTCCCAGGCAAAGCACAACGCCCGACGTCTGACCACAGACGCCGGATGCGGAATGCGCCTGTCGTCCATTTACACGATGAGCGATCTCAAAAGCTACTGGTCTAACGGGAACGATTCCTCCGCCGGGATCTACTGTCGCAAGGAGCGGCGTCCAAAGCTGGCGTATTACGCCATGCAGTCTGTCGCAACGCTGTTCGACGGCATGGAAATTGCGCCGGATCTCGGGCTTTATCCGGAGATCCCGCTCAACAACACATCGGTTCTGGCGAAAAACGCGCTTCAGTGTTTCGCCTTCCGGAAAAACGGTATTCCGCTGTTTGCGATCTTCTCGCCGGAAATCATACTCTTCAACCCGGAACCGATCCGCTGCGCCGTTGAATGTTCAATGGACGGACCCGAAATCAAAAACCCCGTCGTCATTGATCCTTTGCGTCAGAAGGTCTACAGCCTCCCCGCCTTGTACAGCGAGGGGGGTCTCTCCATTCCCGTTCTCGATGTGCCGAACTATCCTGTTTTCATCACAGACCGTTCCGCAATCGAATTGCAGTGAAAACGAATGGGGACAATCCGAAACGGGATTGTCCCCATTCATCGCCGGGAGAACGCAAAGAAAAATCAAAAAAGATTTCACCGGGTGAGACTTTTTTGCTTGACAATCCTCAAACAGCTATTATTTTATAAACAGAATTCGGGATCGGAATGCGATGTAAGGGTACTCGTAAAAGCCCGATGTTCAAACAATCACACACATTGGAGAGAAAAAATGAAAAAAACGATTGCTCTGGCTTTGCTTTGCGGACTCACAATGGGATGCTTCGCCGCAGAAACCATTTATCGCGGCGATTCCAAACAGCCGAAAGACATCATCTGCTACTATCAGGGAGGAAAGTTTTACAGCGATGCCGCCCGAAAGCAGATTCTTTACTCTCATCCAGGAAACATGGTCGCCAAAGGAACTCCGACCGCTTCTCCCTCCAACAGCATTTTCCGCCTGATGGGAAACCGCATCTACAAGGGATTCTCCATTGACAGAAAAGATTGTTTCGCCACGCTTCTCGAAACGAAAAGACAGCGCGGCAATGTTCTTGAAGCCATCATATACGACGGTTTTGTCACATTTAAAAACACCGAGGAAAAACGCGAAGCCGGCGGAATCACCATCCTTACCCAGCACACCGTTCTGGGGCTGAAGGACAAGGAAATCCCCGGCAAGGTGCTTTACACCATCAAAAACAACAAGATATACCGCGGCGCTTCCACCAACGCCAAGGACTGTCTGCTGACCTACACGGGAAGCTTCCCCAGTTCCCGTTTGCTGTTCATGGCCATAGAATTGGCGAAATAACCATCTGGACTCTATCCGGAGCCCCTCTCCGCAAGCGGGGATGGGACAACCGCTGAAAAACAGCTTCAGGGAGCGCCCGGTTTTCCGGGCGCTCCCTGTGTTTTCAGAGACACTTTCTCTTCAAAGCGGATGCCGTTTCTTTTCTCCGGAGCCGCCCGGGGAAAAGGAAGTCCGCAAGCCGGACAAATCGCCCGCCGTCCGCGGATCTCCGTTTCAATGCGGATCGTCCGATCCGCAAGATCCGCCGCTCAATCCCGTTTCTTCGCGGGTCCGGCAATCCGGATCGCAAGATTTTCCAGACAGCGGCGAGCGTCGGAACCGGTGACAATCGCCCGGTTCGCCTCGAATATGGCGTCGAACACATCCGCCATCTCCCGCGGGGTGAAGCGTTTCACATTTCCCCACATCTTGAACGCGCGGAACGGATGCAGAGAAACAAACGAATTCTTCACGCCCCGGCTTTTCAAATCGGCGAAAAGCGACTCGAAAAACGACGGGCCGGCATTGTTCGGAATCAAATAGCGTTCGCCCTCGCATTTCAAGGTCAGGAGTTTTTTGAACTCCGATGAAACCGCCCCCAGGATCGCCAGTTCCACTTTGCCCGAACTGCCCTGTTCCAGCGTTCCGATGATCGCCGGAATCAATGCGATCGCCTTCGGGGCGTTTCGTTCGGCAAGCGCACCCGAAAACTCCCACGAAAGAGCTTCCGGTGTGACGGTGCAGACGGCATGGCAGTCCGCAAGCGTTATCCCCGGCGCCCCCTCCGTGTAGGCAAGGAGCTTGTCGAGTTCGTTGCGCAGACGCGGCAGGTCGCCCGCGGAGGTTTCCGCGAGGAACGTTGCCGCATCCGGGGCTATGCGTTTGCCCGCCGCCGCGCACATGTCCTGTACCCGGCGCGTCATGGAAGCGCCGAAATCACGCGCTTTCGGATCAATTTTGTCGAACCAGTCCAGCGATCCGTTCTCCTTGCAGACCGCCGCACAGACCTTGTAGAACGTGCGCTTGCGGTCAATGCCGGGACCGTCGATGACGACTGTGACGCCGTCCATGATTCCCTCTTTGAAAAGTCCGGCGAGATACTCGAGCCGGCTCTTCCGTTTTTTGTCGGACGACTCGGCAAAGGCGGCGTCAAATTTGTCGAAATGACGGAGCCAGATAATCTTTTCGGGCGTGAGAAAGGGCGGAGTCGTGACGGCGTTGATCAGCTGGTCAAGCAGCTCCTCATACTTTTCGGTGTCGGAGTCGCCGCGGATGATCTCCAGCGCCGGGTTGTCCTCCGGCGAATCGCCGCAGAGCTTGCGGATGAATTTCGTGACGCTCTCCTTGATGGAGAAGTTGTCCGAACCGGAAAAGATGTGAAGCCGTCCGCTCATGTTCAGTCGATCCCCGGAATGAAGGTGCTTGTTTCATCAAGAGACATGATGGTGTCCGCGATGAGTTTTGCGGCTTTCTCGGCATCGCGCAGGTCGCACATCTCGATTGGGGTGTGCATGTAACGGTTCGGAATGCTGACGAGCGCGGTGGCGACTCCGGCGCGGGAGAGCTGGATCTGCGCGGTGTCGGTTCCGCCGCTTGCGCGGTGACCGGCTTCGATCTGCACGGGAATTTTGCTCTTCTTCGCCGCGGCGAGAATTTTCGAATAGAGCACGGGGTTGATGTCGGCGTTGCGGCAGATGATGGGACCGCCGCCGAGGGTGACGTCGCCCCACTGCTTCTTTTCCACGCCCGGAACATCCGTCGCGAAACCGACGTCGACCGCGATTGCGGCCTGCGGATCGATGGCGAACGAACTTGTCTTGGAACCGCGCAGTCCGAGCTCCTCCTGAACCGTGCCGACCGCGTAAACTCCGAGTTTGCATCCGCGCTCCGAGAGCAGACGGAAGGCCTCCGCAATCACAAACGCGCCGATCTTGTCGTCGAGTCCCTTCGACATGATGCGGTGTTTGCCGAAGCGCGCGGCGTTGACGCGGAACGCAACGGGATCGCCGACGGAGACGAGTTTTTCCGCCTCCTCCCTGCTTTCGGCGCCGATATCGATCCAGAGCTCGTTGATTTCCATGACCGTTTCGCGCTCTTTCGGGGTCTGAAGGTGAATCGGCTTGCGCCCGATCACGCCCGGAACCTTGCCGTTCGCCGTGAGGATGTCGACTTCAAGCGCGGGAAGGGTGACCTTGTCGACGCCGCCGACCGCACGGAAGGTGATCAGCCCGTCGCCGGTAATGTAGACGACCTGGAAACCGATCTCGTCGTAGTGTCCGGCAAGCATGATGCGGAAAGGGGAATCGGGGTTCAGAATCCCGATGGTGTTGCCGGAGACGTCGGTGTAAACCTCGTGCGCGAAGGCTTCCAGACGCTCCCGGAAGACCTTTGCGGAGGGAATTTCGAACCCGGACGGACCGGAAGTTCGTAATAATTCATCAAAAAACTTTAAACTTGCGGCATTTAGCATTATATTACTCCTTTCGTAAAGTTTTTGCTTTCGTAACGCCTTTGCGACTTTAAAATCGCGGGTAAAAATTTTAACCCATGGAAATGTACCATGAATTTTGAAGAATTAAAACTGAAAACGACAGAAATTTCAGAAAGAATTGCTTATCTGGCAAAATTTCTGAAGATCGCCGACCACCGGAAGCAGGTCAAGGACCTCGAAGAAGTCATGGCACGTCCGGATTTCTGGGACGACAAAGAGAAAGCCCAGGAGACCGTCCAGAAGCTCAGCTCCGAAAAAAACATCGTCGAACCCTTCGCCGCTCTCGAAAAACACGGCGAGGATTTCGCCGCCATCGCCGAATTCGCCGCGGAAGACGAATCGTTTCTGGCCGAGGCGGACACCGCACTCGTCGAACTCGAAAAAGAGATCGACAAAATGGAGCTGCTCAGCTTCCTCTCCGGAAAATTCGACCGCATGAACTGCTTCTTCTTCATCCACGCCGGCGCCGGCGGAACCGAATCCTGCGACTGGGCCTCCATTCTCCTGCGCATGTACCGCCGCTGGTTCGAACGCAAGGGCTACAAAGATGAAATCATCGACATGCAGCCCGGCGACGAAGCCGGAATCAAGAGCGCAACACTCCGCGTCGAAGGCGACTTCGCGTACGGCTACCTCAAATGCGAACGCGGCGTCCACCGCCTGGTCCGCATCTCCCCGTTCGACAGCAACGCCCGCCGCCACACCTCCTTCGCTTCCGCCGACGCGTTCCCGGAACTCAAGGAAGACCTCGACATCCAGATCGATGAAAAAGATCTGCGCATCGACACCTACCGCGCGAGCGGCGCGGGCGGCCAGTATGTCAACCGCACCGACTCCGCCGTCCGCATCACCCACATTCCCACCGGCATCGTCGTCTCCTGCCAGATGGAACGCTCCCAGCACAAGAACCGCGCGATGGCGTACAAAATGCTCCAGGCGCGTCTGTACGAAGCCCAGGAAGAGCAGCGCAAACGCGAAGCCGAACAGATTGCGGGCGAAAAATCCGAAATCGGATGGGGCAGCCAGATCCGTTCCTACGTTCTCCAGCCCTATCAGATGGTCAAGGACCTCCGCACCGGCTGCGAAACCGGAAACACCGCGGCGGTGCTCGACGGCGACATCGACCAGTTTGTCGAAGCCTATCTGCGCTTCTGCAAATAAGGGGAAGGACGGGAATCATGCGGAAAACACTCACCGTCGCGCTCGACATCGGGAACGTCTGTGTCCGGCTGGAATATGAAAACGTATTCCGCGCCGCCGGTCTCGAACCGGGCGCCGCGCTTCCGGAGGAAGCCGACCGCGCATTCTGCGAACTCGAATGCGGACGCATCGAAACGGAAGAGTGGCTCGACGTTCTCTGGAATTCGCTCGGAAGGCGCTTCACAAAAGAGCGTCTTCTCGACGGCTGGAACAGCATTCTCGCCGGCCCCTTCCCCGGCGTGGAAAAATATATCCGCAAATACGCGGAGAGCGGCGTTAAGTTCGTCTATCTCTCCGACATCTCCCGTCCGCACCTCCACAAAGTCTGCCGCATGCTGCCGTTCGCGCACCTGATTTACGACGGGGTCTTCAGTTTTGAGGCGGGCGTCCGCAAACCCGGCGACACGATGTACGGACTTTTTGAAACGCGTCACGGCATCCCGGATTTCTATTTTGACGACAAACTCTGCAACATTGAGGGAGCCCGGAAGCGCGGCTGGAACGCAATCCAGTTCACGCACGCGGAACAGCTCGCCCTCATCGGAGACGCATTATGACTCTGCGCGAACTCGGTGAACATATCGAACAGTACTTCATCGAAGTCATCCGCGAACGCCGGAAAGGCCCGTTCGATTCGTTTGTCAAAGGCTTCCTGTTCGTCGCGTCGCGCTTCTACCTGCGCGCGATCAACACACGGATCTGGCTTTACGACAACCGCATGATCCGCAACCGCGCGATCGGCTGTCTCGTGGTCAGCATCGGCAACCTCACCTGCGGCGGCACCGGCAAGACCCCGATTGTGGAAATCTTCGCCCGAACCCTCTCCCAGAAGGGACGCCGCGTCGCCATCCTCAGCCGCGGATACCGCAGCCGCGACAAACGCGGATTCTTCGAGAAACTCGGCAAACGTCTCTTCTCCAAGAAAATGGAAGTTCCGCCCCGCGTCGTCTCCGACGGCAAAAATCTGCTGCACGACTCCATCACCGCCGGCGACGAACCCTACATGCTAGCTTCCAACCTCAGAGACGTCGCCGTTCTCGTCGACAAAGACCGCGTCAAATCCGGTCTTTACGCCATCGACGAGTTCGGAACCGACGTTCTGATTCTCGACGACGGTTTTCAGTATCTGCGTTTGAAAGCGCACATCAACATTGTGCTTGTCGACTCCACTTCGCCGTTTGACAACCACCACGTTCTCCCCCGCGGTCTCATGCGCGAGCCGATCGAGCACATCCAGCGCGCCGACTACATCTTCCTCACAAAATCCGACGGCTCGCCGCGCCTGCGTCATCTGAAGGAGTTCATCCACAAGCACAACCACCGTGCCGAGATTATCGAATGCTGTCACCGTCCGAAGTATCTGGAAGCTGTGTTTGACCGCGGCCGCCGTTATCCGCTTTCCTCCCTGAAAGGCAAAAAACTGGCCTCCATCTCCGCAATTGCGAAACCCGCAAGCTTTGAGTTTTTCCTTGAGGAGCTTGGCGGCGAACTGGTTTTGAAGCGTCATTTCGCCGACCATCACCGTTACCGCCAGCAGGAGATGATCGACTTCATCAACGACGCGAAAGCCGCCGGAGCCGAACTGATCGTCACCACGGAAAAAGACGCCGTCCGCATGCCGCGTCTTGACCGCCGCGACATTGACATTCAATTTCTGCGAGTGGAAATTGACATTCTGAGCGGACAGGAGAGTTTTGATCAGTGCATTTCCCGAATCTGTTTTATCTGAAAAATGACGGATTGACGGTCCGTCACACCGTCATTCAAGATTCTTGAGACATTTTTATTTTTTGAGCTTGTAATTTTTCAATCCGGGTATATATTAAATGCATTATCTTCAATCGGGATATAGCGCAGCCTGGTTAGCGCGTTTGTCTGGGGGACAAAAGGTCGCGAGTTCAAATCTCGCTATCCCGACCATTTTCGTTGTTCTCTGATTTCCGTTCTTTATGACTGGATTTTTTAAATCTGTTCGTAGCTGAATCGCAAGGATTTACCGCGTCATATCCCGCCCGGCAGAGATCGGAGAGAACGTCCTGTCATCCCGCTGAAAAGGAATGTTTCGCATAGATCGAAATTCTTTGTTTGGAGAGGACCGCGGTCCTTTATGCGCGAAAGTTTTGTTAAACGGTAGGAGAATTTACAGAAAAAACGTTACGCAGCCGCAACCGCTTGCTGTCAAGCACAGATTGTCAAATATTCCACAGGGGCGCTTTCTTCGGCGCCCAGTGGATCGTGCAAGTTCCTTTACCGTGCCATGCCAAAGGCGTTCCGGAAAAGATAATTGAATTCTCCGCCGCTCCAGTTGTGCTGAATTCGTTTCGGGGTTCCGTCGTCCGTGGAAAGATCAAACGAAAACGGCGTTTTCAGCGGGAGCTCCAAATTGACGCGGTATCCTTCGGATTCCCGCGACACATTCCATTTCACAGATTTCAGATCAATTTTTCCCAGTGTGTCAATGCGGGGTGGTGCATCCGCTGCCGCAGGACGGATAAACAGACGGAAACAATCCGCAGTATGACGATCCCGGTCCAAATCGGCCAGAGGATTGCGGTCAAAAAAGAATTCAATGCAGTCTTCTTCCCATGGGTTCCGCATTCTCGGACCTATGGTCGCATCACGGACAAAAAGATTGAAAACGACAGTTTCCTTTTTTCTGGATACTGTAAATTCCGTCTTTCCGTAAGTGGTCTTTTGGCCGAATTTCGTAAAGCCTGTATGTGGCAGTGACAATTTATATTTGTGCACTTTTTCCCCGTCAAACAGAAGAAGAACTGCTTCCGTTTTCGGCGCGGCGTCCGCATTTTTCAAGATGATCGGAAAAAGAACCGTTCGAGTCTCTTTCGGTTTGAGAAAAATTTCCCTGGAGCCCGGTTTTGCAGCCTTTCCGGCTTCCGGTGCGCTGACTCTTCCGCGAAGAAGCAAAGTCTGATCCGTCAGATTGCGCAATCCGACCGCGATTGAAATTCCATCCTGATCCGCGAACCAGCGTCCGCCGGTGATAAGGAACGGAATATCCGGCACGAACTTCAAATTCCGGAATTCAGATTCCAGTATTTCGACGGAATCCGTTTCAAAAATAACAGGAGCTTCCGTGATCCGCAGGTCATTCGATGTTTGGAGAATATTCCCGAAGATATCATAAAACCGCAATCTGCTTTTTCCCGGAATATGCAGAATCGCATTTTGATTTTTCTGATATTTCCAAAGAGCTCCAAGCCCCTTGCCGTCCTTTCCCCGATAGAGATAAACAGTAATGCCTTCCAGAGGACGGATACGGCGCAGCGGAACCGCTCCTTCGAAGCGTTTGGCGAAAGCGCATCCGACCACATAATCCGAACTGGGCGTCAATGTGCGCAGAGCGCGGCGTTCCGCATATTGATAATTGAAATGGCGGTCTTTGCGCAGGCTTCTGGATTCCGGCAGCAGAGTGACGACCTTCACGCCTTCGCCGAGATCAATCAGAAGGCGGCGAAGAAATCTCCACGATTCGAATTCATTCTGTTTCGCATAATGGGGATGAAGCTGCTTGATGTAGTAGAGTTCCGTATTCCAGAGCGGCAAATGTTCCGCATGGTATTTTTTCAGGATTTTCCGGATATCCCGGATCGCCTGATCCGCCGGATAAGGCGAATATTCTTCACGGGAAGAATACGGATGAAACGAAAGGATATCCGTATAGGCAAAGCCTCCCGCACGGCCGAAAGCATCCAGGAATTCCGCCATTTCTCCGCCGAGATCGCCTGTTACGTTCGGTCCGACGACCTGAATTCCCGGATCGATTTTTTTGATCTCCTCGTATGCAGCCTTCTGGTATGGAACAAAAGCATCGCCGGGCATATTCAGATTCGGTTCATTGAAAACTTCCCAGAAACGGATTTCCCGCTTATAGCGTTCCGCAAGCGTTCTCACATAGCGGCGGAAATCCTGAATCGGAGGATACCCCGCGGGAGATTTTCCGACCCTCCATTTCAAGTCTCCCAGCTTGCTTTTCTTTACGAGCCATTCCGGATAAGATTTCATCATCAGAAGATTTCCGAGAACTCCCAGTATGGCGTTGCCCGCATCTGCCGTTTGACGGATTATCCGGTCTGATTGGTGAAAATCGAATTTGCCTTCCTCAGGTTCCAGATTCTTCCAGACAAGAAACAAAGCCCCGCTTCCATTGCCGATCCGAATCATACGATGCCCTTGATTTTCAGCCATTTTCAGATATTCCGCATGATCTGCCTGAAGCAGTCTCAGATATGATTTCCCTCCATTCAGATTGGGAAAAGAGTAATTGTCTTCGAATTCCACACCGAAAAGGAAATCCTTTTGGGGATCCACGGATCGTCTGATATACCGGGGGCTGTATCCGTACAGGAACGGCATGACTCCGCTGCCCGAAACCGAATAAATGCCGAATTTACCGCCTTCAGTTTTGAAACTCCGTTCGGCTTTCCCGCCGGGAGGAATCTCCAAAACAAATCGGTGTTGTTTCACGACTTCCCCTGTCGTATCGTTTTTTTCCGTCAGAAAATATTGTTTTCTGACAGGTTCTTTCGAACGGTTGAGAGCCTCAATCGTGTATGTCAAAGGAGGCTCCCCTTCGATTCTGTTGTATTTTGTTCCGTAAAGAACGCTTTCCACCGATGCGTATGCGGTATAAGGAGTCATTTTCGAGCCGCGTTCGAACTGCATGGCATCCAGCCAGACAGTTGCATCATTTCCGTTTCCCCAGGAGAAGTCCACCAGATAATGCTGAAAGCGGGGGTCTCGCTTTTTGTGCTGGAACTGGTATCGAGTCCATTCCTTGTTCAACTGAAAGTAGCGGACGGAGCGGTTGTCCCAGGAAAGTTTTCTTTTTTCTCCGGTAATATCTTCAATGGAAAGCACCATGATCCGGATTCGGACCGGACGATCGGCTTTCGCATAGAAAGAAAAAGTATATGCATCGTTTTCCAGTTTTACTTCCGGTGTACGGATTCCGGTAAACTGGCTGTGCGGATTTTCAAACCGGAGACTCTGCGCACCTTCGATTTTTTCGTTTGAATCGATCACAGGCGGCAGATATTTCAAGGTCTCCGGCTTCCGGATATCTCCGAAACGGAGAAAAGTCCAGTCGCGTCCTTCCAGTTCAAATCCCCCATCGGGAAGCAGATTCGCTCCGGAAAGGGCAAGCGATGAAAAAAGTAAAAACATCAGAGGATATTTCATTTTTCGAGCCTTTCGATGACGATGTCTTTGATCAGCAGGGTCTGATCGGGGGGCAGCTGAAAACGCAGACGGGCAAGTCCGCGGCACCGCTCTGCCGCATCCGCCGGAGTTTTCAGCTCCAGAGTCTTCAGCTGATACTCTTTGTCAGCCGAGAATTTGAATGCGGAATACCAATGGGGTCTGTTCGGAGTCCATCCATCCACCCAGAGGGTGTAGCGGCAGCCTTCCGGAGATTTTGCCCAGAAAGTGATTCGGTATTGGGAGTCGGGCAGAAGCGGGAAACTGAAAGTCTGGGCTCCGCCGTTCCGGATTGAGCCGTTCCGGATTTGCACAGCCGTTCCGCCTTCCAGGTGATCTTCCGCGGAAACCGTGCTGACTTCTGCTTGGAAACAGCTCTTCCAGCTCTGATTTTCGTATGGAGAGCAGTTCAGTTTCTTAAAATCGGCACTCTTTTCCAGTTTCAAATCGGAAATGTTCAGAGAGCCGGTTTTTTTTTCGCTTTTCCCGAAAATCTGCAGTTTGATTTCCGCATCTTCCGGCGCATAGCAATAATGGATTCGTTTTCCGGATGCAGCCGCTTTCTCGTATGAATACAAGTTGCTGTTTTTATCCGAAAACCCGCTGGTGCAGCAGAGTAACCCGCTTTTTCCATCTCCCCGGACCTGATAGGTGATCCGCAGATATTCGCCTTTCTTCATCGGGAAAACGGAACTCAAAATTCCCGTTTTTCCCACTCCGGTCGAAAGAACATACGTTCCGTTTTTCTCTTTCGCCCAGTAATTGTTTTTTATTTCAGGTTCCGCAGCGAAAATCGTTACTCCGGAAAAAAGCAGAAGCCATGCTGACAGATATTTTTTCATGTTTGCAAATCCTTTTGTTTTTCAAGACCGTATCGGGAAGACCCCTTTTATTTCAGGACCCATATTGTGGCGTAGTTGCCCAAATACATTTCCGTTCTGAAATCTCCGTCAAAGCACCGGTCGATGCGGTAAGAACGCATGCCGCCGCTCGCCAAAAGCATCGGCATATATCCTTCATGGACAAACATTTTCTTCCTGTTGTCAAGAATTTTGATCGTGGAAAATTTCATCGGGTCGTTATAACCGAACCGATTGTTGTAGCTCATCCAGATCGGCTCCATCTGTGTCATGATGATCAAATCCCCGCGCAGTTTTGAAATGAGTGCGCCGTACCAGCTGCCGTCAGCGTTTTTTCCGCTGTAATAACCACTGCCCTGATACGCTCCGCCTGAACTTGACAGAGCATTTGCCCATCCAGCCGTTCCTGTATAAGTTCCTGTAAATGAAGTCGTTGCAGTCTGTTCCGGAAAAGTCGTCGGATATGAGGGACACCACAGGGTTTTCGGCACTTGGGTCGGCGGATCCTTAATATTCATATAGGGTCCGAGCAGATGGGTTATGAAGAATGGAGTGCCCTTGTTGCAGATCGGCGGAAGAGAATCCTTCCAGTCGTTCGAATACATGATCAATGCGGAATATATCTGTTTGTAATTTCCTATGCAGGTTGTTGTTTTTGCCCGCTGCATGGCTTTGTTCAATGCCGGAAGCAGCATCGCGGCGAGGATGGCGATGACGGCAATCGTTATGAGAAGCTCTATCAGAGTGAAATTCCGCCGATAAAGGCTTCCGTTCCGCGAGTTGAACCGAACAAGTCTTTTTTTCTGCATTTTGACTCTCCTTTTTGATTGTTGTTTCTATTTTTGCCTCATTCGTGCTTAATCTCCCTGATGATTTCTGTTGAAGGAAGATGTTTCATATTCGAGCACCGAGGGCGAATAGTGTGCCGCTTCATGAGCGCGCATCATCGTCTTGACGACATTGTATGCTTCTTCTGTCGTGATCGGATAAGGAACATTGTTCCGGAAAGCCTGATAAACGTGATACCACATGGTATCCGGATAGGTGTATCCCTTGTCGGGATCCTCCTTTCCGCGTTCAAGGGCTTTTCCCCTTTGGAGCAGATGTCCATAAGTGTCGGCGGGAATTGGACGGCTCTCTTCAATGAATTTCAGTTTTTCATTCGGATTTCCATACATAAGAGGGAAATTTTCCCGCATTCCATCCAACCGGCTGAAGTGAATGGAGGGATCGAGATACCGGAGCCGAATGGTCTGACCATCCGCCGGAATGACCAGAGAACCGCGGCTGCCCCAGATTTCATACAGGTTGCCGTAGATCGTCAGAATTGTGGAAATTTCGATATCGACCACACAGTCATTTTCACCGACTAAAACGAGTTTTACCTGATCATCGGCGTCGCCGCCGCCGACCACATGGGAGAGCTTGCACCACAGTTCCTTGACCGGAGACTTCAGAAATTGAAGTCCCTGATCGACGAAATGCGGTCCCCAGTTGTTGAAAAGTCCGCCGTGAAATTCCGCGAGAGTCTGCCAGTCGAAACGGCGGACGAATCCCGGGTGACGATGGATTTTGATCATTGAAATATTTCCCAGCAATCCCGATTTCAGCACGTCCTGAATCATCAGGAACTGGGATTCGAATCTCCGGTTGAACCGGAAAAACAGTTTTCCGGGATACTGCCTGTCTGCTTTCATGAGCATATCCGCCTGTTCCATGGAAGTGGCGAACGGTTTGTCGACCACGACCGCTTTTCCCGCTTCAAGCGCCATGAGGGCTTGCGGAGTGTGGTCGTCATTGCGGGTGGCGATCGTGATCATATCAAGCGAGGGATCGTTCAGCATTTCCCGATAGTCCGCATAGATTTTTGCGTTCCGGAACTGTTGAGGGAGGTTTTCTCTTCGATCAGCCGCATGATCACACCCGGCGGCGATTTCATAAAAATCCGGAAACAGGGCAATTTCCGGAGCGTGCATATTCCTCCCGGCACGCCCGAGCCCCAGAATCCCCACGTTGATTTTAGTATTCATGAACTGTTTTCCTTTTATTGAATTTTGACAACCTGATTGGTTTCCGCCGAACGCATCATGGCTTCCGCCACATCGAAACTGGCGAATGCCTCCGGAATGCCGGGAGAAAAACTCTTTCCGCTCCGGACAGCATCGGCGAAGTTCATCATTTCATTCAGGAATCCGTTGCCGGTGCTGGCATTGTTCACCCCGATACCCTGTGCGGTTTCATTGATTTCGATATTCTGTACCGGAGCGCCTGGCAAGGCAAGCTGCAGATTCTGTGAAGAATTCATGGTGAGAGCTCCTTTTTCACCGTAAACTTCCATCATTTCTCCGGAACGGCCGAAACGCTGCCAGTTGCACATCATATTCACAATGACGCCGTTGGCATATGTTATGGTGGCGGAGACATGATCGGCAGGAAGTTCCTGTTTCGGATCCAGAAGGAGCCCTTGCGCGTAAACCCGTTCAGCCGGACCGAAGAACCAGTTTGCCAGATCGATGTGGTGTGCCAGCATATCAAGGATCACGCCGCCTGAACGCTTGTAGTCGGTAAACCAGTCGCCATACATTCTCTTGTATGCTCCGAACGGAAGATCCACATTGCAGAAGCGGATTCGTCCGATCGTTCCGGAATCCAGCATTTTCTTGAATTTGATCGTTTTAAGCATGTGACGGCGTACGAATCCGATTCCGAAAGTCTTTCTGAAATCCTTGAGAATGGAACGGTATTCCTCTGCCTGTTCCGCAAAACGGCAGAGCGGTTTTTCCGTAAAAACGGCTTTCCCGGCCTGTACGGCGGCGCGGACTCCCTCGATATGGCAATCACTCGGAGTCGCAACAATGACTGCATCCGCCTTGGAAACGAGCTCAGCCAGAGAGGAGCAGATGGAAGGACCGTATTTCTGCTTCATAATTTGAGATTTTTCCTCGCAGATGTCGTAAACGGCGGAGAGTTTCACTCCGTCCATTTTTGAAAGACTGTCTGCATGAGTAGTTCCCAATCGGCCTGCACCGACAATTCCGAATTCAAGCATTTTCTGCTCCTTTGCAAATGGTTTGTATGAAATGGACTGCGTTTGAAATATCTCGTTCCTGTTCTTCTCCGGGGGGCAATTCGCGCTCGATCACAAGAAAGCCGGAAAAGCCGTTCCGAAGGAGCCGTTTGAGCAATTCGGCAAAGCCGGTATCGCCTTCGCCGAGAATGGTCTCTCTGCCGAATGCTGCGCCGGGAGCCGGACGCCGGGCGTCTTTGCAGTGAACGACCTCCACCTTATTCTCCAGTTCATCCAGGAAGGATGCCGGATCTTCCTGATCGTAAATCAGAAGATTCGCCGGATCGAAATTGATTCCCGGATGAGCCGGCATCAGATCGCTCAGAATTTGTTTCATTTCCTGTGTGGATTCCATTCCCGTTTCAAAAAGGAACTGCTGACCGTTGGATTCCGCGAACATGACCAGCTGGCGCATCTCCGATACAAACGTGTCATAAGACTCCGTCCCTTTCTCCGGCAGAAATCCGACATGACAGGAAATGTATTTGATCCCATACTGTTTTCCCCATTGCATCTGCCGGCAGGAAAGAAGCATCCGTTCCGAACGGAACTTTTCCGGAACCAGCCCCGCCGTTTCCTTCGGATGTGTCCAGTCCTGATTCGGATATGAAAGGAACATGCATGGAACCGAAAACGCATATCTCCGGAATAATGCGAAAAGGTTTTCCGATTTCTGTTTTGCCTCTTTTCCCGGCGCAAGATAATCCTCATCTACGCCCGCAAGCTGCAGAATGTTCAACCCGATTTTCTGATAAAAACCAAGCCGTTTTTCTGTAATGTCCCTGCAGCGGATCAATGTTCCGATCTGGGTGTTCATATTCCGTATCTTCCAGCGGTTAAAGTTTTGACTGATTCAGAAGAGCGACGGACTTTTCAAGCAGATCCGCAATACAGAGGGTCTGTTCTTTCGGGATCGGAGAAACGCCCGTGGCAAAAAAGTCCAGCATCGCATTGATGAGATTGGGAAATTCATTGTGCACAGCCGGACAAACCAGAGAGCCTGTCGCCCCGGAAGCCGCGAATGAAAAGGGGAAACGCGGCGCATAATTCAATACCGCCAGCCTGCCGTCGTCATACTGCAAAGTCAGGACAGCTTTGCCCGGATCTCCAGCCAGCGAAAGTTTCCGCACATTGACCCCCATCACGGAAACGATCATTTCCAACTGGTGGATTGCATATTCGGCAAAGCTGCGTCCGCCTCCCGTCACAGAGAAAAGAAACGGTTCAAGCGCTTTGACTTTGCCGTCAAGGAGTTCATCCGAACAGCGAAGCGCGGAAGTGCTCATGAGGGGTGTCCCGTATTTTTCGGCAATGTCAAAGATTTCCTTTGCGGTCCGGAGGCTGTCGGCAAATGGCTTGTCGACATAAACCGGTTTGCCGGAGCGGAGCGCATGATCGGCCAGTTCGAGGTGCACTTCCGGATTCGCGGGAGCAAGCACGCAGACCGCATCACTTTTTTCCACGACTTCTTCAATGCTCTGTGCAGGTGTCATGCCGAAATCCCGGCACCACGCCTCCAAAGGACGACGATTTTCAAACGGGGCGCGCTCCCATGCCAATCCCAGTTCGAATTCTTCCGCGCGCCGAGCTTTGCGAAACCAGTCCGGATAGTGATTGGCGTGCCATTCATCTATAAAGAGATCAATAAACCCTATTTTCTTCTTCATCATGCGCTCCTGTTTTGAGGTTGAGACTGACACAGCGGTCTGCCGGAACGGTGAATTCCATCCTGCAATATTTCCCTCTGCGAGCATAATATATCTCCATCAAAAGGTGTGCGCAATGCACAGAATTTGCAATTTTATATACAAAATTCGCATTCCCTTTGATTTCCGCCGTTTCTGACAAAGCTGTGAAGTTTATTACGGAAGTTCTGCGAATTTCGTGCAAAAAAAGGAGAATTCTGTATATTGCGCAACTGAACCTTTCATGCTATAATAAACGAGGCGATTTCAGAACAGCAAATAAAAAAGAAAGACAGTGAAGTTCTTATGAAAACTCTGAAAGTCAGAAATTATCATGAAATGAGCGTGGCGGGAGCGGTCATCATTCATGAAGCAGTGATGGAAAAACTTTCCCGCGGCGAACATTTCAATCTCGGTCTTGCCACGGGAAACACCATGATCGAATTGTACGAGATCCTGGCTGAAATGTTCAATGACGGGAAAGCCGATCTTTCCGGACTTCAAACATGGAATCTTGATGAATATGCGGTCGATGAACACCGTGCCGTTCCCCACGACCATCCCCTGAGCTACTGGAAATATATGCATGAAAACCTCTTCAACCGCTTTCAGCCCGAACGCAATTTCAGGGAATGCCAGGCGCATTTTCCGGATCCCTCCGATCCGGGAAAATTCGACCGGGAACTTTCCGCGGCGGGCGAACTGGATCTCCAGCTGCTCGGAATCGGTTTCAACGGTCATATCGCATTCAACGAACCCGTGGATCCTTCGCAGATCTCCGTGAAAGATTACGCCGAACTTCCGACCCGCGTTCTGCCTCTGACAAAGGAAACGATCGATCAGAATACGAAAATCACCGCAAACGGCGACAGCAGTCTGGTTCCGCGTTTCGCCGCAACGACCGGCATGAAGCCGATCCTGAAATCCAAACGCGAACTGCTGCTCGCCTGTTTCGCGGAACAGGAAGCTCCGCTACGGCGTATGATCGGAGGCAAAGCGCCGACTCCGGATCTTCCGGCTTCCTATCTGCTCGAACATCCGGATTTCCGGCTCATTTATACTGCGGATAAAATCAATCTGGATGATGTGCTGTGAGAACCCTGATCCAAAACTGCCGGATCATTTCCCCCGGAATTGATATTCCGGAGGGATATCTGATCATCCGTGACGATAAGATCGAAGAAGTCGGCGAGGGCGGCGTTTCCGGAACTTTTGACAACGTGATCCCGGCTGACGGGCTGATCGCAGCTCCGGGATTCATCGATATTCATTCCCATGGACGTTCCAACTTCGATTTCTGCGATATTGCCCCGGAAGCGTTCGCCGTGATCGGACGGCGCAAGCGGGAGGACGGAGTGACAGGATTCCTTGCAACTTCCCTGACTGTATCCATGGATGATCTGCGGGATTTCTGCCGTCTGGCGGAGCGTTACAAAAAAGATGTGACGGACGGCGCGGCTCTGCTGGGCGTGCATCTGGAGGGACCGTGCATCAATCCTCCCTGTGCCGGAGCGCAGAATCCGGCTTTCCTCAGGAAACCGGATATCGCGATCGTTGATGAACTGAATGCGATTTCACCTGTAAAAAAGGTCACCTTTTCTCCGGAACTGCCCGGCGGTCTTGCGTTTACGAAAGCGCTTGCCGAACGCGGAATCATGCCTTCCGGCGGACACAGCAGCGCCGATTATGAATGCTTTGAAGCGAATCGCGCCGCAGGCATGAAGCATCTGACTCATTTCTGCAATGTCATGACTCCGGTGCATCATCTGCAGTTCGGAATGGTGGGCGGCGGACTTATGGATGAGGATGTTTATGTGGAGATCATCTGCGACGGGGTCCATCTCTGTGACCAGATGATCCGGCTGATCGCCCGAATGAAAGGTTCTGAACGGATCATGCTTATCACCGATGCGATGAGGGCTTCCGCAATGCCGGATGGGGATTACAGCCTGGGCGGACTTCCTGTCATTGTGAAAAACGGGAAAGCCGTTTTGAGGGAAAACGGCCGGGTGGCCGGCAGCACGCTGCGCTATTTCCAGGGATTCCAGCGGTTTGTGCGTCTAACCGGAATGCCGTTGAGCGAAGCGATCCGGGTCACCTCATGGAATCAGGCGGAAAGTCTGAACATTCCTTTGCGGGGAAAACTTGAATCGGGCTTTTTCGGTGATATTGTACTGATGGATCGGCAGCTGAATCCAATAAGGACTCTTGTCGGAGGAAGGTGAATGGAATCGGGCTTTTTTTCAGGTTTGAATTTTGTTCTGGCGGGAGCGCTTTTCAATCATTCCGCATGTACGAATAATCATCCGCTCTATTACGGTGTTCAGTATGTGCACAGAGGGCGGTTCTATCTTTCCGTGAACAATGGCCCTGTTTACAATCTGGAAGGCCCGGCTCTTTTCCTGACTGATCCCGAAATGTTCTTTTCCTACGGTTCTCCTCCGGGAACCTTCCGCGAACATTATTACATTTGCGCGAACGGGGAACGGATGTCCCGATATATCGAATCAGGACTTTTCCCCCTGGCGGCAAAGCAGGAGCAGCCGTATTACAAGGTTCTCCATCCGAATGTTTTTCTTTCGGAAATGATGAATCTTATCATGCCGATCAACAACGGTGGTGATTACGATTTGACCGTTTGCAGATACGAGCATCTTCTTCTTTCGATCCGAAATCTGAAACAGCAGACAGCGGAAAGTGAGCTTTACCGCACTGAATTGGAACAGCTGACTCAGAAGATCGTGAAAGAACCGGAAAAGAATTGGGATTTCCGCGCATTCGCCCGCAAACTGAATATTTCGGAAAAACATTTCTTGCGGATCTTCGGCAGAAGATATGGCGTCTCTCCGCATCATTTCATGCTTCAGCAAAGAATTTCCAAAGCATGTTCTCTGCTTCTTCTGACGAAAGAGCCGCTCAAGTCCATTGCCGATGAATGCGGCTTTTCCAATCCGTTTTATTTTTCGAGATTATTCAAGAAATACATGCGGGTGAATCCCGATTTCTATCGGAAAAACCATTAGGTCATAAATCAGAGGGAAATTCAAAAGACATGCGAATGGTGATTCGAGCCTCCAGCCCTCTGCGTTAACTGCCGAGATGTTCCTTTCACAGGACAAAGACAATATCTTTTCAGGCTTTTGACGATCACATTGCCGTCATTGGCAAGCTCTCTTAAATAAGCCAGGAAATTCGGAGCGCGCAGAGATTTTTCCTTTGGCTGAACGTTTTTGAGATGCAGGAAAAAATACGCACCACCTTCGACATTGATTTTGCTTGCCAGATTGCGGCGTGGAACGATTTCGACAAGTTGTTCCGTTGCTTACTGGAACATTGCGGTCTGTATGAAGATCCACGCAAGGATCACTCGCTAAGGTGACCTTTGCCCGCGGGATATTTTCGCGTTCCGTCCGGAATCCGCCCGCAGACCGGGCAAAGTCTGCGACCATAGATCAACTGGAAAGAGAGGATATTATGGAAAACACGGTTTTGATCGAACAGACGGCGTAAAACATCAAACCCGCCCACGCCGGGGTTCATGATGTTCATCCTTGCCGGAATCGCATTTGTCGGCTCCATGGGCGTCCGCGTCTGGCGCAGGTGGATGCACGGATGAAAACGATAAACGAGCTGCGTTGAGGAGGAAAAGCCTTGTTCCTGTATAAAGCCCGAATTCAAATTTGAATTTTGCTCTCAGTGGTCGTATATTATATCGGAAGCATAGCGTGTGCGGGAAGGATTGCAACATGGAAATTTTGTACAAAGAACTTTGGAAATTGCTGATTGACCGCCAAATGACGCAGACGGAAATGCGCAAGGCGGCCGGAATCTGTTTGTCCCCGCTGCTCTCGATGAACAAGAACCTGCCGGAGACGACCGCCGTGCTGGAGAAGATCTGCAAGGCTCTATGCCGGGCGGACGATATCGTACGCGTCAAGCTCCTGCGCTTGTTTAAAATCCGTAAAGTTACGGCGGCCTTCCAATGAGCACGTTCACCTTGAAATATCCTGTCTACAGCCAAGAGAGCGACTCCGGCCAATACTTTTTACAATCTTCTTGTCGAAGGCCTCAATGTGCAGGAAGGCTTACTGCCGCAAAACATCTTGCCAAAATATGAGGACAATTGCCATGCCAACGATTTATGACAATATTGAAAACAAGCTCCATAAAGGATTAAACAGCTGCCTTGATAAGGCAACGCGGGCTGACTTCTGCATTGGTTATTTTAACCTTTGGGGCTGGAATATGCTGCTGGAACAGGTAAATAAACTTTCCGGAGCGTGTCTTCCGGATGGTTACGGAGATGAAGAAGACGATTCAACGTATTATTGCCGGGTTCTGATTGGCATGGAAAAAAACATCGATCAGGAAATGCGCGATTACTTTACAAAAACATCGACGATGGATAACGCCCTGGCAACGCGCCTTCGGAAAAAACAGGTGATGCATTTCCGTGATCAGCTGACTTTGGGACATCCTTCCGATTCCGTGGAAACGGCGCTTCGTAAATTATCCAGGCAATTACGGTCCGGTATTGTAAAAGTTAAGCTGCATCTGCGCCATCCGCTTCACGCCAAGCTGTATCTCATTCACAGAGAGGATTACGCCACCCCGACTGTCGGTTTTCTCGGAAGCAGTAATTTGACTTTTTCCGGCATATCGCAGCAAGGGGAATTGAATGTCGATATTGTAGAACAGGATGCGGCCAAGAAGCTCTCTCGCTGGTTCCAGGACCGCTGGGATGATCAGTATTCGCTGGACATCTCCCTGGACCTTGCCGATGTAATCGACGAGAGCTGGGCGACGGAGAAAGATTTCACACCTTACCAGATCTACATGAAGGTCATTTATCATCTGTCACGTGAAGCTCGCATGGGAATACAGACTTTTGAGCTGAATCAGAAATGCCGGGAAAACCTGTTGGATTTCCAGGCCAACGCCGTTAAGGTCGCAGCGCACCACCTGCATAAGCGAGGCGGAGTAATGATCGGCGATGTCGTCGGCTTGGGAAAAACAATCACGGCAACGGCTCTCGCAAAAATATTTGAGGACGATTTCGGACTGGAAACACTGATCATTTGCCCGAAAAACCTGACGGAAATGTGGGAAGGTTATGCATACGAGTACCAGCTTCGCGCGAAAGTGATGTCCGTGACCAGAGTGCAGGTCGAGCTTCCTCGTGTCCGCAGATACAGGCTTGTCATTGTGGATGAGAGCCATAACTTGCGCAACAGCGAGGGGCGTCGTTATCAGGCGATCAAAGAATACATTTTACAGAACGAGAGCAAGGTCATTCTGCTTACGGCAACACCGTATAACAAATCCTATCACGATCTCGGCGATCAACTGGGACTTTTTATTTCGGAAGAAGCCAATCTCGGTATTTCTCCGGAGCGCTATATCGAAAGTATCGGCGGGATTACGGAATTTCAGGCAAAGCATCAGACCAACGAATACACATTGGCTGCATTTCAGAAGAGTCCGTTTCCCGATGACTGGAACGAACTGATGCGTCTTTTCCTTGTTCGGCGCACCAGAAGTTTCATCAAAAACAATTATACCGTAACTGGAGAAGACGGCAAGAAATATCTGCTGTTCCCGGATGGAAGCAGACAGGCATTTCCCAACCGCCTGCCCCGAAAGGTCGATTTTTCGTTCAGCAAAAGCGATGTTGATGACCAATATGCAAAAATGTATTCGGGGGAAGTTATTGATATCATTGACCGGCTGCGGCTGCCGCGTTACGGACTCGGTCAGGAAGCATATATCGAAAAGGACCCAGAAACCCCGCCCTCGCCGCAGGAAAAGAGAATCCTCGAAAATCTCGGTCACGCCGGAGTCCGTCTTTTGGGCTTTGCCAGAACGGGATTGTTCAAACGGCTGGAAAGCAGCGGTTACAGCTTCATTCTCTCTGTTCAGCGGCAATTTATGCGTAATGCGATTTTCCTTTATGCCATAGAAAACGGGGAAGACCTTCCCCTCGGGAAAAACTCTGAATCAATGCTCAACATGGCCGACGCCATCAATGATGACGATTCCGAACGTGAGCTTTTTGAATTTACAAAGGATTCCGCAGAAGATTTTTACAATCATCTGAAACGGGTGAAATCCGGAAATATGGAGTGGATCAGAAGTTCCTTGTTTTCCAAAAAACTTCGCACCGATTTGAAATATGACAATAAGCTGTTGAAACAAATCCTTGATCAGGTTTCCGCATGGGATCCGGCGAAAGACAGAAAATTAAAGGCCCTGAAAGATTTGTGCGGAAAGAAACACGGATTTGACAAACTGCTGATATTTACGCAGTATTCCGACACGGCGGATTACCTTTATCAGAATATGAAAGATGTTTTTGGGGACGATATTGCCGAAATCACCGGAGCAACGGAAAATCCAACGGCTATTGTTTACCAATTCTCTCCCGCGAGCAACAAAAAGCAGATTGAAGCGTCAAAATTCAAACCGGGTAAAGAAATCCGTATTATAATTGCCACGGACGTGATCAGCGAAGGACAAAATCTTCAGGATGCGCATATCATCGTCAACTACGATTTGCCGTGGGCCATTATCCGATTGATCCAGCGGGCCGGACGCGTCGACCGTATCGGACAGGTTTCCGAAGACATTCTCTGTTATTCCTTCCTGCCGGAAGACGGAATTGAAAGCATCATCAATCTTCGCGGCCGTCTGCAGCAGCGGATCAAGGAAAACGCGGAAACCATCGGATCCGATGAAGTGTTCTTTGAAGGTGACCCGATTAACATTAAAGACCTTTATAACGAGAAAGCCGGAATCTTTGACGATGACGAAGGCGAAAACGACGTGGACCTGGCATCCTACGCTTATCAGGAGTGGAAAAATGCCATCGAACTTGACCCGTCGCTGGAAACCGGCATTCCCAAACTTGCCGATGTTATCTACTCGACAAAACAGAAAACGGACGATCATCCGTCCGAGGGCGTGATCGTTTATACGAAAACGGATGACGATACCGATTCCATGATTTGGATGGCCGCCGACGGGAAAGTCGTGACACATTCGCATCTGGCCATTCTGAAAGCGTTGCGCTGCCTGCCGTCGGAACCGATCGTAAAGCCCCGGCTGGAAAAGCATCACGAACTGACGGAAAACGGTCTCTCCGAGATTCAGGAACAGCAGAAGAATTCCGTCGGCGGTCAGCTGGGCAAGCAGAACGGAGCACGTTACCGTGTTTATCATCGCCTGAAAGCATTTATGGACGATCCCAATAATGGATTGTGGGTTTCCGATGGACTGAAAAAGGCGTTTGATGATATTTACCGTTATCCGCTGCGCGACTATGCGAAGGAAGCGATTGGCCGTCAGCTCCGGACCGGAATCGATGATTTCGAGTTAATTGAACTGGTCGAGTCCCTGCGGGAAAATCATGCGCTGTCTCTGATAAATGAAGATTACGCCAATAGAACAACTGAACCAAAAATCCTTTGCACGATGGGAATCAAGAAGGGATGAATATGAATAAATCACAATTCGCCGAAAGAATTAAATCCTTCGATTTTTCAACGCTTTTCAACGAACTTGGCTGGGATCGCTTCGAAGACAAACTGCACCCCGTCACGATTGATAAAACGGCCTATCCTCTGACCGGGATAGCGCAGAAGCGCGGTTTTGTGATTGTTCAATGCGGAGCGGGGGCTGATGGAAGGATCCCATCCAGCCAGGTCCGCAGTAAGATTGAACACGTTTTTGCCAGACATTATCAGGAACATATCATCATCTTCGTTAACGATTCCCATACGGAACAGAAATGGCAGTATATCATCCCCGAAGAAAACCGCCCGCGCCGCATCCGCTGTGCGGATTATCGCAAGGGACAGGCTCCGGAACTGCTTTACCAGAAGATGAAAAATCTGGTGTTCTCCATTGATGAGGAGGAAAACATCTCTCTGATCGATGTGCTGAAACGCGTCAACGAGAACTTCGCCAAGAACACGGAGCAGGTCACCAAGAAATTCTACGACTCCTTCAAAAAATATCATACCGCTTTCATGGCGTTTATTTCCGGGATCGACGACGCCGTTCCCGACAAAACGAATTCGAATAAGCAGTGGTATACATCGCTGATGATGAACCGCCTGATGTTCTGTTACTTCATTCAGAAAAAAGGTTTCCTGGACGGGAATATCAACTATCTTTCCGATAAGCTCCATGAATGCCAGGAGATGCACGGAAAAGACAGGTTTTTCAGCTTTTACCGCCAGTTCCTGCTGGTGCTGTTCCATGACAACCTCGGAACGCCGAAGGAGAAACGCCCGGACGGATTTGAAGTGAAATTCGGTAAAATTCCGTATCTGAACGGCGGTCTCTTCGATGTCCATGAACTGGAAAGAAAATACGATGACATCCAGATCAATGACAAAGCGTTTCAGGATATTTTCGCCTTCTTCGATGAATGGCAATGGCACCTGGATACCTCCGATCACGGCGACGGACGCCACATCAACCCGGACGTGATTGGATACATCTTTGAAAAATACATCAATGACCGCGCCGAAATGGGGGCGTATTATACCAAAGAGGACATCACCAACTACATCGGACAGAACTGTATTCTGCCGTTCCTTTTTGACAAAACGGCGAAAACTTGCCCGCCTGTCCTGAAACCGGATGGCTTCGTATGGACTTATCTGAAGGACAGCGGCGACACCTACATTTATGACGCGGTAAAACACGGCGTCCCGGAAGCAGACGGCGATCTTCACGCCGGACTGCCGGAAGATGTGCTTCAGGGCTTCGACGATGAACTGGCACAGAAGATCGTCTCCGATGAAACGGAGGTTCATCTCTGGCAGAAGCGGCAGTGCTGGAATCGTAAGGTCAATGACTGCGATATCGCCCTGCCGACCGAAACCTGGCGCGAGCTGATCGCCCGCAGGGAGCGCTGTGCCGAACTGCGACAGAAGATCGCCTCCGGGGCAATCTCCCAGATCAACGATTTCATCACTTACAATCTGAACATCCGTCAGTTTACGCAGGACGTAGTGGAAAACTGCCCCGATCCGGCATTCATCAAAGAGTTTTACAAGGCGCTGAAATCCGTAACGGTTCTTGATCCGACATGCGGGTCCGGAGCATTTCTCTTTGCCGCGCTGAATATCCTTGAACCGCTTTACGCCGCCTGCATCCGTCGGATGGAGGATTTCGTCGCGGAAGCCAAACCGGGGCATTTCAAGTTCTTCGAGGAAGAGCTTGCTGAAGTCAACAATGAAAAACACCCCAATCAGGAGTATTTCATCTATAAGAGCATCATTCTCCACAACCTCTACGGCGTGGATATCATGAAGGAGGCCGTGGAGATTGCCAAGCTCCGGCTGTTCCTGAAACTGGTGGCTACTGTTGACGTGAATCGGCGCAAGGCGAACATGGGCTTGGAGCCGCTTCCCGATATCGACTTCAATATCCGCGCAGGAAATACGCTCGTCGGCTTTGCCACAGAACAGGAACTGATGGATGGGCTGAGTGGAGATTTTTTTGCCCAGCAGCGCATGGATGAATTCAAGGAGAAAACCGCACTCGTTGCGCAGGCGTTCAAACGATTTCAGGATGCCCAGCTGATTCGCCAGCCCTATCACGAGGCCAAAGCGGATTATAAACGCCGCCTGAATGAGTTGAATGAGGAACTGAACCTGCACCTTTCTCAGAGCTATGGTGTCGAGCCGGCAAAGAAAGCTGCATATGCTAAATGGAAAGAATCTCATCGTCCGTTCCATTGGTTCACCGAGTTTTATGAGATCGTGGTGAACAACGGCGGTTTTGACGTGATTATCGGCAATCCGCCGTATGTTG
>ERZ1034917.229-NODE-229-length-53740-cov-9.489466_pt1 | contig 53740 bp, 40 predicted proteins | sample MGYA00520605_ERZ1034917 | MGnify/ENA primary metagenome ERZ1034917 (study PRJEB33766, sample SAMN09781784) | gut metagenome | biome: gut microbiome | host: Homo sapiens | place: Madagascar | study: EMG produced TPA metagenomics assembly of the PRJNA485056 data set... | reverse complement strand
TTATTTTGAATTTTTATTCCGAAATAAAATCCGTCAGCGCGTTGGCGGCGGCAGTTAGGCGATCGACTTTCAGGCCCGTGTCGTCGCTCATGCGATAGAACCTTGCGACGTCGGTCTGAATGATTTTGTAAATGTCGATGATGATTTTGTTCAGATCTTCGGCGTAGAACGCGGCGCGGCGCTGACCGAGGTAAGAAAAATCCGATTCCTCCTGTCTGGTTTTCGGCGCGAAAAGCACCGTCGGCACCCGCCTTACCATCGACGACGCTATGAGCGTAGGATCATAAGTCGTAACGACGATGTCGGAAGCGAGATAGGCGGTATGTTCCATTTCGCCGCTCATAATCACTTTGACGTTTTGCGCTTTTGCTTTTTCAACGCGCTGACTGACGTAAGAAAACAAATCTTCGTTTTCGCCGCAGAACACGACCGTGTTGATATAGTCGCCCTGATCGAGGATAAGCTCCAGCACTTTTCTGACCTTGTCGTCGCCGAATATGCCGCCCGACAAATAAATCGTCGGTTTGTCGTTCAGTCCCATTTCCCTTTTGGCCTCGAAAACCTTTTCGAAGTCGTATTTTTCTGTGACGCACGGAGAACCCAGAACCAGAACTGATCTGGCCTGCGCACCGCGGCCTATGAGGCTTTTTTTGACGTCGGCGTTATCCACGATATAGCCGTTGGCGTTCTTAGAATAGAACGTGATGTCTGCGGAAAAGCCTTGGCAAAGCCCCACCACTTTGGTTTGTTTTTTGCGCTTTTTGTTGGCCAGAACGCAAAGATTCAGAAGTTTCGGGGTTGTGGCAACCACCGTCACGGGATCAAAACGCTGAATTATGCTGTGAATGCGCTTGTATTCGACGGAACGTTTTTTTCTGAATGTCGAATTTGCCGTTTCGCGTTTTTCGGAAGATTTGCGTTTGTGCTCGTCGTATTTTTTCGGAAAAACCTTTTGAAAAGCCCTGTCCAAAGCGGCGGAGAATTTGTGCGTTTTGTCATCGGCGTAGGCGCTTTCGTCGAAAACCATCGGAAGATATTCGGGATAATCTTTTTCGATGGTTTCGGCAATCAGGTCCACGCCGCGGCGGTCGTCCGCCACGGAAACGAAAAATATTACGTTTTTCTTTTCAAGCATCATTGCCATCGTCCCTCCTCAGAATGTCGTTTTCGGAAAGTCTGACGTCGGTCGGCACGAAAAGTTTTTGCTGCACGATTTTTGCGTCCGGAACTTCCTCGCCGTCCTCGCCGAACATTTTTTCTATTTTTATTTTTTTGTTGAAATTGCCGTCAGGCGACAGCACCTCCAGAACGTCGCCCTCCTTAAAGCGGTTGCGCTGCTCAAGAACAAGCGCTTTTTTGTCGTCGTGGTAGCCGAGCACCCTCGCCATAAACTTGTATTCGCAAACGGGTTTTGACGTTTCGATGCAAACGTTGTTTTCACCCCTGAAATAGAAACCGGTGGTGTAACCGCGGTGGCTGGTTTTGTCCAGTTCCTTGACGAGATTTTCCGGCAAAACGTAGGCTTCGGGGCTTACGTTATAGGCGTCGATTGCGCGCCTGTAGGCGTTTACGACGCTCCCCACGTAGTACTCCGACTTCATTCTGCCCTCTATTTTGAAGCTGTCGATGCCTGCTTCCGCAAGCTCCTTAACGTGGCGAATCATGTTGAGGTCGCGGCTGTTTAAGATATAGCTTCCCTTTTCGTCTTCCATAAGCGTAAGCGGATTGTTAGGTCTGGACGCTTCTGCGATTTTATACTCCCACCTGCACGCCTGCACGCACTCGCCGCGGTTGGAATCGCGGCCGGTAAGATAATTGCTCAGCAAACATCTTCCGCTGTAACTTATGCACATTGCTCCGTGCACGAAGGTTTCAAGCTCCACGCTGCCACCGACCATATCTTTGATTTCCTTAATTTCGTCAAGCGACAGTTCACGAGCCAAAACGACGCGCTTAACCCCTTGTTCTGCCCAAAACGCCACGGTGTGGCCGTTGGTGGTGTTGGCCTGCGTCGAAAGGTGAACTTCCATATCCGGCTGCCATTCCAAGGTTCGCCAGACGAGGCCGGTGTCGGTCACGATAACGGCGTCGACGCCGATTTTTTTGAGGTAAGAAAGATATTCTCTGTACGGCGCAAAGTCGGAATTTCTGGCAAAAATGTTTGCCGTCACGTAAACGCGCCTGCCCTTCGAGTGTGCGTAGTCAACGGCGTTTTTCAGCCCTTCTTCGTCAAAGTTGTCCGCATACGCGCGCAGGCCGAAATTCGCCCCGCCGACGTAAACCGCGTCCGCGCCGAAATGTATTGCCGTGTCAAGTTTTTCTCTGCTCCCTGCGGGAGCCAACAATTCAACCATTTTCGTCTAACCTTTTTTCACGCTCACCGAAACGCCGTCTCCGACGTCGTAAAGCGTGGTTTCAAAATCCTTATCGTTTGTCAGTTCGTCCAAAAAAACTTTAAGCTGAACGGAAATCGTCCTCAGCTTGTGCAGCGGATTGAAGTCCTCCCCCGTCTTGCACTTGAACATAACGTCGTCGGCAAAAAGCACTCCGCCCTTTAAGAGCAATTCCTTCAGATACGGCAGATACCTCGCATACTGCCCCTTCGGTCCGTCAAGCATAATGAAGTCGAACTTGCCGCTTGCGTATCTCACGATATCGTCCGAATCGCCTTCCCAAATCGTAACCCTGTTCGTAAGTCCCGCTTTTTTGAAACATTCCCTCGCGACGTCCAGTCTGTCGGCGTCCTTATCGACGGTGGTAAGCGTGGCGCAATCGGCCTGCTCCAGCATTTTTATACCGCTGTAGCCGATGGCCGTGCCGATTTCCAGAATCTTTTTCGGGCGCGCGCGCCTGACCGTTTCCTGCAGAATAGCCATGCTCTCGTCAAGCATAACGGGAACTTTGTGCTCGGCTGCGTATTTTTTTTGAAATCGGTAAATATCCTCAAACATTTCAGCCCTCGATTATGATCGGCAATATCATCGGATATTGTTTGTATTTTTGTTTAAGAAGCTGTCGTATCGCTTTTCTTGCCGCAGCCTTGACCTCGGTGTAGTCCTCAACCAGATCGTAGTCCAGAGCGGCAACCGCTTTTGACACTTCTTCTTTGGTTTCCTCGGCTTTTTCTTCGTCGAAATCGAAGCCTCTTGCGATTATTTCCGGCCCCGACAATATTTTGCCCGTTTTCATTTCGACGGTTGCAACGACGATGATCATTCCGTCCTTCGACAGGTTTATTCTGTCGCTCAGAATGCCGTCTGCGTTTTCACCCAAAGTGTTGCCGTCAACGAAGCTGTTGCCCGCAGGAACGTCGGAAATACGCTTGAATTCCTTTTTGTTCAGAGCAACCGCGTTGCCTATTTCGCATATAAGCACGTTGCCCGCAGGAATACCCAACGATTTTGCCAGTTCGGCGTGCTTTTTCAGATGACGATATTCGCCGTGAACGGGGATAAAATATTTCGGTTTCACCAGTTGAAGCATAAGCTTCAGCTCCTCCTGAAACGCGTGGCCGGTGGTGTGTATGTCGTACATCGCTTCGTACATAACCTCCGCGCCCTTGCGGTAGAGGTTGTTGATGACGGTGTAGATGCTTCTCTCGTTGCCCGGGATCGGGCTTGACGACAGAACCACGGTATCGTTTTCGCCAACGGTTATCTTGTCGAATTCGCCCTGACTCATTTTCGCAAGCGCCGACATCGGTTCGCCCTGCGTGCCGGTGCTTATCACCAGCACTTTGCCGTCGTCCATCTTTTTGGCCGTTTGCGCGTCCACGAGAACGTCGGAATCGAAGTGCAATTCGCCGGTTTCCTTGCCGAGTTCGGTTATAAATTTCATGCTCCGACCACTAAGCAGCACTTTCCGTCCGTACTTTTTGGCAAGGTCCATAATCTGCTGAACTCTGTAGTTGTTGGTGGCAAAGGTGGCAATGATTATCCTACGGGTGCTGTTTGTCACAAACACCTGCTCCAGACTCTGCCCCACCCTGCGTTCGGATTTGCTGTGCCCCTGTCGTTCGACGTTGGTGCTTTCGCCAAGCATAAGCAAAACGCCTTTTTTGCCTATTTCCTCGATCCTTGCAATGTTGGTAAGCTTGCCGTCGATAGGGGTATAGTCCATTTTGTAGTCGCCGGTGAAAAACACTATGCCGGCAGGCGTCGTGATGCTAAGGGCCGCCGCGCCCGCTATGCTGTGGCAAACCTTAATAAATTCGACGGAAAACGGGCCTATTTCGACGGTTCCGTTTTCGGGAACGACCGAAAGGACGTCGGTGGACATCCTTTGATTTTCCAGTTTGTGCGCCGCGATGCCAAGCGTAAAACGAGTCCCGTAAACGGGCACTTGCGGCAAGTCCTTCAAAACGTACGGCAACGCGCCGACGTGATCCTCGTGGCCGTGCGTCAGGACTATGCCGACCACCTTTTCGCTGTTGGTTTTAAGATATTCTATATCGGGAATAACGACGTCCACCCCGGGAGTCGCTTCGTTCGGGAACCCCATGCCCGCGTCGACAACCAGAATATTGTCGCCGTATTCCAAGGCGGTCATATTTTTGCCGATTTCGCCGACGCCGCCGAAAAACATAACTTTAAGAAGTTTATTTGATTTCAAAAATGCCTCCGTGCGCAAAGCGCGCAATATAGTCTAACATAGATTATAGCTTATTATTGCGACTTTGACAAGAGTTTAAGCGGAATTTGAAAAAACCTTCTACAAACTTTTGAATTTTTCGTCGAGAGCCACCGTTTTGCAAGCTTCCTCGTAGCTTTCCAAAGTGCCCACGTCCGACCAAAACCCATTATGCACGAACACCTTCAGCTTCCCCGAAAGATTTGGAAAAACGTTCTTTCCGAAATCACAAAAGCCGTCGGTTATATAGTCGAAAACGGCACTTGTAAACATATATATACCCGTATTAACGTACGCTTTCGTCGAAATCGGCGGTTTTTCGACAAAGCTTTTTACAATCAGATTATCGTCAAAATTCACAACGCCGAGTCCCGTCGTGTCCTCCTTTTGAATGGCCGCAAGCACGCCGACAAACCCGTCCGTATCCGCGCGGGAAAACGCCCCAAGGTCCATGTCGGACAAGCCGTCTGCCGGCAGACACAAAAACTTTTCGCCAAGCTCGCCTTTAAGTTCCCTGACTGCGCCGGCAGTCCCGAGAGGCGTCGTTTCTTTTCGGTAACGAAACCGCATACCGAATTTTCTGCCGTCGCCGTAGTATCTTTCGACGTCCTCCGAGCGATAGCCCGTGGCGAAGTACACTTCTTCTATCCCCGCGGCTTTAAGCGCCGCAACGGCGTATTCGGACAGCGGTCTGCCCAAAATTCTGACCATAGGTTTGCACGTTTTGTCGGTGAGCGGCTTAAGCCTTTTTCCGAAACCGCCCGCAAGAATCACTGCTTTCATACCAAATTATACAAATTTATTGCTTCCGATATGTTTTATACAGCCAAATAATTTGAAATTCGGCAAAGTTTGTTGTATAATGGACTAAGCAAATCTTAAGGAGATCGTTATGAGAAGTTTTAACTACTCCGCAGGCCCGAGCGTACTGCCTGTGGAAGTTTTGGAGCAAGTGAAGGCCGAACTTTTGGATTTTGGCGGCAGCGGTATGAGCGTTATGGAAATGAGCCACCGCGGCAAGTTTTACGACCGGATTCACGCCGAATGTCTTTCTCTTATAAGGGAACTTATGCACGTTCCTGAGGACTACGACATTCTGCTTATGCAAGGCGGCGGCAGCACTCAGTTCGAAGCGGTTCCTCTGAACCTTATGACAAATCACAAAAAAGCCGACTACGTCCTCACCGGCGTATGGGCGACCAAGGCCTACAAAGAAGCCAAGCGCTACGGCGACGCAGCCGTTGCCGCAACCTCCGAGGACGCAAATTTCACCTACATTCCGGACGTCAAGGCCATTTCCTTCAGACCTGACATCGACTACGGCTACATAACCCTCAACAACACCATCTACGGCACGCATTACACCGAATATCCAACCCTTTCCGCCCCTCTCGTCGGCGACGCGAGCAGCAACATTATGGCGGAAGAAATTCCGGTTGAAAATTTCGGGCTTTTATTTGCGGGCGCGCAAAAGAACCTCGGTCCTGCGGGCGTAACCGTCGTTATCGTCAAAAAAGACCTTTTGGGCCACGAATCCGAATTCTGCCCGACGATGATGAAATATTCGACGCACGCGGCGAAAAACAGCCTCTACAACACTCCGCCTACTTTCGCCATCTACGTTATGATGCTGAACCTCCGCTACCTCAAAAAATTCGGCGGCGTAAAAGAAATGGAAGCCTTCAACAAAGCAAAGAGCAAAAAACTCTACGATTTTATCGACGAAAGCGGTTTCTACGTCTGCCCTAACCGCGCCGACGCAAGAAGCCTCGTGAACATACCTTTCGTAACCCCGAGCGCCGAGCTGGACGCGAAATTCGTCAAAGAAGCCGAAGCGCAAAATCTTCACAGCTTAAAAGGCCACAAACTGGTCGGCGGCCTGAGGGCGTCGCTCTATAACGGCATGCCTATGGAAGGCGTCGATGCGCTCATCTCATTCATGAAAGATTTCGAGGCGAGGAACAAATGATGATCACCGTCAAAAAACTGAACAAAATGAGTTCGAGGATTGATGTCATTTTTAACGATAACTGTGTCAACAATCCGGACGAAACCAACCCCGACGTCATTCTTCTTCGCAGCTTCGACATGACAGACTACCCCGTCGGTGACAAGCTTAAAGCCGTTTGCAGACTAGGCGCAGGCGTAAACAACATACCTCACAAAGAATATGCAAAACGCGGCATAGTGGTTTTCAACACGCCGGGAGCAAACGCTCACGCGGTTGCGGAGCTTACGATTGCGGATATGTTCATTGCCGCAAGGCACGTTAAGGACGCGCTCTTCTGGATGCAGTCGCTGCCTGCCGACGACAACCTCAAAACCACCGTTGAAAAAGGCAAAAGCGCATTTTCTGGCTTTGAAATTTCCGGCAAAACGTTGGGACTTATAGGCTTCGGACAAATTGCAAAACAAACCGCAAAAATGGCGCTTGCGCTCGGAATGAAAGTCGCCTCCGCAAACCGCACGTTCTACACCGCAGAAATGCTGGAACGCGAAGGCCTTTCGGGCGTGGAATTCAAACGCGATTTCAACGAGGTTTTCGCTAACTCCGATTTTGTCAGCCTGCACGTTCCGTTTGCCGCCGAGCTTAAGGGCTTTGTGAACGACGAAAAATTTGCCATAATGAAGAACGGCGCCGTGCTCATAAACAACGCGCGAGGCGAACTCGTCGATTCCGAAAGCGTAAAAAAAGCTTTGGAAAGCGGCAAATTATCCGCGTACGTCACGGACTTTTGCCCGAAAGAGCTTTTGAACGTGAAAAACGTGGTTGCCCTTCCTCACCTCGGCGCTTCGACTGCGGAAGCCGAAGACAACTGTGCCGACATGATAGCGGCCCAGCTCACCGATTTTTTGGAGAACGGCAACGTCAAAAACAGCGTAAACTTCCCCGATGTTTCTGCACCGCTAAAAAAGACGCACCGCCTGCTTATTCTCGGAAACGAATCGGCCGTGCCCGAAATTAAGGCGATTGCAGAAAGCATAAATGCAGACGTAGTTTCGGCAGTTCATAAATCCGGCACGTCGGCGGCGCTCGCCGACAGCGACGAAGAACCGGACAAATCGGTTTTTGAAAAAACAAGCGGCGTTTACCGCGTGTTAAAAATCAAGTAAAAAGAAAAACAGCCTACAAAAAACGCCGCGATTTTGCGGCGTTTTTATTTCAGGAATATAAAAAAGCGGCTTTACGTAAGCCGCTTTTTTTAGTCTTCGATTTCCACAAGGTCGGCGCGCTCGGCAAACGGAGCCGTGTCAACGACGGTGTTGTCGTCGATGTAGTATTTCATCTTCTTGTACTTGAAGTAGAAGCACAGCTCCAAAAGTCTGACGAGAATGACGAGTGCCGCCAAGCTAAGAATGGTTATGACGAATACGGTGGTTACCGCGCAGGCTGCGTTCAGAAGATAGAACAGCAGCACGCTCATGATAAAACAACGCATATAGCCGTTTATATTCTTCTTTACGCACGGTAAACTGCGTTTTAATGCAACGAAGAAGTTGCTTCCGCAATTTTCGAAAAGTATGTAAGGGATAACTCCCGCAGTCAGCGTGAACCTAAAGGCGACGATCGCAACGATGAAAACAACAGCCAGCATCAGCGAAATAATCTTGAAAACGCTGAAAGCAAAATAGACGGAAAACACGGTGATAAGCACAACCAGCACGTCCAGAAGCGTCGAAAACAGCGTGTATCCCCAGCTGAAATTGAGGCTCTGTTTGATGTTTTTAACGTAGTTTGAGAAAAACCCGTACCTCATGCCGGATTGCATATACTGGCCGAAAATATCCCCCAAAGGAACGTAGCACAGCCCGATGAGAAACCTTGAAATCGCCAGCAGCAAAACGGTGAGCAAGCCTATTTTCGTGAAGGCGTTTGTTTCGCTTTTAATAAGCGACAAAATTTCGGACGCATCGTCTTTTATCGCGTCGAGTGTTTGTTTCATCGTGTAGTCGCCTGCCAAAAACGAACGAACGTCCTCGGTGACGGATCTGATGCCGTCTTTTATCGCCTGACTGTTTTCGATGTCGGATATGATCGGATTTATGCCGATCATTGCTATCCCGAGCACGATCACGCCGACGATGGCAATATACAAAATAACTCTGAAAACCGTACCGAATTTGACGGTAATGATAGAAATTGAATTTTTGAATTCCATATATTATTTCTCCCAAATGCTTGTTTTTTTGAGGTCCATACGTTCGATGCCGTTTTTCTCGAAAAACAGCGTGAACGCCAAAACCAGATAATAAACCACCACGAAGCAGTAAAACACCATGTCCAAAAACACGCCGATATGTATTTTCAAAACGCCGTTCAGAACGTACAAAACGAGGGCGACCGCGCCTACCGCGGCAAGCGACAACGCCACGTTCCAGTAGTCCCTTCCCAGCTGACGAACGCTCATACCGAAAGCCGCGCTGGCGTTAAGCCCCGTGTGCATCATCGTCGGAACCCACATAATAAGAAGAGCCACCGCAAGCGCCAGAAGCGCAAACGACAAAAACGCCGAAAGCGACAGCGCCACCGTCAGTGTCACTCCCGAAAAGACGTTGGACGACAAGGTTGCCAGACTTGCAAACACAAATTCGTCCAGCACGAAGCACAAAATGACGGCCACTGAAAACAGCGTGGCGGAAATCATATTGTAGTTTGCCCTTGCGGAAAACCGTTTGAAGCTCATAGTGAAGCTGCCGATGCGCATGTGGCGGTCAATCGCGCCGAAAAGCATGCAATAGCTTAACACCGCAAGCAAAAACATTGCCAAAGGAATCCACCACCACTTGTCCGCAATGTGAGACGTGGCGAAAAGAATCGACTTAAAATCCCCCGCGGGATTTTCGGCATTCCAGCAAATGAAGTTTATGATTTTGCTTATCGGGAAACAGGCCGAGCAAAACGCCGCCGGCAAAAACCCGAATAGCAACAGATATATCAATTTGGAATTCGCGTATCTGAACGCTTTTTTCAAACTGTTCAACGTTTTACCTCCCGTATATATTTGATTTAGCCAGATGAATATATTATAATATATAATTATGATTAAGGCAACCTCTGGCAAAGATTTTGAGTGCAATTTGTGTCCAAATGCCTGCAAAAGCCCCCGCACGAACGGCAGAACGGGCCTTTGCGGCGCGCCGCACGAAATTACGGTGGCCTACTTTCACCTGCACAAATGGGAAGAACCGCCGCTCTCCGGCACGCGCGGAAGCGGAACGGTGTTTTTTTCGTGCTGCACCATGCGTTGCGTCTTTTGCCAGAACAAGGATATTTCCCGCTCTCCTGTCGGCAAGACCTACACCCCAAAGGAGTTTTCGGAGCTTATAAAAAGCATAGAAGCCTCGGGCGCGCACAACGTGAACCTCGTTTCCCCGACGCCGTTCGCCGACCTTATCGCGGAAGCGCTCGAAATTTATAAGCCGAAAATACCAGTCGTTTACAACACTTCGGGCTACGAAACCGTCGATACCCTAAAAATGCTTGACGGTTTGGTGGACGTTTACCTCCCCGACCTTAAATACGTCAAAGAGGAATATTCCCAAAAATATTCGGGGACGAAAAACTATTTCAAATTCGCTTTTCCCGCAATTTCGGAAATGATCCGCCAAGTCGGAAAACCCGTTTACGACTCAGACGGCATTATGCAAAAAGGCGTCATAGTGCGCCACCTCGTTTTGCCGAATAATCTTCAGAACACTTTCGACGTTCTGGACTGCTTTTCAAAGCATTTCAAAAACGACGCCCTCCTGAGCCTTATGGGACAATACACCCCCGTGGACACCGAAAACTACCCCGAAATCAATCGACCGCTTAAGCCTCTTGAATATAAGCGCGCGGCTTTATATATGGAAAAACTCGGCATAACCGACGGTTTCACGCAGGATTTAGGCTCTGTCGGCGAAAGCTTCATACCCGACTTTTCGAAAAATTCATATTGACAAACGCCCGCCCTATCCGTTATACTGAAAGTATAAAAAGGAGGGCCTCAGATGAAAACCGAAAAGTTAACGACTCGCCTTGCGATTGTTTTTGTTGTCGTGGCGATTGCCGCGTCTGCGGTTGCGGCAGGGTTATACGCTCCAAGAAGCATCGAAAAATTGCTTCCGAACGGCGACGCGCTTGAAATTTCCGTTTACGACAAGGAAACGGAAACCGAAACCTTTCTTCCCGCCGACAAAATATCGGACTTTCTGGCCGAAACGGACGGCGGAAAATACGTAAAGCGGTATAATTTCCGAAAAGTAAAAGCGACGGAATATTCCTCGGTCGAATACCGCATACGCTACGCGGATAAAACCGTTATATTTAACCGCACTATGCTGAAAATTCTCGGCGAAGGCGGCGACACGATTTCGGTAATGAAGTTTCAAAAGGTGAAAAACGTCGATTTTGGCAAACTGAAATCGATGTTCGATTAAATTAAAATAAAAAGAGTGGATTTCTCCACTCTTTTTTGTTTCGTTTATTTAAGATTTTCGATCTGCTCGGAAAGCTTGTCGCGTTTCTGACGATATTTTTCCAGCTTATCTCTTTCCTTTTCCACCAAGGCTTTCGGAGCGTTGGCGACGAATTTTTGGTTGCCGAGCATACCCTCTGCGCGCAAAATTTCTTTTTCGGTGTTTTCAAGCTCTTTGGTAAGACGCGCGATTTCTTTTTCTGTGTCCACCAGTTCGCCGAGCGGAATATAAACTTCCACGCTGTCGGAAACTGCCGTGGAAACCTTGACGTCGGTCGGTTTTTCTTTGACGAATTCGACGTGCGACGCGCCCGCAAGTTTTTCGATGAACATGGCGGTTTTTTCAAAGAACGGCCTGTGTTCGTTGTCTTTTATGAGCAAGGTTACTCTCTTTGACGGCGCGACGTTCATTTCGGCGCGGATGTTTCTGACGGCTTTTATGAGGTTCATAACGCCCTCGAATGCCTTTGCTTCGGCGTAATAGGTGAGGCGTTTGTTGTACTTCGGCCATTCTTCCACGATAAGGGCTTTGTCAGGATGCAGAATCCGGAAAATTTCCTCCGTAACGAACGGAACGAACGGATGCAAAAGCTTCAGAACGGTTTCCAGAACGTAGCTGAGCATGCTGAGCGCATGAATCTTCAGTTTTTCGTTGTCGCCGTAAAGGAGCGGTTTTTCCGTTTCGATGTACCAGTCGCAGAAATCCGACCACACGAAGTCGTAAATTTTGCCTGCGGCAAGACCGATTTCGTATTTGTTGAGATTGATGGTAACCTCTTTGATAAGCCCTTGAAGCTTGGTGAGAATCCATTTGTCAACCGGCAATTTTTTAAGCTCGGAAATGTCCTTAAGCTCCTTGCCTTCCATGTTCATGATGAGGAAACGGCTGGCGTTCCAAAGCTTGTTCATGAAGTTGCGGCAGGATTCCACCTTTTCTTCGGAATATCTGGTGTCGCTTCCCGGAGCGATGCCCGTGGCCAGACTGAAACGCAAGGTGTCGGCGCCGTATTTGTCGATAATCTCCAACGGATCGATGCCGTTGCCAAGCGATTTGGACATCTTTCTGCCCTGACTGTCGCGGACGAGGCCGTGAATAAGCACTTCCGAGAACGGAACCTCGCCCATGTTTTCGATGCCGCTGAAAATCATTCTGGCAACCCAGAAGAAGATGATGTCGTATGCGGTCACGAGAACGTTGGTCGGGTAGAAATATTCGAGGTCTTTGGTCTTTTTCGGATAGCCCAAAGTGGAGAACGGCCAAAGCGCGCTGGAGAACCAGGTGTCCAGAACGTCTTCGTCCTGACGAACGTGTTTTCCGCCGCATTTCGGGCAAACTTCGACCTTGGTTTTGGAAACGGTCATTTCGCCGCAGTCGTCGCAATAGTAGGCAGGAATTCTGTGTCCCCACCAAAGCTGACGGCTGATGCACCAGTCTCTGACGTTTTCCATCCAGTTGAAATAGGTTTTTTCGAAACGTTTAGGGATAAATTCGACTTTGCGTTTTTTGACGGCCGCAATGGCAGGTTCGGCAAGCGGTTTCATTTTGACGAACCATTGCTTGCTGACGATAGGCTCAACGATGGTCGAGCAACGATAACATTCGCCGACGTTGTGCTTATAAGGTTCGATTTCCACGAGAAAGCCGCCCTCTTTTAAGTCTTCGACGATTTGTTTGCGGCATTCGTCGCGGGTGAGGCCGTTATATTTGCCCGCAAGCTCGTTCATAACGCCGTTATCGTCCATAACTCTTATGACAGGAAGGTTATGACGAAGGCCCACCTCGAAGTCGTTAGGATCGTGAGCCGGAGTGATTTTGACGGCGCCGCTTCCGAAGCCCATTTCGACGTAGTTGTCCGCAACGATAGGGATTTCCCTTCCGTTCACCGGCAAAACGAGGATTTTGCCCACGAGATGTTTGTACTTAGGATCTTTCGGGTTGACCGCAACGGCGGTGTCGCCCGGAATGGTTTCAGGCCTGGTGGTGGCCACTTCGATGTAGCCGCTTCCGTCCTTCAGAGGGTATTTGAAATGCCACAAAAAGCTGTCTTTTTCGGAATATTCGACCTCTGCGTCCGAAAGAGCCGTGCCGCAGGTCGGGCACCAGTTGATGATTCTGTCGCCGCGATAGATAAGCCCTTTGTCGTAAAGCTTGCAGAAAACCTCCAGAACCGCCGCCGACAGATTTTCGTCCATAGTGAACGCTTCCCTCGACCAGTCGCAGCTGGAGCCGAGAGTTTTGAGCTGCTCGACTATTCTGCCGCCGTATTGTTTTTTCCATTCCCACGCGCGGCGCAGAAATTCTTCTCTTCCGATTTCCCTTTTGTCAAGGCCTTCGGCTTTCAATTTGTCAACGATTTTAACTTCGGTTGCGATAGACGCATGGTCCGTGCCCGGAATCCACAAAGCCTCGTAGCCGGACATACGTTTGAAACGAATGATAATATCCTGCACGGTTTCGTCCAAAGCGTGCCCCATGTGCAGTTGCCCCGTGATGTTTGGAGGAGGCATAACGATGGTAAACGGCTCCTTGTCCGGATTCGGTTTTGCGCCGAAATAGCCGCCTTTCGACCAGAATTCATACAGTTTTTTTTCAAAAAGCTGTGGCTGATAAGTTTTTTCCATAGTGGTTCTCCGATTTAAGCCCTAGTTGTTTTCGGAAGCGGTTTCGTCGGACGCAGCTGCGTCCTCTTCTTTTACGATAGGTTGGCCGTGTTTGTCGATTTCGCCCGCGGCGAGTTTTTCCCTGAATTCTTTCATCTTTCTCGCGCCGATGACAATATAGGTGCCTGCGGCGTAAGCGGCAAGAATGCAGCCGATGATAAGCATAATCCAGTCAGGCGTTACGGTGAGGCTGCCAAGATTGAACGAAGCGTGCTCCACCAAAAGCTCGTGGAAGAAGGTTACGACCACCGCGACGCTTATCCATGCAGAAGCCACTTTCCCCGCATATACTGCCGGGATAACGATGCTTCTCGTAACGAAAAGCGGGCTGATGGCAACCATCACCAGTTCCTTCAGAATGATGAAAGCAACGACGTACCAAGGAATGTAGCCGATGATGCACAGGCACAACAAAACGCAAATGTGCATAAGCTTGTCTGCAAGCGGATCGAAAACCTTGCCTATGTCGCTGACGAGGTTGTATTTTCTGGCAATTTTGCCGTCGAAAAGGTCGCTTATCGCAGCAACGCTGAAAACGCCCAAGGACCAGTACACAAGCGTTACGTTATGTTTTAGGCCGCCGACCAGACAAAGCACGCAAAAAACAGGTATGCACAGCATCCTGAAATAGGTTATGAGGTTCGGAACCCACAGAGCTTCTTCTTTTTTGAAAACAAATTGACGTTTTTGTTTTTGCGACATAATATCTCTCCCGTAAAAATAGTTTGCATATTGCATTGTAACGCATTTGCTTTCTAATGTCAAATAAATATAAAAATATAACTCAAAACGCGCGCATATTTAGCCAAATTTTGCCCAAACAGTTGCAATGCAAAAATTATTTTGCTACAATAAATTTATATTTGAATTTTGGAGGCAATTTTATGATCGACATCAAAAAAGTTATGTCCGAACTTACCCTGGAAGAAAAAGCCGGCCTTTGCTCCGGTCAGACCTTCTGGCTCACCAAAGCAATCGAAAGACTGGGCGTTCCTTCCGTCATGATGACCGACGGCCCTCACGGACTCAGAAAAGAGATTCAGAAGAGCGGCGGCACCAACATCATGAAAGGCAGCGAACCGTCAACCTGCTTCCCTACCGCGGTAACCACCGCTTCCAGCTGGGACAGACAGCTTCTTTTCGGCGTAGGCAAAGCCATCGGCGAAGAAGCGATCGATCAGGGCGTTTCCACCGTCCTCGGGCCGGGCACCAACATCAAGCGCAGCCCTCTTTGCGGCCGTAACTTTGAATATTTTTCCGAAGATCCGTATCTGGCGGGCGAAATGGCAACCGCTTTCATCAAAGGCACCAAAAGCGTGAAAGTCGGCAACAGCCTCAAGCACTACGCCGCCAACAATCAGGAATACCTTCGTATGTCCATCGACGCAAAGGTGGACGAAAGAACCCTCAGGGAGATTTATCTCCCTGCATTCGAAACCGCCGTCAAGGAAGCGCAACCGCAACAGGTTATGTGCAGCTACAACATGCTCAACGGCGAATTCGTTTCCGACAGCAAACGCATGCTTAACGACATTCTTCGCGAAGAATGGGGATTTGAAGGCATCGTCGTTTCCGACTGGGGCGCAACCAACGACAGAGTTTTGGGCATCAAAGGCGGTCTGGACCTCGAAATGCCGGGCAACAAAGGCATGAACGACCGTCAGATCGTCAAAGCCGTGAACGAAGGCCGTCTTTCTATGGAAGAACTGGACGTCGTGGTTGAACGTATGCTCCGCTACATATCCGAATGCGCCGAACAAAAGGCCGCAAACGAAGGCAAAAAAGCCGACTACGCCGCTCATCACCAAGTGGCAAGGACTGCCGCCGCAGAAAGCGCGGTTCTTCTGAAGAACGACGACAACCTGCTCCCTCTCGAAAAAACCGCAAAAGTCGCCCTCATCGGCAAACTGGCCGAAGTCGTGAGATATCAGGGCAGCGGTTCTTCGCACATCGTTCCGACCAGGCTCGACAGCGTGCTTAGCGCCATGGACGAAGCCGGCGTCAAATACGTTTACGAACCGGGCTACACCCTCAAAAAAGACGGTTTCAATCAAAAGCTTCTGGACAAGGCTTTGGAAGCGGCGAAGCTCGCCGACAAAGTCGTTTGCGTCATCGGCCTCACCGACGTCTACGAAAGCGAAGGCTTCGACAGAACCCACATGGAACTGCCTCTCGGTCACAACAAACTGGCTATGGAACTGCTGAAAATCAGACCGGACACCGTGTTCGTTCTCGAAGGCGGCTCGCCTGTTACCCTTCCGTGGTTTGACGACGCAAAAGCCGTTCTCAACATGTACCTCGGCGGTCAGGCCGTCGGCAGCGCAATCGTCGACCTCGTGTTCGGCGACAAGAACCCTTGCGGCAAACTGGCCGAAACTTATCCGTATCAGAACGAAAGCTGCTCGGCGGCAAAACTGTTCCCTATGGGCCCGCAATACGTCGAATATCGCGAAAGCATCTTCGTTGGCTACCGCTGGTACGACAGCGCAAAAATCGACGTGCGCTTCCCGTTCGGCTACGGCCTCAGCTACACCGCTTTCGAATACAGCGATCTGAAACTCGACAAATCCGACGTCACCGATTCCGACACCCTGACCGTAAGCTTCAAGGTTACCAACACCGGCAAAACCGACGGCAAAGAAATCTGCCAGGTTTACGTCCGCGATCCGGAATGCTCCGTCTTCAAAGCGGAAAAAGAGCTTAAGGGCTTTGAAAAAGTTTTCGTCAAAGCAGGCGAAACCGTGGACGTTTCCGTAACTTTGAACAAGCGCAGCTTCAGCTTCTACAACACCGAAACCAAAGACTGGTACGCGGAAGCGGGCAAATACGAAATTTTGGTCGGCGCCTCCTCCAGAGATATTCGCCTGAAAGGCGAAGTCAACCTGACTTCCGAGGCTCAGCCCGTGCCTGACTACAAATCCTTTGCTCCGTGCTACTTCTCCGTCGAAGGCCTAAAGGACTGGCCGAAGGATCAATTCGAAGCGCTCTACGGCGAGAAAATCCCTGAAAATCATCAGCAACAACGCGGCGAATTCACACCTAACAGCTCCATGTCCGACGTCAAATCGGTGCCGCTCGGCAAGTTTTTGCACAACCTTCTGACGTTCGGCGGCAAGCTCGTTGCAGGCAGCGCGGCAAACAGCGAAATGATCGTTCAATCCATCAAAACCATGCCGCTCAGAGCTTTCAGCGGATTCTCGGGAGGTATCCTCTCCCCTATGACCGTTGACGGCCTCGTGGCTATGCTCAACAAGGAAAAAGGCGGCTTCCGCAAGTTTGTGGCCGGTTTCAAAAAGAAAAACAGATAAAAATCAAATTTTTCAACTTGTGGCGCATAATCTTTTGCGCCACAATTTTTTTGTCCGAAAAGCGTCATAAAAACTTGAAAAATGCACGTTTGCCATGATATCATGCTCGCAAAACTTTTGAAAATCTTCTTTCATTGTTTTGATATTTCAAAGGAGGTATGATATTATATGAGTGTATTTGACAACATACGCAACGTCGTGACGGGTTTGTTCCCTCACGGCAAAAAAAGAAAATTCTTGCAATACCGACACACCGGAAAATGCAAAGTTCCTTGCAACTCTTGTGGCGATTATTATTTTCGCATTTTTGAAAAGGGTACTGAAATCAAAGTTCCTCGACACGAAAACTGCGACTGTTACTACAAGGACGTGCAGGAAATGCTTGCCGGCACCGTGTCGAAAAAAGGAAAAGAAGGACCCGATTATTATCTGAAATATTTCGGCCGCCTTCCGTCCTACTACATAACAAAAAAAGAAGCTATTGAAAAATATGATTGGAAAAGAGGTAAAAACACGCTGTCTGGAAAAGCCCCTGGTAAAATGATTGGCGGAGATGATTATGACAATAAAGACAAAATCTTCCCCATCAAAGAAGGACGTAAATGGTTTGAGTGCGACGTCGACTATGTTTCCGGCCCTCGTGGCAGCGCGCGACTGGTCTATTCAAACGACGGGTTGATATTTTTTTCACCCGACCATTATACAGGTGACATTTATTATATTATCGGAGAAAACGAAGAAGGAGACGACGAATGAAAGAAGTTATTTTCAACGTAGCAGACTACAAAACACCTTACGAAACTTACAAGGATTTTTACAAGGACATCTTCATTAAGCTTGACGGTGAGCATAATATTGACTTTGCCGAAATGCCGGATTTGCATTTTCGTGCTGATATTTTAAATGAATTTATGTGGTATAACAGCGACAACGACTTAAAACTCGTTTTCGTCGGACTCGATTTGGACAAAATTCAAGCTCAAAAAACGTATGATGACATAATATGGGAACGCATCATATCTGTTATGGAAGATTTTGTTAAAGAATTTCCGAACAACACGCTCGAATTCAGATAAATGACAACGTTCAATGGTTTTTATCCGAAAAACCAATCCAGCGTCAGCATAACCACGAAGCCGATTATAAGCGCAAAAGTGGAAGCCTTTCCGTTTCCCGACAGATGCGTTTCGGGGATTATGTCGTCGGAAATGACGTACACCATGGTGCCGCCGGCAAAAGCCAACGAAAACGGGAGCATAGCTTTCGAAACGGTTACGGCGAAATAGCCGACGAAAGTTCCGACGACTTCGATAAGCCCCGTTCCGAGAGCAATGAAAAACGTTTTCTTTTTCGAAAAGCCGGACGCAATCATCGGAGCGCAAATTGCCATGCCTTCGGGGAAATTCTGAAGAGCTATGCTTGCCGCCACAACCAAAGCGTCCGACACGTTTTCGCCGCCGAAACCCACGCCCGCAGCTATTCCCTCAGGCAAATTATGAATTGCGATTGCGGCGACCAAAAGCAGTATTTTTTTGATTTTTTCGGAAGAAACGCCGTCTTTTTCGGACAAAATAGTTCTTTTTTGTATAAAGGTTTCCAAAAGACCGACGACGATCGTTCCCGCCAGAATTCCGCCCACGGTAACGAAAATGCCGTACTTTCCGCCAAGAGACAGCGACGGCGTTATAAGGCCGACGACGGAGGCGGCCATCATCACACCCGCGGCAAATCCCAAAACCACGTCGCCCGTTTTTGCGGAAGATTTTTTGAACAAAAAGCCGAAGATCGCCCCCAAAACGGTTGCGCCGCCCACGCCGAATGCAGTCAAAGCAACGATAAGCATAATTCCCTCCAAACTAAACATATTCACCTACCTTCCTTTGTAAAACAAAAAAAACAGGGCCTATGCCCTGCTTTTTATTTTGCGACGACTTTGCCGTCGGTCGGATTGACCAGAATTGCCGTGTAGTCGAATCCTTCGCCGATGAAAGCGACGTACCAGTAATATTCACCGTTTCCGCTGTACGGGTTCATCAGATATTTGACGCAGATTTCCTTTTTGAATTTCCCTTTTTCGTCAAGGTTTGCTCCGATGAAATCTTTGAGGGTTTCGGTGGCAACCTTGAAAGCGTCCTCCCAGCCGATTTTGCCGTCCAGAAGGTTTTCGAGCGGGATTTCCTTTCCTCCCGCCACACTCACCGATTCTATCTTCCCGACGTTTTCGCCGATATCTATGTTTGCGGTGTACCCCGGGCCGAATTTGTCTTTTTGAGCTTTGCCCGAAAATTCGCCGCCCTCGTACTTCAATTTAAAGTCCAGCTCCGTGGCTTCGGCGTTCTTTTTAGGGGTGATTTTCACGGTCTGAAATTCCACCGGCTCACCGACCTTGCCGTCGGCTACGAACGGTTTTTCTTTTACGCCGGCAGAGATTTCCACCAAGTAGTCCGCAGTGTCCGCGCGATACGCGTGCGTTTCATAATGACTGACGTTTTCGATATATTTGATTTTTTCCGGTTTTTTGTCGCCGCAAGCGGAAAAACCACAAACCGCAACGGCGAGAACAAGCATAACTATACAAAATTTTTTCATAATTCACCTCGCTTATATAAATGCAAAACGGCGAGGTTTTATGACAAATAAAAAAACCGCGGCGTTGCCGCGGAATTTTCGCTGTTTTTAATCTCTGTTCTGAATCATATCTTTGACTTTCATCAGTCTGACGACGTTGCTTCTTTCCTGCTCCTCAAGCTTCATCGAAATATACTTTATGGTTTCTTCAAGCTCCGGAATCATAACGTACTCGAGCGCGTTGACGCGGCGGCGATTCTTTTCGATTTCGTCGGCAAGCATGTTGCAGGTCTTTTCCACTTCGGCAAGCTCCACCATTTTTGCGACCACTCCGTTAAGGGTAACGATGCTGTCGTCAAGCTCGGCGGTGACCGACGAAAAAGAATACGGGAACATATCCTGAGTTTTTCGCTCCTTGATTTTTATGGACGGAACCTCGACGCTCATAACCGATTTTGTAGACACTTCGGCCTCCACGAACGAAGCAGGCATAGCCACGGCTTCCTCGATAACCTGGTCATCGGAAACGGCTCTGGCCAGCATAAAGCCTTTCAGCGCGTCGGAAAGCGCAGCCTCGGTTTCCATACGAAGCTGTTTGTTTTTGCGGGCGTAGACCATAAATTGCCTGATCATTTCGTCCGACTTGTCTTTTAGAAGTTTGTGCCCCCTGACAGCGGTTTTAAGACGCGCTTTCAGGCGCCTTAATTCCATTCTCGTCGGGTTGACGTTAAGCCTTGTCATTTCGATTCAGATATTTTTCGATATATTCGTCTCTTATACGTTTGAGTTCGGATTTAGGCAGCAGCTTCAAAAGCTCCCAGCCCATGTCCAACGTTTCCTCGATGGATCTGTCGGTGTCGAAGCCCTGAGAAACGTAGCGTTTTTCAAACTCTTCGGCAAAGTGCGCAAATTTTTTGTCCACGTCGGAAAGCGCGGATTCGCCGAGGATTGCGGACAGCTCCTTTGCTTCCTTGCCTTGCGCGTACGCCGAGAACAGCTGGTTCATAGTGTCGGCGTGGTCCTCTCTTGTTTTGCCGCTGCCTATGCCCTTATCCTTAAGCCTCGACAAGCTCGGCAAAACGTCGATAGGCGGCGTTACGCCCTTTTTGTAAAGCTCGCGGCTCAAAATAATCTGCCCCTCGGTGATGTAACCCGTAAGGTCAGGGATAGGGTGAGTTTTGTCGTCTTCGGGCATGGTGAGCACAGGAATCTGCGTTATGCTGCCCTCTTTACCCTTAATTCTGCCCGCTCTTTCGTACATGGAAGCGAGGTCGGTGTAGAGATAGCCCGGATAACCGCGACGGCCCGGAACTTCCTTCCTTGCGGCGGAAACCTCTCTCAAAGCTTCAGCGTAGTTAGTGATGTCGGTGGTGATGACCAGAACGTGCATACCTTTTTCAAAAGCCAGATATTCCGCAGCCGTCAAAGCCATACGCGGAGTTGCTATACGCTCGACCGCCGGATCGTTGGCGAGGTTGATAAACAGCACCGCTCTTTCGATTGCACCCGTTTTTCTGAAATCGTTTATGAAAAATTCCGCTTCTTCAAACGTGATGCCCACGGCGGCGAACACGACGGCAAACTTGCTGTCAGTACCCAAAACCTTGGCTTGTCTGGCAATCTGCGCCGCAAGCTCGCTGTGCGGCAGTCCCGACGCGCTGAACACCGGCAGTTTTTGCCCTCTGACCAAAGTGTTGAGGCCGTCGATTGCGGAGATGCCGGTCTGAATGAACTCGTTCGGGTAATCCCTCATTGCAGGGTTAATCGGCCTGCCGTTTACGTCCAGACGCATTTCGGGAATGATCGGCGAGCCGCCGTCTTTAGGATTGCCCATGCCGTCAAAAACGCGGCCGAGCATGTCTTCAGAAACGTTAAGCGACAGGCTTCTTCCCAAAAATCTGGCTTTTGCGGTGGAAATTTTGAGGCCTTGCGACGGCTCGAAAAGCTGAACGAGGGCCTTGTCGCGATTGACCTCAAGCACCTTGCCTTTTCTCGTTTCGCCGTTATCCTGGCATATTTCCACGAGTTCGTCGTATTTTACGCCCGAAACGCCCTCGACGAGCATCAAAGGTCCCACGACTTCTCGAATAGTTTTGTACTCTTTAAGCATTTTCAACTCCTTCGTTGGCCAGTTTTATGGCCTGCTGTTTGAGTTCTCTGTTGATGTCTTCAAATTTGGAAAGCTCTGCTTCGGGGATATATTTTGCTCTGCCGATTTTCTCTTTCACCGAAAGCTCCAGCCAGTCTTCAACCTCGATGCCGTTGTCCAGAGCGTCAAGCCCCAGGTGATACCAACCGAGGATAAGTTCCATCATCCTGAGCTGTTTGTCAAGCGAAGCGTAGGTATCCACTTCGTGGAAAGCGTTTTGATGCAGATAGTCTTCCCTTACGGACTTGGCCGTTTCCATAATGAGCCTGTCTTTAGGCGACAGAGCGTCGATGCCGACCAGACGAACTATTTCGTCAAGCGAAGCTTCTTCCTGCAAAATCCTCATGATTTCGGCGCGATCCTTCGCCCACTTTTCGCCGACGTTGAAATCGTACCACTCCTTCAGGCGGTCTGCGTAAAGGCTGTAGCTTTGCAACCAGTCGATTGCAGGGAAATGGCGTTTGTAAGCAAGGCTTGCCGAAAGCCCCCAAAACACTTTGACGATTCTGAGCGTTGCCTGACTTACAGGTTCCGAAAGGTCGCCGCCCGGAGGGCTAACCGCGCCGATTGCGCTGACGCTGCCCGCGCGTTCCTCGCTGCCCAGCGTTTTCACAACGCCCGCTCTTTCGTAGAACTCGGCAAGACGGGACGAAAGATACGCCGGATAACCTTCTTCGCCCGGCATTTCTTCCAAACGGCCGCTCATTTCTCTCAAGGCTTCCGCCCAGCGGCTGGTGCTGTCTGCCATTATGGCGACGTTGTAGCCCATGTCCCTAAAATATTCGGCAATGGTTATGCCGGTGTATATGGACGCTTCCCTTGCCGCAACCGGCATGTCGGAAGTGTTTGCGATCAGAACCGTGCGCTTCATCAAAGGATAGCCGGTTTTCGGGTCGGTAAGCTCCGGAAATTCGTTAAGAACGTCGGTCATTTCGTTGCCGCGTTCGCCGCAGCCGACGTAAACTATGATTTCGGCGTCCGCCCATTTTGCAAGCTGATGCTGAACGACGGTTTTGCCGCTGCCGAAAGGCCCCGGAACAGCCGCCACGCCGCCTTTTGCAATCGGGAACAGCGTGTCTATTACGCGCTGACCGGTAACCATAGGCATGGTCGGAGTCATCTTTTCTTTATACGGACGCCCCTTTCTGACAGGCCACCTCTGGAGCATGCAGACCTTTTTGTCTCCGTCCAGAACGGCCACGGTTTCGGTGACGTTGAATTTGCCGCCGTTTATCTCGGTTACGACGCCCTCTACTCCGTACGGAACCATAATTTTATGTCTGACGACCGGAGTTTCGTCAACGTAGCCGAGTTCGTCGCCCGCAGACACCTTTTGCCCGACCTTTGCCGTCGGACAGAAAAGCCATTTCTTTTCGCGATCCACCGCGTTCACGCTCACGCCTCGACCTATTCTGTCGCCGGAAACCGCCGCAAGCTTTTCAAGCGGACGCTGAATTCCGTCGTAAATACCCTCGATAAGTCCCGGAGCAAGCTCGACGGACAGCGGCATACCGGTCGAAACCACTTCTTCCCCGACGCCGAGGCCGCCCGTTTCCTCGTAAACCTGAATGGAAGCCTTGTCGCCCCTGAGCTCTATGACTTCGCCGACAAGCCCCTCTTTGGAAACCTTCACCACGTCGTACATTTTGACGTCGGCCATATTTTCCGCCACAATCAACGGACCGCTGACTTTGACGATTTTACCTGTGTTGTTTTGCATATATACCTCTTTTTAGCTGTTGAATAGAATGTCTGCGCCGATTGCTTTTTCGACGTCGGCCTTTACGCCTGCCATGCCGAATCCGTTGCTTCCCTTGTTCGACGGAATAGGGATAATCGCAGGATACGGGCGCGATTTATATCGTCCCAGAATGTCCTGCGCCTTTTCGGCGATTTCTTCGGTAACGAAAATCACGGCGTAGTCCCTCGCCAGAATTTTGACGGTTTTTTCCGCTTCGGCAAGGTCTTCCACGGGATAGACGTCCATGCCCACCGCCTTGAAAGCCAAAACCGAATCTTTGTCGCCTATAACGGCAATCCTGTTGTTACGCATAAAGTTCTCTGAGCCTCACTCTGAGTTGTTGTTTGTCCACGCCGTTCTTTTTTGCGGCGAGAATAAGCTTGACCGATTTGATTTCCGTAAGCTTGGCGAGATAAAATCCCGCTATCGGCGCGACGGAAAACATGTCGTTTCTGTCGTCCTTGAAGATTTTTAGCTGCATATTGTCGGCCATCGCTTCGGCTTCGGCGATTTTGCCCTCCGAAAGCACCTTTGTTATTTTCAAAAATTCAGGCGCGACCTTTTCGATTTGTTTTGCAAAGTCCTCGTCAGGCGTTTCGTAGCCCTCCGAAAACAGCGTTTCCTTAAGCTTGCCGCCCGAAATAAAACCTTCTTCGAGCTTCTCTTTTCCGAGGCGAAGCCTCTTTGAACGATAGAAGTTTTTAAGGTTCAAAAGATCGACCTGCAAAGCGAAATACTTCACCAGGCACGGCGAAGACGATTTTTTGAGTATGGCAAAAATTTCTCTGTACATCGCCTTGTCTGCCACGACGTCAATGAACCTTCCCGAAGGAGGGTTTTCGGCAAATTCTGCCCGGACAGCCATAATCGTTTCGTTCATTTCGGCCGTCAGACCGCTTGCCGCCTCTTCGTCCCCTTCCACCGCTTTTTCGATGGTTTCGAGATCAACGTTCCCGCCTTGATAAACGAGAAGCGAAAGGTCCTTCACTTTGCCGTATTTTGCCTTCAGCGCCGATTTCAAATTGTGCCAGTCGGCAGGCAAAAGCATGGTTTCCAGTCCGCTTTTTTTGAAAACGTTTTCCTTGAAAAAGTCGGTTGCCGCGGCGCGCTCCGCGTCGAGCAGATTTTCGTATGATACGCCGTCGTCTGCCGCAGTGCCGCCGGTATAACCGAATTCAGAAAGCATTTTTACGGCATCGGAAAAAGTTTCGCAGTCCAAAAGTCTTCCCATTTGAAGCGGCGAAACCAGCGAATTTTCCATGCTCTTTATGCGAGCGTTAGAATACAAAAGCCCTGCTTCGGTCATGATTTTTTACCGTTTGAAAACATAATTTTTGCGACTTCCGGTTCAACCTCGTCCCTCAAAAGAGCAAGCTCGGATTCGAAAGTCAAGTTTTTGTCCACGCCTTTTCCCAAAAGCATAACGCCGCCTCTGAAGTTTCCGAATGTGTCGGAAAGCGTCAGTTTTTTGCCGATTTTTGCCGAAATTTTGTCAAAAACCGCTTTTGTCAAAACGTTTTTGTCGTTCTCGGAAATCACAACGACGTCGCCGTCGTCTGCGGCGGACGCAATCATGCTTCCGACAAGCACGGTATATTCCTCTTTCGGAAGCGCCAGAAGCTTTTTGAGGCTTTCTTCAAAAGCTTCGTCGACGGCCTGTTTTTTGGCGGAGAGCAAAAGTTTTTTCACCTCGAGGTCGGCAACCGTCAACCGGCGTCTTACCACCTCTTCTCCCGCTTTTCGGGCCTCTTCGACCGAAAGATCGTATTCGGCGTCGGCCTCAGCCTGCTTTGCCGCAACGAGAGCTTCGGCCTTTTTCAAGGCTTCGGAAAGCATCTCACCGGCATCGTGCTTGGCGTCGGACAAAATTTTGTCGATGATTTTTTGTTGCCCGTCCATTTATAACCTCTATGCAACCACGGAAAGCTTTGGAATGAACACTCCCAAAAAGCTTATGAGCAGCGCCAAAATAGCGTAGGTTTCGACCATGACGGTCATGATGATGGATTTGCCGCTTTCTTCCGGACGTTTTGCGACCACCGCGATACCCGCGATTGCCACTTTAGACTGATAAATTGCGCTCAAAAAACCGACTATTGCTATCGGCAAACAGCTGAACAGAAGTCCGAGACCGCATTCGGTAGTCAGAGGTTGCATACCGCCGAACAAACCGATTTTCAAGAACACCAAGAATGCAATAAGCAAGCCGTAGATGCCCTGCGTGCCAGGCAGAAGCTGCAAGATAAGGCACTTTGAGAATTTGTCCGGATCCTCTGCAGTAACGCCTGCGGCGGCGCGACCTGCCGCGCTCACTCCGAAAACACTGCCGAGACCGGCGAAAATCGATGCGCAAGCTGCGCCAAGTATTGCCAAAACTGTTCCTAACGTCATATTATTTGTCCTCCTGAATTTGGATGTAGTTGTATTTTGTGTTGTAGCCGAGCGGCAGGAACTGATGCCCCGACCCCTCGTAGAATTTGCCGAAATATTCGATATATTGCAACCTGCTGTTGTGAACGTACGCGCCGAGCGCGCTTATGCCGATGTTCAGGACGTGTCCGAAGATGAATATCGGCGCCGCCACCACTATGCCGACGGGCACTCCGCCGAAGGTCAGCATATCTATGATAACTTGGCATATTTTGTCGACGACAAGGCCGACGACCGCGCCGGAAAGCCCCAGTCCGAACAGCCTCGAATAGCTCAGAATATCGCTTACGAAGTTGACCGCGTCGTAAAGCTTCGGAACGCCGCCGATCACTCTGCCGACGCCTTTTTTCTGCCAGCCGCCGAAAACGAGGATAAGGGCCACGCCCGAAAGCGCAACGTATATTCCCGCTTTTTTAGCCGCGGCAAGCGCAGGCAAAAACGACGCGAGCGCGAACACTATAAGTCCGCCGAAAGCCAGCAGCCAGCTCACCGATTCGCCCAGAAAGCCCTGCCATTCCTTGCGTTTCGCCATCTTTATTCCCCGCATAAGTATGCCGAACATAAGTTGGAACATACCTATCGCCAGACTCAGCACCAGCATCGTTATCGGATCGTCCATCGGGCTGAACCATTTCATTTTTTCAAGGAAGGTTCCCGAAACGTCCAAGCCGAACCAGCTTCCGAACAGCGCGCCCCATATAAGCGTCGATATGCCGCCCATGGCGATGATAAGATACAGATTTCCTTTGCCCGGCACCGGTTTTTTGAGCCTATAGAAGGTGTAGCCCATAACCGCCAGCAAAATGCCGTACGCGGCGTCGCCCATCATTATGCCGAACATCAAAAAGTAGAAAAACGCCATCGACGGGTTCGGGTCCAGATCGTCGTAGGCCGGAACGCTGTACATGTTCGTGATGCTCTCGTACGGTCTTACGATCGGATTCGATCGCACCAGCGTCGGCACCACTTCGCCGCCCATCGGTTCTCTTGTTTCGAACACGATATTTTCGGAAACGTCCGCTATTGCCTTTTTGACTTTTTCCTCCTGCTCGGCAGGGATCCATCCTTCAAGTATGAAGGTTTTTGCCGTGTCTGCCATTTTTCCGGTTGCCGTAAGCTTTGCTTTTTCAACCAGAACGTAGTCGTAAAACTGCTGTAGAACGTCGATTTTTTGCAAAATTTCGACAGAATCCAAAACGATTTGCTTTTTTTCTGTCTCGAGCTGTTCTATTCGTTTTTGAAATTCGGCGCTCTTTTGCTCCGCTGTTTCCGTATAAGTCAGACTGCTTTTTATAAACCCGAGTTCCGCCAGACGCACGCTTACGTTTGCGGCGTCCGCTTTCAGACAAACGATAACCAGCGGCACGATGCGGCCTACGGCTTCGGGCTTGTAAACGAAGAAGTATTCGTTTTCGTCAGATAGCTTTTCTATCGCAAGAACCTTATCCGACGGACAGGTTCCGAGCATAACCGCCACGCGCTTCGTGTCGTAAAACATCGCCATCGGCGCCGCAATCGGTCTGAAAACTTCAACCTGCTCGGCTTCGGTTTTCACCCTTTGCAGAAGCGACGCAAGGTCGGAAAGCCGTCTTTGGTACTCCTCCGTCCGCTCCACCGTCGCCATCGCCTCGCCCTCAAGCTCCGAAAATTTCGAAAACTCGTCGAACGATACCCGAGGCTGCGGCTCGAAAAGTTTTTTCTTTTCGGGCGTGTACGAAATTTCTTCACGCTTTGCCATACGTTCCGCTACCCGTTTCTGATCCTTCAAAAAGTCGAATGCGGCAGACAGGCGTTGCAGCTTCAGATCTTCCTCCCTGATCTTTCCGTCCACGTTTGCGGGAACGGCAAGTTCGGTAGATTTTGTGGCGGAAATTTCCACCACTCCGGTTTTATGCAGCGCCCGAAGTAGCGAAGCTCTTGTGGACTTATGGCCGACGAGAAGAAGTTTTTTCATCTCAACTATCGACATACTTTTCCACGAACCTCCTCGCTATAAATTCTGCGGCTTCAGAAACGTTTTCCAAAGCGGAATCGTAAATTTTTTTGGCCTCTTTTGCACCCAAAGACATTTTCTGATTGCTTTTTGCAGCGGCCGCAACTTCGGCGTTTGACGCCATAAGCGCGGCGTTTTTCTTAGTTTTTTCCGCGCTTTCTTTTTTTATGTTTTCCGCTTGCTCTTCCGCTTTTATCTGCACGTTACGTGCCTGTTCGGCGGCGTCTTTAATGATTCCGTCGGCCCTTTTTTCCGCGTCACGAATGGAAACGATGATTTCCTCAATACCCATTTTTACCTCAAATTTCCGACGTAGTCGGTTTACTTAAAATATTTTTCCTCTATTTTTGCGATTTTGTCCAGGCGATTTTGATGTCTGCCGCCGGCGAACTCGGTTTCTAGCCATATTTTGGTGCACTTTGCCGCCATATCTGGAGTTATCACTCTCCCGCCCATGGCGATTACGTTGGCGTTGTTATGCTCCTTGGTGGCCTCTGCGGTAAATTCGTTCACCACAACCGCGCATCTTATGCCCTTCACTTTGTTTGCCGCAATGGAAATGCCTATGCCCGTCCCGCAAAGAAGCACGCCTGCGTCGGCCTCGCCGGACGCCACCGCTTCCGCAACTTTAAGCGCAAAATCTGGATAATCCACGCTGTCAGGGGTGTCGGTGCCGAAATTCACGACCTCTGCGCCCTCTTCCTTCAATGCTCCTATAACCGCGGCTTTAAGGTTCAAACCGCCGTGATCGTTGCCGATTGCAATTTTCATATCGTCCCCCAAAAAAAATTATTACGACTATAGTCGATATGAATTTAGTATACTACAACTTTTAAATAATATCAAACGTTATATAATATATAACGAAAAAAAATTTTAAACTTCATTCCTTAATAAAACCTTAAAACAAAAGGCGACGGATTTAATGTTCCGTCGCCGAAAGTTCAAATTTTGTTATTTGTTGTCGCCGTTTTGATTCCGGCTTGCCCGTCTTATCATTTCCGCGCGTTGCTCGGGAGTGAGCTTTTGCGGAGCCTGAGGGGCGGTAGGTCTTGGCGCCTGCGTTGTCGGCCTTTGAACCTGCGGAGTCGGTCTTTGCTCCTGAACAGGAGTATTCGGTCTTGCCTGCGGAGCCGAAGGGGCTTGCGGCCTTTGCTGCGGCTGCGGATTTTGCGGACGCGGTTGCGGAGCAGCTTTCGGAGCTTCCATCGTCGGCGCGGCCTGAGGTGCGGCTTGAGGAGCAACCTGCGAAGCAGGAGCCTCGATCGGAGCCTGCGGATTCACCGCGTTGCGGTTTCTGAGCGCCTGCTGAATGGCAACGTCTTCAGGAGTTTTGAAGCGGTCGTCTCTGACGCTTTCCACTGCGTTTTGCGCCAGCACTTCCGAATCCTTCTGCGCTCTCTGCGAGCGTTTGACCAAAACTATCGCAACGACCGTCGCAATGAGGATAAGCGCGCCGCCTGCAGCAATAAGAATGTAGATAAGATCGTCGTTACCCTTTCTCGTTACAGGTTTTTCGCTTGCCACGAAAGCGTAGCTTTGATTGCCTTTGGTTATGAATTTCGCATATCTGACGCCGTTTTCGTCGGTTTCGATTTCAACGTTGACGGAGTTCACGATATTGCCTTCTTCGTCCAGCACTTTGACGTCGAAGTCAACGTCGCCGTAGCCTGCCGGAAGCGGAATTCTGACGGTGAAATTGTTTTTGCACTTATAAATTTCTCCGTCTTTTTCAATTGCGATTTCAAAGCTGAAAACGTGTTTTTGCTTCTCGGTGAGTTGCCCTTCGATGACGCCGGTGTCTGTGATTTTGGCGATCACGAGAGTAAGCTCGCCGTGCGCGTTGTCGTTGAAACCGGTGATGACGATGCCCGTTTCTTCATCGACGACGGTGGTGTTGTCGTTGGCGGAAACGATCAGCTTGCCGACGTATTCCGAACCGAAGCCCGCCGTTTCTGAGGTTATTGCGATAAATCTGAAGTTTGTGGATTTCAAAGCGAAGTCGTCCGACGTAAAGGTTATGTTGAACGTGCCCGCGCGGTCCGCCTTCTGGTTGGTGCAGCTGAGGAGGAACGTGCCCGACACGTCGCCGAGGCTCGAATAGTCCACCTGAACCGGAACTCCGTCTTCGAGGAAGTAATAGACCAGTTGATCTCCGGTTATTCCCTCGAGGTCGGCAGGGTTGCCCTGCACGGTGCGGGTTTCCGGAGCCGCGACGTAAACCTCTTTCTTTGCTATTTTAACGCGGCAGTTGCATTCGCCGTTTCTGGTGCCGTTTGCAAAAGCGTAGCCGTCCTTTGCGGTGGCGGTGCAGACGAGAATATATTCACCCGCATTAAGCTTATCGGCCATCGAAATCACCTTGTCGCCGAGCTTTAGGCTGAGCGAAACAGTCATTTTGCTTTGATCGATTTTGGTTGTTACACCGTTCTTTCTGATCATCGGCACAGGATATTGCACCTTGTCGCCGTAAACGAAGTTATATTCCGACTGCTCGAACGTCAGCTCGCCCACGAGCGCGGTGACGATTCGGATTTGAGTGATTTTGCCTTCTTCGACGTTCACTTCGTAGTTGGTGAGCGCAGGATTCTGCCCGAAGGTTACTTCGTAAAGTCCCGGGATAAGCACGTCGGAAGAAGGTTTCCCTTTAATGCCGAAAATGAGGTTGCTCTTTATTTCAGCCTTTTCTGCTTCCAGTCCGTCGATGCCGACCAAATTATAGTCCAGCGCGGCAAGCGGATCGGTGCCGAATTCGGCCTCGAAAATACGTTTGGTGAAAACGACGGTCAGCTTTCTCGGTATGATTTCGACGCCCGAAATGGTAACCTCGAAGCTGTCGGAGCCACCCTCGAAAGCGTAGCTCGATTTGTTGGCGCCGTATAGCGTAAGTCTGACGACCGCGGTGCCCTGCCCGACGTTAGGGCTCGTAAACTCGGAAGTGAAGGTGAAATAAAGTCCCGTATTTTCCCCGAGGTTCACCGAATCTTCCGCCAAAACGCCCGTCGAATGGACGAAGAAGCATAAGTCGCCCGCTTTTTTGCTGACGCCGTCCACCTTTATGGATATGTCGGTGGTGCCGTCGTACTCTCTGGAGGAGGACGAAAGGAACCCGTCGGAAATAACTATCGTGCGTTTTTTGACGGTAACCGTCGCCGAATCCGAATCGTCCCTTCCGATCTGCACCGTCGAACCGCGCTTCAAAAAGAAGTTTTCAAGCGCCGCTTCGTCGAAATTGACGTCGCCCGAAACGGAATAGGTTCCCGCGTATTTTGCGTCGTCTGCAATTTTAAGGGTATGGTTTTTGAGGAGAACCGCCGAAAGCTCTTTGCCGAGCGCTTCTTTCATGGCGTCGGTCAGTCCGTCGCCCGCAAAAGCGTAGGAAAGCGCAAACTGAACGTCGTATTTGCCGGTTTCCGCGTTCCAGTCGCCGTAAATCACGGACGAATCCGAAACGTCGACGACCACTTCTCTTTTTTGAATGTCGGCCTTTGCAACGGCAGTATATTTGGTTTTAAGCATGCCGTAAGGGCTGTTGTCGGGCACCGTGAACACGACGTCCACCATGAGGTCCTGTCCCACTCCCGACTGACTGAAGAAGAAGTCCGCGTGCGGCAGAACGGTCATAATGCTGCCGTCCCAGCCGTCGAAAAGACCGCTTGTGAGCACGAAATTCTCGGCAAGCGCGGCAAGGTTGGTGCCGTCGTAGTATTTGTTGGAAATTCTTATTTCGGCGCCTGTGCGAAGCGAGATAATCGGTCGATCCTTTACAATGAGAGAACCGACGACTTTTTCAAAGTCGATTTTGTAGTTTCTGTTTCCGATAGAATCAACGAAAACGTCGTAAGTTCCCGGCGTTGCGGAAACTTCCGCGCCTTCGGAACGGAATTTGAGGCGCAAGCCGCTCACCACGCTGTCAGGAAGCACTTCGCCCAGCGAAGTCTTGACGACGAAGCCGTAGTTTTCAAACGAAGTGTAATCCTGAGCGTAAGGCTTCGTTACGGGCCCGATGGCCTCGACGACGATTTGCACCTGCGTTACTATGAGAGTTACGTTGCCCATTCCCGCAACGTTGACGAAATAGTTGTCGTTGGAAAGCACCACTTCGACGATTTTCAAGAGGCCTACGTATTCGCCGGCGTCAAGCGGCGAAGTTTCGGCGCCCGAGAACCTGAGTTCCTTTATTTCCACCGAATCGCCGGTCAGAACGCCGCTCTGCACGGATACGACTGCCGAAACGTTTGCTTTTTCGGCATAGAACGCCGAACTTACGTTGCCGTAAGGCATGGTAAGCGAAGCGACGTCGGTGATTTTGATTTCTTTTCTGGTTATCGTGTAGGAAGGGATTTTTCCGCCAACCGGCTCGAAGCCGAGCTCATAGTTTTCGGAATCGTCGCCCGATGCGTTTTTAATTCTCAACGTGGAAAGATCGTACGGATAAACGCCGACGTTGTTTCCTTCTTTCCTTCCCACGGTGCCTTCCACCGTGTCACCTTCCACAAGTCCGGAAACTTCGTAGTCGGTAAACGCCTCCGAGGTGCTGCCGTAAACGGCAGATTTGTTTTCGATGGAAACCTTCAGTTCTTTTTTGTCCACCACGTAGGAATATTCGCCGTAGAAATACCCCGTAAGGTCGGCGGAAATCGCCCTGACCACGATGAGATATTCGCCCGCGTCCTTTATTTCCAGCGTAAGGCGGCCGTCCGAAATTTTTCTGGACACGCTCTGAATACGGTTCAGATAGCCCGAACCGCCGTCGGAAACGATTTTGCTGCCCCTAAAAACTTCCAGAGTGTAGCCGTAGTCTTCGTTTGCAAGCTCGAGAGGGTTGTAGAAGTTTATTTCGATTTCTTTGTTTTTGCCGTCGTATTCATTAGGCACGGCGCTGACGTTTTCGTGCTTTTCCTTAAGCGTTCTGACGGAAAGCGTAGGCAGATTGCCGTCCGTAAATACCCAGTTTTTGTCGTTTGTAATCAAAGGGTTCGACAGGTTTGCCCAACCGAAGGACGTCTTTATGACTTCCGCCGTTTTGGTGCCGTCAACCTTTGCATAATCCATTTTTTTGTAGTTATCGTCGTCAGCTTTTCCCGGGGCGTATTTATCGGCAAAGCCCGAAGGAGTGCTCCCCACGACGTAATAAGAGCTGTACGTAGGTTCTGCGGTGGTTATTCTGCCGAAAAGCGTGCCCGCCGAAGTAGATACGTCGCTTGCGACGTAAGCGTAGCTGTAGCTTGCGTTCACCACCACGCCGCTGTAACCGACGAGGCCGCCGAGCGGAATATCTTTATACGACGCGTCGCTTGCCAAAAGCACGCCCGCCTGCGGAATGCCGCTTTCGTCCGTCAAAGGATAGGTATTATAGCTGCCTTGAATAACGCCGGCCTGGCAATAGCCAACGATGCCGCCCGCCGCGGCAAAAGCGTTGTTCACTTTTCCCGTGTGAGTGATTTTTCCTTCGTTGTGGCAGGAGAAAATTCGATATTGTCCGCCCCACGCGCTGCTAACCATACCGGTGGAATGGCCGACGATGCCGCCGACCGCCAAGCCGCCCGTAACGTCGCCGAAGTTGAAGCAACCGATGACGCTGTCGTTTCTGACTGCGGAAAACGGCTCCATACCGATAGATTCCGCGCCCGCTCTACCCACGACGCCGCCGACCGTTTGTTTGTCGGACACGACGGACGCGTAGTTGCGGCACTGAATGACGTCGCCGTTTCTGGTGTAGCCCGCGACGCCGCCGAAGAACGGGTTGCTGGTTGAAGATGTGGTGGTTTGATAACCGTTCGCCTGAACCGAGCCGTAAGCATAGCAATCGGCCAGAACTCCCGAGCTTACGCCCGCAATTATGCCTGCGTACGCGCTGTAGCGAACGGTGATTTTCGCGCCCACAACCTTAACGTTGGTCACGGTGCCCGCAATGACCGCGGAGTTTTGCTTTTGACCTTCGTAGTTATCGAAGTTATACTTTGCGGCGTCCTCATTATTACCGATATCGGAATAGTACGCCAAATCGTACCTTGCTCCGACGTAGCCGAAAAGACCGGTAGTTACGACGGTGCCGTTTTGGCTGACCGCTTTATAAATGTTCTGCGTTTCGTCTATGACCAGGCCTGAGATTGTGTAGAGACCTACGATATGATCGCCGTCGGCGTCGTAAGTCGCGGCTGAGAAATTGCCCAAAAACGGACGACATTTGTCAAAGTCGCTTTCGTTGCCCGTTTCAGGCGAATCGCCGTCTGCCGAAGCCGACGCGGACGCATTTTTGGTGAAATACTGAAAACCTATTCTCTCCCAGTAATGCGCGCTTAAATCCACGTCCGCCGCAAGACGAACGTACTTGCCCGCAAAGCTGAAGTTGCCGATTGCGTAACCTTTTTGGTTTACGCCGGTTTTGTCGTCCTCAACGTATCTAAAATTAGCATTTGCGCCCTCCGGAGCCGAAGAATTCATTTTGCTGTTGTTGACGACGTACGCGAAAAACGCGAGCTGCTCGGCAGTAGTTATGACGTACGGATCGTCCTCTTCGCCCGTTGCGGTGTAAAGCGACGGCCAGATGCTGCTGCCCGAATAACCCTCATTAAGCTTGGCTTCGATGACGTCGCTCCAAAGATCGTTTGAAGTTTCCGCGGCAAAAGCCTGCTCGCCTCTTCCGCGTTCCGGCACGAAGCCGATCCCCACCGCGACAACCAAAAGCGCCGCGACGAAAACCGTCAGAAATTTTAAGCTGTTTCTAAAAGAAGTTTTCAAAATAAGCCCCCTCAAAAACTTAATTTTTATACGCTAAACACGTGCGCATACTTACGCACTATATTCTTGATTATAACCTAAACCGATTGCATTTTCAAGAGTTTTTATACGTTTGTACACGTTTTCAGGCCAAAAAACAGCAGTTTTTGCGCGAAATTCGGCATTTTCTGCACGAAAGTGCATTTTTTTTATAAAAAAAGCGAGCCGAAAATCGGTTCGCAAAAATTCTAAAGATATTTTTCGGCAAATAGTTCTATCGCCGCCGCAAGCTGCAAAGCGGTAAGATTGTAAACCTCCTGACTTTTTCCGAAAGGATCCGAAATATCCCCCGTCCCCGTAAGCTCGCCAAGTGTAACGGCGTTATCTACGCCATAGCCATGAAGCGCCGCCTTATGCCCCGCCGTCATGCAAACGACGTAGGTTGCCGAGGCCGCGGCCTCGGGAGTAAGCTGAACGGATTTCTTTTTCCTTGCCGAAATCCCGACGGTTTTCAGCGCCTCGATGGCCTTGTCCTCGGTGCTGTCGCCGGGAATAACCCTTAGCCCCGCGCTAGAAACCGTCACTCCGCGTTTGCCGCAAAGCTTGAGCTTTCGTTTAAGTATCTTTTCCGCCATAGGGCTGCGGCAGGTGTTGCCGGTGCATACGAAAATAATCTTCATTTCTCTCCTATTCGTTTGCCGTTGCCTTCAAAATTCTGTTCATAACCGAAGAAGCGAGGCCGCCGTCGGGAAGCTTGTCCACTATGATATACCCGAACTTGTCCTCCGCTTCCCTGAGCGCCGCGTAAATTCTGTGCGCCGCGTCAGCAGGCGTGTCGCCGAGGTCTATGACGTTCATGCCGCCGTAGCGTTTTTTGTTGTCGCCGTACGCAAGGATAACGGGGTTTTTCCCATCACCGTTTGCCGCTTCGTAAAGCCTAACGGCAGCCGAGGCGTTGGCGGCAAGCGCGGCTTCGCATCTTGGAGCGTAGTGTTTATATTTCATGCCCGGCGCGGGAGCGGTTTTTATAACTTTGCCCTCAAAGTTTTTGACTTCGCCCAGAACCTCACCCAGCATTTCGGCCGTTATAAAACCTGGGCGAAGCACCGTAGGCACGTCGGTAACGACGCTGACGACCGTGGATTCGATCCCCACACCGCACTCTCCGCCGTCTAAAATGTACGGAATTTTCCCGTTAAGATCGTCGTAAACGTGCTTTGCCGTGGTTGGCGAAACGTGTTTGCTTACGTTTGCCGACGGTGCGGCAAGCAGACAGCCGCTTCTTTCTATGACGGCTCTTGCAAGCGGGTGCGACGGCATTCTGACCGCCACCGTTTCTCCTCCTCCCGTAACTTCGTAAGGCACGGCTTTGCCCTTGGGAACAACCACCGTAAGAGGCCCCGGCATAAATTTTTCGGCCAGCGCGAAAAATGCCTCTGGCACGTCGTCCGAAACCCTGAAAACGTCCTCGGTTTTTGCAATATGAACGATCAGCGGATTGTCGGAAGGTCTGCCCTTCGCTTCGTAAATTTTTCTGACGATTTCGCCTCGCATTGCGTCGCCCGCAAGGCCATAAACGGTTTCCGTAGGAATGGCCACAAGTCCGCCGTTTTTCAACGTTTCGGCGGCGACGTCAACGTCCGCCGCGCTCAAAATTTTAGTTTCCATTTTTTCAATATCACACTTTTAATAAGTCGAAACAGCGTTTTTAACCTTGCGTTCCGCCGTTTAAGAGATACGCGCTGTATGCTCCGCCAATTTCGGTATAGTAGATTACGACGCCTCCGTCGTAGTTTGTCAGAATGACGTTGTCGGCAACGTAGTCAACCAGCAGAACCGGGATTTCCGCCACGGACAAAAGCCCGAATTTGCCCTCCGAATTTTTGGAAACCTGTGCGCCCGGGCAGTAAAAATAGGTGCTCTTCGAGGCGTAAGTCTGGCTCGGATAAACCTTGCCGTCTGCCGCCACGATCAGGCAATCCGTCGAGGAAGAATAGTTCTTCGCCACGCCTACGGCGTACCCGCCCACGAACTTCGTCAGCGCAGTAAATCCTTGCTCGAATCCGACGATTTCCGATCCGTCCAAACCGTAAGCGACGTAGCGCGCGGTGCCGTCTGCCGTCGTTTTAAGCGCGGTAACCACCCCGCCTCCGAAGCTGATTTTCGAATAGCTTGCGTCGTCCTTGAAAAGCACGCATTTGCCGTTTCTGTCATAGACGGCAAGCGGACCTTTTTCGTTGGTAACACCTATGCCTATGCCGCCCGTATATTCGATCAGCATATCTCTGTAGGCCGTGCCGTCCGCACTCGGATTGAACTTGCCGTATTCCGTCGTCATAGACGCCACGACGTTGAAATTCTCGTCGATGATAAACGCTTCGAACTGCGTTTTTTTCCCGTCGGTTTTAACGAGGCCCACCGAAACGTAGCTGAAGCCGTCGTTAAGGTACTTGGAAATCTCAATGCCCGACTCTTCTTCGTAATAGCCGTTGACGATGCTGCTGAAAATCATTTCGTCGGACATCGTTTTCTTTTCGCCGGTTTTTGCGTTGAAACCGAATATGCTTATTTTGCACTTGTTCCCCGAAAGGTCGATATAGTCGTAGTCCTCTTCCGCGGTTTTGTCCGAAGCGGAGCTTTTTGCAAGCTTAACCATTTCGGCGCAGTAAAAGTTGTTGCCGCCGACGTAGGTCACGTTCAGCACCGCGTCCTCGGTTGCGGCCACTATCCTGCCGCCCGAAACCACTGCCTTCTCGCCGATTCGATAAACGCACACCGTCGGCAAGGAATTTTTCGTAAAGCTTCTCACAACGTAGTCGTCCACGGTTTTGAATTCCGACATATTGCCTTCGTACTCGGTTGCGGCCACGATTTGGCCGTCTGCGCCCACAAAAGCCACTTTTTGAACGTTGGTCCTTACCGCCACGTATTTGGCGCTCATAGGGCGTATAAGAAGGCTCATATCGTTCGACACGTCGAAGTTTAAGGAAAGCGCAAGCGTTTCGCCCTTGGCGTTTTTGATTTCGTAACCCGAATCTTTCGGCGTCGCCGTCAAAACGACTTCTCCGTTCGGCTTTGCCAAAATCACGTTTCCGCCCTGCTCGCGCGCCAGAATATAGCCCTGCTTAACTGAAATTTCGGTGAAATTTATCGGCAGAACTTCCTTGCCCTTGAGGTCGTAAAGCCCCAAAAGCTTGCTGCCGTCGGTTTTTTGAACCACCAGACAGTTCACGCTCGGAAGATAAGCGTTGGCATAGTTGATTTTGCTGCTCTTGCCGCCGTACGGTTTAACTCCCTCCGGAAAATCGAGAATTTTCGTCGCCGAAGTAAAGCCCGATTCCTGCGCATGCGATTTGTAGATGTCGGAAACGGTATATTTAGGCGTTTTGTTGCATGCCGGCAAAAACGCTGCCGCCAGCGAAAGCGTCAAAACGATAAAAACTAACAATGCGATTTTTCTTTTCACTTTGCACCTCGTAAACTACGTTTAGTTTAGCACAAGCACGACCCGTTGTCAACTTCCGGACGGCGGCATAAAAAATCCGCCCCAAAAAGGGGCGGACGTAATTTTTAACTTAGTCTCTTGCTTTGCTGTAAGCTACGATGAACTTTCTGATGAAGTCTTTGATTTCTTCGCGTTGTTCAGGCTTGTCGAACTTCTTGTAAGCAAGGATAGCGATCTGAGCGACTTTTTTGAGGGTTGCTCTGTTGTAACCTTTTTTGAGGGTTTTGTTGAGAACGGTCATGAAAGGCTTGAAGATCTGAGCGTTTTTGATTTCTTCAGGGGTAGGAGCCGGAGCTTCCTCCGCCACTTCTTCTGCTGCTTCTTCTTTCACTTCGTCTGCCGGAGCTTCCTCGACCACTTGTTCTTCAACGGTCTCTTCAACCGGAGCTTCCTCGGCAACTTCTTCGACTTCCGCGGCCGGTTCGGCTACTACTTCTTCTTCAGCAGGTTCTTCTACACTCTCTTCTTCGACAGGAGCCTCTTCTTCCTGAGCTTCTTCTTCAACGGTTTCTTCAACCGGAGCTTCCTCGACCACTTCTTCGACTTCTTCCACCGGTTCGGCAGCCGCTTCTTCTTCGGCGGCGAAAAGATTTTCTTCTTCCTCTGCCGGAGCTTCTTCCGTCTCCTCTACAGGGGCAGGTTGAACGTCAGGTTTGTTGTTTTCGAAATCGGCGATTTCATTGATAGCGTCGGAAAGTTCGGACAAATCGGAAGTGTCGCGTTGATAATCGAAATATTGTTGCAAAGCGACGTTGGCGTCGAGATCTTCCATCACCGCATCGAAAGCCGCTTCTTCTTCTGCGGACAGTTTCTGATCGAGTTTGAACGCTCTTGCGCAAATGATCCAATAGCAGACCAAAGCCACCACAGGAATGGCGAAAGCGACTGCCGCTTTGGCGAAGCTCGTTGCAAAGCCCGCTGCCACGGCAAACAGCACTGCGCTTGCGGCCAAAAAGCCTTTTGCTTTTACGGATTTTTTGGTTTTGACAGGTTTGACGCATTTTGCTTTGTCGAAGCATTCGCTCGGATAGCCGAAACGGGATTCAACAAAAGCGGCCCAGCCTTCTTTGTAAGCGGCAGGAGCTTTTTCTCCGAAGCAAGTGTCGGTGAACGGAGCGAGATTGCCTTCGTTCACTTCGCCGTTATCCTGCAAATATTTGCTGACGGAAGCGGCATATTTTGCGTTGCCTTCTTTTTTGCCGACGCCTTTGCCGACAACGTGCAAAATAAACAAAACGACAACCAAAGCCAGTGCGCCGAGGCAGATAAACTTGGTTACGTCATCGGAAAGAGAGAATTTCTCAAGTGCCGCGATGCCGAACTTTTTGCCCAACCAAGGGATCAAATCAACTAAAAAACCCATAAAGATGTCTCCTTAAAACATAGTACACTGATATTATAGCAAGTAAGTTAGAAAATATCAAGCGTTTTTTGACAAAAAATCTGCTTAATTATAGGTAGTAGAGCGCCTTTTTCGGGAAGGAATAAAGCGCAATTTTGTCGACTTTTTCACCAAACGAGGTTTCAACCGCCATTTTGTATAGATAAAGTTGCTTTTTGTACGTTTCGGCCAGTTTTTCGGGCGATTTAAGGCTGTTTTTGTAGTCCACGATGACGATTTCGTCGCCCATAACCAAAAGGTCAATAACGCCCTGAACCAGGACCTTGTCGCCGTAGCCGGGGTTTTCGAGCACCTTGTCGGCAGGCACCAGCAGCGTGAACGGCAGCTCCGTGTAGATTTGCGGCGGGGTTTCGCACTTTTCGTCAAGCCCCAGAATTTTCCGAAGTTCCGCATTTTGAATGCACGCAAAAATTTCGTCTTCCTTAACTTCGGCGGCGTCTGCCGCGGACAGTATCCCGTCCTCGGCCATTTTGTCGATCGCTTGCCTTACCTCCGCTTCGGACGCAAGGTTGAAATCGACGTTTTCCATAACGGAGTGATAGGCAATACCCACCGTTCTTCTGTCGCCGTCGTCGAAAAGCGACGTTGTGGAGGCCGCTTCGTCGGTTTCCTCGGCGTTTAGGGCCGTTACGCTGTATTTTTGCTCTGCCCTCGTCTGCGCCTCGTATTTATATTTATGGTTTATAATTTCGTCTATTATTTTATTATATATAGTGTCCGGCTTTCCGAAGGACACAACAGGTTGTGTTTCGGCGTTTTTGATAACGGGCGCGGCAAGACGGAAATCGACGTCTGCGGACAGGCTTTCGTCCAGATACGCCGCGTAGAACAGCACGTCGAGCATGGAGTTTGCTTTATATATGGATTTATACCTTGCTTCCTGCTTTTGCGAACAGCTTCCCGAAACGTAAAGCCGATATTTCGCGCGCGTCAGCGCAACGTACAGCAAACGCATTTCTTCACTGCGCTGTTTTTCCTGTTTCGAAAGTTCCACCGCGCGGGAAAGAAGCGACGGACTTATCGTTCGCGTTTCTTCGTCGAACACCTGCACTGCCAAACCGAGCTTTTCGTCGATGCCGACGGCGCCTTTCTGGTCGTTTACGTACGAGGTTGACAGGTTCGCAACGAAAACTATAGGATATTCCAGTCCTTTGCTTCCGTGCATGCTCTGCATCACTATGCACTTGCCGTCGTCCGAGAACGCCGAGTCGGAGGACGCTTCCTCTTCCCTCGAATCCCAGTACCCTACGAAGGCGTGCGGGCTTTTGGCGTAGGTCTGCCCTTTTAAGCCGTAAACGAATTTTCTTAGCGCCGCCAGTCTGTCCGCGCCGTCAGGCTTTGACAGAACGTAAGCTTCGAAGCCCGATGTGGAAATAAAGGTGTTTAAGTAGTCAAAGAGGTCCGTTGAAGCGGCGTTACGGCGATTTTCCTCCAAAAATTCAAACGCCGAGTTAAGCTTTTCGCCCAGTTTCGTGCCGCTGTTTTTTGCAAGCTCGATATTCTCCGAAAAGCTTTGGCTTTTGCCGAAAAGCTTGACGTCGGCAAGCTCGCTTTTGGTGAAACCGCCGAAAAACCCCAGCAAAAATCCCGCAAGCGGTATATCCTGTTTTTTGTTATCGAGGACTCTAATGAAGTTTATAAGCTCGTCGCGTTCGACCGTCGAATCGTCGTCCTCAAACTTCGCCGCGCGAACGGGATAACCGAGTTCTTTGATCCTTGCCAGAATTTCACGGCCGGCCGCTCTGCTTCTGACGAGAACCGAAATGTCGCCGTAGTCGCATTTTTTACCGTTCGGATCGCCCTCTATTCTTTTGCCGACCAAAGAATCGATTTTGTTGCAGATTTCTTCTGCCTCGGCCTTTGCCGCGCTGACGTCGACGGTATCGGGCTGAACGTAGTTTTCAAGGCTGAAAACGCCTTTTCCGTCCCATTCTTCCTTTTGCGCTTTAGGTTTTTCAAACAGCGTAACTTTCACCGTTCCGCCCGCACGAAGCTTTTCGCCGGCCGCCGTTTCGGTTACGAACCTTGCCGTGTTTTCGTAATCGACGCCGCCGGTTTTTTCGGTCATGGCCTTGTCGAAAATGCGGTTAACAAAGTCCAGAATTTCGTAGTTACAGCGGAAGTTGTCGTTGAAGAACACCGCTTCTCCGCCGTTGCCCTCGCCGTATCTTGCCAACCTTTCCGAAAAAATTTCGGGGTTTGCCGAGCGGAAACCGTAGATGCTTTGTTTGACGTCGCCCACGGTGAACACTCTCGCCTTTGACGACACCTTGTCGATGATGTATTCCTGCGCGGCGTTGACGTCCTGATATTCGTCCACGAAAACCAGCTTGTATTTGTCGGTTATGGCTTTGAGGCGGTTTTCGTCGGAGAGCAATTTTATGGCGTAGTGTTCCAGATCGCCGTAATCCAGCTTGCCTGCGCGGAGCTTGAGTTCGGAAAAACGCTCGGCGTATTTTTCGGTGATTTCCAGAAGCTTCAGCTTGATAAGACTGCCGTTGTCGAAGATTTTTTCGTCGCCCGGCGTATAGTTGTATTTGTCCTTAAATTGTTGCGGCGTGATTTCTTTTGCCGCTTCCTGAACCGCTTTTTTGAAAGCTTTCGCCGCTTCCTTGATTTCCGACGGGCCCGAGTATTTTGACGGCATATTCGAAAGCCCGCCCGCAACGCTTTCGGCCAAAGACGAAAGCTCCGACAGGCTTTTTGCCTCCGCAAGTCCTTTGGCTTTGACAAAAACGGACTTAACGGCGTCAACGTATTTTTGATCGGCGTCGTTCGCAATAAAAGCCGACGCCCTCTTCTCCGTTTCCGAAAGCAACGAAGCAAGGTCTGAAAACAGGTTCTTATAATAATTCAGAACGACCTTTTCCGCAGGCGCCGCAGACGCCTCCGAGTGTATTTCTTTGAGGCGCGAAAGCGCTTTTTCGGGGTTTGGCTGAATTTCCAACTGGCGATAAATTTTCAGAATAACCTTCTCAAGATAATCGTCCGTCGGCTTTGCAAGCAGATATTCGGTTATCTTTTGAAACACTTCGTCGTCAGACGAATAGTACTCGTCCAGAACTTCCTTCAGCGCCTTTTGCGAAACGTCGTCGTCCTCGGCCACGTCGTAGGCGGGATCGATGCCCAGAACCTCAAAGTTCGATTTCACCAACCGGTTGCAGAAACCGTGAATGGTGCTTATGTCGGCAAACTGAATTTTGTCGATTTGCGCGGCGTAGCGGGAGCGCTTGGCTTCGCCGTCGGCGTTCTTCACTGCCTCGAAGAGCGCGGATATGATTTTCGCGCGCATTTCCGCGGCAATGGAATTGTTGTAGGTGAGGATGAGAATGTTTTCGATGTCGGTGGTTTCGAGATCCCTCAAAATTTTTGCAATCATCACCGTGGTTTTGCCCGAACCCGCCGACGCAGAAACGGCGGCGTTGCCCTGCGCCGTCAATGCTTTTTGTTGATTTGGTGTGTAGTTCGGTTTACTCATTTTCTTCCTCCACTGCGGCGGCAAAGTTCTCCGCACCGACTTTCGGGTGCTTTCTGTACGTCAAATCGGTTTTTTGACAAATATCTTTGTAGTCGCAAAAATCGCAAGCTTTTTGGGTAGGCTTCGCCTCGACGTAGCCGCCGCCGATTTCCGAAATTGCCCTTTCCACAAGCTTCGTTACGTAGTCGCCCATGCTACTCAGAACCGAGCCCTTCACGGCTCCCGAGCCGGTTATTTTTAGCTCGCAATCCTCGTCAAGTCCAGTTTTTTCGTTCAGGGCGCGAACGATTTCGCCCGCCGTCTCCGAATTATCCTTCACCGTCTTTGCCGTGAACGAATTTTTCAAAAATTTGCCCGAAACCTTTTGGCCGACTTTCAAATTTCTCAGGGAGTTTTCCATCTCCGCCGCCTTTTCGTAAGAACAGTCGAAAAATCCGTTTGCGTGAAAACGTTTTTCCTCTGCCTGCGACTGCGCCTTGTAGCCCACGGTAACAGGAAGATAGAACACGCCGGTCGGAGTTTTGTTCTCCTCCTTTTCAATGGCGGTCATATATGCCACCAGCTGAATGGCCGTGCCGAAAAACACGTCCTGAAAACTTATGTCCTTTCCGTAGCTCTTGTAGTCGATGACGTAAAAATTGTTTTTAAACACGTCGATGCGGTCGATTTTCCCTCTCAAACTCACCGTGCGCCCGTCGGCAGTAAACGTCAGCGGTTTATAGACGTTTTTAAGCTTGTTGCCCTGCCTGTCGGTGCTGCCGTTCCAGAAAGCGGCTTCGAGCTTGTACGGATTGTACGACGAATTTTTTATGGTTTCGGTAAGGGCGATGCAGATTTTTACGCAGTCGCCTTTCAGTCTTGCAAATCCCGTTTTGTGTTTCCCCGGCATGGTGAAGGCCAAAAAGTCCTTTTCTCCCGAAACCTCGTCGGAAATTTCGGAAACGATTTTTCGGATTTCGTCTTCCTTAACCGTTTTTTTGTCCAGTTTGCCTTCGGCAAAAAGCGTGAAATACTTTTCCAGAACCTCGTGAATAAAGCTTCCCGTCAGGCTGTTTTCAATGACGTCGGTTACGCGTTTTTGCAGCCGCAGGCCGTAGGCAAAATAGTTCTGAAGCGGGCAGGCAAAGTATTTTTCCAACTGGCTTACCGAGGTTACGTAGCCGCCCTTTGAAAAATCTTTGAAGAAAAGTTCGTACCCGTCTGCTATTTTCGTTTCGTCCGTTTTGTCGAAATAGCGATTTACGGCGGCTTTTTCTTCGTCGGTCAGAAGCGAAAACGCCGCTTCGTACGGTTTTTTATGCTCTTTTATAACGGCCGCTTCCTTCGCCTCGCCGAGAACGTGATAATAGGCGTTTTTTCGGCTGCCGAATTTGAGGCCGAATTCTCTGGCCTTTTCTTCGTCGGACATTTCGGTTTTCTCAAAAATCGTTCCGAACCTCGGCTCCGACACCTTAAGGTCAGAAAACAGCGACAGCAGCTGATCGATAAGCGTAGACGGCTGCATGGCCGCGCCCAAAACGGTTTTAGGATAGCTTACGATCAGTTTTTCGGTCGGCCGAACTATAAGCTCGGCCAGATAAAACATGTTCGACAACGCTTGCTGCATTTTGGTCAGCGAAAGTTCGATTCCCGCTTCCGAAAGAAGGGTTTCGTCGTCGGCGGATATTATGGCGGTGTTCCCCACTCCCTCCGGCATACCCGAAGCGGTGGCACCCAAAACGAACATGGTTTTCACGCCTTCGAAGCGGCTTTTTTGCGAAGTGCCGACGAAAACCGAATCGAGATAAAGCGGCGTAAGGCTGATTTTGACGCTTTCAAGCGTGGACGTAAGCACGCGGAGATAGTCGTCAAAGTCCATAAACGATTTGCCTATCGTGCGTTTTATTTCCTCAAAAACGGAGCAAAGCCTGCTTTCCGTCTGCGAAAAGCTTTTTTGAATTTTCGCGTCCTTAGCCTCGGCCGCAAAACTTGATACCTTTTGGAAAAATTTGTCGTCCGACAAAAACTTTTCGATTTTTTCGGTGAAGTTTTCGGCCGTATCCGCTTTTTTGAATTTCGGCATTTTGGCCAAAAACGTCTGACGGACCTTTTCTGCCGCCTCGTCGCCAGAAAATTCTTTAAGAAATACCATTCTGTCCGCTCCGAACGGCAAAATGAAGTTTTCAAAAGCGTCCACGTCGTCGAAGGTCAGATCTTCGCCCTCCGTAAACAGCGGATTTTTGACGATTTCCAAAGCGTCGTCCGTCAGTCGAGTGGACGAATATGACAACACGGACAGCAAATATTTTATCGGCAAAAGACCGGTGAACACCGTGCTTTCGTCCACGAAATGCGGTATGCCGAAACGCTCGAACGCCGATTTGACGGGGCCGAAATATCCTTCGTCGGGAATCACAACTGCAATATCCTTATAGCGGTAGTCCGAAAAATTGATAAGCTCCGCAATTTTCGACGCCGCTTCTTCGCACTCCGAAAAATTGTCGTCGGCGTACGAAATCTCGATCACGCCGTCCGCAGACGTCTGTAGCACTCCCCTGTACGAATACAAATTGTCCACGATTTTTTGAAACTGCGGTTTTATGCAAGCGGACGCACGCTCCTCTTTAAGCAAAATCCCTGCGTTTTTGCACATAGAAACTATCCGAGCCTTAACCCCGAACGGGAACAATCTTTTGTTCTCTCCGTACCCGAGAGGAAGCCCCACCGTTACCCCCGGCGAGCTTTTTGCCAGCGCCTCCAGAACGTCGTATTCCGGCGCGGTGAATTTGTAGATGTCGGTAACGTAAAAATAGGTCCTTTCGACGTTCGGCATCGAAGGTATGAACCCGGCAAATTTTTCAAGTCTGGTGGTGCTGTCCACGTAACCGCTTTGAAGCTCGGCGAGATACGCCTCCAAAATTATGGCCATATCCTGTGTTTTTTCGGCAAGCACCTGCGATTTTATCCGCGGCAAAGCGTCCCTAAGCGCCTGCACGGTAACGCCGCTGTTTCTGAGCGAGGTCAGCGACGCGTACATTTCGTTTGCAAAGGACGGAGTTTTCGATGCGTTTTTATAAACCGTAAGCCTATCTCCTACGTCGTTTATCACTTTTTGCAACAGCATAACCACGCCCTGCGGCGTCAGACAATTTTTGATGCTGTTTTTCATCGCGCGGCCCGCAAAACGCAAAAACGACAGAACCTGCACGTTGGCGCTTCCTTCCAGATTCAGGCTTTCCAGAACCTCTTTTTCCATGGTAAGCGAAAATTTGTCGGGGACCAGAACGACGTGCATTGCACGTCTGTCGGCAAGATAATTGCGTTTAAGCTCGGCCATAACGCCGTCGAACTCGGCCTTGAAGGTGTCGCCGGTGATAAGTTTGAGTGCCATAATACCTCGGTTAATAATAAAAATAAGAATTATTTGTATTATTATTGTAACATCCAAGCCGCCCTTTTTGCAAGGTCTGAGCGGTGCAAAATTACACCGCAAACTATATTTTTCAAAATTAGTCCGATTTTTCTTGCGAAAGCAAACGTTATTTGTTATAATCATTATCGTTAAGATAATCCATCAAAAGAGGCATATATGAAAAAAGTTTTTGCTTTGACGCTGGTAATTCTGGCGCTTGCGGGCGTTCTGGCCGGCTGCAACAACACCAATCACGCAATGGAATCGGACGTCGTGTGGGGCTCCTACGAAAAGTTCACCTACGAGGTTACGCAAAACGGAAACTCCGAAACGGGCAGCTACTCCACCGAGCTTCGCCTCGTGCAGAACGAATCTCTGGACGTCGGCCTTGCGCATTTCGACAAAGTCACCAATCAGCTTCAGATAAACAGATTTTCATTCGGCGATTTTTCTTTCGTGGAAGTGCTGCTCTTCGGCAAAGCCACCGACAAGCAAAAGCTTATCCCGATCGCAAGCTACCGCGAACAGACGACCGACGGCGTAACGTCGTATCAAACGATCGTCTACGACAACGAAAAAGCCAAAGCGAAAATCTATCTCTACTCCGACTCTTCCGCCACCTTGGACAGCGTAACCCCCGTCGAAATCGGCCTTGCTTCGCCGTACTACGACAACTCGGAGCTTTACACGCTGTTTCGCGCCGCAAGCTCGCAGATTTCAAGCTGGACGATAAACGTCCCTATAGCAAAAGAAGGTCAGGCAGTAAAGCTGTCGGTGTCCACCGCTTCCTCGGCCACCATATCCGTCCCGTTTAAGTCCGACGTAAAATGCAAAACCGTAGTCTATTCCCGAAGCGACCTTGCCGGCAAGAAGTACTACGCCTACTACGCCGCTGACGCCATCGAGATAAACGGCAAAAAGATTTTTTCTCCGCTTATAGAAATCGTCGAGAACGACGTGATCTTCAAACTTACGAACATCGAAATCGAATAGTTATAAAAAAAACGAAACAGGCATAGGCTAATGTAGCCCGCCTGTTTTTTTTCGGGCAAAGGAGTTTTTATGCCCGAAATTTTCGTTTGCCCGAAAAGTGGCGAAACGCTTGTTCTGAATAGCTTGACCGCCGTCAAAGGAACGGGGAAAACCGTGAAGCTGACCGTGCCGGAAGGCGCGGTTTCCGTGGCTGTTTATTCCGACGATCCCAAAACCGATCCCGTTTTCGGGCTTATAGATTTTAGGGAGGAAACATCGGTTCTCGGAAGAATAAAACTCACCGCCTATTCCGACGGCACTTACGCCCTCGTTTACCGATTTAAGGAGCCGGCTTCCCCGGGCGGGAAACCCGACTATTTTGTTTCCGAAAACTTCAAAAATAACCGCGTAAACTTTTCGGCATACGGCAAAAATCGCCCGCTTATCGTTCTTTCTTCGGGCGACGAAAGCCAGACCATTTGCCCCAAAAAGGATTTAACCGACCTTAAACTTATGTTTCAACCGTCGAAATCGGCGCTTCTTTGCGTGGCAAAAGCAAAAACCGACAAAAACTATATGGCGGTTTGTTCCTACGACGGAGTTTTCAGACTGCTGTACGAGGGCGAAGCCGACGAATACGCTTTTTCGGACGACGGCTTTTTGGAGACGACGAAGTTCAAGGACCTTTTGGGGCGCGTCAGGAAATCTTTTTACACCTTCACCGAAACCGGTTTCAGACCGATAAAAGAAGAATTTTCCTACGAAAACGCAGGCGGTTACGACCTCGCCTCTCTGCCTTCTCTGCTCCTTGAGGCAACGCGGGCAGGCGACTTTTCGGCAGCGGAAAAATACCTCGGCCCCGAGCTTAAAGGAAAAGCCCCGTACCTTCCTGAATTTTTCGGCAGCTTCTGCCGCTACGAAAAGCTGTCCGACGGCTCCTACAACGTCTACGACGACGGCGTCGATTTCGGTTTCGTGAAGCCTAAAGTCGTAAATTTTTCCATAAAAGACCGCCTCATCGACAATATTTCAATAAAAGACTGATTTCGACCTTTTTTTCGGTTTTTTCCGCCCTTTGAGATGTTAGCATATTCAAGGGTGATACTATGAAAAAATTATTTGGCGCGGCAAAGAACCGCAAATTCGAACAGCAACTTGCTTCACAGACTTCATATTACGAAAACGCTCTCGCCGAACAGCGGGAGCGCATAACCGCGCTTTTGAAAACCGAAGCCGACCTCAACGCAAGCCTCGACGAATACAAAAAGCGCGAAAAAGACGTGGCCGAGGTTATGCTCGTGGTGGCCGAAAAGGCTTCGGAAATGGAAACCGACCTCAAACTTCAATACGCTTTGGAAATAGAACGGCTCAAGCTTTTTCAGGCGAAGTGGATTGACGCGTACGAAACTCTGGCCGCAAAATACGGTTTTGAAAAGGACGTTCTGAACTTGCAGGCGGTGGCCGTAGACACTGCTCTTTCCATCGAAAAAATGCTCGGAAAAGAGTTCGGCATACGTCTTACGTCGTCGTCCGCGCCCGAGGAACACTTCAAAAAAGAGGCCGAACGCCTGTCCTCCGAAAAAACGGAGCTGTACGACCTCATATCTTCGCTTAAAAAGCGGCTCGGCATAGATCCCGAAGAAGAGGCCGCTCCCGACGACGACCTCAAAAAACTTGCCGACACCCTCGCCGGCTAACGAAAAAAGCCTTCCACCGCGGAAGGCTTTTCTTTTTACAAAATTCCGTCGACGAATTCTTCGGCGTTAAAATCCTCCAAATCGTCGATTTTTTCACCCACGCCGACGTACACGACCGGGATTTCCATTTCCGCAGAGATGGCAAGCACCACTCCGCCCTTTGCCGTGCCGTCGAGTTTATTCAGAATGATGCCGTCAACGTCGACGACTTCTCCGAAAACTTCCGCTTGCTGTACGGCGTTTTGGCCGGTTGTCGCGTCAAGCACGATATAGTTTCTGAAATCCGCTTCCGGAAATTCTCTCTCCACCACGCGGTGAATTTTCTTGAGCTCTTCCATAAGGTTCTTTTTGTTGTGCAGTCTGCCTGCCGTATCCACCAAAACGACGTCGGTTTTTTTGGCCTTGGCAGAAGCCACTGCGTCGTAAACCACGGAAGCGGGATCGCTGCCCTCGCCGTGCTTGATAATCCTTACGTCCGCGCGCTCGGCCCATATTTCCAGCTGTTCGCTTGCGGCCGCCCTGAAAGTGTCCGCCGCCGCAACGACAACGGATTTGCCTTGCTTTTTGAATTTGTTGGCGAGCTTGCCGATGGCGGTTGTTTTCCCGACGCCGTTCACGCCGGCAACCAAAATCACCAGCGGATATTCGTACGGCGGAATTTCGTAGTCCACGCTTTCGATCATAATCTGCTTCAAAAGCTTTTTGGCGCCGTCGGTGTCGGTAACCTTTTTGCGGTAAACGCGATCTTTAAGTTCCTCGATTATTTCGTCGGTTGCCACGACGCCGAAGTCGGCGGATATAAGCGCGTCCTGCAAATCGTCGTAAAACTCATCGTCCAGCTTTCTGCCGGAAAACACCGCAAACAGCTTTTTGCCGACGGCGTCCTTCGTTTTTTTGAGGCTTACTTTGATTTTTGAAAAAAATCCCATTTTCTATTTCTCCTCTGCCGTAAGCAAGGCGTCTGCCAGCTTGACGGACAAAATTTTGGAAATGCCCATTTCTTCCATGGTTACGCCGTATAAGCTGTCGGCAAGCTCCATGGTAGGTTTACGGTGGGTGATGACGATGAACTGCGTGTCCTTGGACAGCTTTTTGACGTATTCGGCAAACAGCGTAACGTTGCTGTCGTCGAGAGCCGCCTCAACTTCGTCCAGCAGACAGAACGGCATCGCCTTAAGCTTCAGAATCGCAAACAGAATCGCTATTGCGGTGAGGCTCTGTTCGCCGCCCGAGAACAACGAAAGCGTACGAGTGTTTTTGCCCGGCGGTTGAATTTTGATGTCCACGCCTGCGTCCAAAGGATCGCCGGTGGTGCTGTCCAAAAGCAAAAGTTCCGCGTTGCCGCCGCCGAAAAGCTCTTTGAACGTAACCTTGAAGTTCTCGTTGATTTTGACGAACGCGTCGTTGAAGCGCGTTGTCATTTCGTCGGTGAGATCCTTCAGAATTTTGTTAAGATCGTCAACGGCGTTCTGCACGTCGTCGCGCTGGGCGCAAAGCTCTTCGTAGCGTTTGCCGTTTTCCTCGTAGTCCCTTATTGCCAGTTGGTTGACGTCGCCGAGCTGATTGATGGCGCGTTTTAATTTGTTGATGTTTGAATTTGCCTTCTCGAAGTCGAAATTTTCGTCCTTAAGTTCCAAAGCGTTCTGGTAGGTAAGCGAATATTCCTGCCAGACGTGATCTTCGAGGTACTTGATGTCGCTGTCCGCTTTTTCCAAGGCGGCTTCCTGCTTATATCTCTGCACTTCGAGATCCTTCACGGTGTCGCCAAGCTGAATACGCAGGCTGTTTATCCTGGAAAGCTCCGATTGCGAATTGCGTTTTTGATCGGTAAGTTCGGTTATGTATTGAGAAAGAGTTTCGATTTGTTCTCGATCTTCCCGGCTCATGACGGCGGTTTTGGCGCGCAATCTTTCGGCGTTCACTTCGCTTTCCAAGGAAAGCATTTTCGCCTTGTCGTCCAAAATCTGTTCGTTCAAAACGTCTTTTTCGCGCTTTAAGCGGAAGGAATCGGCCTCGGCGTTTTCTATCTCGGTTTTAAGCTCCGCAATCCTTACGCGAAGCGAAATGACTTTGCTGTTAAGCTCGTCGCGCTCTTTTTTGTTGAGGTCGGTCTGCGCCTTGGATTTTTCCGCCAGGTCGCCGCTCATAATTTTTTGGGAAGAAATTTCCGCTTCGAGCTTGTCCACCGAGCCGAGCTTGTCGGCGGTTTCCTTTACGCCTTTTTTAAGCGTTTCGATTTCGGAAGCCATAAGATGCACTTCTTCTTCCATAAAATCGATATTCTGCTTGCTTTTTGCGATTTTTTCCTTCAAAACTCCGCCCGCAATCTTCAGCTCTTCCATTTCGGATTTGAGCCTTGCGGTTTCGTCGTCGGCCTTGTGCATTGCCCTTTCGTAGTCCGCGCGCATAACGATAAGCTGTTCGTATTGCTTTTTCGCCTTATCCCACGAAACTTTTGCTTCGGCAATTTCTTTTTCCTTGCTGAAAATGCCGCCTTCGGATTTTGCGCTGCCGCCTCGGATTGCGCCGCTGGTGGCAATCTGGTTGCCGTCCATCGTTACGATTTTGAAGCCGTAGCGATAATTTTTGGCCATTCTGACGGCGGTGTCCATGTTATCAACGACCACGGTTTTGCCCAAAAGACCTTTGACGATGCCGTCAAACTTCGAGTCGTACTTAACGATGTCGCTGGCTATGCCGTAGCACCCTCTTTCGGAAAGCGCCGACCTGAACTCCGGTTCCAGAGTCCTCGGTTTGAAGCTGGTCATAGGCAGGAAGGTGATTTGTCCGTAGCGTTTGTTTTGCAGATAGGAAATGACGTGCTTTGCGTCCTCTTCGTTTTTGGTTACGACGTTTTGCACGGCGTTTCCCAAAGCCGTTTCGACGGCAAGCTCCATGCCCACCGGCGCCTTTATTATTTCAGCTACGACGCCGCAAACTCGCCTTTGAAGGTCGAGATCGCTTTTTGCGTCCTGCATAAGCCTCTTTACGGCGAGGCCGAAACCGTCGTAGTCCTCTTTCATTTTAACGAGCAACGTATGCTTGGTTTCCAAAGACGAAATACGGCTGCTGAGCTTCACCAGATCCTCGGCCAAAGTTTCGAGGCTGTGTTTTTTGTCGTTGTATTCGCCGACGTTTTCGTTGTATTCGTCGGCAAGAGCCTTGCCTTTGTCCATGGTCTTTTTGAGGTTGGCCTCGTTTATGGCAAGATCGGTGTATTCGGCGTCCAAAGCGTTCTTTTTGACGAGAAGGTTCTGATTTTTGGACTCCAAAAGTTTTTCGTTAAGTTCTTTTTCCTTGACGAGAGCGGACATATTTCCCTTGATCGCCGCCAGTTCTTCGGCCGCGGAAACCATGCGCCTGTTGCTGTCTTCGATGCTGGTTTCGTCGGCGGAAATTTTGGCAAGTATCTGTTGCAGCTTCAAAGTATCCGCTTCGAGAGTGGCCGAAACCCTTGAAAGCTCCGCCGTTTTTTGTTCCTTTTCCGCCAAAGAAGCGGCAAGCGCCTCGGCTTTTTCGCCCATACTCTTTTCAAGCGAAGCCTTTTCGTCGGACAAACGCTTAAGCTCGTCGGTATAATGCAAGATACGCTGTTCGTGAAGCTGCTCGGTGCCCGAAGCCCTTTCCGCAGAAACCTTTAAGCTTGTGAGCCTTTGGTTGCAGTCGGCGAGCTTGTCATCCAAAGTGCCGATGGACGCGGTCAGCATGTCGTAGTCGTCCTGCGCCTTCCGGGAGGACTGCTCTGCGTTATTCAGGTCGAGAATAATGGCGGCAAGTTTGTCCTTTATGCCGTCCACCAAGCTCTTGTTGTTTTCGAAACGATAGATATAGTAGTTCACCTCGTTGTACTTCAATTCCGTGGTGAGCTCACGATATTTCATTGCGTCTTCGGCCTGCTTTTTGAGCGGTCCCAAGCGGTTTTCTATTTCGTTTATAAGGTCGTTACAGCGCGACAGATTGTCCGAGGATCTCTCCAGTTTTCTGACCGTTTCGGCCTTTTGCGCCTTGAATTTGGAAACGCCTGCCGCATCCTCGAAAATGATACGCCTGTCCTCAGGCTTTGAGGACATAATGTCCTTAACTTTGTCCTGCCCGATAAGCGTATAACCTTCGGTGCCGACGCCGGTGTCGTGCAGAAGGTTGGTGATGTCCTTAAGGCGCATCTTTTCCTTGTTGATGAAGTATTCGCTGTTGCCGCTTCTGTCCAGCCTTCTGGAAATCACCACTTCATCAAATTCTATAGGAAAGATATGGTTCGTGTTGTCAAAATAAAGCTCGACCTCGCAAAAGCTCAAACTTTTTCTGGCGGCAGTCCCCATAAATATGACGTCCTGCATATTTTTGCCTCTCAGCTGTTTTGCGCTTTTTTCGCCCAAAACCCACCTTATGGCGTCGGCAACGTTGCTTTTGCCGGAACCGTTAGGCCCGACGATTGCCGTCATATTGTACTCGAACGGAATTGTGGTTTTGTCGGCAAACGACTTGAAACCGTAAAGAACGACCTTTTTTAAGTTCACTTAGATTCTCCCTATGTACTCTGCGCAAAATAGCGCGTGTTTTCGTGATTATATTTTAGCGTTTTTTGCGATCGGCGCAAGTTTTTGCGGCGCAAAAAAGCCCCGCACGCGCTAATAT
>ERZ1034917.227-NODE-227-length-54031-cov-16.983585_pt1 | contig 54031 bp, 52 predicted proteins | sample MGYA00520605_ERZ1034917 | MGnify/ENA primary metagenome ERZ1034917 (study PRJEB33766, sample SAMN09781784) | gut metagenome | biome: gut microbiome | host: Homo sapiens | place: Madagascar | study: EMG produced TPA metagenomics assembly of the PRJNA485056 data... | reverse complement strand
CCTTCGTTTCCGTTACCCCTGCCGTCGCGCTTGACGACGGGTTTGTGTCGCACCCCATCAGCCCAAGCGCCAGCACCGCCGCCGCAATTAAACACAATATCCGCTTCATTTATGCATCCCCCTTTTGCTTAAATCAATCATATTCAAATCATTTCACTGCGGCAGGTCAAGCGGGTTTATCTCGCAGTTTACCTCTCTGTTAAAATCATCCTTGTACACATATCCGTCAATATACTCTATGCTGCTTATAATCATATCGCCGTCGTCCTCCGTAGGTATGTATCTTATTATCACAAGCCCGTCCTTAACATAATGGATCGAGCCCACCTGCGATACCACCCCGCGCGTACTGTCCACCGTTGCATAGCTGTAATCGGTATCCCACGCGCCCTTGAAACTCTGTGCATAATACTCCGCCAACGGTTCTATCTGCTGCACCTTTTTTATGGAGTCTCCAATCTTTAGCCCCTCAAAATCCTTCTTGTCGCGCACCTTATTCATAAGTATCGGATATCCGGCCGTGCAGTAATAATCGTTTACGGCTTTATCACAGAACGCATAATATCTCGCGCCGTCTTCAACCTCAAATACAAAATACGCTCTGTCTCCGCTTGTGCGTACAGCAGTCGGATATAATCTCCATATGTAAATTGCCAAGCCGTTTTCATATTTTATGCCGCTGGTTCTTTCAAAAGCTCCCACACTTCTTCCCAAACCGGTTAGCAACGAGCCTTCTTTTATTGTCCTTACGGGAATATTTTCAAGCGCTTTATTTGCATCACTTACACCTATTTTATTAAACAAGTCACTTATATCCGCCGCTATCCTCTCACCTTCACCCCACGGCTCGTATTTAAGGCATTTTTCAACGAATTCATCCAATGCGGGATTTCTCTCCTCCGGCGAGGTTGGCTTCCACGGAGAATCGGTATTTATAAGTGGCTTGTTTGTCTCGGTAACCCCTGCCGTTACGGTATCCTTCGTTTCCGTTACCCCTGCCGTCGCGCTTGACGACGGGTTTGTGTCGCACCCTATCAAGCCTATTGCAAACAGCACCGCCGCAGCAAAACACAATGCTTTTTTCATTTATGTCTCCTCGCTTTCTGACTAAATCCAAACATTATCAATCACATTATATTCGCATGTTTACCAGTTATTATCTCTTATATCCTTTATCTTATAATATATAGCCGAACTATTATATACTACAGCTCCCGTCCAATTATCAACTGCCGGGTCAGTTCCTGCCGTTCCATTATGCAACCGCGAAGGTGTTGTGCCTGGTTTATCCGCCCAATCTCCGGTTGACGTTTCATACCACCAGTGAAAATCAAAATCAGAAAGATCATTAACTAAACATGCATAAACATCGTATTCATCAAATATGCCGTTACTGTTCATATCGGTAAATCCAACTCTCAACGCCACGCGATACCAGTTATCTTCAATTTCCGTGTCATACGAATCAATACGAGCAAAATTAGCCTGTCCGATATGATTACGCATCCATGCTTCGGAAGTTTCGGCCGTTAATTCCAATAATTGCGAGAGGTTTTTGCCCAACAAGTCATCTCCGTACATAACCTCGCCTTCATGATTTTGTCCGTCGTCCGCTCCCAGTCCGATAAACGCATTATACTCCAACGCATAGCCCATGCAATTTACATATTCGGTTGTAACCGATTGATACGGTCTTGAGCCGTAATAGTATGTAATGCGCAGCTCCGGCTTGTTCGGAGAATCCGCTTCGGAAGAATAATACTTTGTTTTTTTGTTTGCGTTACCCTCTGTCTCTTCCTTAAGTGCAAAGCCGTGGTTTTCGTATCTGCCGCTAAGCCAGCTTGTAACTATGTCCTTAACATCTATACGGTACCAATCCCCCGCATAATGCACAGCTTCGGAGCTGACCGTTGTATAGCTGAAATTAGGTTGACTTCCCCATGTGATTTTTGTAGGGTCCCAATTGCGGAATATGCGATGCGCCCTCACGGTAGGCGCTGCGTAGTCTCTCTTCTTAATGCTTATCTTCGCCTCTACCACACTCCAAGAGGCTATGTTCTCCGGCAAATCAAACTTTATAAATGTGCGCATTGCATTGTTTCCGAGCTTGCCGCCCGTCCACAAGCTGGCGTGCGAATAGTAGTTTGAATTTGAATACTGCTCGTCAACGCAAGTGTCCATTGTTTTTGCAGTGCCGGTAACCATCGTTGTCGGGTCCACAATCACCGGATACGCAGTATTCTCATCCTCCAAAAATTCCTCGTCAACCGTCACGGTAAGAGTGACGCTTGTGCCGTTTATTTCCGCTTCATATTCAACCGCGTCGGTCATCCTGCCGTTTGCGTCCTCAGCATACATGGGCGCAAATCTGAATATTACCTCGTTTTGAGCATTCTTAAAATATAATCCCTCGGTATCATGAACCGGGATTAAATTCTCCGTATTTATCTCAAATGTTATCTTTCTGTCCGACTCTCTTGTTTTTAATACTATATCTTCCTTAAGCTCTCCGGAATGAACCGTATATGCAACATCCACACCGTACGCCGCATTCAAATACACCACAGAGCGCGTATCATTGGCAATATTGTTGTCAGCCTGCGAATTAAGCTGCGATGAACGCATTATCGGGTTATATTCCGCGCCCGGAACATAAAAGCTTAATTTATACTCGCCCTTTTGCAGCATAACCGCGCCGTTTGCTCCCAAGTGCTCGCCGAAAAATACATTCCACGAATTTGCAGTACTCTTATAGCTGAAAGTCTCATTCTCCGCACATTGCTTTACGGAGTTGTCTATTTCCTCATAGCGTCCTGTTGCGGAATTATAATAGTGTATAGGTTCCGCATATGCAACATATTCCCTTTTGCCGTCGCTAAGCATGTATACCTTGCTTTTTTCGGTTCGCAGTTCAACAAGCTCTTCAATAGCCGTTTCCTCACGCAGTGCGCCATCGTAGATTTCTGCCGCAGATACCGATGAAAATATCAACAGCATAATCATTACCAGTGCCGCAAGTGCCTTGAAACCGTTCTTCTTTTGCTTCATACCGTTCACTCCTCATTTATTATTTTTATGCAGCAAACAGGCCGCACAAATATATTACCATATTCTTCAGGCACATTCAATAGCTTTTTTGCATTATTTTATATTTATTTTCCAAAAAACAGTTTTTCCGCATGCAAAACAGCTTTTGTATAATAATGCAAAAGCGCCGTCTTATCCGCATTTCTCATCACACCGCAAAATCCTTTTTCCCCCGCTTCTTTATCCGCACCGCCGTCAGCTCTGCGTTATAAATTCCTTCACCACCGCGGCGCATTCCCTTATGTACCGCACCGGCGCCTCATACCATGCAAGCCCCGCATGAATATGCCGGCACTCAAGCCCCGCACGCTCCGCCTGCCTCTGCGCCCTGTAAACATGGTATCCGCTTGTTATTATCACCGTATCGTATGCTTCCCCTCCGAAATACTCATCCAGTATTCTCTTGGAATTCACCATGTTCTCCCTCGTCGAAGCCGAGTCCTCCTCCCTCAGTATTCTCTCCTTTTCTATTCCCGCCTCAACAAGATATCGCTCCATCGCCAGCGCCTCCGTTATGCTCTCCTGCGGCCCCTGCCCGCCGGATACCACCACCACAGCCTCCCTGTTTTTCCGGCAGTATTCCGCCGCCGCCGCAAGTCGCCGCTCCAGCTGTCCGCTCACCCTCTCGCCGTTTATGCCCGCTCCCGGCACAATAACCGCCCTTTCCGTCCCCGCTGCATCGTCTGCGCCCCCGTAAAGGGCAATAAAGCCCGATAATCCGAATATAAATATCATCACCGCCGCCGCTGCCCACAGAACCGCGCGGAACACGGCATATTTCCTCCACCCTGCATAAAGCGCTCCCGCCGCCGTCAATGCTCCGCCCAGCAGCAGCACCATCACAATGCCCGAATTAAAATTCATCAAAAACGCCGTAACTATTCCGTAAAGCAGCACGATAATGCCCGATGCCGTGCATACCGCCCCTACCGTCTTTCCTCTGCCCGCCTCTTTCCTCTCCTCCATACCCTAAAATCCTCCCCGCGCCGTTTCTCTCCCGTGCATATCCGCTGTTCACGGCCGTCATATCGGCATCAGGCGTGCGTTTATTCTATTCATTCGGCAACAGATAATAGTATGTTTTCACCTCAAACCTCTTAATAAGGTCTTCATTAACCACAGTTTTGTCATCTCCATACAGTGTTATAAGCATTCCGTTCTGCAGCATATGCAAATACACTCTTCCATCCGCATTCTGCATTATAAGCACTTTCACAGCCGCACCGTCAGCCGTTGTCAAATCCTTTTCATAGACCAAAGAATAATTCGAATAATCATACTCTTTATAGTTATCCGGCGTCGGCGCATTGGGTGCCACAAGCTTTTGCACCTCAAGAAAAGACTTGGCCGCATCAATTTTCGCATTTTTAAGCACGCTCACAAAGCAGATTTTCACTGTCAGGCTTATTCCGTCCACTGTGCACATATACCACATCCACGGCAAATTAAAAAGCTCCTTTGTCATGAATATGATTGGGTCCTGTCCCTCCGTCTCCATCCTGCGACCGTCTATAAACGGCACTGCCATTTTAAGTTCTCTGTTTCGAAGGGCCTCAACCGTATCCGCACATATACTGCCGTATTCTTCTTTTGCCTCCATTATGCTGTTATATGTTTTTCCGTCATCTCCTTGGTGTGTAACATAGGCTAATTTGAAATAAGCGTCATCGATGGAAAAAAAGTAATAATACCGAAATGATGCCGGACGCGGAATTTTGACCTCCGCATCATACGGCCGCATTGTCGGAAACACCGTCCGGGTCGCCTCCGCCGACTGCGTCTGTTCCGACTCCGCCGTACATCCCGCAAATCCCAGCATAATTATCATCGCAGCAATTACCGCCAAAACCTGTATAAATCCGTTTTTCATATTTTTCCTCCCCAATTACTGATGATGCTCTGCAAGATGCCGCATTATATCTCCCCTGCAACCGTAACAAACAATGTCGCCATATCTTATGTCATTGTCATATACTTGGTCCATAATGCATGTTTTTGAACGCTTCAGGTCTCCGCATACCGAACAATTGTCCTTATGCTTTCCGTTTCTTTTGCAGTCAATATTTTCCGCGAAGCACAACAAAAAAGCGCACAAACGCCCCCAGGCTGTTCATGCGCTCAATTACAACAAGATAATCCTTCCGTTTTTCAAATAGATCTTCCCGACCAAGGCAGCTTTCTCCCCTCTGCGCCGCCCGTTCGATTTTCCGTCCATATTTCTCCCCCCAAGATCACATGCGGAACATCTTTAATACTAATTCCAGTATACCATATTTTTATGCAATGTCAATATACCGTGCCGAAATTTATGCATTTTTCAATTTCCCGTGTTCAGTGCCGCCTCATTTAAGCGGCTGCCGCGCCGGGGTTCCCGCTTTTCTGGGGTACCCTTTCGGCGTCGGCTTCTGCTTGCGCACCAAAACAAACGAATGCTGCTGTCCGTCAAAGGCCTCCGAGGGCTCCACCGCGCTTGCTCCCGCGCCCAGTATTCTCAGCGCTCCCCGCGCCTCCTTAAGCTCCTTTTCCGCCTCCGGCCCCTTAAGGGCGATAAGCGTCCCGCCTGTTTTCACAAGCGGCAGGGTAAGCTCCGCCAGCACCGACATCCGCGCCACCGCTCTGGAGAGCGCTATATCGAATTTTTCTCTGTAAAGAGGACTCTGTCCGGCATCCTCCGCCCGGCTGTGCACGCAGCGCACCCGCACCCCCAACTCCTGCGCAAGCTCTTCCAAAAAATTCAGCCGCTTCTGCAAGGAATCAAACAGCACCAGCTCAAGGTCGGGGCGCACTATCGCCAGCACCATCCCCGGAAACCCGGCCCCTGTTCCCACGTCGGCACATCGCGACCCCTGCGGAATGTATGGCGCACAGGCGGCGCAATCCAAAAAATGCTTTGTGGCAATCTCCACGGGGTCGGTTATGGCTGTCAGGTTTACCTTTTCGTTGTACTCCGTAAGCCTGCGGGCATATACGCCCAGCATCTCCGCCGCCCGCTCCGCGTCCGGCAGTCCCAACCGCGTCAGCCCCTCCCGTAAAATCGGAATTATCTCCTCCATAACACCCTCCGACACACCCTGTTAAAAAATCACTCGTTTTTTATGCGTTTTTTGCGCGTTTTTTAACGGTTTTTTCACTGTTTTTTGCGCGTTTTTCAACGCTTTTTCTGCTGTTCCTCCGCCCCGTGCTTCTCCAGCCATACCATCAAAACGGCTATATCAGCGGGCGAAACCCCCGAAATACGGCCCGCCTGCCCAAGGCTTGCCGGGCGCACACGGCTCAGCTTCTGCGCCCCCTCAATCCGCAGCCCCTTTATGGCCGAATAGTCAATATCCCCCGGCAGCAGGCGGTTTTCCAGCCTTTCGGCCTCCCGTATCTGCGCCGCCTGCTTTAGCAGATAGCCCTCATATTTTATATCGGTCTCCAGCGTAAGCGCGTCCGCCGCATCAAGCCCCGGCAGCTCCGGGCACACCGCGCGCACCTGCTCATAGCTCACCTCCGGGCGCTTAAGCAGCTCCTTGGCCGTCATCCCGCCGCTTTTCTCAAGCCCCAGCACCTGCGCCGCCGCCCCGCCGCTTACATGCGCCGATTCCAAGGCCGCGGCGGCATTCTCCAGACGGGCGCGCCGCGCCGTCATGCGCTCATAGCGTTCCCGGCTTACAAGCCCCATTTTATACCCCTTTTCGGTAAGCCGGAGATCGGCATTGTCCTGACGCAGGCTCAGCCGGAACTCCGCGCGCGAGGTCATCATGCGATAGGGCTCATGCGTGCCCTTGGTAACAAGATCGTCTATAAGCACACCTATGTAGCTCTCGCTTCTGCTGAGGATAAGCGGCTCAGTACCGCGAACATATGCAGATGCGTTCATTCCTGCAATTATGCCCTGTGCGGCCGCTTCTTCGTATCCGCTGGTACCGTTTACCTGCCCTGCGCTGTAAAGCCCCTGTACGCCTTTAACACCCAGCGCGGAATTGAGGCACAGCGGATCAAGGCAATCGTACTCAATGGCATAGCCCGCACGCACCATATGCGCGTTTTCCAGCCCCGGTATTGTTGCCAGCATCTGCTGCTGAACATCGGCCGGCAGGCTGGTGGACAGCCCCTGAACATACATTTCACAGGTGTAATCGCCCTCCGGCTCAAGAAAAAGCTGATGCCTGTCCTTATCGGAAAAGCGCACCACCTTATCCTCGATACTTGGGCAGTAGCGCGCGCCCGTACCCTTTATATTGCCGGAATACATGGGCGAGCGGTGCAGATTATCCAGTATTATGCGGTGTGTCTGCGGGGTGGTGTATGTAAGATAGCAGGGCACATTACGCGTGACCGGCTTATCCATAAAGGAAAAGGACAGCGCGGCCTGACCGAACTGCGGCGTCATTTTTGCGTAATCCACGGTGCGGCCGTCCACCCGCGCGGGCGTGCCGGTCTTGAAGCGCTGAAGGGGCAGCCCCAGCTCCTTAAGGGCAGCGCTTAACCCCTCGGAGCGCAGAAAGCCGTTGGGGCCGCACTGCCTTGAAAATTCCCCGGTAATTATGCGGGCCTGCATATATACCCCCGCTGCCAGCACTGCGGCGCGGCAGGGTATTTCCTCTCCCATTGCCGTAAGCACGCCGCACACCCTGCCCTGCGTGTCCGTAAGTATGCGCACCGCCTCATCCTGCCGCACGCTCAGATGCTCACAGTGCTCTATAACGCGGCGCATTTCCTTTTGATATTCCTGCTTATCCGCCTGCGCGCGCAGAGAATGCACGGCCGGGCCCTTTGCGGTGTTAAGCTGCTTTATCTGCATTGCGGTTTTGTCTGCGGTTATGCCCATTTGACCGCCCAGAGCGTCCAGCTCGCGCACGAGATGTCCCTTGCCCGTACCGCCGACGCTGGGGTTGCAGGGCATAAAGGCTATGCTGTCGGTGCTCAAAGCAAGCAGCAGCGTTTCCAGCCCGGTGCGCGCGCAGGCAAGCGCCGCTTCGCAGCCGGCGTGACCCGCGCCTATAATTATGCAATCGTAATTTTTCACATTTCCTCCCTGATCCGCCGTATCTGCAGATCATTTGCCCACACAGAATTTTTCAAATATCCGGTTGATTATATCCTGGCTTACGCTCTGACCCGTTATATCCCCCAGCCGCTCCCACGCGCCGTGCAGGTCTATTGAGATGCAGTCCAGCGGCATATCGCCGCGGGCAGCCTGCGCCGCCTGAGATATGGCCTCCCTTGCCGCAAGCAGCGCCTCCATATGGCGCAGGCTGGCAATATCCAGCCCCTCGTCATCACTGCCCGCCATTTGGGCAAGGTACTGCTCCAAGGGCTCAAAGCCCTCGCCGGTAAGCGCGCTTAGGTGAAAAACGCGCTGCGCTCCCGGCAAAGAGATGTCGCTGCCGCCAAGATCGCATTTATTATATACAACGGCAAAGGGTGTGCCGTTTTTTTGCATTTTTTCCGCCTCACGGCACAGCTGTGCCGCATTTTCTTCGTCTTTTTCGGAAAAATCGCACACAAGCAGTACAAGGTCGGCATTTTCCGCCTGCTCCCTTGCACGGGCTATGCCGATGCTTTCCACGGCATCCGCACTCTCACGCAGACCGGCGGTATCGTAAATATTTACGGCGGCGCCGTTTATTTCCACGGTTTCGTGCAGAATATCCCTCGTGGTGCCCGGCACGGGAGTGACAATGGCACGCTCCCTGCCGCAAAAGCGGTTAAGTAGCGTGCTTTTGCCCGCATTGGGCTGCCCTAGCAGACACACGGACAGTCCGTTTTTGCGTATGCGTCCCCGGTTATAGGTGTCGGTAAGGGCGGTGATCTGCACTATCAGGGAATCGATATCCCGTATAAGCTCTGCGCGTGTCTGCTGCTCCGGCAGCTCGTCGGGATAATCGATGCATGCCTCGATGGAGGCAAGCATGTCCGTAAGAGTGCTGCGGAAGCCCTCTATTTTATCGCGCAGACCGCCCTCCAGCGCACGGGAGGCAAGGCGCACCGCCGAAGCGCTTTGCGCCTGTATCATATCCCCCACTGCCTCCGCCTCGGAAAGGTCTATGCGCCCGTTCAGAAAAGCGCGCTTGGTGAACTCGCCCGGAAGCGCACTGCGCGCCCCCGCCCGCAAGGCGGCCTCCAGCACCAGCAGCGCCACCCGTTCCCCGCCGTGGCAATACAGCTCCAAGGTTTCCTCCCCGGTGAAGGACGCCCCTTGGGCAAAGGCGACCGCCATGCCTTTATCCAGCGTTTCCGGCTTTTCCTGCCCATTCAGCAGGCTGCCGTAATACATAAAGCGCATTTTTAAGGGGAAAGGCGCGGGCGAAAAAAGCGCGGGAAGCAGCGATACGGCGCCGCACCCGCTTATTCGTATCATTGCCACTCCGCCCTGACCGCGCGGCGTTGCTATGGCAGCAATTATATCTTCAGACACTGATTTTCTCCTTATTGCAGGTTTTCTTTAAGCCCAAAGCCGCTGAATGGGCAAAGGCCGTTGTACGCGGTAAAAACGCCGCATAAGCAAAAAGCCGCTCCACGGGGGAGCGGCCGACGGTGCAGTTTTATCTTCTCTCCGGCACTATGATTATGTGGCGGTTCGGCTCCTCGCCCTGGCTGACGGTGGTGACCCCGTTTACCTCCTGAAGTGCGGAATGAATTATTCTTCTCTCATAGGGGTTCATGGGCTCAAGCGCCACCTTGCGGCCGGTTTTAAGCGCCTTATCCGCCAAGCGCCGTCCCAAGCGCACAAGGGTCTGCTCGCGCTTTGCGCGATAGTTTTCGGTATCCACCGTTACGCGGGTGTAGCCGTCCTTACCCTTGTTTTCCACCATGGAGGCAAGATACTGCATGGCATCCAGCGTTTCGCCGCGATAGCCGATTATGCGCCCCATATCCTCGCCGGAAATGTCAATATACATTCCCTCCTCATTGGAAAGCGCGCACACCTCGCCCTTAATACCCATTGCATCAAGCAGACCGGCAATAAAGGCCACTGCCGGCTCGCCGGCATCCACGGGCTGACCGGTTATTTCCTTTTTTACAACGGGAGCCGTATCTATGCCGCCCCTTGGCTTATCGCTTTTTTCTCTGCGGCGCGGCTCTGCCGACCCGCGGCGCGCAGGCTTCGGCGCAGCCTCTTTGGCCGCAGCCTCAGCGTTGGGCGCGCCGCTTTCGCCCGCCGGCTTCTGCGGCTCATCCCATGCGCTTTTTTCGCGCTGAGTAAGGCGCACCTTGGCATTGGTTCTGCCTATGCCCAGAAAGCCCTTGCTGCTGTCCTGAATGGTTTCTATGTCCACTTCGTCAAAGGAAAGCCCCATCTGCTCAAGGCCGGCAAAGATGGCCTCGTCAATGGTTCTGCCCTCAATTTCCAAAACCTGTCCCATTATTTTCTTCCTTTCGTAAAAGGCCGGTGCGGCATTTTGCTCCACCGCGTTTTTGCGCAAAGTCTTATTTGGCCGCCGCGCCCACCTTCTGCTCCTTTTTTCTGTCACGGTAATCCAGGAATTTGGCAATAAGCACATTGAAGCCCAGCATTACGGCGCTGGAGGTTATCCAGTAAATTGCCAAGGCACTGGAGGAGGAGAAGCAGATAAAGACAAAGAGTATCGGGAATACGATATTCATTATCTTGGTCATTTTGTTGCTGCTTGCCGCCTGCGGATTTGCGGGATCCGCCGCGGGCTGCGGGTTGAGCTTTGTGGTTATCTTCATGCTGAGCAGCTGAAGCGCGCCGGAAAGCAGCGGGAGGATCATAAGCCCGTTATGCCCGTTATTGTAGCCGGCCTCGGTAAGCAGCTGCATATTGGCGGAAATGGAGGCCACCGCCGCGCTGAAATCCTGACCTGCAAAGGCGGAGGTATTCTTGATAACGGACATCATGGCTTCAACGCTTTGCCCCTGCGGCAGTATGGCGCTGGAGAAATTCACAAAGGGGATTACTCTTATTACCGGCACATCGGCGGTGGTAAAAAGGTTATCCGGCATCCAGATGTTCTGTATCCACAAAAAGCGGTTATCGCTGAACCACTGGCTGACCTGCGGGGAATTGACGCCGTACTGGGTTACGAAATCGGAAAGCTCCTTTATCTGCAAAGCCGCCATATTGCGGAACACCGCAAAAAAAGCGATAAGCAGCGGATACACCAGCAGCTGGCTCAGGCAGCCCTTGGGCATCATGCCCAGACCGTTCTTGCGGCGAAACTCCATGATTTTCTGCTGCTGCTTCTGCGGATCGTTCTGATAGGCCTTGGTTATGGCGTCAATCTCCGGCTGAAGCGCGCGGGTCTTTATTGCAAAATCGCGCTGCCCCTTGCGGGAATAGAAATCAAGCGGCAGACAGACCAGGCGAAACAGCACGGTGAACAGGATTATCGTAAGCGCGAAATTGCCTGTAATGGTCTCATTGATCCATGTAAAAAAGCCCAATAAGACATCGGTTATTGCTTGCATTGTTCAGTTATTCCTTCTGTTTAATTCTGCGCGCCCAAGCGGCGCGCCTGCTGCCGCATTTACGGCGCATCGGATTTGCCTTCCCCGGAAGCGGGATCGACCCCGCATTCCGCACTGTTCCCTTCGGAATATTCGTTCTTTCTGCGCCGCGGCGGCCAGCTTTGAGGAACGGGATCGTACCCGCCCTTACTGAAGGGATTGCAACGAAGCAGCCGCCAAAGCCCCAGCAGAATGCCTCTGAACACCCCGAAGCGTTCTATTGCCTCATAGGCATATTCGGAGCAGGTGGGCAGAAAACGGCAGCACGGGGGAAGTGCGGGGGAAATGTTCTTTTTATAGAAACGGATAAGCCGAAGGCACAGCCGTTTCATTTCTGTTTTTGCTCCGCGCTTTTTGCAAGCAGCCGGCTCATGGAGGCATAGAGCTGTGCGTATCCGGCATCGGCGGAGGAGGATCGCGCTATGAACAGATAGCTGTAATTCTGCGGGCAATCGGGCAGCAGACGCCGTGCGCACTCCCGCAGCAGACGCTTGACATGATTGCGTTTAACGGCGTTGCCGATCTTTTTGCCCACTGAAAAGCCCACCTTAAGCCCCATACGGTTCTTTACGGTAAGCAGCACAAGATATCTGTCCGAAACCGAAGCCCCCCTGCTGCATACATACCGAAATTCGCGGTTTTTCTTCAGCATATATTCTTTCTGCATGGGGTGCTCCTTTTTGCGTCATCAGGCGCTGATATTTTTTCTGCCTCTGTTTCTGCGGCGAGCCAACACATTGCGGCCGTTCTTGGTAGCCATTCTCTTGCGGAAGCCGTGCACCTTGGCTCTGTGTCTCTTTTTGGGCTGGTAGGTTCTTAACATTTTGATATCATCCTTTCATATATGACTGCACCGCAAGAAGGGCGGCGCAATATAGTCGTATCCGTCCGAAGGCGCAATGCGCCCTGAAACACGCCCTATAATTATAGCGGAATTACCTTGCGTTTGTCAAATGTTTTATTCCCGGCGCCTTCACGCAGAGAGTCTGCTGCCGATTTTTGCCCAAGCTGCCTTTTTTACGGGCTGCGGGAACACATTTTTCAAGGATAAAAGATATATTTACGGTATTGCACAGCCGCCTTGGGCGTGATATAATAGCAAAAAACGAACGGATCGAGGAAAAAAGCAATGCTTTACACTGTAAAAAACGATAAACTCAGCCTTACGGTATCGGACATGGGTGCGGAGATGCAGAGTCTGCTTTCCTGCGACGGCACGGAGTTCCTTTGGCAGGGCGACCCTGCCTACTGGACGGGCCATGCCTACATTATGTTTCCCATCTGCGGGCGCCTGACGGACGGCAAATACACCTACAAGGGCCGGGAGTATTCCATGAACCTGCACGGCTTTGCGCGCAAGACGCAGTATGAGCTGTACGCAAGAAGCGATGACATGCTGGCCTTCCGGCTGACTCAGAGCGAAAAGAGCCTTGAGTGCTATCCCTTTGAATTTGAGCTGATAATCACCTACCGGCTCAAGGGCAGCTCGGTAAGCATTGAGTACACGGTGCGCAACCCCGGAAATAAGGAGCTTATATTCTCCGTGGGCGGACATCCCGGCTTCAATGTTCCCTTTGCAAAAGACGGCACGGAGTTTACCGATTACTACCTTGAATTTGACAAGCCCGCCGATGTGCGCTCGATAGTTATGAGCCCCACCTGCTACACGACGCGCGAAGAGCACCCCTTTATTATGGAAAACGGCGTGCGCCTTGCGCTTAAGCATGAGCTGTTTGACAACGATGCCATAGTGCTGGACAACCCCTGCCGCGCGGTAAGCATTAAAAACGGCAAGAATGACCGCTTTGTACGGGTGGAGTACCCGGACATGAGTTATCTGGGGCTGTGGCACGCGCCGCACACCGAGGCTCCGTATGTATGCATAGAGCCTTGGAGCAGCGTTCCCGCATATGACGGCGAGGTGGATGATCTGGATACCAAACGCAGCATGACAAAGCTTGCCCCCGGCGGAGAATACCGCAACACCTTAAATATCAGCGTAAAATAAATATAACGGCATATAAGCAAGGAGACACTATTTATGTATAATTTCCCGATAGGCGTAATGCTGGATTCCTTCCGAAAACCGCCAAAGGAAGCGCTGCTGCTTGCCGCAGCCTCCGGCGCGGACGGAATACAGCTGTATGCAACCCACGGAGAGCTGGCTCCGGAAAGCATGGATGCCGCCGCGCGGCGGGACTTCCGCAGCCGCACAGCCGACGCCGGGCTTAAGATAAGCGCGGTATGCGGAGATCTGGGCTGCGGCTTTGCAAATGCCGCGCTTAACCCGGAGCTTATACGGCGCTCCAAGCTGATAATGGAGCTTGCAAAGGAATTGGGCACCGATATTGTAACCACCCATATAGGCGTGGTGCCGGCCGACAAAAAGGCAGAACGGTATGCAATCATGCAGGATGCCTGCGGAGAGCTGGCGCGCTATGCAAATGATTTGGGCTCGCACTTTGCCGTGGAAACCGGTCCGGAGCGTTCCGAGGTGCTTAAGGAATTCCTGGACGGCCTGGGCAGCAAGGGCGTTGCGGTGAATTTTGACCCGGCAAACCTTGTCATGGTGGCGGGAGAACGCCCCGAAACGGCGGTTAAAAACCTCGGAGAGTACATTGTACACACGCATGCCAAGGACGGGCGTCAGATTTTTTACAGGGATCCCGAAGTGATATTCGGGCTAAAGCCGGACGACGGCATTAAACAGCCCTCCTTTGAAGAGCTGCCGCTGGGCGAAGGCGATGTGAATTTTCCGCAATACTTAAAGGCGCTGGAGGCCACGGGCTATCGCGGATATCTTACCGTTGAGCGGGAAGTGGGAAACGATCCGTGCGGCGATATAAATAAGGCCGTAAAGTATCTGCGATCCGTAATATCAAGGGGATAAGCCCGAAGCGGCGAAACTATGCGCATGTGCGCATACGCGCATATATATGTGTATATATAAAGCAGACCGAAAATTCGGTCTGCTTTTGTTTTATTTTGAAAAACGGAATCATCATGAAGCATGCGCATATCAGCCGCGCGAGCATTTTTCCGCATCTATTGCAAGCACCGTCATAAGCGCCAAAAGCGCGTTTGCCGGGTTTGCCACATCGATGACATATGTATCGGTAAAATTGAAAAGCTGTTTGCTTATTTTTGCCGCAACGCCGCCCGAAGGCTCGGTAACGGTATAATCCCACTGCATGAAATCCCCCGTTATACGCCAGCCGTTGGCTTCAAGAACATACGAGGGGCGAAAAAGCGTGAATTCCCTTTTCAGAAAGCCTATGCTGTTATCCCCCACAAAAAGCTCAAAGCGGGGCAGGAAGGTAAGCACTTTTTCCCGCACGGTTCCGGCATAACGCCCGTCCCTTGTATATATTCTGAGGCAGTGCCCCCAGGAAAGCTCTCCGCGCACGGTAAAAAGCGTGCTTCCGTCCTGCGCATATATATCATAGCTGTCAAACCACGAAAACAACCGCTGCTTAAAAAGCATCTGCATATCCTTCACCCCTTTCAATCTTACCGTGATGCCCGAATATACGCCCGTTTATACCGCGTATACGGTTACGGCAATGAAAGCTGCTGATCGCCGTCCTTCATAACAAGATTTTTCTTAACGCCCATATCGGCAAGCCATGCGCGCACCGTAAGGGTATCCCACGGGCCGCTTCCGGGGCCGTTTCCCGCATCGTTGTTCCACAACCATTCCGGAGTGCACCAAAGGGCCGTTTCCGGGGATACCGCCTGATAGAACTCCCTTGTGCAGCCGTTCTGCCCGTGGTGCGATATCTGGCATATATCCGCCTTGAGCATGCCCAAAGCCCCCCACTGCGAAAGTATACGCTCCCCGGCGGCGGCCGCACAGTCCCCGGTGAAAAGCAGAACTCTGCCGGCAAGCTCTATACGCACGACAAGGGAGGAATTATTGCATTTATCCTGCTGTATTGTCCAGTCCGGCGTATAGAGAAAATGCAGATTCGCGCCGGAAACACTCAATTTGTCCCCTGCCGTAACGGGGAAAAATTTATCGGCAAAAAAGGGCAGCAGCGCATAAAACGCCCGCACCGTATCCGCCGCGCCGTAGGGATCTTCGGCCAAATATTGCGCCGAAGGGAAGGCGCAGATAACCTTATCCAAGGTAAAATCCCCGCGGCGGGCGCGCATAAGCTCAAGGAAGCAATCGGCATGGTCAAAATGCGGGTGAGTAAGTATCCATGCATCGACATGGGGACGCGATAGCCCGGTTATTTCCCTGAGCCTGCAAAGCATATGCTCGCTGTCGGCGCGTGTTCCGCCGTCAATAATTATAACTCCGCCGAAAACCGTAGTGAGAATAAAGCTTTGTGCCTGAAGCCCGCTTACGGTATTGAGCATATACAGTGTGTTTTTCAATGCTTACACCTCTCCTTTCGGGTTTTGCACGGCCGGCGTTACTCGCCCTGCGGGGCCATACCGTAGAATTCGCCGCGCAGATAAAGCAGGTTATCGCGCACCGTTATGCTGTCTATTTTTTTTGCAAAGGCAAGATAGGCGAATATTTCCTCCATTCTCCCCTGCACGATCTCGGTGGCATAGCCTGCCGCGCCGCCGCCGTTGTAGCCCGGCAGCCCTTCAAAAAACGCCTCGGGCACCACGGAGGAATCGATGTTGTTCAGCTTAAGCCCGGTAACTCGCACACCGTTATCCGCCTCCATGCGCACCCGTACAACGGCGCCTTTGAGAACATTGTCAAAGGCCTCATAGCCGGTGGGGCTGCATATATCGTCCATTTTGACCGTAAGGGTAAGCTGTTCCTCCCGAATTTCGGCACTGGCGCCCTCAACCTCAAAAATAACCGATATATTCTCCCATGAAAAGCCCACATTACCCTTGCCTCTGAGCGCAAGAAGCGCATTGAGCTCGCCTTGGTTCAGCACCAGCTCCCGCATTACGGTGTTGTTATCATCCGCAGTGAAGCTGTCGTCATCCACCGCCGGCAGCTTTTCAATAAGAGAATCCATGTTTTCCTTTGTATAGCGCGGCATGGGAAAATCGGGCCTTACAAATATCATTATGCACGCCGAACCCACAACGGCTATAAGCACCGACATGATGATTATGAAGGCTGCAAGCCCTACCTTTGCACTTTTTCGCATATGCTTCTCTCCTTTATTTTTCCCTTAATGCTTCGGCATTCCACGGTCCGTTCTGTTAAAAAATGCGGACGCACCCAAAGCCACGCCCGCATTTTCAAGAATGCACTTAAAATTTTTATTTTGCCTTAAGATATTTTGTCATAACATAGCCGGTCTGACCGTTCCATGTGATCTTGGTCCATTTTTTATCGCTGCCCTGCAAAAGCGCCTCCACCGTAACCTCATCACCCTTTTTCGGCTTGCCCAGCAGCTGGGAGGACGCGCTTGCCTCCTTGCGGAAGTTTACATCGGTCTGCACATTTGCAATTACCGCTTTACCGCCCACCGTAAGCCCGGTAGGCTGAGACGAAGACGCAGCCTTTAGGTACTGGGTTTTCACATAGCCCGTTTTGCCGTCATAGGTTACCTTTGTCCATGTTCTGTCGCTGCCCTGAGAGAGAGCCTCCACCGTAACCTCGTAGTTGCGCTTGAGCATCATTATTTCTCTGCCGGAGGTGCTGGGCTCCTCGCGCAGGCGCAGCTCATTGGCCCTGACCGTTGCCTTGCCGCCCACCGTAAGACCGGTTGCGGGCGCAGTAGTGTTGGAGGGACGGGTGGTTGCGGGCTGAGTGGGTCTGTCGGTCGCGGGCTGAGTGACATCCTCCGACGGCGTAGCCTCAGGCGACTGTGTATCCTCCGGGACCTGATCGGTGGGAGTAGGATCGGGTGCTGCAGTAAGCGTATTTTCGGGCGTAGCCGAAGTGCCGGGCGCAGGCTTCTTACCGCCCGCAGCGGTAGCTATCAGAATTATTATTGCCGCAAGCAGAAGCACCGCAACGGCAATCATTCCGTATGCACGCAGCTTTCTGTTTCTTATTCTGTCTCTTTGAGTTGCCATATATTCATACCTTTCCTTTCTTCGGCAGAAGACCCGGTGCGGGTTTTGGCCGATCCGAACCCCTTCCCCTTTTTAGGGAGGGCAACGGTCAATATGACGGAAGCATCATATCGTCACAGTTTAAGTATAATTAAAGAAACGGATTTGTCAATATCAAATCGCATTTTTTTAAAAAAATAATACAAATAATACGCATATAAACATTATAAACACGAAATACAGGCACATAACCCGAGCCGTAAGGCATATAATTTACCGGCGGCCGATTCCGCCGCCGGGAGGCGTTATGAACAAGAAAATTTTTTCTCTCAGTTCTCCGGAAGCGGGAATAACGGGCTATGCGGCATTTTTCCGCCGCAGCTGCGGCGCGGCTGCGGATTTCCGTTTTTCCGCTTTGCCCGGCGGAGAGCTTTTGTGTCTTGCGGCGCAAAGGGAGGCGCTGCTGTGCGGTGCCGTATCAAGCAGATGCAATGCTCTTCACTGCGAGCTGCCGCCGGGCTTTGTTTCCCCCTCCTTCGGGGTTTTTGACTCTCAATGGCGCTGCCTTGCCTTTAACGGGTGCCAAGACGGTCTTACGGCCATGTACGCTTTGATAAGCACCCACTGTGCAGACGGGAAAACAGGCGCGCCGGCAACGGGCACGGCAGCGCCGCCGCTGCCGCAAAGCGCACAGAACACGCCTTCGGGCGGCTGCGCCGGTATTGAAGGCGGCGAAAGCTATTATATGAAAAACAAAGCGTCGCTTATGCGCCTTTGCGAGGAAAACCCCGCCGTAACGGAGCTGGAGGACCTTATGCCCGGCTCCCGCTGGGTAAGCCTTCGGGACGGCAGCATTGCCGGAATTATTTTTGACGAAAACTCGCAGCCGCTGTACATCTGCCGCGGCATAGGCGGAACGGAAAAGCAGCAGGTACCCGGTGAGCTGGCGCCGTATTGCAGCTGGCTGGCTGCTCCTCTGTCGGGGCGCGGCTGGTGGGTGATATACCAAAGCGCTGCAAGCGGAGAGACGCTTAAGGTGTAAAACAGTTTGCATGCATATATGCGCATGTATGCACTGTTTTGTCGCGGGCGAAGCAGCTGCAATGCGCGCCGCGGACGCAGGGTGCGAAAGGCAAGCGGGCTTGCCGAAGCGCCTGCGCACGCAGCCGGGCACGCCAAAGCCCCGGCAGGGGCGCAGGCGCGCACGGCGAGGGGCCGAAGGCCCCGGCGCGCGTAAAAAGCGGCGGCATCCGTCAAGGTTCCGTACAATGCAGCAACAAAACAGCATCAGCGGCAGCAAACGGACAGCGCGACAGATAAAAGAAACGGATCGGTCGATCCGTTTCTTTTGGTTTTGTTTTTTATTGATTTTTGCTGCAATTTTTGCGTTTTTAATGCGCTTTTTTATATGTTTTTTATGCATTTTTTACGCGTTTTTTCGCGTTTTGTCCGCCCCTTGCGGGTTTATCGCTTTTGTTTCTGTACGGCACTTTACATATTTTAGCACATATCAGCGCGTATCAGGTTTGTCCTGCTGCCGCTGCATTACGCATCAGAGGGGCAGATCCTTTCTTGCGAATTTTTCGCTTCCCGCAATATAGCCTATGAGTCCCAGCGCAAACAGCACAGCCAGCTTCCAGACAAACACATTCGTGCCGTCTATGATGGAGATTACATCGAACATGGTTATAATGGTTGCATAGTTGAAGTAGTTAAGGGAATCAAGGCGCACAACGGTGGGCAGCACGGGGCTTCCGAACAGCCCGAGCATTGCGGCCACAAGGGCAAAGATGCTCAATCCGCCGCCTATGGCCATGGAGCGTTTGCTGCGGTCAAACCAGCACGAGGTGAAGAAGCACAGACCGGAAAGGGCAAACAGCACAAGGAAGGCTCCAAGGTTAAGCAGCACCAGCTTTTCGTAGGTAAGCTTGATATCCGCGCTTACCTGTGTAAGGCATATGCAGCCCGTTGCCGTGGTGAGGGCAAACATTGCAAACAGAGAGCCTATAAGGTACACGGCCTGAGTGAAGGCCACACTGCGGCGTTTTGTGGAGGTGGAAAGCACATATGCCATGGAGCCGCTGTCCACCTGTCCGGCTATCAGGTTGTTTGATGCCATTATCATATATATAATAGGCAGCAGCAGACCCGCAAGCTTATAGAATATTGAGCCCACGATAAGGCTGTAAAGGTCCATGGTTCCTATTTCTTCAAGAGCATCCGACACCTCGGAGGGAAGAGTGGAAAGCAGGCTGCCCGCTATACTTTGGGTAAGCTCGGTCTGCTTGGCCTGTACGGCCTCATTGTACTGCTCTTTTGTAAGCTGACCGTTATTAAGCTGCTGCTCCAGCTCGCCGATTTCATAATCAAGACGGTTGCCGTAGGTTATTGCCGCCGTAACGGCCGTTTCCTTTACATAGGAATAGTTGTAGCCGAAGCTGTCGTATTTTTCCTTGGTGACACCGTAATCGGAAAGCTCGGAAATGATTTTTTCCTCATTTTCGGCAGTGGTCAGGTTGCCCGCTAAGAATACCGCCGAACCGCTTTGCGCGCGCTGGCTGCGGTATGCCGCACGCTGAGCGGAGGAAATATATTCCTGCGCATCGCCGGAGGCGACATGCTGGGTAAGCTCAGTGACATCGTAGGTTTCCGGCACGCTTTCGCCGTGGTCGGTATAAAAGCTGTCAAAATTGCCCGCCGGGTTAAGAACATACATCATGGAGCCCAGTATCTCGCCGGCCTCGTTTGATTCCTCGGTGTAGGCGGGGTCTATGCTTTTTGCAAGCTCTAAGGCATAGTCCTTAAGGTTGCTTACCGATACGGTATATGCCGCCGCTGCCGCTCCCTGCACGGTTGCGGGGCTCTTTTGCGACCACTCCTTGAGCGCAAGAGCATATTTCTCATCGGAAGAAAAGCTTTCGCGCGCCGGCTTCTGTTCGTTCCATGTGGAAAAATTCAGCGCATAGAGCTTTGCGGCCAGAGTTTCGGGCTGCGGCATTTTCTCCTGCCACGCTGCCATGGCGGCCTGATATTCCTCCTTTGAGAGCTTTTCCGGCTGGGGCATTGCCGCCTGCCATGCCGCAAAGGCGCCGTGATAAGTGAGCGCCTCCTGCGCATTTTGGGCATAGAAGCGGTCAAAATTCACAAGACCGTCCTGCGCATAGCCGTAGTAGCTGATGGCGCGTTTTTTGAAGGAGGATTCAATCTCCTGCTTTACTATTGTATCCTCAATTGCGTTTTTGGTTTCGCCTATGTTTCCGCTGCCGCTTATAAGCATAACGCAGGCCAGCATGAAGCATACCGCAAAGGTGATTATGGCCCACATGGTGCCGTTTGCCTTGCAGGACTGCTTGAAAAGCGCCTTACTGAACATTATTTTCCGTCTCCTTTTTTGTTTGTAATATCTGCTTGAAATGCTTCTCCAGAGTGTAGGGCAGCTCTGAAATGAAGCGTACATCGTAGCCCTTCAGGGTTTTCAGAAGAACATCGGTATCCTCCGTAGCCACGGTGATGGTAACCTGATTGTACTGCTCCTGAAGCCGCTTTATGGGGTAGCCCGCCTCAAGGAAGCGCACATAGTCGTCATGCTTATTGAATTCCAGCTTGAAATCCTTATTTTTGCGGCTGCGGATATCCTGCATATTTGCAATATCCGCTATATGTCCGTTGTTTATAAGAGCTACGCGGTCGCAGGTCTGCTCCAGCTCCTCAAACATATGGCTGCTCATAAAGATGGTTTTCCCGCGGGCGTGCTCCTCCTTTATTATATCAAGGAAGGTTACACGCATAAGAGGGTCAAGGCCCGTAGTGGGTTCATCCAGTATGATTATGGGTGCATCGTTCATAAGCGCCGCCACAAGCGCCGTTTTCTGCTTCATGCCCTTGCTCATGCGCTTGAGGTTGGCTCTTGGATCCAGCTGAAGCCGTTCTATGAGCTCGTTTGCCCGCTTCATATCCTTAAGCCCGAAAAACTCCGCCTGACACTTCAGAAAGGCAATTCCCGTAGGCAGATCCGGAAAAGCGATTTCGCCCGGAACATATCCCACAAGACGGGCTATGGAGCTTGCGTTTTCCCATGAGGGCATACCGCGCACCTCCACGGTGCCGCATGTAGGTTTTACAAAGCCCATTATGTTGCGGATTGTGGTGGTTTTACCGCTGCCGTTTGTGCCCACAAAGCCCATCATCTCGCCCCGGCGCACCGTCATATCCACATCGAATATGCCGCGCCCGCCGCCGTAATCCTTGGTAAGCCCATGCATTGTTATTTCCTGCGTATCCGGCGCAGTCTGATTGTGGTTTGTCACAGCGCACCTCCGAAATCCTTGTCTTCCTTATAGAACTTCATATAGAACTTCATAAAGTAATCCTCCAGCGATTCCCGCCTGTTGCTGAAGCCCGTTATTTCAAAATCCGAAAGCAGCGCGATAACGGCGTTCATATCGGTATCCTCCACCGACATATATACCTCCTGCCCTCCGGCATCTTTTTTCAGCACGGTGAGGCTGGGTATCGTGCCCGCCCTTTTAAGGAAGGCCTCGCGCTGAGCCGGGGATGCAAAGGTTACGGTGTAGAATTTCTTTGAAGCATGCTTCAGCTCATCCGCCACGAAATCCGAGACAATCCTGCCGTCCTTAATTATTGCTATGCGGTCGCAGGTAGAGTCTATCTCGGAGAAAATATGGCTGGAAAGCAGGATGGTTTTTCCGCGGTGCTTTTCCGCGTGGATATAATCGATGAAGCTTTCCTGCATTACGGGGTCCAGCCCGCTTGTGGGCTCATCCAGCACCAGCACCTCGGGATCGTGCATAAAGGCGGTAACCACGGCAAGCTTGCGCTTGACTCCCAGACTCATGCGCTTTGTTTCCTGCTTAAGGGTGTTTTTATCAAGCTCAAAGCGATCCAGCATTTCCTTAAGCTTTGCATCGTTGCGAACCCCCTGCATGCTCTGCATCATGGAAATAAACTCGCTGCCGGTAAGACCCCGCGGCAATGCCACCTCGCCGGGAATATATCCCACACGCCCCAGAAATTCGTAGTAATGTCCGAAGCTTTCCCTGCCGAATATGCTCGCGCTGCCGCTGTCCGGGGCGGAAAAGCCCATAAGATGGCGGATGGTTGTGGATTTTCCGGCGCCGTTAGGCCCCAGAAACCCGAAAACCTCACCCGGCTCCACATGCAGGGAAACATTGAAAATTCCCCGCCCGGAGCCGTAGTCCTTGGTCATTTTATCGACCTTGATAACATCCATACCGCTTATTTTACCTCCTCGTAGTGTTCCACCTCTATAACATCGGGCTGTTGATTTTTGATTATTTTTACCGCCGTTATTACGGTGCTGAGGCTTAATATGCCGTCTATAAGCAGCGTGCAGCCAAGCAGCACCGTAAGCGCCTTTGCGCCCTGCGCCGAGCAAAGCACCAATACCACGCCCAGCGCCGCTGAGGCTATTGCAAGGCACAGTATCAGCCACCACGGACGCAGACCGAAGCGGCGGGCATCAAAGGATACCTGAATTTTGAGCAGGCCGTCGGCAAGCACGAATATTCCAAGCACTATGCAAAGGAAATTCATAAGGCTGTCCGGCCGCAGCAGCATAACGATGCCCAGCGCTATCATAAGCAAGCCCGATGCAAGATCATACTGAAACGCAAGCCGGTAAAGATCCCTTGTAAAGTAGCCCGCTATTCTTACGATTCCGAACGCCACCAGCATAATGCCGCAGATGATGCCTATTGCCTTTGCCGATATTCCCGGAAACAGGATAAGCACAAGCCCCGCCGCACACATAAGCACGGACAGCACGATATAACCGATTTTTGCAGCCTTCATAGGGGCAATTGAACGCATATATATTCCTCCTCTTTGTTTCTGAGCCTTCACGGTTTTTCCGGCTCAGCCCGGAAGCAGCTTTTTTCGCCGCTCCGTTTTGATGCTGTAAGTATATTCCTTCGCCGTTTATCTGTCAGCATACAAAAAAACTCCGCTGCCCTGTTTTAGGGCAACGGAGGTGCAATTGATATGTTTTTGTGCAAAAGCGCGTTTTTGTCCAAGAAAACGGCTCAGTCCACCGTATTTCCCGATGCGCGCGCAAGCTCCTCCGCCGCGTGGCGGGCAAGGCGCGCAAGGCGGGCAAGGTCCGAAAGGATATCCTCCTTCATGTTGCCGCCCAGCCAGTCTATATACAGCCCGAACAGGGAGCATTTGATAAGGCGGCACAGTGCCTTGGTATCTTCCTCTGAAATGTCCTTATCCTTAAGCGTGCTTGCGGCGTAGGTGTTTACGACATAGCCGCATATACGCAGGGCATACTGCTCAAAATTATCCCGGCTGACGGAATTGTATATATGCAGCACTGCGCGCTTGTTTTCCATACTGAATTCCAGCGCCGCCCTGAAGGCCTCCTCCAAAGAGCTTATTGAAGGATATTTTTTCATTATGTTATCCGCCTGCTCGGTTATAAGCTCCTCCAGCAGCGCCGGAATGTCGCGGTAGTGATAATAAAAGGAATTGCGGTTTATTCCGCAGTCCTCCACTATATCGCGCACGGTTATTTTTGTAAGGGGACGCTCGTTGAGCAGCTTAAGAAAGGACGCTTTTATTGCTTTTTCCGTAAAATTGGCCATATATCAGTCTCCTTTATGCGATATTTCATGCTCCGTGCGCTCCTCCCGCTCTTCCGATGCGGAGTCTTCCGATGCGGACGGACTTTGCGGCGCGGTATTTCCGTTTGCCTTTTTATCCCCCTTTGCGGGTATCCTTGCCACAAAAAACACTATGACCGCTGCCAGCGTGACCGCCGAAAACAGCAGGATGAGCGTACCCGTATCCGGCATCTGCGCTATTGCAGGCTCGCCCGCGCCGTCCGTTGACGCCGGAGATGCGCTGAGCCTCAAAAACAGTCCGACAAAACGAAACATCCCTATGCCTCCGAAAAAAATGCCGTGCCCGAAACCGTCGGGCGCAGGTTTTCACAACCGATTATACACGAAGAACGGAATTTTTTCAATCTCAAAATTATAATAAAGGAACAGCCGGCGCACTTTATCGCGCACCTTATCAAAAAAACGGTGCAAAGGGGTGTAAGAATGTCGAAAATATGAATTTTTTGTTGACAAACGGAATACATTATGCTATAAATACAAGCAATAAGTAATCTTTAATTCGGTACGGAGAGACCGGCAAGATACGCTCATACGGTTTACCGCATATACCCACATCTTGCCGCCGCGCAAGATGTTTTTTTGTATCTGCGAAAGGATTACAAAACTAAAAGCGCAAGCTTAAAAAACGGAGGACGACATGAAATTAGTTTACGATGTCAAGGACAAGCCCCGGTTCGGGAAGCTGATAGTGTTTGCATTTCAGCAGCTGCTTGCAATAATGGCCGCAACAATCGCGGTGCCCAACATTGTGGGCAACGGCATGACCCCCTCTGCCGCAATGTTCGGCGCAGGCGTGGGCACAATAGTGTATCTGCTGTTTACAAAATTCCGCAGCCCTGTTTTTCTCGGCTCTTCCTTTGCGTTTATCGGCTCCATGTTCTCGGCCTTTGCCGGCGGCGTATCAATGCAGCTGGGTTTCCTCGGCCTTATTATCGGCGCAGCCTTTGCCGGCCTTGTATATGTGATTATAGCCGTTGTGGTTAAAATCGCCGGCGTAAAATGGATAAACAAGATCATGCCTGCCGTGGTCATCGGCCCCACCGTTGCAATAATCGGTCTTTCCCTTGCGGGCAACGCAATAAGCGACCTTACCGGCGGCGCGGCCTTTGATTCCGCTACCGGCTCCTTTGTTATGGATCTGCATACCGGGCTGTGCATAATCTGCGGCCTTGTCACCTTGGCTGTGGTAATGCTGTGCTCCGTATTCGGCAAAAAAATGACAAAGCTTATCCCCTTTATAATCGGCATACTTGCAGGCTACGCTGTTGCCTCCGTATTTACAATAATCGGCAACGCCACCGGAAACGAGGCGCTGGTTATTGTTGATTATTCCGCGTTTGCCGAGGCCTTCCGAGAGGTAAGCATTAAAAGCTTCCTCTGCCTGCCCGAATTCACCTTCCTTGAGGCCTTCAAGGGCTTTGGCGAGCTTAACGGCTCCTACATTGCCACTATCGCAGTAGCTTATGTGCCGGTTGCCTTTGTGGTGTTTGCCGAGCACATCGCCGACCACAAGAATCTTTCCTCCATTATTGAGCGGGATCTGCTCTCCGACCCCGGCCTGCCCCGCACCCTGCTGGGCGACGGTATAGGCTCAATTGCCGGCGCCATCTTCGGCGGCTGCCCCAATACCACCTACGGTGAATCCATCGGCTGCGTTGCAATAACGAAAAACGCTTCCGTATACTCCATATTTGCCGCTGCCGTGCTGTCCATGGCCGTTGCCTTCATTACCCCTTTTGTATGCTTCCTTGAGAGCATCCCAAAATGCGTAATGGGCGGCGTATGCATAGCGCTTTACGGCTTTATTGCGGTATCCGGCCTGAAAATGCTTCAGAAGGTGGATCTGGACGACAACCGCAACCTGTTTGTGGCTTCGATAATCCTCATTGCCGGAATAGGCAACTTTGCCATTACCTTCGGCAAGATCACCCTGAAAACGGTAGCCTGCGCGCTGATACTGGGTATACTGACAAACGCCATGCTTTCCAAAAAAAGCAGGAAGGCGACCAACGAGGATACCGCCAAGGCAAGCGGCGAGCCCGAAAACAAGAACTGATAATTTATAAGCTGCATAAAGCCGCCCGCGGGGCGGCTTTTTCCTTTATGCGCACATGTGCATCGGATGCCGCAAAACAGCCTTTGCCGCCAAGCAATTTTTATGTTGCTTTTAGTTTGGCGAGCAATTATAATAATTACAGATATAATGATTGCATAAGCTTAACGGAATTCGGCAAAAAGGGAGAATAAACCATGCAGGTGTTTGATATTGATCTTAAAACGGAGTTTTCCGCCCTTAAAAAAATGAGCGGCGGAATACTCAGGTGCTACATACCGGAGGTATCGTCGGAGGCCGACCCCGACACTCAGCGCCCGTCGGTGCTTATATGCCCCGGCGGAGCCTATGTTTTCTGCTCCAACCGCGAAGCGGAGCCCATAGCGCTTTATTATCTGTCAAAGGGATATAATGCCTTTGTGCTGTTTTATTCCGTAGCCCCGGCAAAATATCCCGAACCGCAGGCGCAGGCAATGGCGGCCATTGAGCTTATACGCAGAAACCGCGGCATATGGCATTGCAGCGGCAAGGTATGCTGCATGGGTTTTTCCGCCGGAGGACACCTGGCCGCCTGTACCGCCAATGCCGACACGGAGCTTGCGCGCAGCTGCGGTCTTACAGATGTGCGCCCCGATGCCTGTATTCTTTGCTATCCCGTAATAACAAGCGGGCAGTACGGGCATGCGCTCTCCTTTGATTCTCTCTGCTCTTCTCCCCAGCAAAAGGCGGCGCTTTCGGCGGAAAAGCTTGTTAGCCGCAATACTCCGCCCACCTTTTTGTGGCACACCGCCGACGACTCCTGCGTGCCGGTACAGAACAGCCTGCTGTATGCCTCGGCGCTTTGCGAAAACGGCGTACCGTTTGAAATGCATATATTTCCGCACGGTGAGCACGGGCTTGCGCGCTGCGACGGCTCTACCTCTATACAAGGCACAATGATAAGCCCTGCCTGCGGGGTATGGCCAGAGCTTTCGGTGCGCTGGCTTGAGCGTTTATCCTTCGGAGGCGGATGCGTATGACGCATATTGTTCACCCCTTTGAGCCGTTCTGTCCGCCCGAAAGCCGCATATTGGTGCTGGGCAGCTTTCCCTCCGCCGCATCGAGGGAGCAGGGGTTTTATTACGGACATCCCCGCAACCGCTTCTGGCATGTTTTGGCCGCGGTGTACGGCGAAGGCGTGCCGGAAGATCTTGCGCAAAAGCAAGCGCTTCTGACCCGCCGCAATATTGCGCTTTGGGATGTGATACTTTCCTGCGATATTGAAGGCTCTGCGGATGCAAGCATACGCAACGCCGTGCCCTGCAGCCTTGACAGGAGCTGTTTTGCCGGCATACAAAAAATATATGTAAACGGCAGAAAGGCCTTTGAGCTTTATAACCGGTATCTGCTTGATAAATACGGCCCCGCCGTTTATCTGCCCTCCACCAGCGCTGCAAACGCCGCATGGAGCCGTGAACGCCTGATAAAGGCGTGGAGCGTGATAAACTCATAAATTTTCGCCCTTAATTCCGTTTAGTTTCCATTGCGGGATTTATTTTTGAACTTCACTGCGGCGCGCCGGACGAGGTTTTCGCCGTATCGGGAGATTGACAAGGCACAAAAAATGGAATATACTATTACTGCACAGTTTGGGGGTGCACCGGCTTCGACGGGAGTGATCGGGGGCGGGGTAAGCGAGCCGTGGTTCCGGATCCACGATAATCCTTCGGGCGTAAATATAAACGCTAACAACAAAACTTTTGCTGTAGCTGCTTAACGCAGCTTCCGTCGACTCCGACCGCCTGCGGATCGGACAATCGGCGTCATGATCGCAGGGAACGCCATCGGCCTAAGCTTTGCAGCCGGGGTGTAAATATGAAGCTACCAAACCGCTGCTTTGTCCGTGATACAGCGGGGCGGGAATAAAAACGCACTGACTACGCTCGTAGAAAGCCGCGCAAACGCACTTTCGGACAGGGGTTCAATTCCCCTCACCTCCACCAAACGAGGTTCGGACGAACACCTACTTTTTCAGTGGCGGTTTCGCCGTGAAGTGTTCGCTCTGATCCACAACAGAAAAGCGCCGTCTTGGAAGTGATTTCGAGACAGCGCTTTTTTGTTTAATGTTGCTCACGATGTCGTTCACGGCGGCCAGCAGCTCAGTGTCCAGATCAATAAGCCGTTTGCCCTGCACCAGCGGTCTGACTTCTTCTATGAGGTCGTAGATCATCTCGCTGTATGCCGAGGAATACTCCGCCGTGCTCTTCCACCGGGTAACTTCTTTTTCGTTGGATGATATCTTGCTGTCGGCTGCGGGGCTGAACTTAGCGTAAATTTCCCGCAGCCTTGCCAGCTGCTCCTTCTTGAATACGCTGGTGTTTTCCGTGAACACATTCAGCAGCTGCGCCACAACGGGCTGCAATTCCAGCAGTACATGCTTCTGTCCGCTGTTGGTGCGCAGCTTTTTGTCAAGGCTGCGGATATTCTTCTTGATGTTGTTCCTGTACTTCGCCCTTGTGGTGCTGGACCGTGCGAACTGCTCCTTCAACCGCTGCTCGCGGCGGGCTATAAGGTCTTTCATGGGCTTAGTGGCTTCCAGCTGCACAAGCCGTCCGTCGTAGCGGTTCAGCTTGGCTTCCGCCTGCCGCAGCTTGTTCTGCAGCTCGTAATACTTCTGCGGGCTTTTAAGCTTGTCCGTGCCCTGCATTTCCTGCTGCAGCTTGGATATCTCTATTTCCGTATTGTTCAGCTCGTGTATTGCTGCCTGATACGAGCGCAGGGATTTCTTCTCCTGCTCATTCTGCGCTATCTGCATGAAGAGGTTGGAAAGCTCCTTGCGCGGGTTGAACTGGTTCTCATCGCTGCGCAGCTCAAATTCGGTGTTGACATTCTCGGCGATATCGAATATACTGTTACTGTCACCGGAGGATTCGGCGGATATACTGGAAAGTATGTTTTGACCGATATTGCCTTCGGTGACTTCTTTTATCCCCGTAATATCGTAAAACAATTCGCCCTTTGCAATCCGTTTAACATTCAGTTTTCCGTCAAACACGCTGTATCCGTTTTCCGCATTTGAATTTTTAACCGCGAACAGCACATCGTAATACTTCCAGCCCCTCACTGCGTCCGGGTGTCTGCCGTCGTCTGCCTTATAGCTTACATTGGTCGCCGTTTTCAGCAGATTATCCAGCTCCGGCGCCGCGCCCATTTTAGCGGCGTAGACATCATTTGGTATGGTTTTTGCAGGGTTCGAGTATTCATTTATGCCCCTCTTGTTCACATACACTCTGTCGTTTTCGCCTACCTGAAGCACGGTGTTGCGGAATCTCTCGTTAAGGATATACCGCGCCTTTGCACCCAGCGACGCATCCGGCTTGCCCGGCACCTCCACCTTGCTTATGTCCTCGGTTACAAGCGCATACTTCGTGCCGCTGTCCGTTGTGCGCAGCTCGTACCGTATATCCGGGTTGTTTCGGTCAAAGGTACCGATGTTATCTGTGGCGGATTTCACTTGTGTAGGATCAAGGGCTATGTATGCCTCGGTTTTACGCCCAAAGCTGCCCTCATCGTTTTTGAGGAACACTCCGTCATAGCCGTTGTCCCGCAAGGCTTTTGTCATTGCCTCTTTTGCTTTTACGGACAGGCTGTCGGCTTTTTTCGTCCACTCGTCCACCAATTTATCTTCGGCTTCGTAGAGTGCATTGAACTCCTGAACTTCGTACAGTGCACGGCTGTCTGCATTGGGATTGCTGCGCCGCCAGTCAATCAGGTATTGCTTAAATGCCGTTATTGCCTCGTCGGTTTTGGCTTTGTATTCGCTGTTGAGCGCATCGTACTGCTTTATAAGCGAATCGTATTCCGGCGACATTCCGCGAATGAGTTTTGTAAGCTCGGTGCGGTTTTCGACTTGCAGCGGGTTTGTAATGCGCGCATAGAGCGCCATCTGTTTCTTTCCCTTAAGCCCTATATCACGATCGCTGCCCTTAAGGAATACACCAAAGGGTGTGCCGGAATCGTGCGTGCCGGCGCCGCTGTGCCGGGTATCGAACACGGAGAAGGTGTTTTCGGTCTGGTGATACACTATTTTCGGCGTACCGTCGGCGTTTACCACCTTGCTTGCACGCTTGGGATTCTTCTGCCAGTCGCCGAACCAGCGCTTGAATTGCTGCGTTTGCGTAACATTTTCAAATTTTGTGTTGACAAACGAACCGGCATCGCGTATACTGTGAATGTAGCCATCGGCAATGCTGGATGATCCGGGGAATTGGACCCCGATACCGTTCAGCCGCTGTATGGCTTTATTTTTTTGCCAGTAGTATATACTGTTTTTGCCTGCAAGCTCCGATGCCACCGCGTTTTTTAGCAGTTTTTTTATAGCGTTATCCTTGTTATACACACTCGCTATCGCATTTGCGTCAATGATATTACCATGCATTATGCCACTGCCGTCAATTTCCACTGCCGCAATGGTATTGCGAGTCTGCCCCTGTATTTCGACAATGGCGACAAGCCGTCCGGGTCTTGTTTCACTGTTTATTATTGCAAGCGGGTTCTGCATTGCGGCAGGCAGCTTTTTAAGCAAGGCCTCGCCGAGATGGTCGCCGTCTACATTGGCAAGCGCATCTCTGAGGTGCCCCTGTGTATAAGTCATAGGCAGTGCGTTCAGCCCTATTTTCCGGAACACTTCCGGTGTGCCGCAAACCACAAGCGTATCATTCCGCGGGAACTTTCCGGCCTTGTAGTCGTCTATCTGCTGCGCAAAGGTTTTGGAATAGTCGTAGGAACGGATCTCCGACATGCTGCCGGTGCCCGCACTCTTCCTGCCTTCGTTCTCCTTTATAGCCCCCTTAAGCGCATTGTCCCACAGCTTCTGTGTTTCCTTAAGGCTTGCTTCGCTTGCCGCTATGGCGCGGGCTTCTGGGCTGGTGGCGTCAAGGTTTTCAAAGGCGGCCTTCCTGTTGGCGGACAGCTTTTTAATAAAGCCGTCAAGCCCCGCCTTCATGCGCTGCGCAAGGGGGAGATTCTGCCGCGCCAGCTTTTCAAACACTTCACTGTTTTTCAGCATCATTTCACAGGCAGCAGCCACCATTTCTTCCTTTGCCTGTTCGCGGGTAAGCTCTTTACCCACCTGATCCTTGTACTGCTCCTGTATATCCTCTATGCGGTTATCCACGCTCTTTTCGCCGTACTGCTCCGTAAACCGGGACATAACATAGTCCTTAAGCAGGGAATAGGTCTGTGTGCCGGAGGCGGCTATATAGTGCGTTATTTCGTGTGACGCCGTTTTCAGTATGGCGCTGCCGGTTATGTCGGTAATACTCTGCATGCCGGCATTGACGGAAACATACAGGGTATTGGTTACGCCGTCATAATGCCCGTTTTCCACCGAGAATTCGCCCGTTACATCCACGCCCGACATAAGGGTTATGTTTATGCCGGAAACCTCGCTGACGGCTTTCAGATAGCTTACCGCGGCGGTCTGCTTGGTGGTGAGGGTGTCCATGTCTATCTTGGGGTCTACGGACCATTTGCCCGCAGACGGCGCAAGCTCTTTTATATTCACTTTGGAGGCCTTCACATTTTTCTTTATTTCCGCCTGCTGCTGCGCCACTTTTTCCGCCGTTTCTTTGGTCTTGGTGACGATTTCGGCAATGCTGCCGGATTTCGCCTGCACATCGACGCGCCCGGCGTTGTAGGGTCATTCAACTGCTTGGAATGCGCTGGCATGATATGCCTTAAGCGAATCTGATGGCCGGCAAACCTTTGCTGCTCACCGCAGAAAGCGAAGACAAAGTCGCCCTGCAAGCATTCCAATTCACGCCCCTATGCTGGGAGCGACACGCAATGCCGGAGAGCGATGTGCCGGACAGTCCATTTCAATCCACGCCCCCCTGTGCGGGGGGGGGCGACGCATGATCAAGATTATAATCCTGACGGCGAATTATTTCAATCCACGCCCCCCTGTGCGGGGGGCGACATTTGCGTATCCCGAACTGTTGACAATAAGCAGATTTCAATCCACGCCCCCTGTGCGGGGGGCGACATGCCGGTGCGTGTTAAATCTCGTCTTGATGTAATTTCAATCCACGCCCCCCTGTGCGGGGGGCGACCGGATGAAAATTTGCCGTTTTAAGGAGGCGGGCATTTCAATCCACGCCCCCCTGTGCGGGGGGCGACATACTTTGCTAATTTGTCAATAATCGTTAATCATATTTCAATCCACGCCCCCCTGTGCGGGGGGCGACACGTGGAACAGATACGGACGCCTGAAATGCCTTATTTCAATCCACGCCCCCCTGTGCGGGGGGCGACCACAACGGGCAAGTTATTTTTTGGTACAAAATTATTTCAATCCACGCCCCCCTGTGCGGGGGGCGACCAACCGCGACAATGTTTGCCGTACAGATGCAAAATTTCAATCCACGCCCCCCTGTGCGGGGGGCGACCTAAATACACTTGCGCAAATAGCAGATATATACATTTCAATCCACGCCCCCCTGTGCGGGGGGCGACATAACTTTGCCGCGAGTAGTGGCGAAAAACTGGATTTCAATCCACGCCCCCCTGTGCGGGGGGCGACCGCAAAACTGCACAAATATTAAGGTTTTTGTGATCAGTTTTGTATTAATTTTACTGACCGGATAAATAAAACCGGCCACATTCTGAGTTTAATACGGTTTTTCCGCATTTTTCGGGTGCGAGCCTGTGCCAACTTTTCAAACAGCCTCCGCTTCGCACCGTTACAGAATCAGATTCCCCTCCGGGTCATATGATTCTTTGTTTCCATACTGCTCAATTTTTGAAGAATACTTCTTTCCGAGATTATAGACCCGTATGCTGTCCGTTTCACTGTCCATCACACTCAAAAGCTGCTCTTTTACAATTACCGCCTGCGATGCATCCAAATCACATTCGAAAACGGAATTTTGTACGCGTTGACCGTAATTGCAGCAGATTTTTGCAATTTTAGCCAGCCGTCTTTTCCCTGCCGCAGTTTCGGTATTAACATCATAGGTTATCAATACAAGCATTATTTTTTCAGAAACGGCGGGTAGCCGTCCAAATCCCCTCTCATAAGTCTTGAAATAAGCAACGCCTGAACATACGGAACCAATCCCCATTGTATTTTTTCTTTCAAAAACGGATGAATTATCTCCTCCCTCTTTTTTTCCTGCCATTGGGAAATAAATCGTTTTCTTGCATCATCGGTCAATATTACTGCGCCGTTATCCAAAAACACAAAGCTTTTTTCGTTAAAAATCCGATTGTTTATAAGCGTAAGAACGAATCTGTCGGCGAAAATCGGCCTCAGTTCCTCCATCATATCAAGCGAAAGGGAGCACCGTCCAGGTCTGTCCGTATGCATAAGCCCCACAAACGGGTCCAGCCCCACACTTCTCAAGCCCGCAGAGCACTCGTTTGCCAAAAGCGAATATGCAAACGAAAGCAGACAGTTCACTGGATCGGTCGGCGGCCTGCGCGAACGCCCATCAAAGGCGAAAACCTTCTTGTTCTGAAGTATCAGTTCATTGAACACACCAAAGTATTCGGCAGCGGCATTGCCCTCTATTCCCCTGATTGAAGCCGTATCGGCGGCGGTTTTGACCGCCTCAAGATATGCGCCGATCCTGTCGGCGGCAAGGCGGATCCTGTCGCAATCCGTCTGTAAAGGATGATCCCGCATATAATGCAAAATAAGGTACTTTGTATTATACAGCTTACCGATGATCATATTTCTTATAACAGAAAGCCGCTTTGCCTCATCATCGGCCCATCTGAACTGTGTTCTTCTGAGATAAACATTTCCGTTTGTGCAGTTTCCCGTATCACACAGATATCTTCCGAAGGGAGTGAAAAACGAAAGCAGAACCCCGGCTTCGGCGCACTTCCCCATTAAGGCCGGTGAAGCGCCCTTGTAGGAGAAGGACACTATTGCGTTTAATGTATGCAGTGGGATTTGCTTATGCGTATCATCTCCGAAAATCACCTCCACCGTTTCGCCGTTTAATGAGAGATATGCGTCCTCGGTTGTAACATAAAGAGTATTCAGAAGCTTTTTCATTCCTTTTCCTCCCCGTTAAGCATCCGCCGCAGATAATCCGCTGCCGAAACAAAACCTTTTTCCCGCTGAAGCGACGGAAGGCATATCTCCTTTAATGAACAGCTGTTGCACCCCCGGTGTTTTTTGACCGTCGGCGTATAGCCTCGACTGAACATATTATGCATTTCCGCAAATGAAAGCCGCACGGTTTCACGAAGCTGATCGGTTAAAACAAACTTCTCTTTCTCCCTTGTTTCGCAGTAAAATACGGCCCCCTCGTTTATTTTGCAGGAAAACATCTCCTCAAGGCACATTGCCTGAGCAGTCACCTGCAATCTGTCGCAGTCTTCGCTTTTCCTATGTCCGTGCTTGTATTCTACCGGGCAAATATCCCATTGTCCCTGACGGCCGCGTAGCGTTATACCGTTATCACTCTTAGAAAACTCCACGGCATCGCAGCAGCCGCAGATGCCCATACGCTCGGATTTTACCGGCATATCCCGCATAGTGATTATCCCGTTGCGTATATCAACGCAGGAAACATCGTGAACCCGCTTGTGAATCGCTCTTCCCTCCGCAGTCAACCCGTTTTCCACCCACTGCTGCTCTATATGGATAAGCGCCCACTGCCTGCGGCAGAAGGAAAAATGCTGAAGCCCCGATATCAGAAGATATTCTTTATCTTCCATATCATATGCCGTTAATCTCTTCGCAGGAAAGCCCTTCAAGGGTGTTGACCGTAATCACATAATCCTCCGCCGAGGTCGGCTCCGCCACCCCTTCCTTAAGCGCAGCATTTACAAGACGATGCACCTTTGCCGAGGAATACTGCCCATCCCTGCAGTTATGCTGCCACCAGTACAGCTTTACCACTTCCATTGAGCCGTCCGGCCGGGCTGCCGAGGTATCGTTTACGAAAAGAGTGCGGAGGCATTCCTTTACGGTTTCGGCATCCTCACGGGTAAAACCCGTCTTTTTCGCAAGCTGCACATTGATGGAGCCTTTTACGGTATAAAGCCCGAATTTAACAAAATGCTTCATGCCCATTGTATCGCTTCCGCGTTCCTGGCCTTCTTTTTTATCGCCGCTGACGCTCTTTGTTATCTGCATTGACTGAATATCAACGGGGTCCGCGCTCTTTGCAAGGTGAATGGAAACCGGGCCGCGCACGCCGACGGAGGAGCATCCAAAATCCTTGAATGCAAACACCTGCCCGAATGTTCTCACATCCAGCCATGTTTTACAGGCAATTTTATAAAACTCGTCTGCATCCTTGATTTTTTCCATATCCTTCGCCCTGTCCTTAAGGCTGGTTTTCCCGTCGTCGCATCTGTCATCGGACTGAACAAATACGGCGCAGCCCATGTCCTGCATACGGTTGCGTATCTTTCTTTTAATGCACACATCGGAAATTTCGCCAAAGCCGTCATAATCCGTACGGGGTCTGTTTCCGCCCAGCGGATCTCCGTTGGGGTTTGCATTTGTAACCGCTATAAGCACCTCAAAATCAATTTTGTTTTCCAGCGCAGTACTCATGATTCTTTTTCCTCCGATTCTTTATTATCATTGTTTTTCTTTGTGTACAAAGCATTTTTCTGCAAATAATACCCCATAAGATACTCCTCGCCCAACGGCTTGCCCGTTTCGCCCTCCGGGCACCCGGAAATAACCAGCATAATTTCGCCGATAAGTTTATCATAGTAGTTTCTTGCTCCGGGCTTCAGGCGGGGATAATACGCGTTTTTGAGCTGTTCGATGATCAATTTTGCCGCATACATGGGGCGCTTGACAAACAGCGTCTGCATCCTCATTGCATTGGGTTCCCTTTTTTCGTCCGAATCAAAGGCATCCCTCTCCGCCTTTTCCAGAACGGCAAGCAGGCGGCCGAACTGATAGCTTCTGTTTTTCTTTTCGGGTTCAAGTGCCATAATCCATTCCTCCTTAAATCTGTCGTACCTGTATTTTTTTATGATTGCGCAGGTGGTGAAAAGCTGCTCGTTCCTGTTCCTTGACTTTCCGTCATTGTCGTACAGCTGAAGTGATGAACACTTCTGTACGGCGCAGCGCATAATATCCGCGGGAAAGGGTGATCTTTCCAGTCTGCAAAGCAAAAGCCGCTGCATTGCTTCCGAAAGAACCTTTTCGTCCGTTTCCGTTTTCTGCATTTCATTTTCTTTTCGCAGTACGCCGTAAGCCGCGTCGACTATATTTTTCAACGCGGGGGAGGTAACTCCGAAAACCGGATGAAGCCATGCGGCGGTTTCATCCCAAAAACGAAGCCGTTCCAAAAAATCATACGCCGCCATTTCGCTGTAATAGCAAACCGCAAGTCGCCCGGAGTTTGGCATGGACGCATCAAATATCGCGGTTACCGTTTCGTCCGTCAGATCCAGCTCTTTTTTGTATCCCAGAACGGTTTTTGCAAGAATGTCGCGATAGTTTGTAGGAGTCGGGTTTTCTTCCGTTCCGGAAAATTTGGGAAACAGCGAAACTGTCGGGTTAAGCGTCTTTTTCCCTTTCGGGTTCCAACATACGATCAATCTGCTGCCGAAGCTGAAGCCGTCGTTGGAAATAATCCACTTCAGGGCATTGTGTGCTTTCTGCGATGAAATAAAGCCCATTGTCAATGCTTCGGCATCGTCCGTAAACCTTCCTCTGTAAGTGAAGTTCTCTTTATCATTTGCAGATATCAGCTTTGCACTCGGAAGATAGGATACTACTCCCTTAAGGTGCTGCTGTGCCGATGTTACAAATTCCCCCGATACATAACAAAGCGCTTTTTCTGAGGATGCATCCGCTTTGCTTTGGCAGTAGTTTATATAGGAATTTATTACCGTCTGATTTTTCCAGACTTCCTCCGGCTCATCACAATTGTCCGACAATACCCTCCAGCACACAAAATCCGTGTCTTTTACTGCTTTTTTTCCGTAGGCAGATGCAACATCCGCCCGCACGGTGCCCTTTTTCACATATTCCAGTATTGCTTCTATCTCGGAGCAAGCATACTCGGAATTGCACCATTCTTCCAGCTGGCTGAGATATGCGGCATAGCTTTCTTTATATTCCGGGCAAATAAACATCAGTTTATCGCAAAGCGGGTGAGGAGAAGACTTTGCGGAGCTTGTACGCCCTGCCGATTTTTCGGTGACGGGGATTATTATCTTCTTTTCCCGTTTCTGCGTTTTTCCCTTATTATCGGTGAAAGTGTCCGCAATGTGTTCCGCCTTAACAAACTCCCCGTTTTCCGTCAGAGTTATTGCTATCTTAACGCCGGTTGTAATAAACCCCACAGGTGCAAGCACGGCCTTCCGCTCTTCCGATTCCGCACCGGCCAAGCCCTCCATACGGTTGTATGTTTCCACATCCTTTTGAAAAAGCCCCATTATTTCACCTCCCCGAATTCCCTTAAGCCGGTAAAGTTTGCGTTTTTCTCTTGGAATATCTTCATTTTTGTTTCATGAAGCATCTTATGGTTAGGGCAATCCTGCGGCCTTGGGAAAATAATTATTCCGTTTTTCATTTCGGGATACCAGAAATTGAGCGTCATTCTGCCCTGCGTCTCCTCCGAATACGCTTCATCGGAATATGTGATTCCGTGATACATATGCCCGAATGAGATCATCGGCGTTTCGTCGTATGCTCCCTTTCCCTCTCCGAATATACAGGGCTCCACATAGCCCTGGCACTCCCGCGTTCCAAGGAAAATATCGCGCCTGCCGCCTTTTTCGATCATACGCTTTGCAATTTCGTGATGCTTGTTTTCGTTGCGGTCCCCGGCCAGCTCGGGGCGGTTTTCGTTCCACTCAAAATGAGCGCTGACCTGATAGCGGCAATCTTTCAGATAAGTGTAATACGAAAGATCGTTTCCGCCGCCGTTATACTTCATGGTGCGGATGCCCTTTACCTCCATTCTGATAGGATTCATCACCCTTACCTTATCGATATACCAGATAATCGTGGGCTTCCAGTACACGGAAGACAAAATTCCTTTAAGCGCTTCGTATGTAGGAATTTGATAGGTGCATTTTTCGCCGCCCACTCTCATTATGGGATCTGAAAATAACGCATAATCTCCGCAAACCGAGAACTCTACAATATTAGGGTGTCGCATAGTGCTTCTCCTTTCTTCGGAATGATTATTCCGGTGTTATTGCTGTAATAATTTTTATCCAAAACAAAAGCCTGTCCGTCCTTTTCGTCCCCGACGGAGGTTATGGCAGCACATTCACGCAGCCTTTCAAACTGATAGGAAAAAACCGAAACCGTATAGGGCTTGGCATCGTCATACGCTTTTTTTGTTACATATTCCCGCGCGGAAATAAGTTCTTGGGCAATTCTCTCGCCTTCGCCCCACGGAACAACCACGCTTGTTTGATCTTGATCGAATACTTCAAACAGGCTGCCTGCGGTCTTAAACGCCTGATGCAGAAAGAATCTTTTACTCTCTTTTCCCGTGTCCGTGTACCGCGTATTTTCCGCAAGCATGGAATAAACGGACGGATAGCCCTGCTTTACAAAATCAAAGAAATCCTTGTTTTTTGCCTTATACAGCTTTTCATAAAAGAATCGAACCGATTTATCCGATGAAAGATCGGAATCAAACCTTCCGGCTTCTTTTTCAAAGGAATAAATCAACGATTGCGTTGCTTCCTTTGCATCGGAAATATCCTTAAGCACCGTCAGGTTTTCATCGCAGCAATCCACAATCCATACGGGAGCATCCGGTCTGCCTTCACCGTTACGGTTGCACCGCCCGGCCGCCTGCACTATGCTGTCCAGCCCCGCACACAGGCGTATTACCGCATCAAAAGAAATATCCACTCCGGCCTCAATCACCTGTGTAGAAATACAAAGAATCTTATCCCTTTGTTTTAATTGCAGCCGCTCTTTAATTTCGGAAAGAACACTTTTCCTGTGAGCCGTACACATGCCCGCCGAAAGATGATACCTGTTGCCGCAAATATCCTCCGTCAAATCAAACAGCGCCGCCGCCTGATCTTTTTTGTTGCAAATCACGAGAACGCTTTCATACTTGTCAAACAGCTCCGAAATAAGCAGCGGAATTTCCTCAAGCCGCTTTTTCCCCTTGTATATAATGGAATTCCGCTTGAATACCGCTGAATATTTTTTCACGGCATCCGATTTTATGATATCCATGCCCTCGGCAAGCGGGCGGGGAATTCCCGAAAGATACGGCTGCGTTGCCGAACAAAGGACAACCGTTGTATTGCATATTTCGGAAAGAAAGTTTACGGCGGAATTAAACAGCGAAAGAGTTTTTAACGGCACTGTCTGTACCTCATCTATTACTATAACACTGTTTGCAAGGGAGTGAAAACGCCTTACGGAGGCCGTTTTTCCGCTGAAAAGCGTATTGAGGAACTGCACGAGCGTTGTTATTACGACAGGGCTGTTCCAGGAATCGCAAAGCAATTCGTAACGGTTTAATTCATTATCGGAAAGCTTGCCGGCAATGATATCCGAATGATGCTCAAGCACAAGCGAATCATCCCCGAGCGCATCCCTTATTGCCCGCGCATTCTGTTCCAATATGCTCAGCAGCGGCGAGATGAAAAATATCCGCTCTTTTCCGAACACCTCCGCGTGTCTGAGTGCATATCTTAAGCCGGAAAGCGTTTTGCCCGCGCCCGTAGGCAGATTCAGCCGGAGTATCCCGCCCGGTTTTGACGCTGCCCGAAAGCAAAGCTCCGAAAGCTCGCTTCTTGCTGTCTGAATGGGAGTAACACACTCAAAGCCCGCCAAACGGGAATTGAAGTGCTCCGTTACGGTTTTCAACGCCTCCGCAGTTAGGCTCCCGCCATTTTCACACTCATCCGGGCTCATAAACGCAGCGGTGTCGCTTCTGTCGGCATCGATCAAAGCCGAGGTAATAAGCCGTGTAAGCAGCGCAAGATAAAACTGCGCTTCTTCCGCGCATTTTGAAATTGCGCTTATCTGTTGAATTTTTGAAGATATTTCTTGGACAGATGAGGAAAACAGCCCGTCAATACATTCTCTGCCCGATATTTCCTTGAAAAAGCCCTGCATTGCCCTGTCGTCGTATTCCGGCTGCTTGCCGATCCTGTGTGTAAATCCGCAGCTTTTATTCTCATCGAAGCAGTCAAACAAACCGTGATGTCCGCCGATTGCACAGGACAGAATTTCCGCCGCAGCATTCTTTATGGCATCGTCCTCAGGCTCCGCAGCGGAATGATATGTATTAAGTAAAAAACGGACTGCGGCAAATGTATGAATGACCGAGCCCCTGCACACATGCTCGCCCAGCGCTGCTTTTTGAATGTAATTGCTGAATTCATCGGTGCATTTCCCCGCATCGTGAAGCAGCCCCGCAAGATAAGCGGTATCGGCAAGACCCAATCTGCATAAATTCTTTCGGGCAATTTCTGCCGTATTTCTGCAATGCTGAGCGACTGTCTGCACAATTCCGTCTTTGTTTATGTGAGCAGGAAAGGACATTTTAAGGACTCCTTTTTTAGGATTATACATATACCACATATACCCGATGCTGCGGTTATTCCCATGCCTTCCTTCATATGCGGCAAATTTATTTTAGGCTGTTCATAAATGTGCGCTGTATCTGATTAAAAAATTCCTTTTATTTTCCTTCGGACCGAATAATTTGCAATACTGTTTTTGAAATATATTTATAAAAAATTTTTGTTTAACAAGAATTTCATTTTATCTCCATTCCGCAGACAAGCCGCTGCACAAATAGTAGTGGAAATATTTTTTTAACTCTAATCTATGACTTAAAGTACTCTCAAACATAGTGCTCAGTTTCTACATGACATGAAGCGTTTATAGTCCCCTATAAACTCATACTACGAGTTCAAATAAACAGTTTACTCAAATCGTCGGGCTTCCGACCGCACAGTGTGTGCATTAAAACCTCTTCGGAGGTTTTATTATTTTACATTTAATTCCCAACAAATACATAATAGCATATAAAAAACGGTTTTTCAACAGTATTTTTTATAATTTCCTTCAAGAAAATTTTTCAACCGTATAAAGCAGCCGAATATGCAAAATCAAATGCCCGCAGGGAATGATTCTGATAAAAAAACTGAAAACGAATGCGCCGCAAAGCCGATATTTTATCGCTCACCGATAAAAGCCTGCCTACCGGCAACAACGGAGTGCTGCGCAGGGCAATCATATAAACCGTAAATACCGCAATACGGGCAGGCAAACGCATAAATATGCATTTTCCTTATTATTTATTGCATATTTCGCGCAGCAGTGGTATAATTACATGGTTGATTTATTATTAAAGGCGGGTTTATGCAGCATTATAAAACCATACAGGTAGCCGCTCCCGAAGAAACGGGAAGCGCGGCAGCGGATATCGTTCAGGCCGTCATGCAGGCAAAGCCAGACTGCGTACTGGGCCTTGCAACCGGCTCCACCCCTCTCCCCCTTTATCGGGAGTTGATCAGGCGGGAGCAGCAGGGTATTTTGGATTTTTCGCGCGTGCACACCGTCAATCTTGACGAATACAAGGGGCTTGCGCCGGATCATCCTCAAAGCTTCCGCCGCTTCATGCAGGAAAATCTGTTTGACCATATATCCGTCCGCCGGGAAAACACCATGGTTCCGGACGGCCTTGCCGCCGATATACCGGGAATGTGCCTATCCTACGAGCAGCAGATAGAAGCCTGGGGCGGCATTGATCTTCAGATTCTCGGCATTGGGCACGATGGTCACATAGGCTTTAACGAGCCCTCCGACAGCTTCCCGGCCGCAACGCACGAGGTACGGCTGACCGAAATGACGCGCAGCGCCAACCGCCGTTTTTTCTCCTCCCTTGACGAGGTTCCGACTGCGGCCTTCACCATGGGAATAGGCACCGTAATGGCGGCGCGCAAAATTATAATGATAGTAACGGGTGCGGATAAGGCGGAAATCCTCCGCAAGGCCCTGACAGGGCCGGTCACCCCCCGCGTTCCGGCCTCTATTCTGCAGTTCCATCCCGATGTTACCCTTATCTGCGACCGCGCCGGCCGGAAATGGAAATGATTTGCATCAGATACCCGACATTATTAAAGCAAAAATACAATCGGCAGGCATCGCATGATACCTGCCTTTGTGTTTACCTTATCGCCTGCACCGCAGCCGTTCAAAGAGGTCTTGCGGTACGATGTCGGGGATGCCGTCCGGCACAATTACATCGCGGTATCAACTCCCCGAAACAGCGCCGGTTACGGAGTATGTGCCCCACGCTGTCGGAGGCCGTTTTCTGCCCTCGCATGTCGGTAAGCCCCTGCTTGTTACGCCGATTCATAATGAAGGAAACGGTTTCTGCGCCGTCATATCGTTTGAAGGCTTCCTACACGAACGCGCGGTCAGCGGGTCAATCCGGAGGAGATGATCTCCGGCGCACTGAGATTCTCGCGGGATTTCTCCGACACGATGCCCAGCACCGCATCAATGCGGTATGTCCACTGTGTTTTTGCATCGTTAAAGACAAGCCGATAGTAAGGCGACTTGATGCCGCCGGCAACCAGCTCCTCTGCCGTGAAGACCACCTTCACGTTGACCCCGGCATCGTCCAACGCGATTTTCTTCGCGTCCGCCAAAAGAATGAAGTGATACGCCTCAATGATGCTGCCGTTCTTGGCATCTACCTTGTAAAAATACTGCTTCTTCGCGGTGTAGAACTCCAGGATGTAGCAGGGCTTGCCCTGATTACGGCTCAGCACCTCTTTGGTGAACACGATTTTTTGTGCGGCTTCATCAAGCCCCGCATCCTTAAGGGCAATCTTCTTTGCTTCTTCAGGAGATATGAAGCTCGTTGTCACGATCTCTTTTTGCTGCTTCTCCAACACAGTGCCCAGCACCGCATCGATGCGGTATGTCCACTGTGTTTTTGCATCGGCAAAGACGAGCCGGTAATAAGGCGTTTTGATGCCGCCGCTCACAAGGATTTCCTCGGTAAAGCTGACTTTATCCGTGCATCCGGCATCATCCAAGGCGATTTTCTTCGCTTGGGCAAGAGTTATAAATTTCCCGGCATAAATAATGCTGCCGCTCTTTGCGTCGATTTGGTAGAAATATTGATTCGTCCCGGTGTAGAACTCCAGGATGTAGCAGGGCTTGCCCTGATTACGGTTCAGTTCCGCTCTTGTGAACACGATCTTCTGCGTCAGCTCATCCAGCCCCGCGTCCTTCAGTGCAATCTTCTTTGCTTCCTCCAAGGAAATGAGCTTAGATACGTTGACAGAATCAATGCCGGAGGCCTCCTGGAATTTAAGAAGCTCGTCCAACGACATGCGGGCAACCTCGTCCGCAGGCAGCCCGGTTTTGTTTGCTGCGGTAAGGATCCAGTCGGCGCGGCCAAGGGAAACATGAACTTCCTCGGCGAGCTTTGCCGCTTCGGCGTTTTCCTTCGGCTCGGAGCGGAAAACCAGTGTGCCGACGGTATCGGTCTGCTCCAAGGCCTTCCGGATCTCCGCGGAGAGAGAGGCTTTCAGTTCGGCATTCGCATCAAGACGGGAATCAAAAGAGATCAGAACAGTCGCTTCGCCATTTTCCATATATCCGCAGGCCTCGTAGGCGGCGACCGTGCGCGTTAGAGCGGTCTCGACACTCTGCTTTCCCAGCGCAACATCACTGAGCGCATTTTCCGCATCGCTGTTCAAGCAGCGGACATTCTTAACGCTCCCGCTTTTGGCAATCGTATATTCCACGCTGGGGTTGACATCCATTGTGAAGGTGCCGGCTGTCGCATTGCTTAGGATGGCATTTGCAGCTATGCCGATGCCGAGAACCAGTGCAAGGCAAGCTGCCATTATTCCGAGCTTGGCCCAACCGGGCATTCTTTTTGTATTTGCAGCGCTTTCCGCGTCAGCAATAAGCTCGTCGTTGATCTTTCCGATCGAATGAAGAAGAACTTCGGCTTTCACAGCATAATTCCCTCCTTTTCAAGAAATCGTCTTAATTCGTTTCTCATACGGAAAAGCAAAGACGTCACCTTGCTCTCGCTCATTCCGTATGCGTCCGCAATATCCCGTATTGCGTAGAGATGATAGTATCTGCGGACAAAAATGTTACGGTTCAGCTTTGGCTTTGAATACAGGAAGCGGTCAATGGCGGCAGCCAAATCATTTTCTCTGACGGTCTGCTCCACAGTCGTTTCCGAAGGAATGCAGGCTTCCAACTCGGACAGCGCGAGGACGACCTGTCCGTTTCCGCGTTTTTCGGCAGTATACTGCTTATAACGGTTCAGAGCGAGGTTGCGCGTAATCTTCCCCAAGTAGATCGGCAAACGATTCGGACGCTGCGGCGGGATTGAATTCCATGCGCCGAGATACGTATCATTGGCACATTCCTCCGCATCCTCTTTGTTATGCAGTATATTATGTGCAATCGTGTGACAGTAGTTCCCGTACTTTTCTGCGGTGACGGCAATAGCGCTCTCGTTACGCGCCCAGTACAATTCTATGATCTCACGGTCTTTCATTGCGCCCTCCCTTCTTTCTGTGTAAAGGCCTTTCACCTATATAGACAACAAAAAATCACCGTTCATTGCGCGGACTGAAAAATTATTCTTCAGATTTATTATATCATGCGGGAGCGGAGATTGCTACCGATATGAGAACGCTGCCTCGGAGCGAGAATCACGTCATGGGCATTGAAAAATCCGGTGCAGTCAGCACACATCTGTCGGACATCCGGTGTTGCAGGTTATAAAAGGAAGATATACGCAGATTACGGCTAAGGCAGAGGCTGAATTGCGGAGCCGGATTTCGCCGTCCGCTTATTCCGTCCCACAGGAATCCTGTTGAACGGCGCCTTCCCGAAATCCTGCTGTACGCAAACTCTTCCGCGCCGCCGTCATACGAAGACGGTCAGCAAACAACAGCGTCGGATACGCCCTGAAACGGGCGCACCGAACTGCAACTCCGATTGAAAAGTCAATACATCCGCAATCATCGGAATATGTATGGGCGGGCGGGCACAATCCGTGTCTGCCCGCCTTGTCTGCCGAAAAGCACGGCGGGCGGCCGCATTTTCGGTTTCGGAGTTGCGGATGAGGCAGGCCGGCTCCGACCGCCGGAGGCGGTTGTCCGCCACCTCGTTCTCCACGGCGGTGCAGTCGATGGAGATCATGCTGCCGTCCTGAAACCGCAGCTCTACACAGCCAGTGTCCATGTTGAATTCACAGCTTTTGATGGTTTTCATAATTATCCTACTTATCCTTTACCGGTTTTGGTTCCCTCGGCCCTTTAAGCTTGGATTCGGGACGCTTTACCGCGCCGTTTCCGAAATGCGTATCCTCGAATTTCCCGAAGAAAACAAATAATCCGAACCCATCTCCGATTAAGAAGATTCGGTTCGGATTATATCGGTTTGGTGCCGGAAGCGGGGGTCGAACCCGCACGGTATCGCTACCACCGGATTTTGAGTCCGGCACGTCTGCCAATTCCATCATTCCGGCAATCCCGTATTTATGCAGCATATCAGCGCCGCACCTTAAATACCTTGATATAATATCACATACGGCAATTATTTGCAATGCTTTTTTGAAAATTAACTCCGCCCTGCAAAAAACAGCGCTCGCCTTAACAAAATACAAAGAAAATGTTGCCTCTCAGCGTGCGGTTATGATACAATCCTGACAGTATAAAAACGGGCGGCGCTGCCGCCGCAGAATACCGCACCGTTCGGTGCATGAAACGAGGAAATTATGAAAATAACCTATCTTGGCTCCGGCGGCGCCGAGGGCGTGCCGGCAGCCTTTTGCTCCTGCCCCTCCTGCCGTATGGCACGCGCGCTGGGCGGCCGCCAGAAGCGCCTGCGCTCCTCCGTTTTGATAAACGACGATCTGCTTATTGATCTCTCACCCGATTTTTTGACGGTTTCCGCCGCCTGCGGGCCGCTTGACGGGCTGCGCTTTGTGCTGCTTACCCACGCTCACGAGGATCATTGCGCCCTGCACCAGCTTATGTACAAAAGCACTGAGGCGCCTCTTGATGTTTACGGCAACGAAAAATGCCGCGCCAAATACCTTGCGGCCGACGGCGAAATAGGCGGCATTAAAGGTGCGGCCTTTCATACGCTGCACCCCTTCGATGTGCTGCGCCTTGCCGATTACACCGTAACCGCTCTGCCCGCCAATCACGCCCCGGATCAGGAAGCGGTGATGTTTTTGCTGGAGCAGGGGGGAAAACGCTTTCTTTATGCCGAGGATACCGGGCGCTTCCCGCAGACCGCCCTTGAATATCTTGCCGCGCGCCGCTGCGATCTGATAAGCATGGACTGCGCCTTCTGCATGGCAAAACCGGAGGCGACGCAGGCGCATCTGGGGCTTTTCTCCTTCCGCGAGCATATGGAAATACTTAAAAAGCAGGGCACGGCGGATGAAAACACCGTATTTATTGCCCAGCATTTCTCCCATTCGGGGCTTATTGCAGACAATAAGGCTTACAGCCATGATGCTTTGGAGCAGCTTATGCTTCCCATGGGTATTCAGCCCGCCTTTGACGGTCTGAGCATCGTTCTGCCCTGACACCCCTGCGTTTTCTTCCTTTTTCCGCCTTGAATTTATTCAGCTTTCAGCTTTATTGCATAGCCGTTTCACAATAAATTCAGAAAGACCGGGTATAATAAGCCCGAAGAAGGGATGTGAAACGATATGGAATTTAATGAATATACAAATGTACCCGATACTCCGGCTCCGAAAAAGCAGCCGCGCAAAAGCAGCGGCGCTGCCAAAAGCATTGTTACCGTGCTGCTGTGCGTGCTGCTGGGCGGCGGCGCCGGCTTTCTGGGAGGCTATTACGCCAAGGGCGGCAGCCGGACGATAATACTTCAGCAAACGCAGACCCCCACGCCAAAAAGCACGGAGCAGACGGTGTTTGACGGCACCGTATTCACGCAGAGTCAGGCCGGAAGCGACGACCCCCTTACCATAGCGGAGATAGCGGCAAAGGTGCAGTCCGCCGTGGTGGAGGTTACCACCGAAACCGTCACCACCGATTCCCGCCTCAAGCAGTATGTTTCAAAGGGCGCAGGCAGCGGAGTGATATTCCGTCAGGACGGCTATATTGTAACCAACAACCATGTTATTGACTCCGCAGGCAAAATCACCGTGACCCTGCACGACGGTGCCTCCTATGAAGCCTCCGTTATCGGCACCGATGAGCAGACCGATCTTGCCGTTTTGAAAATCGATGCGGAGAACCTTGATATCGCACAGTTCGGCGATTCCTCCTCCCTTATCGTGGGGCAGACCGCCGTTGCCATAGGCAACCCTCTGGGAACCTTGGGCGGTACCGTTACAAACGGCATAATCAGCGCGCTGGACCGCGAAATAACCATTGACAGCGAAACCATGACGCTGCTCCAAACCAATGCAGCCGTCAACCCCGGAAACAGCGGCGGCGGCCTCTTTGACGCCCACGGCGCCCTTATAGGCATAGTAAACGCCAAAAGCTCCGGGGAAAACCTTGAAGGGCTGGGCTTTGCCATCCCCGTAGACACGGTAAAGACGGTAATTACCGATCTTGTGCAGACAGGCTATGTCCGCGGCCGAGTGGACACCGGGCTTACCCTTATTGACATAACCGACTCCGCAACTGCCATGCAGTACCGCGTATCCTACTACGGCGTATATGTGTACTCCGTGGATAACGATTCTCCGGCATATGAAAGCGGCATCCGCAGCGGCGACTGCATCCTCACCCTTGACGGCACCGAGATAGCCTCCTCCGCGGAATTCAACCGCCTTATACGCGAGCATTCCGTGGGCGACAGCATAACCCTTACCGTGCTGCGCTCCCGCCAGAGCAAGAGCTTCACCTTCACCCTTACCGAGCGCACGGGCAAGACCTTCGGCTGAGCGCTTGCCGCAAGGTTTTCCGGGCCGGCTTCCGGCGGCAAGCCCGACCGGCAAGTCTGACGCGCAGTGCGCCGCGCACCAAGAAAAGATAGGAGCAGGATAAAAAATGCACCGTATCGCCTATGCAATACGGTGCATTTTTATTTGTATATCCGGGATGTTATCCCGGCTTTAACCGTCAGTTCTCTCTTCTGCGGCGAAGCACATCCCCTTCCGCCGAGCCGCTCCGCTTTGCTCCGTGCAAAGCATAAAAAAGCGGCGCTTCTCCGACAGCATCGGAAAAACACCGTTTTTTTATTTCTGTTTTGTATTGATTTTTAGCAAAGTCATCCGGCTTCACCGGCCCAAAAAAGCGAAATCGACTCACGCCGGAACTCAAAGCCGCACAAGTTTACATATGAACACACAAGCACATCTTCGCAGCAGCCGCAGTTTTTTACCGCGATTCACTGTAAGCCGCTCGCCGAAGGCCGCAGCCGCAACGGTTTATCCGCTCTTCAGCATATGCCCGTATGCCCCCATGTGCATATATTGCTTGACGACCGCACTTACAGCGCCTCCGCCTTATCCACTGCCGCTTCAAGATAGTTCCCCTCAAAAAGCTCTATAAGACCGCTGTCGCAGGCCTTGGCCGTTTTGGGGTCAATGGGCAGCCTTCCCAGCAGCGCCAGTCCGTATTGGCGGCAGATGCTGTCAATATGGCTTTCGCCGAACACCTTTATTTCCTTTCCGCAATCGGGGCACACGGCATAGCTCATGTTTTCCACAACGCCCATTATCGGCACATGCATCATGTTGGCCATCTTTACCGCCTTCTCTACTATCATGGATACCAGCTCCTGCGGCGAGGTGACCACTATTATTCCGTCTAACGGAATGGACTGGAACACCGTCAGCGGCACATCACCGGTTCCCGGAGGCATATCCACCAGCAAAAAGTCGATATCCTTCCACACCACCTCGGTGTAGAACTGCTTTACCGCGCCGGCAATCACGGGGCCGCGCCACACCACGGGGTCCGTGTCGCTTTCCAGCAGCAGGTTTATGCTCATTACATCAATGCCCGTTTTGGTGGTTACGGGATAAATATATTCTCCGTCCCCTTCCGCGTGCCCTGTAAGCCCGAACGCCTTGGGAATGGAGGGGCCGGTTATGTCTGCATCCAGTATTCCCACCTTATGACCGCGGCGGGAAAGCAGCACCGCCATAAGCGAAGTAACCAGGCTCTTGCCCACTCCGCCCTTGCCGCTCATTACTCCGATGGTCTTTTTTATGCTGCTTTTGGAGTTCAGCTTCTCCTTCATGTCCTTAAGCTCCTGCTGCTTATCGCGTGATGCGCAGCTTTCCCCGCAGGAAGAGCAATCATGCGTACATTCGCTCATCTGTGACACCTCTCCGCCCCGTTTGCGGAGTTTTCCTTCCGTAATTTTTCCGTTACCCCGGAGCACGCAGACGCTTTCCCGTCGGCACCTTCGGAGTGTCAGAAAATTATACCCCCGCGCCGGCCTTTTGTCAATACCGCAGGCCGCGGCGCGGTATATGCCGTCCTTTATGCAGGCGCACCGGCAGCAGAATTTTTCGCTATTCCACCAGCCTGCCGATATCCCGCCTGAGCCTTTTTATTATGCGCTTTTCAAGCCGTGATATGTACGACTGCGATATCCCCAGCCTTTCCGCCACCTCCTTTTGCGTCAGCTCCTTTTTCCCCGCAAGTCCGAAGCGCATTTCCATTATCTCTCTTTCCCGTTTGGTCAAAAGGGTAAGCGCCTCCCTCAGAAGCTGCTTTTCCGTTTCCTGCTCTATGCCGCGGTTCACAACATCGGCCTCCGTGCCCAGCACATCGCTTAAAAGCAGCTCATTTCCGTCCCAGTCCACATTCAGGGGCTCGTCAAAGGAAACCTCGCAGCGGCTGCGGCTGCTGCGGCGCAGAAACATGAGTATCTCGTTTTCTATGCACCTTGAAGCATAGGTGGCCAGCTTTATTTTGCGGTCCATATTATATGTGTTTACCGCCTTAATAAGCCCTATTGTGCCTATTGATATAAGATCCTCCAGGGTTACCGGCGTATTTTCAAAGCGCTTTGCAATGTACACCACCAAGCGCAGATTGTGCTCAATAAGCATCGAGCGCGCCTGAGCCGACCCCTTGGCGTGCTTTTCCAGCCACATCCGCTCCTCCTGGGGCGAAAACGGCGCCGGGAGGGATTCCCCGCCCCCTATGTAAAACACCTCCTCCCCCGTTTTACCCGTGCAGCCCAGCCATTTCAGTATCACAGCGGCAGCTTTCATGTCCATTCCTCCTGTCTGTCCAAATTAACAAGCGCGGCGCAGCCGGCAAAGCTTGCCGACCTGCACAGCGCTACCACGCACCTGTACCGGCTGCCGTTCACAAGGCACAGCCGGGGCTCAAAGCCGTAAAGCGCTCCGCTTCCGCCCAAGGAGCGGTATGCAATCGGATATATCCTTTCCTGCTGCGGCTCGCCGCCCTCCGCCTTTGCTCCGTCTGCCCCCGGCGCCCATGCGCCCGGTACCTGCTCGCAGCCTAAGGCATACAGCACGGCGGGAGGGGCCGCCTCCGCTACTGCCTCCGCCCGCGCAATGATCACCGGCAGCCCGCTGACAGGCTCGGTAAGCAGGTTTCCGCTGTCCCGCAGCGCCGTAAGCCTTGCCTCGCCCCGCGCCGTCTTTATGTACACCCGCACCCTCTTCCGGCTGCGCGCAAGCCTTCTTAAAATTACTGCGGCAAGGGCTGCCGCACAAAAAAACAGCACGGAAGCAAAGCTTGCGGCATATACGCCGGAGGGCATGCCCAAAAAGCGCTCCGATATTTTTACAAGCGGCTCCTGCGCAAGCCACGCACAGACGGCCAGCCCCGCCGATAGCGCACACACCCCCGAAACGGCGCCCGCCTCCAAGGCGGCAGCCCCGGCAAGCAGGCACAGGGCAAACAGTCCGCCCCCCGCCGGCCCCGCAATATCCGGCGCCAAATGCGAAAGCCCCGCCGAATACAGCGCCGCACAGCCCATAAGCCCCGCCGCCGGAATTATCCGCGCGGGCTTTCCGCTGCCGAGAACCGCCGTCACGCACATATAAAGCGCCGCGGCAAAAATAAAACCCGCCGCCGCCTCCGTCAACAGCTCACGCGGCAACACTCCCGCCCCTTTCCCTGCCTTTTGCTTTTTTGTTCCTTCGCGTTTGATTATAGCTTTGTCCGCGCAAAAAAGCTGTTGAGCGCAAACGCAATATTTACACAACCCTGCCGAAAAACCGGCGTTCTTTTCCCGTAACGGGCTTTCACCGCTTTATCGCCGTCCTTAAGCAATTACCGCTTGACAAAACGCACGGGCTTATAGTATCATACGCCTGTAAAGTTAATTCGCTTTACAGCACTGCCGGCACTTCCCGTCCGGCAACGGAGGCAGACATGGAATCGGACGATCTTACCGGCAGCATACTGCTGCTTGATATATACGGCGGTCTGCTTACAACTCGGCAGCGCGAGCTTATCAAGCTGCATCTGGAGGAGGACCTCTCTTTGGGCGAAATCGCCGCGATGGAGGGCATATCCCGTCAGGGCGTAAGGGACAGCATCGTAAAGGGCATGCGAATAATGAACAATGCCGAGCAGCAGCTTGGCCTGCTTGATAAAGAGCTGCGCCTGCGCGCGCTGCTTAACCTTATGAAAAAGGATGCCGCGGCCGCCGCATACGCCGCCGAAATGGAAAGAATACTCTTCCAGTCGGGGCCCGACGAGCCTTAGCCTCACGGTGCGGCGCATAAAAGTTTTTATCCGAGTTTTTTCTTTGAAAGGCAGCAATTATGGCTTTTGATTCTCTTTCCGAAAAACTGCAAAGCGTATTCAAAAAGCTCACCGGCAAGGGCAGGCTGACCGAGGCCGATGTAAAGGAGGCTATGCGCGAGGTGCGCATGGCTCTTCTGGAGGCGGATGTCAACTACGGTGTGGCCAAGGATTTCTGCGCCGCGGTTTCCAAAAAAGCCGTGGGCAGCGATGTTCTTTCCAGCCTCACTCCGGGGCAGCAGGTAATAAAGCTTGTGCACGAGGAGCTTATAACCCTCATGGGCGGCTCCGCCGCAAGGCTTGCGGTATCCCCCGCACCGCCCACGGTAATAATGCTCTGCGGCCTTCAGGGTGCCGGTAAAACCACCATGTGCGGCAAGCTTGCCGGATGGCTCAAAAAGCAGGGCAAGCGCCCGCTGCTTGTAGCCTGCGATATTTACCGCCCCGCCGCCATAAGCCAGCTTCAGGTGGTGGCAAAGGCCTTTGATGTGCCCGTGTTTGAAAAGGGCACGCAGGACCCCGTAAAAACCGCTTCCCAAGCCGTTGCCTATGCCAAAAGCTATCAGTACGACACCGTACTTATCGACACCGCCGGGCGGCTGCATATAGATTCCGAGCTTATGGACGAGCTGCACCGCATGGAAAAGGCCGTTCATCCCGCCGAAATACTGCTTACCGTGGACGCAATGACGGGTCAGGACGCAGTGAATGTTGCCAAAAGCTTCGACGAACAGCTGCCCCTTACCGGCGTTTTGCTTACAAAGCTGGACGGCGACACCCGCGGCGGCGCCGCCTTAAGCGTAAAGGCCGTCACGGGCAAGCCCATAAAATTCTGCGGCATAGGCGAAAAAATAAGCCTTGACTGCATTGAGCCCTTCTATCCCGACAGAATGGCCTCGCGCATACTGGGAATGGGCGATGTGCTCTCCCTTATAGAAAAAGCGCAGGAGGCCGTGGACGAGGCGGCGGCAGCCAAGCTGGAGCAGCGGCTTAAAAACCAGCAGTTCGACCTTCAGGATTATCTTGAACAGCTTGAGCAAATGAAAAAAATGGGCAGCATATCCGATCTTTTGGGAATGATGCCCGGCGTGGACAAAAGCAAGATACGCCCCGAAGATATAGACATGAAGCGCTTCGACCGCATGGCCGCCATCATCCGCTCCATGACGGCAAAGGAGCGCCGCAATCCCGGCATTATAAACGGCTCCAGACGGCGCCGCATTGCAGCCGGCAGCGGCACCACCGTGCAGGAGGTCAACATACTTCTGCGCCAATTCGAGCAGACGCGCGAAATGATGAAGCGCTTCGGCAAAATGAAAAAGGGCCGCATGAGAATGCCGTTTTGACGGCTTCACGCCTAAAAAATGGCTCTGCGTCAAAACAAAAAAAGCAAATAAAATCGGTATTTTCGCAATAAATGCGTTAATATAACAATTGAGTTTACGGGAGGTGCATACAAAATGGTAAAGATCAGATTGACCAGACACGGCGCAAAGAAGAACCCCTTCTACCGCATCGTGGTTGCCGACGGACGCTATCCGCGCGACGGACGCAATATCGCTATACTGGGCTATTACAACCCTCTTACCGAGCCGGCGGAAATCAAGGTTGACGCCGAGGAGGCAAAGAAGTGGCTGGCTAACGGCGCTCAGCCCTCTGAGACCGTTAAAAAGCTGTTCAAGAAGACCGGCGTGATCGACTGACAGATACCGTCGGGTCCTGCCGTGATACCGATTGCAGATTCGGCACGGTAAAACTGCGGGCGCTAATCCGGACGAAAGGAAGCCCTTGCTTACAGGGGCGCGGTTTTTTCTCATGGAGGAACTGGTTAGATACATTGTGACCAGTCTTGTTTCCAAGCCCGAGCAGGTTGATATCCGCCGGGTGGATACCGAGGCCGGCTGCACCATCGAGGTGCGCGTGGCTCCGGAGGACATGGGCAAGATAATCGGCAGACAGGGACGCATTGCCCGTGCGATACGCACGGTTGTAAAAAGCGCCTCCGCTGCCTCCGGACAGAAGGTCACCGTGGAAATCATCTGAGAAAAGGGACAGCGCCGCAACGCGCTGTCGTTTTCTTTTTTCTGCGCGCCCTCCCGCCCGC
>ERZ1034917.226-NODE-226-length-54034-cov-11.197169_pt1 | contig 54034 bp, 44 predicted proteins | sample MGYA00520605_ERZ1034917 | MGnify/ENA primary metagenome ERZ1034917 (study PRJEB33766, sample SAMN09781784) | gut metagenome | biome: gut microbiome | host: Homo sapiens | place: Madagascar | study: EMG produced TPA metagenomics assembly of the PRJNA485056 data... | reverse complement strand
TTCGATTGCGTCCGGAAAGTCCATTTCCATTGCCATCTGATAATAAAACAGCGCATTTTTGTAATCGGCTTTTTTGGTTTCGTAAATCGTCGCCATACACCAATAAACGCCGACATAATCCAAATCGCACTGCGCAAAACAATCGAGCGCATCGTCGTATTTGCCTTTATTGTAATAATAATATCCTAAATCGAGAAGAGCGTCGTCTTGTCCGAGTGCCGCCGCTTTTTTAAGATAATAAATATATGCCTTTTTGTCGGGTTCTACCTTATACATACCCGTTTCGCGAACGCGCGCGTACATATAAAGACTCTCGGGGTCGTTGTGCTCTACGCCGTCCAAAAGATATGCCAAACCTTTTTTGTAGTCGTGCGGCACGAATCTGTCGTTGAGATAAACGTATGCCAAGTCAAAATTGAGAGAGTGTTCGCCAAGGCTCAATCCCTTTTCGTACCACTCTATGGCTTTGGGAACGTCTTTCAGTTCTTCATTGTTTAAGTAGATAAAGCCGATTTTCTTTGCAATCTCTGTATCTCCGAGGTAAAAAGCACGCTCGTAATATTTCAACGCATTTTTAACGTTTTCGATCTCGGAATCTTCAATCGGAGTATTGAAATAATACAATTCACCGAGAGATCTTGCCGCTGCCGCCACACCCAAATCGGAGGCTTTGGCGTAACATTCGATCGCTTTTTGAATATCGATTTTTACGTATCCGTTTTCATAGCAAAATCCGAGACGGGCAAAACACTCCGCTTCGCCTTTGTTTGCGCCTTCCGTATAAACGTCGAACGCTTTTTTGTATTGAGAGCGGTAGCCCCAAGTGTCGCCAAGAACAGTATATGCCAAAACGCCGTTGTCGACGGCTTTTTGATAGTAAATCGTTGCGGTTTTGAAATCGCCGTCATCGGAATATAAATCGCCGATAGAAACGTAATACTTCGGATTTTTTACGGCAAGTTGCTTGTATCTTTTTATTTTATCAATCATAGTGTCCCTATTACCTTTTTATTGATCTGTTTCTTTTATAGCTAATAGGTTCAGGGTGCTTATTTTGTAATCTACCTATAAAATCGCAAATAATATCGTAAAGGTTGTCTTTTGTATACGCAAGTTTTTCAGGAAGAACATCGTTATCAGAAATTTTACCATCGTTGAATCTTTGAGCGTATACTCCGCATTCTTTGAGATAATTCATTATGACACATATTTTTTCTTTTTCGGGTTCAGAAAAAATCGGTTGTTCAATCAATGATTGCTTTATAAATTCACAAAAATAAGTAAGATCGTCGTCCCAATTAACATTTCCGTTATCTTGTGCCTCACAACGAATATTCTCGATTTCTCGCAACAATTCTCCTTGCAAATTTCGGGCTTGTCCACTTTTGGGAACAAAGTTTTGCCATATAAATTTGCACTCTTCAAAATATTGTTGCTCATATTCTTGTTCTATCAGTTCATCTATTGAAATAGTGTTTGACATATTACGCCCTCGCGCTCCATTGAGTTTTATAACGTTGCAAACGGTTTGGACGATATAAGTTTGTAATCGTCGTCGTGCGTATAGAACTGCTCCATAAGCCAATAAATACCGTTGGCTTTCTTCCGGAGTTTCTTTGTAAGCAACTCTCGCGTTATCGGCATTACCTGAAATATACTGATGTATTTATGTTCGGACACATAGCATTTTACGATACTCGGCGTTTTGAATACTTCGGGTAATAAGAGTACCGTGCCGCAGTATTTCCCGTCGATTCCCATATCTATCGTGTCCGAAACGGTTATGTTATCTTTTTCGTTGAATGCGTATTCCGCAGTTGCCCAAAGAAGCGAGTTTAACGATAGCCAGTCCGTCGGCGCGTCTTCGTCGTCCGAAGGATTACGAATATCGACGTCGGGCGAAATAAGCATCATATACTCGTTGCGGCGATTCGCCTTCCTTCCCCAACCAATTTCACGCTCGGGCATCAGATAATCGCTTGCGCCGATGGTACACAGTTTCCAAAACGGCATTTCGTCCGTCGGTTTGAAAACAAGCGTCGTTATCGGCTTCATATCCGTCGGTAAAACGTTCTTTTTCAGTTTCAAACTAAAAATCGGTTCTTCGCCGAAAACAGTTTTATAATGCTCATATAATTTTTGATGTCGTTTACTTTCCATAAACCAATACCCGTTGTTTGTTTTTTATTATTATACCATATTCCTCCACTTTTTTCAATAGTTCTCCGCCGCCCATCCCAGTGTTTTTATATGTTTGGGGTTCAAATCCCCGTGGACGCCTGCTCCCCTTTCGGCTTAAAAAGACGCTCCTTTTTGTTCGTCATTGACAAAAAACCTCCGAATTTCTCGGAGGTTTTGTTTTTTATTCGTTATTTTCTTTTTTTCTCGCGGACACGGGAGTTTCGTTTTTGAGGTAGGTTTCCCACACGTTCATGCGGTCGCCCTCGTCGATTTCGCGAACGACTTTTGCAGGCACTCCCGCGACTATGCTGTTTGGCGGCACGTCCCTCGTCACCACCGCGCCTGCCGCGATGACGCCGTATTCGCAGTAGAACGGCGCAACCGCAAAAAATCTTTTGCCCCAATTTGTTGAAAAAACAACTCGTTTATGATATAATCTTAATTATCAAACAAAGGAAGCTTTTATCATGGGAAAACTTATCATCGACAAAGACGCTTGTCCCGAAAATCACAGTTGCCCGGCCGTCGACGTCTGCCCGACGGGCGCGCTTACGCAAGTCGATTTTCAGGCTCCGGAAGTGGACTACGACGTTTGCATTGCCTGCGGCCTTTGCGCAGACGTCTGCCCGAGGCGCGCGCTTATGCTTTCGGACGATGACTGAAAATCTGTCCGCAATGTATCGTCTGGAAACCGAACGCTTAAGCCTCGTTCCCTTAACTTCGGAGGAGCTTTCGCTTTTGGCCTCGGACGTAGCGGAATTTCAAACAAAGTTCGGCCTCGACTTTGAGGACGAACCGTTATCCGACGATTTTTGCGGCGTTCTTCTTTCGCTTTCGAAAAAAATGAAATCCGATCCTTTTAACGCAGTGTTCTACACCGTGTTTTTGCTGATACCGAAAAACGGCAAAGCGATCGTCGGTTCAGTGGATTTCAAAACCGCCCCGACAGGTGCCGGCGAAACGGAAATAGGCTACAGCCTCGGCAAAGCGCACCGCGGCAAAGGTTATATGACCGAAGCGGTTTCGGCGTTTTCGGACTTTGCTCTCTTTGAGCTTGGCGTACGCGCCGTAACTGCGCAAACGGAAACGGGTAACGTCAAATCGGAAACCGTTCTAAGGCGGTCGGGCTTTTGCGCCATTCAAAACAATCCTAAATATAAACTTTGGAAAAAAGAATAAGCGACCATTTTATGTGGTCGCCTTTTACGTCGCGGATTTTGCCAGATCGCCGTAGAGCTTGGCAATCCAGTCCAGAATTTCCGTATGATTGAAGGTTTTGTGATAAACTATGTTGGTTTCCCTCACCATGCTGAGGTTTTCTATCGGAAGCGCAATCAGCTTTTTGCTTCTTATTTCTTTGCCGCAAGCGCCCCTTGCAAGCACGGATACTCCTATCTCTTTTCTGACGAGGTCCTTTATCGTGGCGATGTTGTCAACCTCAACCGCCACGTCGAAGTCGTCGATATTTTCCCCGACGCTCTCCAGCGTTGAGCGGAAAAGTTTCATCGTGGCAGACGTCGGCAACCGCATAATAAGGTGCTGCGCCTTCAGCTCGCCGAGAGTTACCACTGTTTTTTTGGCAAACGGGTGCGTCGGCGCCGCCACGCACACCAGATAGTCGGTGTCTATCATCATATAATTGAAATCCTGCCCCGCAGGCCTTCCTTCGATGATTGCCACGTCTATTTCAAAATTTTCCAGCTTATCATAAAGATTTTTTATGTTATCAGTAATTATCGTTATGCTGAGTTCCGGTTTTTCGATAGCCACTCTGGACAACACCTCGGCCATAAGTCCGCTTTCCTGCGTATGTGTTATGCCCACCCTGATGTTTCTGATGTTAAGCTTCGTGTCGCGTATCCTCAGTTGCATCTTTTCGCATAGCGCTTTCAGCCTTTTTGCGTATTCAACGACCACTTCGCCCTCCTCCGACAGGGCCAACTCGCCCTTTTTTCGCAAAAAGAGGTTGACGTTCAGTTCTTCCTCCAGTCGTTTCATGTGGCCGCTGACGGCAGGCTGAGTAAGCCCCAGAATATCCCCCGCCCTCGTAAAATTTTTTTCTCTCGCCACCACCAGCAGGGTTTCCAATCTTTCGTCAATCATCGACATAAAACACCTCATTCATAACCAAAAGTTATCAATATCAAAAAAAATATAATTTGACTTTATGTAGATCCCATTGTATCATAGCGTCATCGGAAAAGCAAGGGGTTTCCGGCGCTTTTTTTATTTTTAAGGAGGTTTTTCGATGCTTGACAACTTTTCCACTGTGGCGCAAATCATCATTTCCGTTGCGGCAATGCTTTTGTCGGGCTATCTGATGACCCGCATCACGAGGCTTTTGAAGCTTCCGAACGTTACCGCCTACATCATCGCAGGCATTTTGATAGGCCCGTATTGCTTAAACGTCATTCCGCAAAAGGTTACCGAGGGTATGGACTTTATCGCCGACATCGCTTTGGCGTTCATTGCGTTCGGAACGGGGGAATTTTTCAAATTTTCAACCTTGAAAAAGAACGGCATGAAAACCGTGATTATAACCGTGTTCGAAGCAATTATTGCTTCAATTCTGGTGTTTATAGTTACGTATTTTATACTTAAACTCGGCGTTGCGTTTTCAATCGTTCTTGCCGCGCTGGCCGCGGCGACAGCTCCGGCGTCCACCGTCATGACAATCAGGCAAACCGGTGCAAAGGGCGACTTCGTGGACACTTTGTTGCAGGTGGTTGCGCTTGACGACGTGGTGGGGTTGGTTGCTTTCAGCATCGCTATATCCGTTGCGACGGCAAAACTTTCCGGCGCGCTCGACTTTAATGCCGTGGTGCTTCCGATCGTTTACAATCTGCTGTCCGTAGGCGTGGGCGGGCTTTTCGGCTACATACTCAGCCTGCTTCTTAAAAAGCGTTCCACAGACAATAGACTTATCATTGCAATCGCGGCAATCTTCACCTTCTGCGGCATGTGCGTTCTGCTGGACGTTTCGCCGCTGCTCGGCTGTATGTCGATGGGTATGATTTACATAAACGCGTCCAAGGACGAAAAACTGTTTATGCAGCTTAACTACTTTTCGCCGCCGATTCTGCTGCTCTTCTTCGTGAGGTCGGGCGTAAACTTCAAGCTCGACACTCTTCTCGGCGGAGGCAGCGGCGTTGCCGGAGTGTCTTTGGCGGTTATAGGCGTGGTATATTTCTTCACCAGAATCGTAGGCAAATACGCGGGCGCGTTTTTAGGCTGTGCGGTAACGAAGAAAAACAAAGACGTCAGAAACTGGTTGGGACTTGCCCTTATTCCTCAGGCAGGCGTGGCAATCGGATTGTCCACTCTCGCACAGAGGGTTATCGGAGGAGTCGCCGGCGACGCGCTGCAAACGATAATTCTGGCGTCCAGCGTTTTGTACGAACTGATAGGCCCTGTCTGCGCCAAGCTTTCGCTGCATCTGTCGCACTCCTATTCGGATCTTCCGGAAGACGCGGCCGCGCCTGCGGAAGCGACCACCGCAGTAAATGCGCCGCCTGAAGAAAACGAGGCCGACAAACTTATAAGAAAAATCGAAAAAATACGAAAAGAACTGCCGCCGCCTGCGCAATACGAGGACGAGGACGCCTTCACTCAAGCGGCCGCAGAGCAAGAACAATATTACAATCTGAACATCAGACGACGCTTCAAGCGTTAAAACGGAGGACATTATGAACTACACCGATCCTATTGCAAAACTTTTTGGCAGCTGGGCATCAGATCTTACGGTCTGGTCGATAATTTTGAGAGCGACGCTTTCCGTGCTTCTTGCTTTCGCAATCGGCTCCGAGCGCTCGACCAAAGGCCATTCGGCAGGCCTTAAAACCTTCGTCCTTCTGTCGTTTTCCGCAACCGTATGCAGAATTCTGGACTGTGCTTTCTGGACAGGCGAAAAATCCTTCCCGATTTGCTCTGCCGCGGCGGTCATCGCAACGGCTCTCATATCCGGCAACGCCGTTCTTTTCGGCGCAAAAAATCAGGTCAAAGGCCTCACGACGTCGGCTTGGCTGTGGTCGTGCAGCGTGGTAGGTCTGATCCTCGGCGGCGGCATGTACACGGCGGCAATAGCCCTTTCCGTGCTTCTGGTCATTATTCTTGCCGCAATGCCTAAAATCGAAGCCGCGCTCAAAAACCGCTCCCGCCACTTTGAAATTCACCTTGAGCTTCAGAACAAATACGAGCTTCCGAATTTCATCAACACCCTTCGAAAACTCGGCATGCACGTCGACGAAGTGGAAATAAACTCGGCCTACATCAATTCCGGCCTCAGCGTTTACGCATTGAGGCTCACGATTGAAAGCGAAGAGCTTCGGAACCACAAAAACCACAAGGAAATCATAAAAGCGCTTCAAAGCATCGACTATGTAAACTACGTCGAAGAAATTGTCTGAAACACGAAAATGCCTCCCATTCGGGAGGCATTTTTTGTGTGTTTCTGCAAATGATTTCAAACCGAGTTGCTTGTTTTTTTGTTTTTCTACCTTCTTTTGTTATATTCGGTTTTGAACGCACATAAATGAGTCCGTTTCCGAACTACTTTTTGGTTTATCGACGGTTTTTTGCTTTCCTTGCCGCCTTGATCTGAGCTTTTATGTGGGCAAAGGTTTCTTTTTCGCCCTTTTCCGAAAGCTCCACAAGCCAGCTTTTCAGAAGACGCGCGGTTTCCGGGTGCATATCGCCGTCGTATTTGGTTTTTTCGTAATACTCCAGCGGCTTGCCGTCGTTATAATTTTCGCCGTTGTAGGTTCTGGTGGCGGAAACGCGGTCGCAAAACATTTCGGCCACATACTTTATCGGCATTTTCACCGGAACCACTTTGTGGTCGGCGGCAGAAAAATCCGTCCAATATTCGTGGTGATGCTTGTTGCGCCCCTTATGATGAAGCCACGCCGCGGAATATCCTTCCGCTTCTCTCTGCTTTGCAAGCGGGCTGCGATCGCCCTGATAGTATTTGACGCTGCTCAAAAATTCCACCGGCGAAAACTTCGACAGGTCGTGCGTCAATCCCTGCCGGTATAGCCCCAGCTTGAAGCAATACTTTCTGACCAGCCGCCTATGATGGCAAACGGTTTTCAGATGCTTAAAAAACTTCATGGTTATTGCGGATAATATTCGCTTCCGCGATATACGCCGTCGGCCAGAGGTTCGGCTTTTACGGCGAAACCGCCGTCAGGCTGAACGGTGATGACGGTACCGCCGCGCTGTTCGTATTTTTTGTAGATTCCGAAGTACGCCAGATAGTCGACGCTCATGCCGTAAGTCAGCCTTACGCCCTTATACTCGACGGACCAGTTGTTGAGGTGGTCGTGGCCGCAGAATATGCCCTTGGTGGATCCGAGGCGAAGAACCGCGTCAAAGAGAGGGCTGACTTCTTCGCTGCAGCAAACTCTATCGTCGCCTTCGCCTGCAAAGCCGTAGTAATATGTTACGTCGGCGGTGTTTTTGTAGCCGTTGGCCCTGAATTCTTCCCATGCGTCCCTATATTGCGTAAGCGGGATATGGAAGAAAAGCATAGATTTGACAACGTTTCCGCCGTTTAAAGCCTTGATTCTGCCAACTTCCGATTCGTACCAGGCAACCTGATCGTCGTGAATACGATCGTAATTCCACATGATTCCGAACGGATCGTCGCCCATATAGGCGTTGGAATCCATAATGAAGAAGGACTGCACGTAGCCGTTGTCGTTTTTAACGTTTATGGTGTAGTTGCAGCTGCCGTATATGCCCTCAGGCCCCGGCGAGAACAGAAGTTTATCCCATTTTCCGCCGCAGGCGAGGCTGTTTTCAAAGTACATTTTGGCAATATCGTCGCGATCGAAATAGCTGTAGGATTCGGTGTCGTGGTTGCCGAAAGTGAGCGCCCAATAAACGTCCAGTTTGTCCATAAGCTCCCCGAACATCTGCGCTTCGCGCTTATTATTGAAGGTGCCCGCCTGGAACGGAACCGGATAGGCAATGTCGCCGGTGACGATGACGAGATCCGGCTTCACCCTTTCAACCAAAGTGGCTACGGCTTCTATCGCCCAGCCGTCTTTGGAGACGGAAAGAAATCCGCCGCCGATATGTATGTCGGTGAGTTGCAGCACTTTAAACTCGCGATCACCCGGGATCGTGATGGTGTAGGAATTGTTCTCTGCATCGTAAACAGGCGTTTCGACAGTGGAGCCTACGGCTTCCAGATTTTTGATTTTGTTCATGTTGCCGTTGTAGCCGATTGCGCCTGCGGCAACGAGAATACCGATGACGACGACTATCGCGCCGACAACCCAACCCGTTACGATCAGCTTACCTTTTCTTCTGGCTTTCTTTTGGCCTTCGGTGAGGTTCTTTGCAGCTTTGCCCATAATTATCTCCTTTTTTCCAAACAGGAGTCAAACCCCTCTTCGGACAAATTGTTTTTTGCTTTTTCTATTTTTTCTTCCTCGTTCTCGTCGGCGTGAACCGTTGCGGTAACCAAGGTCTTTTCGTGACCGTAACCGTGAAGGCGAAGGTTTTCGACCGAAAGTCCCGCTTCCTCCAAGGCTTTTGCCACGGCAGCTCTTTTTTGGGGATCCTGCTTGCCCGCAAGAAGCATAAAATTGCTTTTCGCCAGCTTAAATCCGTAAATCGTGATAACCACGCTTATCGTAAAGCCCAGTATCGCGTCGATGCCGAAACCCTTCCCTGCCGTCGTGATATAGCAAATCAAGGTTACGGCCGTGACTGCGGCGTCGAGCACCGAGTCCAGAAACTCCGTATTCAGAATCGGGGAAGAAACGTAGTCGTTGACTTTCTTTGCCAAAACCGCCATGCCGATTTTCATCACGACGGTTGCGCCCATCAGATAGCAAAACGACGTATGAAAGGTCATTCTGTCGCGAACGGCAAACTTGTCTATGGCTTTCGCCGCAAACACTATGCCCGTCAGCACGATAAGCACCGACACCACGAACGCGCATATCTCCTCGATTTTTCCGTAACCGTTTGGCATTTCATCGTCCGAAGGCCTTTTTGCATAGGTGAAACCGATTATGGCCAGCGCGCAACCAACGGTGTCGATTGCGTTGTTGACGCCGTCCGACATTATCGCAACGCTTGACGCCGTCGCGCCTATATATATTTTCACGAACGCCATCGCCAGATTGCATACGGCAAAAATCACCGAAAGCAACACGCCTTTGTCGTTTCTTTTCGTATCCATAATCACCTTTCCGATATTATATATACTATAATAACCCTTTTTTATCTTTCAAGTCAAGAACTTGATAAATTTAGCCGACGATTTTTCAAACCGGCGCTTCGGGCAAAAGCCGTTTTATCGTTTTTTTGAAATTTTGATGGCAAAATTCGTTGACAAACGAAACATATTAAACTATAATAACAAAGCAATCTGAATAAGATTTGGACGATTAGCTCAGCTGGATAGAGCGTTTGGCTACGGAACCAAAGGCGAAAACAACTAAATAATCGATATGCACCATTAGCTCAACTGGATAGAGCGTCGGTCTACGGAACCGAAGGCTAGGGATTCGAACTCCTTATGGTGCACCAAAAACAGCCCAAAACGCTTGGTTTTGGGCTGTTTTTTACTCATTTTAGGTCTTTTTGTGCTTGCCTTAGCGTTTGTTCTAATAAAAATCGCAAAATTTTATTAGAACAAAATGCAATTCTATCTCTGCTTGCGAAAACGCTCGAAAATGCCGAAAACGGCTCTGTTCTAATAAAAGTTCTAATAAAATTAAAAACTTTCGTGCAGGAGCGGCGGTTATTTTTATTGTTGTTGACTATTGTTTTACTTTCGCTACAACTGTTTATTTATAGTGAATTGTCAAACTAAGTGCAACACTTAGAAAGAAAAAAGGACGCCGATCGGCGTCCTTTATCTACATTTCGATAGGGGGCTTTTTCATTTCTTTGAGCGACTGTTCGTCCTTATAAGCAAGATATTCTTCAAGAGAATTGAAACCGAGTTTTTTCATTTCGTCGATTGCCTGCATAAGTATTTCTACGTTTTTTCTGTCTTGCGCGGGTGGCTTTTCTTCTGCCGGTTCTTCATACACCTGCGTTAAAGTCTGCGCTGCTTTTACTTTTGCACTGAAATCCAAGTGAGAATAAACGTCTGCCGTAGTTCCGAAATTCGAGTGTCCGAGCCATTCCTGTATTTCTTTAAGTTGCACTCCGTTTGCTAAAAGGTTACTTGCGCAGCTGTGCCGTAAATCGTGCAGACGGATATGTCGTAAATTTTTCTCTTTCAGCAAATCGGCAAATTTTTTCGTCATGTGGTCGGGATAGACGATTTTGCCGTTCTCCTCAACGCAGACGTAATCGAAATAGCGGGCATCATATGTATTTCCGTAAAACCGTTTATTCTCTTCTATCTGCGCCTTATGTTTTAACAGAGCAGATTCTACGGCAGGAATAAGCGGCAAGGTGCGATGACTTTTTTCGGTTTTCAAATCGTCGGTTAAAATAACTTCTTTGTCAACGACGAGCAGTTTGTGATTTACGGTTATCAGTTTATGCTCAAAGTCGATTGCACTCCAACGAAGTCCTAAAACCTCGCTCCGACGGAATCCGTAATAAGCAGCCAGAATAAACGGTATTTCGAGTTTGTGCCCTTTTATTGCCGCAAAGAACAATTTCATCTCGTTTTTATCGTAGAAGGACATAGTTGCTTTTTCTTTCTTAATAGAATCTATAAAATCAAACGGATTATCCGGAATAAGTTTGTTTCTGTATGCCTGTCTTAAAGCCGGGCGAAGCACACAATTATAATGTTTAAGAGTTATCCTTTTAACTCCGTGCTTTAACCTGTCTTCATAAAAATCATTGATTTCTTTTTCGGTAATATCGATTAACCGTAGTTTTTTCGGGTCGAAATACGACTTAAAAAGTTTTATGTAGTGTTTTAAGTATAAACTATATACGGACGGAGATAATTCCGATTTTTTGCTTTCTACGTATTTTAGACAATAATCCGAAAACAGCATAGTAGCTTCCGTTTTATCTACGTTTTTAGGTTTTGTACGGTTTTTAAGTTTGTTGATAAAACTTGTCTGTTCTTCCTCAAATCCCCGTATTCTTTGAGCAAGAATTTCTTTTGCTTCCTTTCTGTTCCCGCGCTCCTTTAAGCCCGTGGCATACCACTTATATTTTTGTTTTCCCGCTTCGTCTTTATAGCCGATTACCGCGTATAAATAGCCTTTTTTAGATTGTAGCGTTCCTTTTAGTTCCATTGCGAACAACCTCTCGACAAATACTCTATAACGGTTGATTTAAGTATTTTGTATTCACGCCCGACCTTGCGTGATTTTATTTCTCCTTCCTTTACGAGTTTATAAGCGAGAACTTGCCCGATTTGCAGCATTTCTTTTAATTGTCCGACGCTTACTACGTCGGGGTAGTCCTTAAACATCTCGTTCATAGGCAAAATTCCTCCTGTGTTTGTATTATAAAAACCGTAGTTTTGTTGAAAAAGAAAGCGGGTATCCCGCTTGTCTTGAAACGTGTGTTTCGGGCGGAAAAAGTCCGACTGAATCACACCTTATCCTGCTTGGAAAAACAGGTTTGATTTACCCTTTTTTGAGTCAGTTTTATTGATAGTTCAAATCAAAGTTTGGTCCGAATTTATATTGGTAACACTCAATAATTGTCATAGCCCGAATATGTTTCCGACCATTTTGTCGAAGTCAACAAAATGGGTTCTATCGACAGCGGAACGCAGCGCAAACAAATCGTGTACAAATTTACTCGTTGTGCTTGTATCGTGATGAAAGGCGAGCCGTGTAAAACCGCTATGCAAGGCGGCGAATTTCTCTTTGAACAGATTTTTTGTTTCCAAAAAACGTTTGAGTTTTTCTTTTTTTACTAACATTTGTTTTGGTCTCCTGTGCGGTTAAAAATTTTATCCCTACACCTATCGGGGAATAAGCAGGGGTAAAAAGTAAACCACTTTTATCGTTTTTCGCAAAAATTTTTCAAAAATTTTTTGAATGCATTCTCTGAATAGTGCCGAATGTTAGATACTCTTGTGGAATTTCAAGAATATTATATCAAAACAGCGTAAACAGCGAGTTCGTAAAAGGACGACCGAAAATGTCTCGGTCGTCATTTTTTGTGCTTTATGTAGGGTTTGTTTTTCTTTCCAAAAATGCAAACAATTACTCGTCTTAATAGGGTCATTTCTTTGGAATATAAAAGATAAGCCTAGTGTGTTCCACTTATTCCATAAGTGTAGCCCGGTGGACTATCGTTACGGACTAAAAAAATTAAAACAAGCGACTTTATTCACTATCGGACGATATTTTCGCGGAAGAAGTTAAGACGAATCAAAAGACCATACATAACTAAAATCTTTTTTCTTTTCCTGTCTCATATGTTTGACAAACCTACACTATTACCGCAGAGTAAGTTTAGAAGCCTTGACGCCTGTAAGCGAACCGTTTTACGAAATAAAAGAAGAAGTTACCCAAGATTATACTTTATACGGAAAAATCGTCTCAAGCCTGCATTTGACCGAAAATATGCGTATCGCTTGGGAATGCTGCCAAAACGGCTTAAGTTATCCCGAAATCAGCAGAGTTTTATCTCGCGCGCAAGCTACGGTGTATGAATACTTTATCAAGATGCGCAAAAGATACACGGCAATTTACGGATAGAAAATTACAAAAAGCTGTAGAAGTACATAAATATTATAATTGATAAAGATAGGTGCAATACAATTACCAAAGATTAACTCGCAATTTTTGGCTTTTTATGCGCTCTCGCAGATGGAGCAATAAAGTATTTAGAACATTATTATAAGAGAAATTAGCTACAAACCCGTAAAAGTTGATGTAAAAATTTATATTTTCAACAACTAAAACTAGCAATAGCCTTAAGTAAACGAAAAGCCGGGAGCAAAAACTCTCGGCTTTTTTGAATGAGTTTATTTTATGTTATGAATAATTGCAGATTCAAAATCTTCTAACTCTTTTATAATAGCGTCAATTTTTTTGTAAACGGTTTCTTTATCCATTATTCCAGTTGCCTTATACGAAGCAATATGTGCGATCTCGCCACGGGACGAGCCCAAACTGTCTAGTTCAGATATAAGCGTTACAGAAAAATCTTTATCATCGTACCCAAGGGGATAAAACAATCCGTGAACGTGACTAGGCCTTATTCCGTGATTATTAGATATATTTTTTAGATAGTCCTTTTTTAATTCAAATATCGCATTATCTACGGTTAAATTCTTATCTAGTTTATTATGTCTTAACAAAAAACACGTCAAAACATAATCAGATCGGTGTTTTTCTCGCCAAGTTTTATATGAGTTCTCTATTAACATGGTAGCCACACTTTCAAAATAGTCTTCTATTTCTGCATGACATAATAGGACAAACCCTTTTAATTTGTCCAATTGTCTTTTGGTCGGGCCGTATTCTCCCTGCTTAAAATCAAATGATTTCTTTAACGCAGAAATACGTTTTTCTAAGATATCACGTCTTTGCTTTAGTTTTTTAATTAAAGTCATATCTATTCAATATTGCAAAGGCAGATTTTCCCTTCGTGTAGTTCTAGAGAGTTAACGCTTTCTTCTGTTATTTCGTGAAGTATTCTTGCGAATAAATCAAATCTAGTGACGACTTTTTCAGGTTCTTTTGTTGTGTCGCTAATGGCATTAACAAACAAGGGATCATCATTCATTTTTATGAAAGCATTTTTGAATGATTCCTTTTTGCATAGCACTTTTTCACGCAGGTGACTATCACTGAAATAATAGCTGAACAACTCAAAAATGCTACGATTAAAACGACGAGATGAAACACCATTCTCGAATCGACTAAATGGTGCGCCGTTTTCAAAAATAGCATAAGAAGCACTAATTGCATTCTCTAGCTCTTTGAAATCATTTTCGTATATTGCTTTATTCGCTTCCCAGTTTTTATTAAGTTGCTCACAAGTATCATCAAGAAAAGCCTTCAAATTGCCATTAAATTGAGTAATATAATACTTGAACGCAAAATACCTAAGAGCAAGTTCAACATCTTTCATTCGAGCGTCCGCTTTTTTATTGTTAAGCATCTTTTTAACCAAAGAGCTTTCTGCTGTCGCTTTATCCAAATACTGTAAAAATGGACCAGGTCTAAGTGCTTGACGCAATTCTTGGGGAGATAATTTTTTACTTCCAGTGTTTAAGCGCAGAAACACTGTATATAAAAATGCTTCATCCGGCCAATTTTTAATAATAATGGTACGTATAGTTTCATTTTCAAACGCCCGGAGCAAATCTTCAGGTATTTGTTCTTTTGTTTTTCCATTCAGATCTTTTAATACCGTAAGCCCTGAGAGCTTTAACGGCTCAAATCCCTCATCCCCATAAAATCGACTTATACTCAACAAACGTTGTTTCCCATCTATTACGATATAAGAATTTCTTTTATTCTTACTTTCTGCAAGAATAATTGGAGGAACAGGTATGTTTAAAATAAGAGATTCAATAAGGCGGCTTTTTTCTTGATTTGTCCAAGCATCTCTGCGTTGAAAATCAGGGCTCAGCTCAATATTTTCTTTGACCATTTGCATATTAATTGTTTCGGTCGTCCAATCTGAGCCCCATATTACTGCTTGATGAATACTGTCAATGTTAACATTTAGCTCTTCCGCCGTTTCTTCTCCAGCCAAATCAAACTGTATATTTTCATCGTTTTCTATTTTATAATCCATTTTATGTCTCCTTTTTATTCCATAGGTTTTATCATTGACTCGATGAAGGCGATTTCGGAATCATCGAGGTTATATTTTTTGTAGATTTGCTTGACCGGCACAATATTATCTGCTCTATTTCAAAATGATATTTTCGTTAAATAAAACACTCGATAGGTTTCCAGACGTTTCGATTGGTAACGTCTTCATCCCAAACGGTATTGGATAAATAAAGTTGTGTACCGACAGCGCGGACAAAACCCCATTTTATTTCTTGATGACGGCTCGCATATTCCTTTAACGCTTCGAATTTATGACGTGCGTATTTATCGATATTGTTCGAATTCCCGTCGGCGTTCAATCCGCCTTTTGCCTCGATAATCCATAATTCTCCCGATTTTGTTTTCATTATATAATCAGGGTAGAAGTTGTTTCGCCTGAATCCCTTGCGGAAAACAATACTGAAAAAGTCGTCTCCTTTATCTCCGTTTTTGTAATAGCAATCGACCGCGTTGTATGTTTCGCACCATCTTTCAAATTCCAGTTCGGACACCGTTCTGTTGGGAGCAATCAAAATATTATTGCCGTAGCCGACAAATACGTTTTTATCATAAACAACAGTCGCGGAAATTTTCTTATGCTGTTTGTAATATTGCTCGCGCGGAATATACCAGTCGGCAACGAGAATGTCCGTTTCTTCGATTTCCGCAATGCTGTCCTCGCTGATTTGACCGAACACTTCTATCAAACGATCTCTGTTATTTACCAAGAAAGCATTATATTCTTTCAAGTTTAGTCCGTCTATCAGTTTCTTGCGTTGTTCATATTCCTGTTCCGACTGTGAAAGGATATTCATTTGCATATCCATAGGCCCAAACAAAATGCGTAAAGCATTGTTAGAAATATGCTCGTCAATACCGATAGCGCTTGCAATCCTTCTCTTTGCATCACGAATAATAAAACCGTCGTCGTGGTTGTTTATCTGATGTTCGCCGCTGAATTTTATACTCAGTTTTGTCATATCGTGAGTCGTTCTCGCAACGCCTTCAAATGCCTCGGTTTTCAGCATCGTACCGAAAACATAGCCTTTGGTTCTTGCCATTTCGTTTTTATCGAGTTTTCCATTGTGATCGATGTCGCATTCCTCAAGCATACGATTTCGCACGACTTCGACAACGGCTTGCGGATTGACGGCAAAACGATCGCTTCCGTTAAGACATTCTTTTTTGAGAACAAAAGAGGGTGCGGTCGCTTTACGCTTATATTGATAGGTATAGAATGAGTCGCTTAAACTGCTCGTCAATCCTTCATTAAATTCACTATCGAGGGTATAAACATAGCAATTATCTATCAAATCGCAATCATAATGTCTGCGTTCGGGCATTCTACGAATTCTTCCTACAGTTTGAACGTTGAATCTTTCGGTACCGCCTTCACGAAGTTTTACAAGTATTTTTGCTCGAGGGCAGTCCCAGCCGGTCGCGATTGCTTGCTTGAAAAGCAAAAATGCATATTGTCCGTCAAGTTTTTTGATTTCCTCCGGATTGTCCGGATGATCTCCGCTAAACCAGGAAGTAACCAAACCAGAGGTTTCAGGATAACCCAAATCTTCCAGCGCGCGTTTAACTCTTGTGATCCATTCGTCAGAACCGTTAGGGAATTGAATGATAACAAGCGGACGGATTTTCAAACCGCGTCTGTCATATTCCGCCTGTATTTCTTTACGTTTTTTATCTGCCAAATCAATAAGCAGCAAGTCGTCATCGAGCCTATTATTCTCTTGTATTGCTTTTGAAACCCCTTCGTTAATGGATATCCCCGCGGCAATCAGACCTGCTCCGATTACTTCGTCGTCTGTAATAATTTCATTGTGGTCGCCCTTACTGATCGGTGTGGCGGATATTCTCAACACGTGTTTCGGTTGAATGTTACCGATATATTCGTTTGCCGTATCTTTATACTTATGTTCTTCATCTATAAGCATAAAAATATCGATACCGTCGTTATGGCAAGAAAGAACTTTTGCCATTAAATCTTTATGCTCGCCTTCACGCAAAACCACGTTGGATTTTTTATTGATTTTATCCCAGTTAATGAAGAAAACTTGTCCTCTCGGATCCGGTTCGGTAATAAAATCATAAACGTCGCCGTAGGAAATACCCGAGGTCAATTCTTTAAAACTGTCTTCCGATTGTTTGTGAAGCCCGCCGGCTCCCGGGCAAAGCCACAAAAATGCCGTATTCGGGTTTTCGTCGAGATAGTCGTCAATAAATTTACTCACCAAAACGGTTTTGCCGGCACCGGTAGGAGCGGACAGCACCATTTCCTCATAATCTGCGCATTTGCGAAGTAAATTTTCTTCGTGTTTTGATTGAAAATCGTATAATTTACCTAAAAACATTATTCCGCTGCCTCCCTTAATTCTTGTCCGAAGTATTCTCTCGGTATGTACTTAAAACTCTTTTGTGCAAGCAATCTCATTTCTTCCACCGACAACACCATATTTTGATTGAGCCAGATATTTTCAATCTTCTTAAACGCTTCGGTATTCAGAATATGCTTGTTGAAATCGTCTCGGTTAAGGATAAGAACATTCTTCACACCGTCAACCTCTTGTGCCGTCTGCAATTCTATCATTTCCTTGATATGCAGGCAAAGTGCGTTGCTTAACAAATAATCTTCCGGTTTTCGCGGCGTCCAATCGCATTTGAAATATTTTACGTTAGCAGTAAATCCGTCCGACATATTTATTTTTTTGCCGGATAAGGTGATATATTCGCCTTTTAACGGGTTCCCGTTAATATCTTTTCCTTCGATGCTGCAAACCGAACGCGGCCACGTTACGTATTTCGCAATTCCCAACGCTTCCCACTCCGGATCTCCCGGTTTATAGCCTTGTTGCGTCAACTTTTTTGCTTCTTCAACGGACACCTCGTTATTTGTTACCATAATACAACGACGGTTGCCGCCGTCCTCAGCATTCATAAGATTGACCGCGTGCAAAGTCGTTCCCGAACCCGCAAAAAAGTCTAAGACAATAGCCTCTGGTTTGTCAACAATGAAGAATTGCATTGCATCTCTTACTGCATACATAGATTTTGGAAACGAGAATTTTTGTGCTCCAATAAGTTTGCTTAATAAAGCAGTTCCATATGCGCTTGCATCATGAGATTTCATAACCCACATTGTTTTGGGACGTCTATTGGCAATTTTTTTTGAAACAATTATTAAGGCACCTGTTTGAGGATCTTTCCCTTTAATAAGAAACTCTCCGCTTAAGATTCTATTACGATCGCCATCTTTTAGATACTTTATCGAACATGTTCCTTTTTGTTTATCCGTTTTACTAAGGAAAGCAGTGCCTTCGGCAAGTTGCTCTCTTAAGCGTTCTGGTTTTATTTGCCATCGTCCTTCTCTTCCGTGAGGATCAAGCGGCCACGCACACCATGCCCCATTTGGCGGAACTAATGAATTTCTATCTTGATTTAACGGTATAGCATCACCTACTGAATGCAATTTATTGGTGTCGTTTTCAATATATATTGGATAAAACCCGCCCGGACTATTAGATCTTTTCCATCCATCACTGCCTCTACGTCTTAACCCTTGCCAAGTTACAGAAGATTCTGAAAGATCATCGGGGTTATCATAAAGCATGTCCACATAACCATTTTGAGGATATGCATTCCCAATCAGAACGAAATAAATGTACTCGTTAACACGAGAAAATTGTGTTTCGCGAGTAGAACCGGAGGGTTTTATTGCCGTACTAATCATTTGAATTTTTGCAGCAGGAAATAATTCTTCTAACAAACATCCAAGTCGTGTATATTCTTTTTCATCTATCGTACAAATAAGGACGGAGTTTTCAGGATTAAGCAACTTTTTAGCCGTTTGCAGCCTGACGTTCATCATAGAAAGCCATTTGCTATGACGATAAACGTCGTTTCCGTCCACATAATCGTTATTGTATTTCCAATCCTTTGCTCCGGTATTATAAGGCGGATCAATATAGATACAATCAACCTTTCCTTTATGTGTCTTTTCGAGCAAATATAACGCTTGTAAATTGTCACCTTCAATAATAAAGTTCCAAGGTAAACTTTCATCTTTGCAAAGACGACGTTCCAGGTCTTCACACAAGACGGGAATGTTCGATTCAAGCATTTCATCGACTTGTTCGGTATGTTCTTCCCACACAAGCCCGAATTTCTTTTCATTCAGAAAATTCTCTATTTCGTTGAATGCGCCAATAGACGCATCATCGCTGTGCGTCTTTTTCAGTTCATCCAAGAAAGAAATCATTCTGTCTCTTTTGATTTTCGATATATTAGCCATTATTTTTTACTTCCTTCGTTGATTTCTTCTTCAAGTTGAGCCATTGCGTTCATTATTTCATCAAAACTCGGCTTGCTGCCGAAAAGCATATTTTGCATATGTTCGTAATCGGAGCGAAGTTTTGCCATATTGTAGTCGGGTGGCAATAATTTCATCGTTCCGCGCTTTGCCAGGTCATATCTCGCCCACGGACAGCGATAAAACTTATCCTTAAACTTTACGACACGCTCCAACAAATCGTTATTAGACAGCGCATTATCTTTTACGGGCGTTTGCATCATTTTGTACAAATCGTAATAATGCCGAGAATATCTTGACGGAAAAGGACGATCTTCCGGGCGAAACGCTTCTCTATGCAGAATTGTCACTTTCTCCCAAAACGTGCGTTCTGGCAACACGGTCAGCACTTCTGTGGACGGCTGCTCGAATAGCCTTGCATATTGTTCCGCAGCATAAGGAGTAATCGATGCGTTTTTCACAGGTGTCCACGCCGCCAAAGCACCGATTTCAAGGCGAATTTCCTGCAAAATAGAAGTGTCCGAAAAACTGTTCGGGTATGCAATTTTTACCGTTTGCGGATCGCTATCGTCGATATAGCACTTGACGTTGTCGCCGAGTTCTAAAGTCAAATCGGCATTGATTGCCGGAAGAAACGCATTGCGCAAAAACACTTCGGCGCGAATGTTTGCCTCTTTATTAAAAATATCTTGTTTTGTATTGCTGCGATTTTCCCAAGGTTCATCGATTCCGTAACCGAGAACACGCCAATCGAGTATCAAATCGATATCTTCGGAAAAACGCTCTATCAAACCATACGCTTTGGATAGACTTGTACCGCCTTTGAACGCAATATTATCTTTCCACTGCGAGTGGTGAAAAAGATAATCAAGCACATAACACATCCAAAAATCTTTTTCGATAATGGCGTCGGTCATACCCATTTTTGCGGCTGTGTTATGAAAAAGTGCCTTTCTGTCGTTTTCGGTAATTTTTGCTATTTTACGCATTTTTAACTCCTGCAAATTTGTCTGATGTATTCATAAATCCAAGACGTAGCGGTTTTTGCCTCGTGTAGCATTGCCGTTTTTTCTTCAGCAGTCAGCAATTTACGTAAATTGTTAATTACGCTTTCGTCTATCTTGTCTTTGCCGAGTGCCTTTAACGCCTGAATTGTAAGAGCAGTTTTATATGAAAGCTTCGATACCTCTTTATTTGTCGTCCGCTTGAACTGAATTACGGTATTATCGAAAGCGTACTCTTTGTATGTTCCGTCGCTAACGTAAACCCATGTTGCAGGAACTTGCGTGGATAAACCGAGCAAATTCAAGGCAGTATCCCCGCACGGAACGATTGTCCAACCGAAATTTCGAGCAATAGCGCGTGCAACATTATCCGGAATAGGCGCAACAAATTCTTTTAGAAAATCGTTATATTCGGGTTTGTCGTAAACGCCGCGCAATACTCTTCTGATTATTTTCTCGGACGCAAGACGAGTTAGTATAACGTTGGCAATTGTTTTGTCTGTAATATCGGCAAAGTCGGCAGCGACAAAAACAGCTCCGACTTTTTCGGACATAATCCTATTTTTTATTTCTCCGATATAGTTAGGTCTATTCATTACTCCACCTCGTTAGAAATAGTATATACTTTTTCAAACAAAAAATCAAGGGTTAATGTCATATAATTAAGAAAATTTTTCAATGTAAATCTGACTGATTATTTCAAAAACATCAAATGGCTCTTCGGCGGGTACTTACATAAATAATATGCAACAATAAAAACAACCGTTTTTTTCTAATGAATGTTCTAATAAACGTGCAGTATTTTGGAATTTTTGACCTTTGGTTTTAGTTGTTGACTTTTATTTACGGATAGGACTAAAAAACTTAAAAAATAAACAAAACTCGTTCTAATAGGCTGAAATTTGCTTAAAAACAAGCATAATTATATGTAAATTTTTAATTCTAAACGGTCCTAAAAAACAGTGATTTTGAGAGCCTACGGACCAAAAGGCCAGGGGTTCGAATCCCTTATCGTTCGCCAAGAAAAGGGTAAGCAATTATTTTGCTACCCTTTTCTTTTGTCTCGTTTCAAAGGGATTCGAACGGGCGGAAAAAGCAACGTTTCAGTGAATCGTTGCCCGCCCCGGCGTGATAGCAATGCTTGCATTGCGGAGCGAATCCCGTGCATGCTTTTGCACACTCTTTTCTCGTGACGGCTTTTTCTTCTCTCAAGGTCTTCCCTGCACTCTGTGCAGCAGGCTTCGCCTGTGAACCCCTGCGGGAAGACAACAAGCTAAGCCGACGAAAAGCCGCAGGCCTTTCAGGAGGCGTGCGTAGATGACTTAAAGCAATATAACAAAAAAGGGAGTGTGAGGGACTACCCTCGCACTCCCTTTATCTTTAGGCTTAGGACATATACCGAAACCCGCCGAAGGCGGATTTCATTGCAAAGCAATTTCATCACGAAGTGATTTCACCGCCCTTGGCGGTTTAATTGAAAAATCCTCCCTGCTTGGGAGGATTTTTATTCTCTTTTCTTTTATTCGCTGCGAAGCGCGATGACAGGGTCTTTCTTCGCCGCCATACGGGACGGAATGATGCCCGCAATGAGCGTAAGCACGATGCTGATTGCCACAAGCAGCAATGCCGCCGCAAACGGCAGTCTTGCCGCGATGTCGATTTTTGCGAAGTGCTTTACGATAAGCGTGATAGGAATGTTTAAAAGCCATGTTATCACGACGCCGAACAAACCTGCGCCCGCGCCGATGCAAACGGTTTCGGCGTTGAACACGTTGGATATGTCGTGCTTGGACGCGCCGATGCTGCGCAGAACTCCGATTTCCTTGGTTCTTTCCAGAACGCTTATGCATGTGATGATGCCTATCATCAAGCTGGACACCACCAGCGAAATGGAAACGAACGCAATGAGCACGTATTTGACTGCGTCGACGATCGTCGTCACCGTGCCGATAATCATGCCCACCATGTCGGTGTATTTGATTTGTTTGCCCTCTTCGGCCAACGCTTCCTTATGGTGATTTTCGGCAGCGAGCCTTGCTGCCGCGGCGCCCTCAAGGTCGCCTTTTTGCTCAAGTTCTTTGGCTTCGGCTTCCTTTTGCTTGGACAGATTTTCAAGGGCCTTTGCGTTTTCTTCAAACTGTTTGTTATAGGTTTTTATAAATTCTGACAGTTCTGCTTTTTCCTCAAAGCCCATCGGATACATGTAGATCGTTGCAGGTACGTCCGGATCGGAAACGCCGAGTTTTTTGCAGTTTTCGTTGTAGCTTCCCTTTGCTTCCTCAAAGCTCTTGCCTCCTTTGAGAATGTTTTTGTCCGGGTTTGCTTTCTGCGCCTGCACCAGCGGGTTAGCCTCTGTCTGCTCGTAGATGTGATCGACGAGGGCCTTGGTGTAGTAGATGCCGCCTGCCGTCAGACTGCCGTAGGATACGCCTTCTTTAAGTCTAAGGACGCCTGCGACGTAAAGGTCTTCAGAGGCGGGTAAAAGGCTTTTTACATATTCTTTATCTTTCGATTTGTCTTCATAAACCGTGCCTTCGGTGTATTCGGTGCCATAGTAGGAAGGATCTTCAATCAGTTTGTAGTTGATGTCCATAATAGCTTCGAAATCGACGTCGGTCGGCACGAGGTTTTCGACGTCACCCGAATAATACGGTTTTCCGTCGTCGTCGGACATGTTGCTGAGGAAGTATTTGATGAGGTCGTTCTGCCCCATGTATCCGAGGCTGAACAACGTTACGTCAGGGATTCTGTTGTATTGATCCACCACCAGATAAACGCCGTTAGGATCGTCCGACCATTCGCCCGCGATGAGGTCGTACTGCGAGCCGATAAGCTCGGTGTCGTCGAGCATTTCCATCCACATGTTGAACTGGACGTATTCGCTCATCATCGTCATGGTGCCCATCATTTGCATCATGTCGCTCATAATTTTGTCGAACTTGCCTTTCTTAAGGTCCTCAAGAAGTTTCGGGTTGAAATTTTCCGCGTCTTCCGTGTACATCTTGATAAGACTTTCCGTATCGAGATCCATGGCAACCGTTGAGGTCGGGTTGAGTTTTGTGTAGCTCTGTATCGTTTTGTCACCGTTAACGTCGGTGCCGTAAACCAAGCTGTAGACGTTGACGTTCACGCCGTAACTGTACTGAACGGTGCAAAGCTTTGCAACCTCTTCCTTATGCTCCTCGAGATACCTCTTGAAGGTTTTGAGATCGTTGGTGTAAAGCCCGGAGCTCATGCTGTCGATCATGCCGAACATCATGTGTTGGATACCTGCGGAATCTTTGTCCGGATATTTTTCGGCGTTCTTGTCTTCCGTCGTCAAACCGGTGCCCATGCTCATCATGCTGTTCATGGTTTCGGTGAGATCGCTGGTTTGCGTGGTTATTGCGATAGGATAGTTTGAAAGCGTCTGTTTTTCAAGATTTGAAATATAATCGGAAAACCCTTGCGACAAACTGAGGATAAGTGCGATGCCTATGATGCCTATGCTGCCCGCAAACGAAACCATGGTCGTTCTGCCCTTTTTGCTGAAAAGGTTTCTGATGGAAAGGCTGAGCGCGGTGAAAAAGCTCATGCTGGTTTTGCCCATAGCTTTTTTGCGACGTTTGATTTGTTTTCTGGACAAGCCTTCCTTCGCCTTTTCTTCGGCGGCTTTCTCGTCGATTTTTGCCTGCACTTCCTCGGTTTCGGCGGTGTACGGATTTGTGTCGTCGATTTTTCTGCCGTCTAAAAGCCTTACGATACGGCTGCTGTAACGCTCGGCAAGATCAGGGTTGTGAGTAACCATTATAACCAGCCTGTCCTCGGCGACTTCCTTTAAAAGGTCCATAATCTGAACGCTGGTTTCCGTGTCCAACGCGCCCGTCGGCTCGTCTGCCAAAACTATGTCCGGATTGTTTACCAGAGCGCGCGCAATGGCAACTCGCTGCATCTGACCGCCGGAGAGCTGATTAGGGCGTTTGTTGATTTGCTCCTTAAGCCCCACTTTTTCAAGCGCAGAGACGGCGCGCTGTTTGCGTTCGGATTTGTCGATGCCCGAAAGCGTCAACGCCAGTTCGACGTTGCCCAGAACGCTGAGGTGCGAGATAAGGTTGTAGCTCTGGAACACGAAACCTATGGTATGATTTCGATAGCTGTCCCAATCGGCGTCGGTGAAATCTTTGGTCGAAATGCCGTTTATCACCAAATCGCCGTCGGTGTAGCGATCCAGACCGCCGACGATGTTCAGAAGCGTCGTTTTGCCGCAGCCCGAAGGCCCCAGAATGGAAACGAATTCGTTTTCGCGGAATTCTATGTCCACGCCCCTAAGCGCGTGCACTTTTCCGCCGTCGCCGACGTCATAATCCTTCACGATGTTTTTTAATTGCAACATTTTTCAATCCACCTAAAATATATATTTTTATTTCATATTCACAATTTTATCGATCAGATTTATCAGCGTCTGGCTGTCCGAAAGCGAAAATTTGTCCACGAAATCTTCCGTCTGACGAATGTTCTGCTCCCTGAGCGTGTCGATTTTTTCCCTTGCCGCGTCGGTGAGGGCAACCATAACGTTCTTCTTGTTGTCTTCGTCGTGAAAACGGACGGCGTAGCCTCGTTCTTCCATTCTGCTTAAAAACCTGCTGAGTGCCGGAGCGCTCATTTGCGTTCGCGCCATAAGCTCCGTCATCGACATAGCCGGTTTTTTGCTTTCGTACATCACCGAACCGATAAGATATTCGCTTTGGCTTAAATTGTCGGAAAACAAATTCTGCCTTGCAAACTGCGCCACCTGCGCCAGCGAAAACATCAAGTTCTTTGCGGTTTCGTGTTTATCCATTTTTTCTCCGAAACGGGCGACGAGACCCGTCAAAAATTATTAACATTGTTAAGCATTGTTAATAATATACCCGTTGACGGAAAAAGTCAACGGTATAAGATAATATTATTATTATATTTTTGTCTTAAAACAAAATTAAATCACGGCGGAAAGTGCCGTGATTTTGATTTTTCGTATTCTTTTTTGTCTTCGATTGTCGGGAAATTCAAATGATATTTCACGGCAACGTACCTTATAGCGATGATGACGATAAAACCTATCACGGTCGCCCACTCTTTTCCGGTAAGCTCGTAGACGCCGACAGCCACCGACGCGCCCACGAACGCCGCAATGGCATAGACGTGTTTCGTGAATATATACGGTCTGTCGCCGGCAATAACGTCGCGCAAAAGTCCGCCGCCGACGCCCGAAATGCAGCTGACGGTTACGATGAGAAACAAATTCGTAACCCCGATGTTGAAGCAGTACATCACCGCCGCCACCGTGAACGCGGCAAGGCCCAGCGAATCAACCGCCACGAAAATCATTCCGTGCACGAACTTGTTGTCCAGAAACTTTCTGACGAACGGGAAAAACATCAGCATCGACGAAACCGCCGCCACGATGCAGTAGGTCGGATCCTCGAACATTACAGGCGGGGAAACGTTCAGGATAACGTCCCTCGTAACGCCGCCGCCGACCGACGTGATTATGCCCATCATCAGTATGCCGAAAAGATCGAATTTTTTTCGTATGCCGACCATCGCGCCCGAAAAAGCGAACGCGACCGTACCGATAATTTCCAAACAAAAAACAATTCCGTCCATTTTTTCCCTCGACAAATTTTCGTATAGTGATTGTAGCACGAAAAATCGGCTTTGCAAACAAAAAGCGACAATATTTTTGCCGCTTTTTTCTTTTTTTATATTCCGAAGGTGTTTTTGATCGAGAGGAGCAGGTCTTCTCCCGCTTTTTGGCTCTCATCAAGCGTCGGGCGCGAAGTGGAAACGTAAATCTTGAGCTTCGGTTCGGTGCCCGACGGCCTTACGCACATCCAGTCGCCGTTTGCCATGCGATAAAACGCCGCGTTGGTTTTCGGAAGGCTTATGCTTTCGGTGCGTCCGCCCGCAAACGTCGTTACGCCCAAAACGTAGTCGGAAAAGCTTTCGACTTTTTCGCCCGCAAATTCCGTTTTGATTTCGCTTCTGATTTTTTGCATGATGGCGGTCATTTTCTCAAATCCGTCCAAGCCGCCAAACGTTATGCTGACGCCTTTTTCGACGTAGTAGCCGTACTTTTTGAAAATCTCCTGAAGTCTGTCGTAAACCGAGGTGCCTTCGCTTTCGTATTTGCACGCCATTTCGGCAAAAATCATGCTGGCAACTACCGCGTCCTTATCCCTTGCGTGGGTGCCAACCAGGCTGCCGTAGCTTTCCTCGAAACCGAATTCGTAGGTATATTCGCCCGAGGTTTCCCACTCTTTTATCTTTTCGCCGATAAACTTGAAGCCCGTCAGAACGTCAAAGGTTTTCGCTCCGTAGCCTGCGGCCACCTTCCTTGCAAGATCGGTGGTAACAATGGTTTTCACAACAGCCGCGTTCTTCGGCAAAATCCCCTCGGCTTTTTTGACGGAAAGCACGTAGTCCATCATCAGAACGCCTATCTGGTTGCCCGTCAGAAGCACGAATTTTCCGTTGTCGTCGCGGACGGCGATGCCCATTCTGTCGCAGTCGGGATCGGTGCCGATGACGACGTTGCTGCCGATTTTTTCGGCAAGCTCCACGGCCATTTTCAGCGTGTCGCTCTCTTCCGGATTAGGCACTCTGACGGTGGAGAAATTCTCGTCCGGCGCGGCTTGCTCCGGAACCACCGTAACCGGTATTCCTATTTTTTTAAGTATGGTCATAACCGGCATATATCCGCTGCCGTGGACCGGCGTGTAAACGATTTTCACCTTGCCGTTTGCGGCTTTTATGGCGTCAGGCGACAGCGAAAGCTTTTCAATGGCGGCGAAATATTTTTCGTCCAGCGAGCGACCGATGACGGTTATGTATTCGTCCGCTTTGAAATGGTCCTTCCCTTTTATGCCGTCTTCGGTAAGCAAAGTGTCCGCCACCTCGAGGCCGAACACGTCGGTTTTCTTTATGAATTTCACCACTTCGGCGGTGGCTTCGGGGCTCATTTGCGCTCCGTCTTCGCCGTAAACCTTATAACCGTTATACGCAGGCGGATTGTGGCTTGCGGTGATCATTATTCCCGCGATTGCGCCCGTTTCTCTGACGGCAAAGCTGCACATCGGAACGGGCCTTACGTCCTCGAACAGGTAGCTTGCAATCTTTTTTGCCGACAGCACCTTCGCGCACTCTATCGCAAACTTTTTGCTGAACCGGCGGGTGTCGTAGCTTATGACTACGCCGCGTTTTTTCGCTTCCTCGCCGAGGCTTTCGACGAAAGCCGCGAGGCCTACGGTTGCGCGCCTCACCATAAAAATATTCATTCTGTTCGGACCCATGCCCAGAACGCCGCGCATGCCTGCCGTTCCGAACTGAAGTTCCGCGGCAAAACGCTCTTTTATCTCGTTATCGTCGTCTTTTATTCCGATAAGCTCCGTTTTCTGCTCCGAAGTCAGCTCTTTTGAGTTTAACCAGGTCTGATAAATCGCCTTATAGTCTGTCATAAAAACTCCTTATTTTGGTGATTTATCCACTTTTGGTGTGCATATTGTGGACATTTTTGTGGATAAACCACCGTTTTTATTCATTTTTGGATAGTTGTCCGCTTTTTGCTCCAACGTATAAATTATACTCCATTTTATATAACCTTGTCAATGTCAATTTCAACAATCTGCCGCATAAAAAGCAACAACGACGCTAAAAATTTTCACCGTCTTTTTCCGACGGTATGGCGATTTTTCTGTCTTCGGGCCGATAGACGGACGTGCGAATTTTCACCACGTAGGTTTCGCCGCCGATTTTGTACTCCAGAAAGCCGGTTACCTTAAGTCCGTTGCGGCCGGGGAAAAGAACCTTTTCGCCGCTAAATAGCGTTTCGTCCCTGACGTAAACGGTTTTGCAAGGGATTTCTTCAATCGTCCGATAAGTGCGCTTTACGCCCGTATATTCGGACTTTCGGCCGTAGATTTTCACCCACACGTTTTTGCCGTCGTAGCCCGCGCTTATATAAATCGGGCAGTCCAGATCGTTTCGGAAAACAAAATCGGTGTAGTCGCTGACCATGGCGTCGAAACCCGGGAGAACGTAGGATGGCTTCAGCGAGTGCGGCGCCGCCGTTTTCACGGTGAGGCCGGCAAGGAGCACGGCGTTGTAAAGCGTGGTGCTGACCTGACAAACCCCGCCGCCGACGCCTTTTGAGTATTCCCCGTTGGTTATGACGACGGCCTCCTTAAAGCCGTTCTGCGCGGTTCTTTTGCCGACGACGCCGTTAAACGAAAATTCTTCCCCCGGAAAAACCGTTACGCCCGATATTCTTTTTGCCGCCAAGGCAACGTTGTAGCGCCGCGCCGCAGAACCCGAAACCGCAGTCTGAAACGACGACCTTTGCACGTTGATTTTTTTGAGATCCGAAATTTCCGTTTCTGCCCGAACTTTCTCAAAAATGACGTTTACGACAACGTTTCTGCCGTTTAAGTTTTTGATAAGCTCGTTTATGGTTTTTTCTTCGTCAACCTGAAGCCCGCTTACGGCACCAATATACGAAAATCCGTTTTTGCCGAAAACCACTTCGGCGCTCTTCGGCGAAACCTTGCTATTTTCCTTAAGCTCCGAAATCGCGAGGGAAAGAATCGGCGAAATTTCGGTCAAAGCCGCCCTATCCCCGAGGCTTTTTTTAAGCGCGGAAAAATAACCGGCATACCCCGTTCCGTCCACCGTAAACCGTGACGGGAGCGGCGAAAGCTCCGCCCTTGCCGTCATAAGCACTTTTTCGCCCGACGTAAATTTAACGACCACTTCTTCGCCCTTTTTATTTGCCGCCGCGCCTCCCGACGTAACGAGAAAGCAAGCGATCAGCACCAACAAAACAACGATTAATTTTTTCATACTTATATGTTGTGCAATTTGACGTTTTGTATATCAAAAAACCCGCCTTTCGGCGGGCAAAAACCACTTTTATTTTATGATTTTCAACGTCCTTAACGTGTAGGCGTCGTAGCGGTCGTCGCGATAGGACGGGCTGACGTAGGTGTCGGCGTTATGCATATCGGTGCCTCCCGTTGCGATCAGGCCGTATTTTTTGGCGATTTTGAGGAAGGTTTCGGTGTCCGTTTCGTTGTGCGTGCCGTAATGACATTCCAGCCCCTTTAGGCCGAACGGAAGCAAACCTTCGATGAGAGGAATGAGCTTTTTGTCCTGATAAAGCTTAAGCGGGTGCGCGATAACGGGAACGCCGCCGTATTTTTTTATCAGTCTTACCGCCTCGAAAGGTTTAAGGCGATTTCCCGCGCTGTGAGCGGGTTGCCCCACTCCCAGATATTTGTCGAAGGCTTCGGAAACCGATTGAACGTAGCCTTGTTTTTTCATCTGCAAAGCGATATGGTGGCGACCTATGGAATCGTTTTCGAGGCCGAGCTCTTTTTCGTCGACGAATATGCCGAGATTTTTCAGCTTCTCGACGATTTCGACGTTGCGCTCCTTTCTCCTCCTGCGGATTTTTGTAAGCTCCTTTTGAAATTCGGGATTTTTATAGCCAATATTGTAGCCCAAAATATGTATTTCGTTGGTCGAAAAACTGCTAAGCTCGATCCCCGGAACCAACCTCATTCCGACTTTTTCGCATTCGTCTTTTGCCTCGTCGATGCCGTCCACCGAATCGTGATCGGTTATGGCGATGACGTCAAGCCCTGCGTCTTTTTGCATATTCACCACTTCTTTGGGAGTGAACGCTCCGTCGCTGCAAGTGGTGTGCATATGAAAATTACATCTCACGCTCATGCCCGATCCTCCGTTTCGCCTTCCAGGAGATCGGCGTTTTCCGTTTCCACCTTTTCAAGCCGTTTGCCGATGATTTCCGTGCGCTTGGTGGCCTGTTCGATGGTGTTCTGTATGGTGCCCAGCTGCGTTTTGGTTTTCAGCAAAAGCTCGTTGAAAGTGGAAAAATCTTTTTTGAATTTGACGAACATCGCCCAGATTTCGCTGCTGCGCTTTTCTATTGCAACGGTCCTGAAGCCCATTTGCAGGCTGTTAAGAAGCGCGGTGACGGTGGTAGGGCCGCAGACGACCACGCGAAGCTTCGTCTGAAGCTCGTCCGCCACGCCCGACTGGACGGCTTCCGCAAACAATCCTTCCGTCGGCAGATACATGACGGCAAAATCGGTCGTAAGAGGCGGAACGATATATTTTTGCTTTATGCTTTGCGCCTCTTGTTTCAGGCGGGCGACAAGCGCTTTTCGCGCGGCGTCCTGCTCGGCGGCATCCTTTGCTTCCACAAGCCTCTGATAATCCTCGACAGGAAACTTGCTGTCTATCGGCAGATAAACCTTGTCCGACGATTTTCCCGGCAGGCAGATTGCAAAGTCCACCACCTGTTTTTCGCCGCCGACGGTTTTGCCGACGGGCATTTGTTTTCTGTATTGCTCGGGCGTAAGAATCTGACTGAGCAGATTTTCCAAACTGACTTCGCCCCACATACCTCTCGTTTTGACGTTGGTCAGAATCTTTTTGAGGTCGCCGATTCCGCTCGTTAAGGTCTGCATTTCGCCAAAGCCTTTGGTGATGGCGTCCAGACGTTCCTGCACCTGCTTGAACGACTGATTGAAACGCTCGGTAAGCGTGGAATTGAGTTTTTCGTCCACCGTCTGTCTGATTTTTTCCAGCTGACGTTCGTTGTCCGCCCGAACGTCCAGAAGCGACCTGCGATTTTCCTCGCGGATTTTGTCGAGGCTTTGCGACAGGCCGGCGGTCAGATTTGCCATTTGCGTTTCCAGTTGTTTGAAGGACTTTTCTATGCCGTCCTGCTGAACCTTCAGCGAACCCGCAACCGACGACGTAAGCTGATTTATCTGCAAGGCGGACGTTTCTCTCCCCGTCCGTCCCTCGCGCGCAATCTCGTCGCGCAGAACGTCGGTGGCGCCCTTCACGATTTCGGCGTGATCGACGTCGGTCCCCGTCGTCCCCTTTTTAAGTTTAAGCATAATCGCGACGCATATCGCAAGCGATACTGCCGACAATGTTAGAATAACGTATTGCATCATACTTCCTCCAAAAGCAGTTGAAGTTGTTTTTCTCTCGAATTCAAACCTTTGTCCACGGCCACCCTGCAAAGCAATTTTTTCAAAGCGGCGGAACGTTTATCTTTTGCTATTTTAAGTTTTATCAGGTCGTTTCCCGTCACAAAAAGCCCTTTTACGTCAAAAGGCAATTCGTTTTCGGACATATACGAAAATTGTTTTTCCAAAAAATCCGCCCCGTTTACGTCGCCCGCAACGTGGCGCTTTAAGAGCGCGACCGATTTCCAAAGATTTTCGGACTTTAAGATGACGGCCGCCGCGTCTTCCCTCGTTTTCACGGCGGTTTTCGCGAGCGCTATCAAATTTGCCGTCTGCTCTTTCAGGCATTTCGGGCATCTTAAATCCGAAAGATACGCAAAAACGTCTTTGTCGTCCTGCGACATAAAGAGCGCCGCAAGCCTTGCTTCTTTCGCCAAGCGCGGCATGGCCTCGAGCGCGGCAAAATAGCCTTCGTTTGCCGAAAAATTCGGGAACAGCACCCTTAAAGCGCCCAGTTTTTCCAAAACTTCAAGGCCTCTTTTTACGGCGTTATCGCCCGAAACGGTCGGGTATTTTTCGCTAGACGCAAAAATTTTTTCAAGCTCCGGCCATATCCTGTCCTTCGACACGTCCGCCAAAAGCCGCACGTTGTTTTTTGCCGCGGCAAAGGTTTTCTCCTCGGGCGAAAAGCCGAGCTCCGCCGAAAACCTTGCAAGGCGCATTATTCTGAGCCCGTCTTCTCCGAAAATCTTTTCGGGACTGTCGGCCGCGCGAAGAATTTTCTTCTGAATGTCCTCCGTTCCGCCGGTCGGATCTATAACGATTTTGCTTTCAGGCTCGAAATACAGGGCGTTTACGGTGAAATCGCGGCGCAAAGCGTCCTCCTCAAGATTTGAGGTAAAACGAACCGCCTTCGGCAAGTGTCGGCCGCTTTTCGGGTAGCTGTCCACCCTGAAAGTGGTGTGCTCGTAAACGGCCCCGCTGGCTTTCGAGGTCAGCTTGACGGTGCCGAGCCTTTCGTTCACCAAAACGCCCGAAAACGCAGGCGAAGCCTTTTCGATAACCTCTTTCGGAAGCGCCGCGGAAGCCACGTCCACGTCGGAAACGTCAAGCCCCATAAGCCTGTTTCTGACGCAGCCGCCGACAATATACGCTTTGGTCGAAAGCAGACGGCCTAAAAGTTCGATTTCGTCGTCAAAAATCATATTTTCGAAGTGTCTATGGTGCAGATGTTTTTCAGCTGACGATACCTCTCTGCCCAGTCCAGACCGTAGCCTACGACGAATTCGTTAGGTATGGTAAAGCCGACGTAATCCGGCGTTAGATCGACGGTGCGGCGGGACGGCTTGTCCAAAAGCGTGCAGATTTTGACGGAAGCAGGCTCCCTTGCGGCAAGAATGGCCTTTAAATTGCTGAGCGTAAGCCCCGTGTCCACGATGTCCTCCACGACGATGACGTTTTTGCCTTTAATGCCTTCGGAAAGATCTTTTACGAGCTTCACTTCCCCGGACGACGTCGTGCCTGAGCCGTAGGACGAAATGACCATAAAGTCCATAGACAAATCAACGTCGATTTCCCTCACGAGGTCGGCGAAAAACACGCTTGCGCCGCGAAGAATACACACCATAATGACTCTTTTGCCCTCGTAATCTTTAGTGATTTCGGCGCCGAGTTCCTTAACTCGGCGGCTTATTTCGTCTGCGGAAATAAGCTCTCTGTCGATATACTTTTCAAGTTCTTTTATCATAGGTTTCTCCTGAAACTTTTATTTTACGTTTATTGCCAAAACCCTTTGGGTTTTGTCGTCCACCGCCACCGCTCTTGAAACGTCAACGCCGCAAACCGCGAACACTTCGCTTCCTTTCGCAACGAGCAGAATTCTGTCCTTAAGATAGGCGGGGACTTTTTTGTCGGTCAAAAAGTCCTGCAAGGATTTTTGCCCGCCGCCGAATTTTTTGATAAAATCGCCCGCGCGCCTGGTGCGAAAAACGCTTCCCGCAGGAATTTTGCCCGCGTCAAAATAAATTTTGTCGCCGTCCTCTTTCAAAAATACCGTCGCTTTTCCGACGGGAGTTTCGGTAACTCCCTCCGAAAACGGAAGTTCTCCGCTCCAAAGCTCTTTCGGGATATATAGCCTCACCGCGCCTCTCTCCTTAACGGCTCTTACGCCGTGCGGCATGTCAAGTTCCCTGCCGACTTCTGCTAAAAAGAGGTTTTCGAGCAGCCTATAGTGCCGCATTTCCACGTCCGAATAAACGCCCAAAGCCCTGAACGCCTTTTCAAACGCAAGCCGCCCGATCACTTTGTCGTCGGTTTTTTCGATCAGAACCGATTCGCCGTCAAGCTTTGGCTCCGGCGCGCATTTATCCAAAAAAGCTTCCGCTTCCTTGGCGTTTTCCGAAAGCCTTAGAAGGCTGTCCTCAACCTTCGGATATCTTGTTTTAAGAAGCGGCAAAACGACGTTTCGCAAAAAGTTTCTGTCCGCTTCGTCCGAAAGATTGGTGCTGTCCGTTACGAACGGCAACGCGTGCTCCGAAACGTAAGCGTCGATTTCCTCCGACGAGGTTTTAAGAAGCGGCCTTACGACTCCGTTCGATTTTTCCGAAATACCCGAAAGCCCACGAATCCCCGTGCCCCTGAATATCCTTAAAAGCAAGGTTTCCGCGTCGTCGCTTTTGTGATGCGCGGTGGCAACGACGGTTGCAAAACCGTCCGATACAGCTTCGGCAAAGACCTCGTAGCGCAATATTCTTGCGGCCTCCTCCGTGGTCAGCCCTTCCGATTTTTTAAGTTGCGGTGCGTCAACGCTTTTAGACAAAAGCGGAATATCCCAGCTTTTGCAAAGAGATTTGACAAATTCGCTGTCGCGGACGCTTTCCTCGCCCCTTATGCCGTGCTCCACGTTCACCGCCCTGACCTCGACGGAAAGCTCCGAGCCGACGCTTTTTAAAAAATGCAAAAGCGCAACGCTGTCCCTGCCGCCCGAAACCGCAACGGCAACCACGCTACCCGCAGAAACGAGCGAGCTTAAATAGTTTTTGTCGACAAGGTCTTTTCCCATCTTTCTCTCCAAAACTGGATAGAAATATTATACTCTTTTACCCCTCCGAAATCAAGTATTTTTTCGGCAGACCGACTATTTTGCGTACACGCGTATGCAAAATGCCGTTATATCGTCGGTGGCGCCGGCCTCTGCCGCGGCGTCGATGACGCTTTCGGCAAGCATTTGCGGATTGGCGGTGTCCGACCGCGCCACGAGGTCCCTGACTCCGTCCGAACCCAGAACGTCGGTTACGCCGTCCGACACAAGCACCATCATATCGCCGCCGAACATGATCCTTCTTTCGATAACGGGTTTCACCTCGTCGACTATGCCGACGGGAAGCACCTTGCTTTCGATCACCTCAACCGATTCTTTCCGCTTCAAAAATCCGTCCGCAGCGCCCATCTTCACAACGTCCGCCCCGCCGGTGTTAAGATCCAGAACGCACATATCCAGCGTGCTGAAATTTTCTTCGTTTTTCATGGAAAGAAGCTTGTTGACAAGCTCCAGCACAAGTCCGTCTTCAAAGCCCGCCTTGTAAAAATTTTCGATAAGCGATATGGCCGCCGACGAAGTGTCCATGGCGTGCTTGCCGTGTCCCATGCCGTCGCAGAGCGCAAAAACCACTTTGTCTTCGCCAACTCTTTGCACGCTTCGCTGATCTCCCGAATAGTTTTCGCCCGAAGCACTTCTCATTGCCTCGCCGAACACCACGTTATACCTCGGCTTGACCACCAGATTAACTCCCGCTTTTTCGCCGATGATTTCGGTGCCGCCCGAAACCATGAGCGGATATTTTATGATTTTCGAAACGATTTTAGGCAATATTTTTTTGTCTGCGTCCTGCGGCCTGACGACCAGCGTTACGTTCATTCCGCTGCCCTCGCCGTACACCATCGCCTCGCTGCAAACGATGTTGTGATAGGCCAGTTCGTCCACGATAAGCGTTTCGCGGCCGGCGTCGAAGGATATGGTTTTTTTGATGTCCGTTGCCATGTTTTCCAGAATTTCGGCCGTGCCACCCATCTGCTTTGCAAGCATCAAGCGACAATTATCCATCTCGGCGTTGAGCTTGGCTCTTTGGCTGAAGCGAACGGTTTTGTCGTTCACCACCGACACGAGCGCGTTGACCTGCTTGCACCTGCTGGTGATAAACGGCGGCATATCCATTATGGTACATCTGCCCTTCTGAAAAACTGCCGAAACCAGATCCTCCAAAACCACCGAAGTGTCCGAATTAAGCGCGGAAAAACACTTTTCGGCCTCCGGACATTTTGCGCAGAAGGTCAGAGCCACGTCCTTGCTGATTTTTTTGACGCTTTCCTCAAGCGGCGGAACCTCCGACACCTCCTCCGAAACGAGATCGCGCATATCCTCGAATATTCCCGCAACGGCGTAAAGTCTTTTGGAAATGTCCGATCTGTCTTTGTTGACGAGCTTTTTACCGCTCACTCCGTCGGATGCGGTTTTGGTGAAGGATAGCATTTTCATTTTGCTCTTTTTCGGGATTGCCAGAAACGCCGCGGCCGAAACTGTCGTGCAGATGAGGTTGACGTAAGTGTAGCCTTCGTACGCGTCGAAATAGTAGGCCGCCACCACTTCGGCGACAACAGTCGCAAGCGCCGCCGAGGCCGCGTTCAGCTTTATGAAAAGCGCCGCGCAAACCGCCATCATAACGTAAGTCCCGACGTAGGAAACGTTGCCCGTCGAAAAGGCTGCGCCCACCCCCATCAAGGATACGAAAATAAGCGCGCTCTGCTCCTTAAAAAGATATGCGACGAGCAGCACCGCAAACGGCGCAACAACCCCTAAAAGCGTAACACCGAAGAGGGAAACGTTTTCCGCGGCAAGCGACAGCGCCACCAGCATTATGCCGCCGGCCGCCAGCTCGTCAACCGTCAAACGGCACTTTAATCCCCTCACAAGCAGTGCGTAAACTATGATTACTGCGGCGTAACAGAATATTTGAGCAATTATTCCCGACGTAAACGCAAACAAAAAATTGCCGTCCAAAGCCTTCAGAACAATCACGGGAATCTGCGCAGCAAACGCATAGACGTTCACCAGTCGCATCGTCAGATGCTTCTTCAAAAAATGGTGGGCCAGACAGCATACCGTCAGCACAACCACCGACGACGCTGCGTACACGAGTCCCCTAAGCGTCGGCTCGGCCAAAAACTCCGAAGCCATATAAAACGCCGACGCCAGCACGACGTTTTCGCCGCCGTACACAAGCGCGGCGTAGAACCCTAGTCCGAACGGCCTGAAGCCGTGGCGCGTGGTGGCCTCGGACAGCAAAAGTTGAATCAAAAACAGCAGCAGTTGCTTTGTAAAGACGTTCAGTTTAAGTTTCATATACCCTCCTTTTAAGTCGAGTATAACAAAACAAAATCAAAAAACCCTTCCGTTCCGCCATTCTTTTGTCGGAAGGAAGGGTGCTTTGTCGAATATTTTCAGGCGGTTTTGAAAACCGTTCTGGTTTTGGAAAAGTTGCTCACGAAAACCGCTTTGCCCACGATGTAGGAATTGCCGTCCTCGTCCTTTGCGTCCAGTCGGACCATCCCGTTTTGCCGACTGTCCGAGGATACGTTTCGATTGTCGCCCAAAACGAACACGCAGTTTTCGGGGACCGTCCAGTTGTAGGACATCGTTCCGAAATTAGGGTCTATTTCGTAGTCGGCGCCGGGATATATCTGCGCTTTCATCGGTTCTTTTATATAGTCCTCTTCGACGGCCTGTCCGTTGACGTACAAATAGGCCGTGTCGCCATTCATTTTGATGCTGACGTGATCGCCCGCAACCGCCACCACTCTTTTCACCACGTTGTAGTTTTCCTCAGAGCCCGAGTAGGAGGAATACGCCCTCTTATCAAAGACGATAATATCCCCTTTTTTGACCTTGCCGAGTTTCAGAACCAGCAGCTTGTCGCCCCCGTGATAAACGACTTTTCCGTCCTCAACCGCCGAAACACCGCCGTACAGCGTGTCGTCCATGGAGCTGCCCCACACTTCGACGTTCGTGAAAACGTAGGTTTTTAGGGCCAGCGCCACCGCAAAAGCGACGACGACGGTTACAACCACTTCCAAAAATTTTTTCATTTCTTTAAATCCACAAAATGTTGTTGAACAGCACGTTTTCCGCGCCCGTTATCTGAAATTTTTTGACCGATTTCCAACTTTTTAGGGAAACGTGATCTGCGTTTTTGAAGTCGGAAGCGGAAAAATTCAGCCTTTGCCACTTCTTTGACGGAGGCAACTCCTTTTCCACCGAGTACGGCGTGAAGCCGTCGTCTTCGTCGTAGGTGCACATGGTGAACGTAATCGTTCTTTGCTCTTTGGTGGCGCAATCGATCTGCAAAATGCAGCCGTCTTCGCCCTGGAATTTGCGCTCGCCGATTTTGTAGCTTGCGATGTAGCCCGTCGAGCTGGATATGCCTTTTATGCCAAACGGACCCGCTTCTTCGGCCACCACGTTGGAGGCCACGCTTATGCTGCTCTTTTCCGCATTGAACACCGAACGCGTTTCGGTGGAGCTGTAGATAATGCGGTTTTTGGTGTATTGAAGCGGCACGAAAGCCGTAAATTCGGGCACGTTCGGATCGACGCAATATACCTTGCTTGACGCCACGATTCCGCTTTTATACGTTACGTTTACAAATATAAACACCAGTTTCGTGTCGGAAGGCACTTCGACGTTGAGAAGATAGTCCTTCCCGGAAACCCTCAACGGAATCTGTGCGTCGCTCCAGTTCCGAAGCTCCGACAGCACCTCGTCGAACGAAGTGAAAAATTCCACCTTCTGCACTTCTTCCGTCACGCTCGTCGAAGCGTACAGGCGACCTTCGCTAAAGTAATAAGTAAGCTCCGGCATCTTGGTTTCGCTCCACTTTCCGGAAACCGTTTCGTCCAAAAACTTCAAAATTGACTCGACGCTTTCGGCGTTGATGTTCTCTTCCGCGCGAGGAGTTACGATCATGTTCTTATGTTCCGACGGAGCAAGTTCCACTATGTCTGCCATTCTGTCCACGTCGGCCACGGTGCTGTTGGTGGTTCCTGCCACCAGAAGCGGACAGTTCACCGTTTTCGCATAGGCCTGCGAGCTTAAGCACGACATATATTCCATAACTCCCGAATCGATGTCGCCCATAGGTTTTTTGGAAAATTTCGGCGGCTTGTAGCCGGTGTAGCCGTAGTCCAGAACGGGGACAATCGCCTTTACGCGGTTGTCGATGCCTGCGGTGATCCAGCAAATTTCCGCGCCTTCTTTTATGCCCCAAAAGATTATGTTTTCGCTGTCGACAGACGCGTCCTCGGTCAAAAACGTGATGACTCGGCGCGCGATTTTAACGTAGCTGTAAAGCGGGCTCTTTTTAAGGTTTTGATGAAATTCGATTTGTTTTTCGGCATTCCCCGCCGAGCCCTCGACGTAGGCAAGCGATTTAGGATAATCCGTAAAGCGTTCCTTACCGACGAGTTTCCCCGAATAATCGAAATAGCAATAAGCAAAACCTTTTTCGATTATCCTTTTGACAAATTCGGTGTTGATTTTGGCGACGTCGGCAGTCGGGATAAAAACCACGACCGGACACTTTTTTTCGGGATTTTTCGGCAGTATAAGTCTGACGTACGCCCTGACGACGCCGTCTTCGGCGTCAAACGCCGAAATATACTGTTCCCTCACAAAAGCAAAGCCCAAGTCCTTCGCCTGCACGTACGAAGTTTCCAACGGACGTTCGGTCGGATCGAAATCCGCCCAGAGCTGCATAGGTGACAAAATTTTGATGTCTTCCATTTTCGCCTGAAAACCGCCTTGATTTTTATCCCTACTATTGTAGCACATAAATAAATGTATGGCAACAACTTTGTTTTTATAATTTCGTCAACTTATTTTGACCGGCGTCATAAAATAGTCGCGAGGTGAATTATGGATTACATTTTACCGAATGAAGTCGAAATGGAAAAAATGGCGGAGGAATACGCCAAAATCAAAATTTTGCGGCCAACGCACCGAAACGCAATCGTCGAAACGATGTCCGTGCCGGAAGAAGAAAGCTCTGCCGAAAAAGCAAGCCGCAGCAACGCTCGCGCCGTCGCGCTTTCCGCAGAAATCGTGGCGCTTCTCTGCGCGCTTCAAAATCTTTGCCCCGAAAAAGCGGCCGCGACGCAAATCGAACGCGTCATTTTTGACAAAAAACAAACGGCGGAAAACCTGTTTCCGTACGATTTCCACGGCCAAATTTCCGAAAACACGGCGTTTGGCGCAAAATCCGTCCCCTATTTTCAGCTCGGAAAAGACATACTGATTAAGCAAATGACTTTGATAACGTCGCTCAATTCTTACTCAAAAAATCTCACGAATCCCGAGCAAAAACGCCGCGCCGACGACGCGTTCAAAAACGAAATATGCGCTTTTGCAGCCATATCGGCGTTGCTCTTTTGATTATTCGACTCCGATAACCACCACTTCGACCTCTATTTTATACTCCACAAGCGAAAGATAGTTTTCTTTTGACGCTATCTTTCGCCATTTTTTACGCTCGAATCGGTCAAAACCTTCGTAAATTTCAAACAAATCCACTCCTTCCTCCGTCAGATAGTCGATAACGTTTTTAAGACTTTGAACGTAATCGGAAGCGACTTCTTTTTTAACGTCTTCCAGCAATGCGTCGAAAAAATCTTCCTCTGTTAACGTCAAATCACGGCGTTTATTGTCAAATTCGTCGGCTTTAACTTCGATTTTGGTTTTTATCGTCAATATCGGTTTGTCGCCCTCGAACTTATAGGACAGCTTCGAGGAAGCGCCCTCCAAAAGCAAATCCACCTTCGTGTCGGAAACGGTAACCAAAACGTTCCCTATTTTCGGTTTTTCCAGAACCATGTTGACGGTTTTTGTCTGTTCTTCGTCGAGGCTCACCGCGCTCTCGCCGTATTTTATCAGATAACAGCTTTTCATTTTCAGCCCCTCGATCCACGTGGTTTCAGGTTTTTCGACGTAGGAAACGTCCTCTCCTAAAAGCGCCACGGACAGAAGTCTGGTGTAGGCCCCCTCAAGCGTGCCGTCGTACAAAAGCTGTTTTACGGACGAGGTGAACTGCTCGGCAGATATCCGATCGCTTTTAAGATAGTCGGTAAACGTTATGCCGGATATTTCGTACAGACACAGATACTCCACAATCTCGGAAGCTTTTTTCTCCGCAATAACCACCCTCGCCTCGTACGGCAGGCCGTAGCTCGACGCCAGATTTTCGAAATTCGGGTATTCCCCTTTTCCCTTCAGGTATTCGCCGATAACCACCAGATTGCAATGCGCAAGGCTGGCGTTAAGAGAACAATTCCGACTGACCTCCGCAATCGCCTGCGACAAGCTGTTCCCTTTTCCTTTTATAACCGAATAGGCCGTGCTGCCCTTGGAGCCGTCGTTCCGACTCGGGCGGACTATCTGCGCCGACAGCACGAATTTATCTTCTTCCTTGTCTATTCCCACTGCCACCACTATGGCTCTGTCGGTCAGCGTAACCACCGGCACCGTCCGCTCGAAAAGCACCAGCGTCAGCACCGCTATTATCAACACGAAAAGTTGATTTTTAACGAGCTTCTTCATTCTTCTGCGCCTCCTTTCTGAGCCCTGCCGCGCATAGCAGCAGCACGGGCGGCATCGCAAAATTTACGGCCAAAGCGACGTATCTTAACGCGCCTTTTGCAAAATTAGTCATCTGCATGGCGTCCGGAGCAAAGAAAAAATAAACCGCTATGCACAAAAATATCGCCGCTTCCGCCACAGTCTTTTTTTTCACTATTCTCCTCGCCGACTCGGTCGCCGCCCAGAAATGCGCGCCGCAGGTTATTATCGCCATAGGTATCCAGATAACGATTATCGTCCAGTCCAGTCTTCCGAGATAGGTTTCCAAATGATTGAAAACGCCGTATTTCAGCATGGCATTTTTCACTATCACGAGGCTCCTGCCGTAGATTGCAAACATCAGAACGTAAGTGAACAGCACGAAGCAAACTGCCGCCGTAAGCGCCCACGGCGAACGCTTTTTTCCGTCCTGCTTTTCTTTGACAAATAAAAGCGGCATAAAATCGCCGAACCAGAAACTCCACTTCGAAAAGTTCTCCAAATAGTCTTTCATAGGCATTGAAAATATCGGCAGATTGCGGCTGAAATCCGCGTCGGTTTTTATAAAAAGAAGATTGAACACCAGAATTGTCAGAACGAGAACTATAACGATTTCCGCCACTCGTCCCATCGTTCTTATTCCCTTTATGGCAATGTAAACGCACGGCACGGCAAGCACCATGGCGGCCTCGGCAATCTTGATGTTTTCAAACATATAGCTTACCACAAAGTCCACCGTCCCCGAAAAACACAAAACGGCTTTAAGCGCAAAATAAGCAGTTAAAACAATCATTATAAGCGTTTTAAGCCATTTTTTTGACGTGTTGTCCAGCGTTTCGGCGCCGCCCAAGTCGATATATCTTTTTATCAGAATCCACCCTGAAACGTCCACCGCAAACAAACCTGCGTACACCGTGAGGCCGCCGCTTCCCGCGTCCGCCGCGACCATTGCGGGAAGCGCAGCCGCCTTGAAGGTGACCGTAAGAATAAACAGCAATATGGCCGTTTGACGATTATATAGCGTATTATCGGTTTTCATTTACTATCTCCCATTCTTTTTCCGTTAACGTTCGGGACGGATTTCGGACGCGTTTTCATCTTGTAGAGATTTGCTTTGAACAGATTGTCTTTCATATCGGACGAAATCATCGGCGCGTTAGGCGCAAGATACGGCGCCCCGTAGCTGTCGAACGATGCAAGATGCGTCAGTATAACCATGGACGCCGCAAGCATGCCGTAAAGCCCCAGAACGCTTGCCACAAGCACGAACAGCAACCTGAACGTCGACACCACCGACAGCTCGTCGGGCATGATGTTGGTTCCAAGCGCCGACAGCGCGACCACAAGCACCGCAGGGCTTGAGATAAGGCCGGCGTTAACGGCCGTTTCGCCCAAAACTATCGCTCCCACAATGCTTAGCGCAACGCCCAGAAACTTCGGCATTCGGACGCTCGCCTGTTGAAGCACCTCGAATATCAATATCACCGCAAGCATTTCCATCGGCGGCGAAAACGGTATGCCGCTTATCGCTCCCTGCACCGTAACCAAAAAATTGAGCGGCAGGAGATGATAATGAAACTCCTGCATCGCAACGTACGCCCCCGGCAAAAGCACCGAAAACATAATGCCCAAAAGCCTGATCATTCTGAGGAACGTCGCGCGCGGGCTGACCGTGTAATAATCGTAAGAATACTGAAAATGTTCCAGCAGTATAAACGGCAACGTCAGCACCATAGGGCTTCCGTCCACCACGATGGCGACTCTACCCTCCAAAAGCTTGGCGGCCACCATATCGGGCTTCTCGTTCATGCCGACCTGCTCGAAAATGCTGAACTTTTTTTCTTTAAGAAAATCGGCAACGTAGCTGCTGTCCAGAACGCCGTCGATGTCTATTTCTTGAAGCCTTTCGGTGATTTTCGAAACGGACTCCGGCGCGGCCACTCCGTCAAGCCACAAAACCGCCACCGGCGAGTTGGTGTAACGGCCGATTTTAAGCTGTTTGACGCGCAAAGACGGCGTGCGCAGTCGGCGTCTTATCAGCGTCAGATTGACTTTTAGGTCTTCGATAAAACCTTCGCGCGGCCCTTTAAGCACGGCGGACGTCGGCGGTTCGACGATCGCGCGGGTGTTGAATTTTCTTATGGACAAAACGAAATAGTCCGCCGCGCCGTCCGCCAAAAACACAACGTCGCCGTCTGCGACTGCGGCCGCCGCATTGCCTACGCTATCAAGCGTTTGTATTTCACCGGAAAATCCCAAAACGTCCTTTAAGCTTTCGGCGGCAAATTCGAACGCGTTCTTTTCGTCCGATAGTTTTTTCAGCACCGATTCGTCCAGAATGACCATATCCGACATGCCGTCAACGTAAATAAGGGCGGATTTTTTCCCGCCGGCCACCAGCTCCCGCACGACGACGTCGTCGGAAGACAGCAATTTTTTAAGCTCGGATAGGGCCTCAGAATAATTTACCATGTTTCACCTCGCTTAAATTTTGACAAACGTGAAGTTTTTTATACCGTTTTTAAATATACACTTGTCTATTAATTGACAAACAGAACCAAAGTGTTATAATATATTTATCACAAAGGAGGCAACTATGGAAAAAACCGATATGCGCGTAGTTCGCACAAGAACACTTTTGAAAAACGCTCTTTTGGAGCTGTTGGCCGAAAACAGCCTTGAAAAAATCACCGTTATGGACATCTGCGAAAAATCGATGATCCATCGCGCCACTTTCTACAAACACTTCGAAGATAAGTATCAACTGTTTTCCTATGCCATTGAAGACCTGACCAAAACTTTCGTAGCAAGCTATTCGCACCTTGTGGGGGCGGCCGACATAAAAGACATTTTTTCCATTGCCACAAGCGACCTTTTGGACTTTTTGGAGAAAAACAGAAATGCCGTTCTTGCCGTCGTCGAAAACAACGGGAACCGCGCGACGTCCATGCTCTTTTACGACGAAATAGAAAACTCTTTGTGTCAAAGCCTCTCGAAGCACTGGCAGGAACTTAAACTCGTGCCGCAGGACATTCCTCTGCTTTCAAACTTTTTGGCCGGCGGTTGCATCTCCGTTGCTCTATGGTGGCTACGCCAGGGCAAATGCACCAAAGCGGACGTCGTAAAATTCATTTCCAACTATTGCCTGAACATGAAATAACCTTAAATAAAAAAACCTGCTTGCAATTTGCAAGCAGGTTTTTATATGGTGAAATTTTTCTTTTCCTTGCTGAAAGGATCAACGAACGAAAGGCTTACGCACTCAAGTTTTTGCCCCTCGTTTTTGCCTCTTTCCTCGGTTCCGTAAAGCAGGTCGCCGACCACCGGGTGGCCGATGTACGCGCTGTGCACTCTTATCTGATGCGTGCGGCCTGTAAAAAGCGTACATTCGCACAAAGTGTTGCCTTCATCGGTGTAAGACAGCACCTTAAAGTGCGTTTTTGACGGTTTACCTCTGTCGTCGACAGTGCGTTTCATGCCGCTTTCGCGATATATTTTCGCGTTGACGGTAACGCTTGAAGCCAGCTTTCCGACAAGCTCGGCGTTGTATTTTTTGTCGATTTCGGTTTGGGAAAGCGCTTCGTGTGCAGGGGCGTTCAGCGCCACCAGCACCAAGCCCGACGTATCCTTGTCGAGCCTCGTTACCACTCTGAAAACTTCCCCGGGATACAGATAAGTCAGCGCGGCAATGAGGTTGTCGGCAAAATGCCCCTTCGTCGGAATGCACGGCATCGCCGCGGGCTTTTCGACAACCAGATAATCCTCGCATTTGTGTATGACGTTTATCGGCAAATTTGCGGCTTTCTCAAAAGGTTTTAGCCTTTCGGGCACGGTTATATGGAGCGTATCTCCCTCCTTCAATTCAGGATTGCCCACAAAATCGCCGCCGTTCAGCTTCACCGAATCGGGCGTGTTTTTAATCAAAGTCGCCGTCCTTGCCGAAAAATGCTTGTCCATAAACTTGCTAAGCGGCTGGCTGTCGGTTATTTTAAAGGTAAAAATCTTTTCCATTTTAATCGGATTTGAAAAATAAAGCGCCCGCAAGCGGACGCTTCTTTCGGCTATATAGCTAACGAAATAAGGAAAAATACCACTCCGACAAACACGAAACTAAGCCCCACGAACACGAGGTGCCCGACAGGTTTTTTGTTTGCGTGTTTGCGTTTTTGGTAATCGTAATAGCTTTCTTTTTTCGGCGTGCTGTCTTTTTTGATATTTCTGAATCCGAACAAGCCGTGCATGCCGTAGGCCAGACCGTCGAAAATCCCTTCGTTAAACGAAGCGATAAGCCCGCCGGAGCCCGCCAGAAGCACTCCGGAAACGAATAATCCGTCGGATATTTTCCCCATAAGGGCGACGTACGACGTGACTTTGAAAAGCCCGCCGACTGCCCATACCACTATGGCGAACGCCACGCCGACAGCGAAAGTTATCAAATATTTTTTTTGCTTATTTGTCACTGTTCAATATCTCTTGATATTTTTTGAATTCCGCATCGTTGCACTTGACGAAATGTCCCGGTTTGACTTCCCTTAAGGTCGGTTTGTCAACGGAATAATCGTGCTCGGCAAGCGGATTGTAGGTGATACGTTTGCGGTTCTTCTCGTAAACCGGATCCGGAAGCGGAATTGCCGACAGCAAGGACTTGGTGTACGGGTGAAGCGGATGTGCAAACAGCTCGTCGCTGGTGGTCATTTCAACCAGATTACCGAAATACATAACGCCGATTCTGTCGCTGAAGTATTTTACGACCGACAAGTCGTGCGCGATGAACAAAATGGTAAGTCCGAGTTGTTCACGCAAATCGTTCAGCAAGTTGATGACCTGCGCCTGAATGGAAACGTCCAAAGCGGAAACAGGTTCGTCTGCGATGATAAGTTCCGGCTTCATGATTATGGAACGAGCCACGCCGATACGTTGACGCTGACCGCCGGAGAACTCGTGCGGATAACGCGTCGCATGCTCCGGAACAAGGCCTACCATTTCCAAAACTTCGTAAACTTTTTCGTCTATATACTTTTTGTCCTTTATACCCTTTATGATAAGGCCTTCGGCAATGATATCTCTGACCGTCATACGAGGATCCAACGATGCGATAGGATCCTGGAAGATCATCTGAATCTGTGTGACGAATTTTTCTTTGGAAGCGAGGCGAAGTTTTTTCCTCTTCTCTTTTATGAGAGCGGCTTTTTCTTCGTCGGTTTTTGCTGCGGCAATCATCGGATCATAGGTGTCCCTGACTTCCTGCATAAGCTTTTTGGCGTGCTTTTTGTCGCAGTTCTTGTGATCGTCCTTGGCGGATTTGATCTTTTCTCTTTCTGCCACTATAACCTTTCTTGCGGCTTCTCTGCGCTCGGCGATTTTCGCTTTTGCCTCTTCAGGATTTTGCGCATAATCGGCTTTTATCTTTTCGATATCGGCCTTTAAAGCTGCTTTTTCGGCTTTTATGGTGTTTTTGTAGCTTCTGGTGCCCGCCGCGATACGCTGCCCCTTGAAGTAGATATCGCCGCCGGTGATGTCATAGAGTTTGATGATGGAACGGCCGGTGGTGGTTTTTCCGCAACCGGATTCGCCGACCAGACCGAAAACTTCGCCCTTCTTGATTTCGAAGCTTACGTCGTCAACGGCTTTGAGTTCGGAGCGGCCCATCTTGAAGTATTGACACAAATGATCGACTTTCAACAACACTTCGTTATTGTTTTCCATTTTCAATACCTCCTCTTTCTTTCATCCTTTGAATTCTGTCCGTAACGATTTTCGGCGGATCGACTTTCGGAGCGTCCGGGTGCAACAACCAGGTTGCTGCGCTGTGCGTTTCGGAAATTTCGAACATCGGAGGTTGCTCTTCGAAGTCAATCTTTAGGGCGTATTTGTTTCTCGCCGCAAATGCGTCTCCGACAGGAGGGTAAATCATGTTTGGAGGCGTGCCCGGAATTGCTTCCAGCTTCTCGTTGGTGTCAAGGTCCGGCATGCTGGACAACAGCGCCCAAGTGTAAGGGTGTGCAGGAGAATAGAAAATATCCTCTGCCGTGCCGTATTCAACGATTTTGCCTGCGTACATAACGGCGATTCTGTCTGCCATGTTCGCAACGACGCCGAGGTCGTGAGTGATGAAGATGATGGACAGATTTCTCTCTTTTTTGAGCTTGTTGATAAGCTCCAGAATCTGCGCCTGAATGGTAACGTCCAAAGCGGTCGTCGGCTCGTCGCAGATAAGAATATCCGGGTTAGCCGCAAGCGCGATTGCGATAACTATACGCTGACGCATACCGCCGGAAAACTCGAACGGATATTGCTTGTAGCGTTTGTGCGGTTCAGGAATGCCGACTTCGTCCATAAGCTTGATTGCTTTGGCTTTTGCCATTGCAGGAGTAACCCTGTAAACCACTTCGGAAGCCTTGCCCTTCAAGAAATCAACGATTTCCAGAGCTTTTTCTCTGAAATTAACGTGCTTTTCTTCTGCGATTTCGGCTTTATAATGGTCGATAAGCTCGGTGATGATCTGGCAAATCTGTTCTCTGACGATTTTAGGATCCACAACGTCTGCAGGGATAACCTTCCAGTCGGCTTTTTTGCCCCTTGCAAGCAGCGCGTCGTGCTTTTTGCTCTGCTTTGCAAAACGTTTTTCTTCCTTCTGATTCTTCTTCAGGCGATCGAAGTAACCGTTTATCGCGCTCTTGATGCTGGATTCGAAAACGTACGCGCGGCTGTCTTTAACGAGAGCCAGGCGGTCGATGGATTTTTCGACGGCGTCAATCATTTCCTTCGCGGCTTCCATTGCCTGCTTTCTGGTGAATTCCTGCTGGTAAACAGGCAGTTTTTCTTCCAGAACGCTGACGGCGAGTTCTTTGTTTTCCAAAGAGGTGTTGAAGCTGTATTCAACGCCTTTTGCCGCGCGATCGATGAACGGTTCCATAAAATCGTTCGCCAAAATCTCGTGAGTTTTCTCATCGAGTTCTTTAACGGAAAGCTCCGGAATTTCAGGGCTTACGTAAGTCAGATAATATCCGAGACCGAAGAAATTCGGTTTTTCAAGCTGAACGGCAGGCTCCAACACGGCCAAAATGTCCTCGAGAACGGAAACGCAACCGGTGTAGCTCTTTTCTTTTTTAGCCGCAACGCCCGCTTCGACAAGCTTCGTTACGAGCTCTTCGATTTTAGCCTCTTCCCTGACCACGAAACGATCAACGGATTTTTTGGTGTTTTTTGCGATTTCCTTAATCTGCAACGGGCCGTTGGTAACGCCGTTTTTGTCGATTTCGAACAGCAATTCTTTGATAGCGCCGACAGCTTCGTTTGCGGCTTCGAACGCGATGTTGTATTTTGCTTCGAGTTCGATGTGTTTATATTCGAATTTATCGAACTTGGTAACGTCGGCCTTGTTCTGTTCTTTGCTGGCGTCGCCGTAAGCGTGGTCCATGCTGTCGCAAAGAACCGCCATGGTGGTGTTGAAAATCTTGCGGCTGTCGCGACGTTTGGCTCTGTTTTTCAGAATCATGGCTTCGGTAAGCTGTTTGCCGATACGCATGATAGGGTTCAAGCTGGACATAGGATCCTGGAAGATCATGGCGATTTTGTCGCCGCGGATCTGATGGAACTGTTCCTCGTCGATTTTCAGAAGGTCCATGCCGTCGTAGATGATTTCGCCGCTTTCGACTATGGCGTTGTTTGCGGAGATACCGATGATGGCTTTGTTGGTAACGGATTTTCCGCTGCCGGACTCGCCGACGATGGCCAGCGTTTCGCCCTTATAGAGGTCGAAGCTGATGTCTCTGACGGCTTGCACTTTGCCCGCGCTGGTGCGGAAGGATATTTTCAGGTCTTTTACTTCAAGTTTCTTTTCCATATCTTAGTCCTCCGAACCTCTTAAGGATGGGTTGAACGCGTCTCTGAGTCCGTTGCCGAACAAGTTGAAGCTCAAAAGCAACAACGCGAGGAACAACGACGGCATCAATGCGACGTGTGCAGCCGACATCAATGCGCTTTGACCGCTGGCCAAAAGCGTACCGACGCTTGTCAAATTGCCGGAAGTCAAGCTTATGATTCCGAGATAGCTCAGGTTAACTTCCGAATAAATCATAGACGGAATAACGAGAGCACAGCTGGTAACCAACGTTCCCAAAGCGTTCGGGAAAATGTGCTTGAACATAAGTCGTGCGTCGCTTGCGCCGAGGGTGCGGGCTGCGAGAATGTATTCCTGATTCTTGTAACGATAGAACTGCATTCTTGTGGTGGACGCCATACCTATCCAACCCGTCAGGAAGAACGACAGGAACAAAATAAGCGGTGCGCCGGACGTACCCATATGGAGTTTCAAAAGCGTAACGACAATCATGGTAGGCACTGCGGACAAAATATCCGAAACACGTTCCATAACCAAGTCGATTTTTCCGCCGTAGTAACCTTCGATTGCACCGTAAATCGCGCCGACAATGAGGTTGACGAGAGCAACGGAAATTGCAAATACAAACGAGAACAATGCGCCGGACGCAAGGCAGGTGAAGATATCCTGCCCTTCTTCGTTTGCGCCGAAGAGGAAGGACGGTTTGCTTATGCCGTCTTTGAGCACATAACTATGTTGGAAGACGTAATATTCGTAGTAATTAACACGCACTTCGTAGCCGGAGTCTATTGCGCGCGCGTACTCGTATTCTATGCCGTTTTCACCGTCTCCGGCGACGCGCAAAGAATTGTAGTTGTCGTAGGATTTTTGGCCGACGGTGTGAGATTTGTAGTTCAGAACCAAATTGCCGTTAGCGTCGAATTCCGGTTTCATCGTTCTAGGATTGAACGAATAATAATAGTTACCTACAGTGTCGGACGAAACGTTGCCTCTCGAAGTAATCTGATAGGTCTCGATCATCCTTTTCATGGAAAGTTTAAGCGCCGGATAAATGACTTGCCTGCCCGATTCGTTCTGATATTGTTGAAGCAACAAATATTCTTCGGCAGACATCTTCATATATACGCAACCGGTTTTCTGATAGCTGTCCAGACGGAACTTATACATCTCGTCGCTTTGGGTGTATTTTTGATTTTTAATTGCGTAGTGTCCCGTTTCTTCACCCATGTAGTAGTAATAATAGAAGGTTGCTTCGGAAAGTTCTTTGTTTTCGCAACCGTCCCAGAAATTTGTTTTTGCGAACAGTTCGCTGCGCGGAAGCGCATAGCGGAAATAGGTATCTCTGTGCGATACCGAGTATTGCGAAAAGATAGTGCCGAAAATTGCATACAGCACCAAAATCAAAATTACGACAGCGCCGACAATAGAGCCTTTGTTCTTGCAAAAGCGAGAAAACGCATCGGCAAAAAAGCCACGCGGTTGCGTAGAAAGACTTTCGTCGCGAATCGAATCGCGTCTTTCGACGAATTCAAATTTTTCCTTGGGGATATTGTTATAGAATTTTTCCATTTTACTTCGCCCCCATTCTGATTCTCGGATCGATAACGCCGTAACTTAAGTCGACAACTATGCCCGCGGCCAGACCGATCAACGTATAGAAGCCTGACAAAAGCATAAAGAAGTCGTAGTCAAGAGAGTTGATAGAGTTCAAATACAAACCGCCCACACCCGGAATAGCAAAGAATTTTTCAATAATCAAGGAGCCGGAAAGCACCGAGATAAATTCGCCCAAAATCATCGGGAAAATAGGAACCATTGCGTTTCTCAAAGCATGACGAACAACGGCCTGCCCTTTGGTGAGGCCTTTCGTTCTTGCGAGAAGCATAAATTCGTTTGTCAAAACTTCGGTCAATTCCGCACGAGTGTATCTTGCATAGCCTGCGATAGACCCCAAACACAATGCCAAAACAGCCGGCATCATGCTATAGAACATTCTCCAGGACAGATAATCCGTTCCGTCTGCCATTATAAGCGGGAAAAGTTTCAATTTAAAGCACAATACGTATTGAATCAAAAACGCATACACAATGGACGGGACCGAAATAAGCAACATAACGCCCGTAGAAATAACTTGATCTTGCCATTTATTCTTTTTAAGCGCGGCGAAAATGCCCAAAGCCAAACCGATTGGCACGCCGATAAGAGACGAATAAACGTTAATAAGGATTGTCGGTGGCATACATTTCACGAAGGAATCCCACACCGGCTTATTTATGTAACCCGACATTGTGGTTCCGATACCAAAGTCACCCTTAGTAAAGATACGCACCAAATAGTTCCAGAGCTGAACCAAAATAGGATCGTAGTAACCTCTGGCGCGCAAGTTTGCTTCCAACAATTCCTTATCCTTTCCAAGACCGTCATTAATAGGAATAGGAAGCGATTTTATCAAAACGAAGCAGACCAACATGATCACCGAAAAGGTGAACAGCATCAATCCGATACGTTTGAGTACATATTTGAACATATACATAAAGAAAAACCTCTTTTTTTGCTACTTTCTTATAACAACACAAGGTGAGGGCAAGTTTCCTCGTCCCCAACCTTGTATTGAAATTTTAATATTAACGATGTTTAGACGTTTGAATGTTTAACGAACACGTCGTCGGTTTATTTGTAGTTGAGATTGCCGCCTTGATCTTTAACGAATTGCGCCCATGCAGTGTCGTCATAGTTATAGGTCATATAACGAATGCCGCCGTAACTCATGAAGGTGTTGTATTCGTAAGAAATGAAGTCGGTCTTGTAGCCCATCAGGCTTGCAGAGTATCTGCTGTAAACAGGTACGGTGTAGTAAGCGTTGAGGATAGCGGTTTCAACAGCGCCGAGTGCAGCAAGTTGATCTTCGATCGGGAAGTTCTTGAAGTTAACTTCGCAGCCTTCCTTGCCTTGAAGGATCAATCTCCACTGTTCGAGGTTGTATTCATAGACGCCGTCCGGATGAGCTTCGTCCGGAGTTGCCTTGACGGAAACTTTGACGGTGGTCGGATCCCAACCGATAGCGTATCTGTTTGCTTCGGAAATCTGAGTTTCGCAAAGCAGGTATGCAGGGTTGAATGCAGCGGAACCCCAAGCGCCGAAGCAGAGGTCGTATTCGCCGTCGGCAAACTGTTCAGACCAGGTTGCAGAAGAGAACATGAAGTAATCGATTCTGATTTTGCCTTCGAGTTTGGTGCCGGCAACCATAGCGTCAAACGCAGCTTGGAACCAGTTCTTAACTCTGTCGGTGTTTGCAGTCTGAGTTTCGATACCGTAGGTCAAAATAACAGTTTCGCCTTCAACGTAGTCGCCTGCTGCAATTGCTTTTTCAACGGCAGCGTCAACGAGTTTATGAGCGAGAGTGAGGTTGTAACCGGTGGTCGCGTCGAGAGCGTCTTCAATGTCAGAGTAGGTGTTTTCACCGACAGTCCAGGTGCCGTCATCATTCTTGATAGCGCCGTAAGCGTTGAGGATAGCTTCTTTTGCTTGAACGCTTTCACGGTAAGTTTTGCCGTTAACTACGTCATAGTAGTACATGCTGTTCAGCAGGCCGAGAGCCGCTTGAGAGCTTGGGCTGTTCTTAGCGCAGTAATCGTCACGGTCGAGAGAGAGCGAGATTGCTTTACGGAATTCTTCATAGTTGAGCAACAGATTGTTTCTGGACTCGGTATGAGAAGTTGCGTTGGATTGCAGGTTGAGGTCGAACGTGTAAGTGTCCGGAGTGAAGTAAGCGCGTTTGGAAGTTCTGTAGTCGGCAGCGATTTTAACGTCCATGCCGATGCCATCCAAGTTGCCTTGTTGGAAATACATCCATGCGGTGTCCCACTCTTCAATCTTGCTTACTTTGATAGCGTCAGTTGTGTATTGACCGAGGTATTGTTTGAGGCCGTAACCGAACCATTTTTCGTTACGAACGATGGTGTAAGATTTGCCGTCTTGGTAATTGCCTACTTTGTAAGGGCCCCAGCTTGCACTGCTTTCAAGAGAAGTGCAGTAGCTGTTGGAGTAAGGGATACCTTTAGATTTATTTTCGTTTTGTTCCCACAGGTCTTTTTTGACGAGAGGCCAACCGCTGAAGTAGTAACCTGCTTCATAAGTGAGGTTGCCTGCTTCATCGAGAGGAGCCAAAGTGCCGTCGATGATCATAACGAGTTCGTATTCGTTGTCGCCGACAAAGTAACCAACGTCAGCAAAGTCCATTGCAGGATAGGTGTATTTGAAAGCCCAGAAGTGAAGTTCTTCGTTAGGCTCGGTTTGCCATGCGCCGAGCACTCTGGTCCAGATGTCGTTCAAAGTGGCGTCTGCGGAGATTTCAGCGTAAGATTTGCCTTCCAAACTCTTAACTTCGTCTTCGGTTGCAGTTCCGAAAAGCGTAGCAACAGTCCATGCAGCACCTTTTGCTTTAACGTAGCTGCTGTAGCTGGAGTTAAGCCAGTTTCCGACGTAGCTGTTGGAGAGGTCGAAGATAAGTTCGTTTGGCATTTCTTCGATAGCAACGCTCCATTCGGAGTATTTGCTGTCGGCAGCCCTCATAAGGGTTTGGCCTTGTTTTACGTAGTTTTCTGCGTTGTGAATGACGTAGTTGCCCGAATAATAGTTGGACGCAGTGTCAAACAGATAGTTCGGGGAAAGCTGTTGAGACATAGAGTAAACGAAGTCTGCAGCTTTGATAGGAGTACCGTCATCCCAAGTAAGATCTTCACGCAGCGTCATGGCAAAAGCTTGACCTTTGGTTGCGTCTGCGGCAAGACCGTAGGTGCCTGCGTATTTAGCGGTAACGTCTTTCAAAGCGGTGGCCGCAGAATATTCTACGGTAAATCCGCCCGGAACGATATTGCCGTCGGCGTCGAATTCATAGTTGAATTCATAGAACGAGCTGGTAAGATAAGCTTCCATGCTGACGTTTGTGTTATCGCTTGTCAGAATGGAGCACCACTGGTTAGGCATCTGAGAAGTATAGTCGTTATTTGTATACATCTTCGGATCATTCCAACCAGTGCCGTCTGCCCAGTAATCCGGGTCCTTTTTATTACGGTCGCAAGCAGCAACGGCAACGACCGAAAGAACCAACATAACTGCAAGCAGAAGAGCAATCAGTTTCTTTTTCATTTTGATACCTCCATAAAATTTTAAAATTTATTTCAAATTAAACTTTGAAACGTGGTTGGTTGACAAATTTAATATTTATACACAAGTGCATAAACGATAAATTATTAACATTTTAACACAGCATATACTATATGGC